>VOFJ01003315.1_pt1 | contig 105307 bp, 131 predicted proteins | sample 5384081 | NCBI WGS metagenome assembly VOFJ01 (sample SAMN12384729, study PRJNA508395) | human gut metagenome | isolation source: healthy gut I | host: Homo sapiens | reverse complement strand
CTGTTATTTTACTTCGATTTCAGTTACATTTCCAAAATTTGGATGAAATTTACTTTATGAAGGATGTAACAAACGAGGATTATCTAAACAACTCTCTTTTCCAGTCTCCGACGGTCAGGCAAGATCTATTTCGGTTTTACCACTTTTTAAAAACGTCTAAGGGCTTTACTTCCTACAGCTTTTATGCAGAAGAAGGAATTGTTGTGCCATTGACACAATCTAAAAAGGTGAAAAAAAGCCGCATCCGATTTTATACATAGATTCCGCTTTTCAGAATATTTTTTCACTGAAATGTACAGAGGGAACTCTTTTTCTGCCAACAGACTTTGAAAAAAAAAGCAAGCCTGTCTCCCCCGTTTTATTGGGCGCAAATTATCGCGGGCAGTTTCATAAAGGAGATATCATTGAGCATCAATATGAAGTCAGGGGATTTCTAGAAAGTCAATCATTTTATCTGGACCCCAAAAAAACAAACGAAATATTATATATTTGGACGACGCCGTTATATTTCCATTGATCTTAAATGAAGCCTCTGAGCTGGGCGCGTTAGATATGGCGATCAACAATACTTGCATCCTCACGAAGAATCCGGCTTCTCTTGTAGAGATCCAGCAGAAGTCAGCCTCCATGGCACTTTTTACCTATGAATTTATCAGCATGGAACAGCAGCTCCATGCAATCATCCAGTCTGAACTGCGCACGATACAATTGCTTTTGCTGCCCATGAGCCTCGTGCTGGCCTTATGCACAATCTGCATGATTTCCTCCCTGTTCATCTTCGTACAGAAACGTCAACGCGAATTTGCCGTCCATCTCCTATGTGGGTGCAATATGTTTTTATTGGTATTCTGTTTATGCTTGCAAGTTTGGCTCGTCGTGTGCATAGCAGCGCTTCTGACCGGGTTCTTGTTTCACGAGCTTTCTGTCACGCTGTTTATTCTTTCGTTCAGCGTTCTGATTTGCCTGCTCACGACCCTTCCGCCATCTGTAAAACTCCTGCATACCGATATTGCCCAAATTTTGAAACGGAGTGAATGACACAATGATCGAATTGATCGACGGAGTCAAAATATATGGAAAAGGCTCCTCGCGTGTTTTTGCCCTGAATGGCCTTTCCCTGCAAATCCAAAAGGGAGAGCTGGTCGCCCTGATGGGGCCTTCCGGCTCCGGAAAATCTACGCTGCTCAATATCATCGGATGCATTGACCAACTGACAAGCGGTAGCTATCTTCTGGACGGAACGGATATCCAAAATTTTAGCCATATGCGTTTGGCGCAGCTCCGGAATAAACGCTTTGGGTTTGTATTGCAGGATTTCGGCCTCATTGATCATTGGACCGTTTCTAAAAATGTAGAAATCCCGCTTTCCTATGCCAAGCCCTCTGACAAAAAGCCAAAGGAACGCATTGAACAGGTTTTGAATCAACTTCAAATAGCAGATAAAAAATCCGAATTGGCTTATCGCCTAATCCGGAGGGCAAAAGCAACGGGTTGCGATTGCACGGGCAATTGTCAATGATCCGCAGATTATTCTGGCTGATGAGCCGACTGGCGCACTGGATCAAAAAACTGGTAGAGAAGTGTTAAACATCCTGCAAAAAATTCACCAGGCGGGTAAAACGGTTATAATTGTCACGCACGACCCTACTGTGGCAGGCGCCTGCAATCGCGTGATTCAAATTGTTGACGGTAAAATGAAGCAGGAACAGTGATTTGCTTTGCCAAAGTATTTTAGCAAGAAACGTTGTCCACAACATTTCAATTTATAGAAGGAAAGGAGAAAACATACTGACTGAAAAAACAAAAAATGTCTTTTGACTATAGCAGCTTTCATTCTGGTTTTCGCTTGTGTCTTTGCTACTGCGTCGGCAATTGGCCCCCTTTTTGCCTCTACAAATTCCGGTGTCTTTAGTAACTCGGTAGAGGCTTGGTGCCAAGTTGGTTTTGTTGCAACGGGAGACTACGGAACCGTGAAGGGCAAGAAGCTAAGCAACTGTTATGTACGCCTTCAGGAAGGGGATTACGACTCCGGCAGACAGTATGGTTCACAGTGGGCGGATGCAACAGACTATAAAAGGGCCTATATTTCAAAATGGAATAACCCTCTCCATACCTGCTATGGAAACTGGGGATGGGTATATCAATAATCACCGATCTATCGCTTTTGGTTCTCACAAAAAATGGGGCATACAATTTTTCTGACTTGAAACCATAAAATCAATAAGATTCGCAATTGTTTTTATAGTGGACACGTTTCACCTTGTCGAGGATGGATTACGTTACTTCCTCTGACAATAACGCCCTCAATGGATGGTAAATCCATTGAGGGCGTTTGTATTACATCTTTGATCGATCCGTCTGCACAGTAAAAAACACCAGATACCCCAGCGCCGCGCCCAGCGTATTGAGCCACAAATCGTCAATATCCGTCCCCCGGTCCAGCGGCAGCTGGCAGAGTTCAATCGTCAGCGAAGTGAAAAAACCCGCGCCTGCCGATTTGAGGAAAGAGGGCCGCTCCCACAGCAGCGCCGTAAAAAATCCAATCGGCAGAAACATGCCGATATTGCCAAGGAAATTGATGATAAAATAGCCCGTGCCAGAGGCGAGGCTGTCGGCAAAAAATCCGGAAAGGAATCAGATTGATCCGTAAACCTGTCTGCCCCCTCCCATACTTGCGAGGCCGCCCACGCCAAACTCCAGCCTGGGCACCACCGTCTGCGAGGCAAGGCCCGCAAGAAAGAGCAGGAAAACACAGAACGCCAGCTCATGCCGCCAAGTGGTGTGCCGGCCACGTTTATGCAGGCCGCGCACCCGCAGCCAGCGGTATAAAAAATCACGGGAAACGCACAGAGCATATAGGGTATCATATGGATTCCATAAGAAAGGATTCGCTCCATTCGTATCCCTCACTTTGCGGGCAGAAAACGGCCACAGGGCGTCAGCCGATATCGTGGTAATCCGTGATCTCCACCTTCATTCGCCCGGCAGCCTTCCAACTCCAGGACGATGATCTCATTCTCCTGCTTTAAAAAATCGTGCCCGGCACATAGAGCGATTTCTGCGGGCCGATCTTCCAGTAGCGGCCGAGATTGAAGCCGTTAATAAACACATAGCCCTTTGTAAAGCCCTTCAGGTGCACAAAGCAATCCGCCTGCGAATTGGTGGTAAAGCGGCCCTTTAAAAAGGCTGGAAAATCCTCGCTCCCGCTGTAGTCGAGCGCGTCGATGTTATCCAACGGCAGGGTGTAGACATCCCAGTTGAAGAGCACCTGGTTATTCAGGCGGATCTGTCTGACGCCCTTGCGGTCGTGCAGCTCCGGGCCATAATTGACGCGGCCCATCGCCTCAACAAGGATATCCAGGCTGCCGCCATCAGGCAGCGCCTCGATAGAGACGAACTTCTTTTTTCATTGCGGTAAACCATGCCGCGCAGTTGGCCGTTGACATAAACATAGGCACGGTCCGCCAGCCCGTCGATAAAGAGCTTAGAAGCCTCATACGGGCCCTTGAGATCGTGATGATAAAGGATAAAACCAAAATTCTGGCCGTAATACTCCATGCTGCGCGTCATCACGCTTCTGTGGCGCTTGCCGATCTTCGTTGCGTTATGTAAAGGGAGTACTGCTGAGTCAGCACGACTTAGAACAATGTTTTTTTGCAGCGCGATCTTACCCTGATTTAACCTCTCTTTTTCCTTACTTTGTTAATCCAAACCGTTTTCATTAAAGTACATAACCTCACATAAGATGTCATAACTTTATTTGATTTGTCGTAAAAATTGTCGTAAAAAACGAGGGTGTTTTCATTGCCCGGCGAAGAAGCACATCTCGGCTACCACCGACTATTCGCCGCATAAACCTTTATTTGTTTATACAGTATAACATATTCTTATTTAAAAATCAAGGAGCCTGCCACCGTGTTGTGGCAAGCCCCTTTTTCATCGTATCTTGATTTTACCCTCAAGCCCTGAAAAAGGACTCCATCTTTTTTATCCTTTGTTGCTTCATTATATATGTCCATCGTGGTTGTAATATCCGCATGTCCCATAATCTCCTGAATAATCTTCAGGTTAGTTTCGTTCTCACAAAAGCGAGTGCAGAATGTATGTCGCAAATGGTGGCAACTGAAATGCGGTAACAGTTCAGGCTCTCGACGTTCCGCTTTTGCATCTTCTTCCTCTTTCTCATTACACGCTTTAATTATCCGGTCTATCGCTCGATTGACGCAATGCGGTGACAGCACTGTATTGTCTCTTGATTTGAATATAAAACCAGAATACCCATCTACAACGCTCTCATTAAATCCACTCTCAAGCTGCTCCTTGTATTCTTCTGTGAGAGCCGCCTTTACATCGGAAAGCATCGGTATAATCCTGACTCCCGATTTTATTTTTTGGAGTGGTTATTGCGAAGTGTGATGCTTCGTCTGTGTACTTTCTATAAATAAGGGTGTGGTTGATATTGATGATGTTACCTTGAAAGTCGCAATCTTCCCACCTTAAACCGAGTATCTCACCGATTCGTCCACCCGTACCGAGCAGGACTGTAAAGAGTGTCAGCCAATGCTTGTACTGATAGGACTGTGTCGTAAACTCAACGAACTTGGTTTGCTGTTGCTCGGTAAGTGCGTGTCGCTTTGGCTTTTCCCAAGTATGGCTCTTTTTAATATCTGCCATTTCGCCGTCCGAAGGGTTGCTGCGTATATATCCGTCACGAACCGCCGAAGTAAACACCGGATGAAGAATCGTATGAATTATCTCCATACTGTTCGGCTTGAACCCTCTTTCGTGAATAAGGGATATATAAAACTTCTTGACTTCACTATACTTGATTGTGGTGATGTTCTTTTTTGCCAAAGTCAGGGCAACATAATTGTCGTACATATAAAATGTAGTTGGTTCTCGTGGACTCTTTCAGTTCTTTCTTGAGTTCGATGTATTGATCCCAAAAAGGAATTGAGTGCCATCTTTGCGGGTTTGATAAATAAGCAGATTGTCCTCCAAGTCCTTCTGTATTTGCTTCTCCATATCACGAAGCGAAGCCCCGCCTTGCTTTCCTTCAGGAACTTTGTCGGTTGCTACGAGTTTCCAACTATATACGGAATGACGCTCACTGTTACTGTCTGCATACTTATATTCATACTTAACTTTATCTTTGGATATTGATGTTAAAGGGAAAACGCAATAACAAGTTCCGGTAAGCGCTTGAAATGTTGCGCGTGTATACGAGATTTCTCTGATGGCTTTGTTTTTAACCGATGATAACATTAAATTATCGGAGGTTGAATTATGAACATTAGTTTATTTCAGAACTATCTAAAACCTGCAAACGTGAAAAAAAATAATATTGGTGGCAAATGTTTACGGAAAAACAGAGCATTACATATCATCGCCTGAGCAGCTAAAAATAGAATTTTTTAATGAAAGAGAGATGAATGAAATCAAAAGTTCTTTAAGGGAAGAAGGTTATGATTTCTTGGCATATTATGATGAGCATGAATTTATCAGTGATGTTGAAAATCACGTAGTTAATCCCGATGAAGATATTCTTGTTTTTAACCTTGCCCGAAATGGATATGGTGTTTCAAAAAAGTCTTTAATTCCGGCATTTTGTGACTATTACAAAATAAAGTATACCGGAAGCAATGGGTATACCTGTTCACTGGCCCGAAATAAACATCATGTTTCCAACCTTCTTTTTACAGAATAATTTGCACGGATTAAAAACATGGGTTTATGAGGATGGATGGCAGCTGGGTATAGTCCCTGATGGCAACATGGAAGTAATAATTAAACCGTTGTTTGAGTCTGCCAGCAAAGGCATACGACCTGACTGTATAATAAAGACTTCTTCAATTAATTTCGAGAATAAAGTTAGAGAAAAATATCTTGAATTAAAATCTCCTCTTGTTATTGAGCAATTTATACATGGATACGAATGCAAAGTTCCAATATTTGTATTGGATTAACCTGTCGGTTTGCGATCCAATAGGGATTAGTATTAATGGCATTCAAAATCTGGATAAAATGATAATTACTCAAGATCTTTCTTATCACTATTCCTACGGCAATTATATGATGTCAGAATATTTCGACAATACTGTTATCGAAGAAATCAAAAAGTATGCTGGCAATGTATTTAAGTTTTTTGGGAATGGAGAATTACGGAAGGATAGATTGCAGAGTTACTCCCAATGGAGAATTCTATTTTAATGACTACGCTACAATGCCATACTTTACACATCATAGTGAAATGTTTTATCTGTTTGGAAGTCATCACCTTTCACAAGGAAAATTATTTAATGTTATTTTTAATTCGGCCTTAATTACAAAATACCATTACAATGTATAGAACAACAATTCTGACATCATAATCCCCCTACCAACAAACTTATATGTTTTTGCAGATATTTCTGATGTACTGTCAGGAAGAAATAACTCAAATGGTGTCATGACTGTTTTTCGCTTAATCAGCTCCATTACATATTCGTTTTGATGAACATAATATAGTTGGTAGTTTTTATCCCATCGATAAAGATTTTTCTTTGCGATGCTATTGAATTGGGATGCCTTTGCAAAATCTCCTTTTAATAAATATAAGGCGGCAAGATTAGAGGGAACATAAGTTGCATAAAGTGCATTCGAATAATTGTTTAATGTATCAGACAATTCAATCAGTCTGTTTTCTGCTTCATTGTATTTACCTACGAGCATGTACAAGCACGCTAGATTTAGCTTGATCACATTAGTTACATCGGATCGATCTTCATATTCTAATAGTGAATCTATACCTTCATTAATTAATGTTACAAAATGATTGTTGACATTTTCATAGAAGAGATTTGCAAGTAAAATGTTATTCACCACCTTGAAAATCTCAGGGAAATTATAAAATTGATTTATGTCCACGTATTCATGTATTTTTTTGTGCATACTCATATGCCGTTTCAAATTCACCTGCATATAAAACTATATCCTATCATATCACTATATGCTTTGTACTTCTGTAGATAATCTTTTAATACGTGCCGACAAAATAAGTTTTTCATTCTTTCATATGCTCCCTGAGCATCAAGCAAAAAAGATGCTGTTCTCCTCATAAAATCTATATAAGAATCTTCTAGCTCAGAATCATCAGTATTGCATTGTATTTCATGGTATTTTTTTATATATTGTTCCTCTATTATGCGAGCACTCTGTAAATCGGAAAGCTTATATGAAAAAAACATTTATTAGAACAGTTAGGGAATCAAAATATAATCAACCATATTAGCTGACAGAAATATTTCTGATGAGTACATAAGCAGATTCTTTATCTCAACGAATGTTTCATTTGAATTGCCATTTATCAGTCGAATTCTTGCTTCCATATAATTTATCAAAGCTTTGCAAAAAATCATCTGGAATATCAATTGGACTGATATCTTTTTTATGTTTTTATAAGCTTTATTTAAATTAGTAGACTCATAATTTAATAAGATGTTGTAGAAACAATCTGTAAATGTTTTAAATGATTTATTGGACGCATATTTATTCATGTAGCTTTGGTAGTCAAATTGAGATAACTCTCCCCCCTAACTGTAAGCATTGTTAAGTGTGTATAGAATTCGTGTAACACCTCTAACACATTAATGTTTCCTCTATATAAATTCTCGGCAACGACTAAATGCTTCGTTGGGTATTTCTTCTTCAGAAGACTGCTGTAATGTATATGGTGTTTCTCTTTATCTTGAAGTTTTTTATATAAAATATCTTTAATAACTGGGTGAAGAAAAGAAACTATTGAATAATCTGGCGTGTTCTCCTTTATCAAACCCGCTCTTATACCAAACGACAAAGAATTTAATACCAGTTCAAGTTCAAGATTAGTCAACTTAGATAAATCATATGCATTTATAATTGTACCAAGAATTGAGGCTACCTCTAAACAATTAATTTCATTTGTATTCTCAACAAGGTGCTTAGAAATCATTTTTCATTAAATATATTAACAAGTCGTTCTGGAGTACAGCTTTGAGATAAAATATCTTTTTGAATATTATTATTATCAAAGTATTTAAGCAACGCATTAGTCAAATCCAGATCTTTAGAAGTTATTGACGAAAGAACCTTCATATCATCATAGGAATATTCCAGCTTGTGATTTGTATCTTTTAGATAACTATAATATGTAGATTCGTCTATTTCAACTTTGATATTAGCACTGGCAAGGCTTGAAAGAGCGCTGCTGTTATCAGTAGTATTCTCAATGAAAACTAACTTCAACCTGTTGTTTAAAGCTTTCCTTATATCATTGTTAATGAATAATCGCCTAATGAACTTTGCTGATCTATCATTCATATATTCGCAATTATCAAAAATCAAATAAAAATTAGATTTGTTAGCTTTCTCTGTAAATTTCATTAGCGATATTATTATATTAATCTCCTGATCAGAAAAAGAAATTATTCAGTTTGTGAGATACAGCAGCTGTTTTTACTAAAAATATCAAACAAAATCTTAAGAGGTCCTTTGAATACGCTTAATTTGTCTATTTCAAATAAATTACTAACCGTATCATCTGTATTTTTTCAGTTTGTTTCCAAAAAGATGACGATGACACGACCAATGAAAAAAAAAGACTGTCATCATCCTTATCCATTTCTGAAAAAGAAAAAAATGATAATTTTTCTTGGTTAAAACGATTAATCAGCGTTGTTTTTCCTACACCACTTGGTCCATAAATTCTGACAATATTGTTGTCACGCAATTCATTCAAAATTTCCTGATATACTTTTTTCTTGGTATTCGTTAATTGTCATAATATACTCCGATAATTTAATGTTATCATCTGTTTTTCCGCTTTATAAGCGTATCCCTTTCTACACACGAACTCAATCGTGCTATCAAAAACCAATTTTTATGTTAGCTTTACATCCTTATCCCTCCGTTAATGAAAGACTCTCAAAAGGTTGATTTCAAACTTGAAAACTGATTAACACTTATATTTAAAAGGCTATCCCAAATGCAGCCGGAGCATCTTGAATTTTCTTTGAGCTCTTTATATAATTTATTCTGTAAAAAATATTACTGGGCTCCGCCCCAAATTTTGCAGTTATACTCGGAGGTCAAGATGATTGAATTTAAAACTCATATCGACGGATTTATAAATTATTGCCGTTACCACAAGAAGCTAAGTGATAAGACAATTAGTGCTTACTGTATTGATTTGATACAGTTTCGATGCTTTACATCGGAGCTTTCAAAGCAGAGCTTATGGAACTACATAGAGCACTTGAATAAATCTTATAAACCCAAAACAGTTAAACGAAAGCTGGCAACGCTCAAAGCGTTTACTCACTATCTGCTTATTCGGGATATTATCGATTGCAATCCGTTTGATAAAATTGAAACATCAATCAAAGAACCTGTTATACTGCCAAAAACCATTCCTTTGGACACGATTGGTGAGATTCTCTGTTTTGCATATACGCAAATAGAAAAAATCAAACACCGACTATAAGAAAAACTGCGCAATACGCAATGCCGCGGTTCTCGAATTGCTGTTTGCAACAGGAGCGAGAGTGGCTGAAATCTGCAATTTGCACTCGCAAGATGTTGATTTTATAGGCAAATCGGTTAAGCTTTTTACGGAAAAGGCTCAAAAAGAACGTATAATACCTATTGAAAACACATCAGTACTCACTATTCTTTCCGATTATTACTTTATCTATGAGGAAAAAATCTCGGACTGCGGATATATTTTTTGTAAACAAATATGGCAAAAGGCTGACAGAGCAATCCGTCCGCTGTATGATTAATTCTTATTGTCAAGCGTGCGGTATATCTATACATATAACCCCGCAAATGTTCAGGCACTCTCTTGCAACGCTCTTGTTGGAACAGGATGTTGATATCAGATATATTCAGAAATTACTAGGGCATAGTTCTATAACTACAACGCAGATATATACCCATGTTACTTCTGCAAAAGCAGAAAGAAATTATTAAAACTAAACACCCGAGGAATAATCTTAACATCAGCTGATATTTCTCCTCATACCTCAACTTAAAGGCATATTGGCTGTTCTCGGTGTTTGACAGCGCATCAACACATTCTGTCTGTTGTGTACTTCCGAAGGCGGTGCAAAAACAGCATAGTCAGCATCAATACAGCTGCCGCCGGTATATACTTTACTCCATGCCTTTTGCTGTTCAGCCTGTTTTCTCCCGACTTTATCAGAATAACTGCACCTCAACGAATGACAATAGCTCACCGTTTTGTCTGACTATCTTCCCGTCCAGCAAAAACAGATTACCTTCTTCCGATATTTTGGTCTGCTTGCCATACTCAGAAATGTATATGCCGTTTGATGAAAGCGCTTTTCCGTTCTCAACCTGATATATTTCGCCTACATCTGCATACTTTTCTTCAGAAAAATCACTGACTTTATATCTGTATGTTACTTTTTTATTTGTGCAGTAGACATACTCTCCGTCAGCGCATACATTATTGAATACCCGGTCACTGACAATCTTTTTTTCATTATCAAAAACATACCGGATTTCCGTCTGCGTTTATATAAAATATTGCCCCGTTGTTACTCATACAAAAAACAGTGAATATATTGTTCTTCAAGAACGAGCCTTCTTATGCCTGTAATAACATTAACAGCAAAAATCTTGTTGCTGTTTGTCAGAATATAAAGCTCATCTCCGTATTTGCTCATTCCTCGTATATCATAATCATCCGGATTCTTACTTCCGTAGATTTTACAATATCAAGATACATATTTATCTCATTTGTATCCGGCTCAGCAAAGACACATTCCTCGTGATAATCCGAAAGGTTGATTTTGTATATATCATTGCTGTCGGTTATCGTATCATTGGTATAAAAATATAAATATCCGTCGCTGTAAAGAATTTGTCTTGTAATTTTCCCTTGCGTTATGTCATGAATAATACTATCCTCGATCAAATCAAGATTCTGATTGTATACGGTTATTTTTCTTCCGACAACCTGATAATCGTCATCTGTTATAATATACGGCACATAGATATTTGTGCTATTGCTTGCTATTACTGCTCCGTTTGCCGCTTCATCGCTGATATTATGTGAGGAACATCCGCTTGATAAGAATGCAACAGACAACAGCAAGGCAGGCAGCGCAAAATGATTCTTCCTGATGTTACATTTATTGCTTTTTATAAAAATAATCAACGAAACAAGAACAATAATCAGAGAAATAAAAATAAGCAGCCATAACAACCAAGTGTCCGGTGCTGTATACATAAGCAACAACGAACCGTGTGTATCAATAAAATAGCAATCTCCCGTAAAGTAAGGAGAACCGAGAACAAGCGAAAACGGAGAATAAAATGTTACGCTTTCGGGAGTAAACAGATATACCCACACACAAGTTATAACCAAAGGCACGAAAACAGATAACGGAAGATTCTTTGTTAAAGTGCTGAGTAAAATGGCAGAGAGCAGATATAAGCAGATATCCGCATAGCTTTGTCAGCTGAATCATAATAAATACAGCTAAAATGCCGGATTCCTTAAATGGCGTATTAGCAAACGCCTGAAGCGATACCACCCCGACAAAGAGGTTTTTCGGCGCCGATTACAGTAATTATAGAGAACAGTTCAATAACCGCAAAACAAATCCAGCATAATACTATAACCGAAAACAAAGCTAAAAGTCTGCAAAAAGAGCCTTTTACCGCATTTGTTGATGAGATGTAAACGGCTTTGTACTTTCTTTCATAATAGCACATAACAGCGGAAATGTAACAGATAAATATTATTAGGATGTATTCAATGCCGCAGGTCATGCCCTTTGCGTCCGAAGGAAGCATAACAAGGTGTTCTTTATCGGTGCTGACTCTTGAATAATTTCTGAATAATAGCTGAACGGCATCATATTTTGTAATTATTTCTGGCACTTTGCCAAGCTCGGCAAAATACGCTTCTACCGGTTTCGTATTCACCGCTTGCATTTTTCTCGATTATTCTATCCTGCATTGTTTTTGCTGTTTCCGCTTCATTATGTAATGAAATTATTGCGGCTTCTTTTTCATCGTTCAGCTTTCCGCCGAATTTATCCATACATTCAAGATAGTAATTCTGCTGTTGTACGGATAAACTGCTATAGTCGGGTTCGTAAAGCCCGACAGATGATATAGCTTTTATTACTATCACGGCGATTGCGATGAAAAATGCAAACTGTTTGAAATATATTTTTTTAAATTCAAATTTTAACAGCATTTCAGACCTCTTTTCGCTGTTATAAAGGCAAATATAACTGTAAGGATTATCACTTCTGCTAATGTAACAAGAAACGTGAAAACTGGGAAGCCCATAATGTTCACCGCGCTAAATTCTGAAAAAATGCTGTCTGTACCGATTATTGATACAGGATTAAAAACTCCGGGCAAATGCTCTGAGCCTATCACCAGAATAAACCCTGCCGCTATGCTTGCCGTCATTGACAAAATATCATTTTTGAAAAATGAGGATATAGCTGTTGTCAGAAAAGTAAACATCATCAGAATGGCAAGTCTCAGTAGATATGTTACCTCCAATGCTCCGAACAGGTTTAAATCAAGCGGACAAAGCGCATATTCCTGCAAAGTGTAAATCGGCTCTCCGAAGCCGCTTAAACCATACAGCTGATTCCAATAGAAAACATCGGACAAAAACACGACAAACGACATTACAACAGTAAATAGTGCAGCTGTGAACAGCTTTGCGTGCATTACCTTTTTTTCGTTTTCCCGATGATATTATTAGATTATGATATCCGAAAACATACTCCTTTGAAACAATCGGAGATACAGCAAGAACTATCAGAAGCATTGAAATTACGGTTGAGAATTTATAATCGAAAATATTGGTGTATGCATCGGAATTTATATAGCTGTCGGCGGCTCTGCCTTTAAAGCAATATTCGTACAGCTCGCTTTCTCTTTTTTATCGTATTCGTTTCTGCCTTCATAAAATGCGGCTTTTTCCGCCGCTCTGTCTGACAGCTCATTTGATGTATTAGTGTAAAGCAATGCGTATTCGTATGAAGAAATAATATCTTTGATTAAGTTGACATCTCCGTACGGATAACCCGTGTATGTATTTTCGATCGGTTCTTCTATGATACCGTATTCTTCGAGCTTTTGTTCGGCAACAGCCAGTTCTGCTTTAAGGCTTTCGATTTTTTCCTGTGTTATCTCGCCGCCGTATTTTTCATAAAGAACATCTTTACTTATTTCAATCCTGCCTTTTCCCGGAAAAACAGAATTTGTCTGCCCGAACCCTGACAATAAATCTCCAGCACTTTGACAAGGTTTACAAGTAATAAAACAGCAAGGCAGATTATTACAGACGGCTTCAGTATGTACTTTTTTAAGCTCGTATTTCAGCATATCATTCACCTATCTCTCCGAAGTGATAAATGCACACATCTTCAAGGGCAGGCTGAAACATTAACGGCGTCGTGGTGTGGCTTCTCGTCACTTACAACACGGACATTGAACCTGTCGTCCTCGCTTATAACATTGCTGACGCGCTTTGTCCGCATAAGCTCCATACCTGTTTCGTAGTCGGTGAGCACCTCCCAGACCTTGCCGTAAATATCATTGCAAAGCTCACTTTGTGAGGCACAGCTTATCATCTTTCCGCCATCGATAAGTACAACATTCTTGGCAATAAAAGCAATATCGGTAACGATATGAGTTGCTAAAATTACTATCTTATCATTCGCAAGCGATGAGATTACATTTCTGAAGCGTATACGCTCCTTGGGGTCAAGTCCTGCTGTCGGCTCGTCAAATATAACCACCTTTGGCTCGCCTACAAGTGCCTGCGCTATGCCGAGCCTTTGCTTCATACCGCCCGAATGTGCGCCGACCTTTTTGTTGCGGTCGTCATACAGATTTACACGCTTTAAAATCCCATCGGCATAGGCTTTGGGATTATCGACCTTTACATTTTTCAGCGCCATAGAGTAAAGTATAAGCTCTCTTGCCGTAAAATTCGGATAAAAGTCCTGATTCTGCGGTAAAAAGCCGAGGTGCGACATATAATCGTGGCTGTCGCCGTCGGTGAAAGCAATACTGCCACTGTCAGGCTTTATTATACCGGTTACGCAGTTTATCAACGTGGATTTGCCCGCACCGTTGGGACCTAAGATGCCGTACACGCCTTTTTTCAAGGGTGAGGGTAAAGCTGTCGAGGGCTTTTTGCCTTTGCTATAGGATTTCGTGAGGTGATTGATTTCGAGTTTCATTTTTCCACCTTAATCGTCAAATCGGTCAAAGAATACAACTGTTTCCGTTCTTTCATTCTTTTTCCTTATTGTAGCCCGGTACCGTCTGAATAACGCCGTCATCATATACTACAAAATTATTCAAAGCCGGCTTGTCATCGGCGTTTACGGTTTTGATTACTTTACCGCTTTCGATATCATAATATCTCAGAGTTTGTTTCTGATCTGTTACAATACCATCGTCATCAACTTCCTCATAATCCATAGTTACCGCAATTTTGCCGTCAGGCGAAATACCCATACATCCTGCCTCGTCAGCGGTTTCAGGCGTAAATTCCATAAGTTTGTCAGTTTCTGTATCATAAAGAACCGCAAAGCTGTCCGAACCCGGATTTTCATCTTCACCGTATCTTTTTAACGAAAGAAAAGCGATATATTTTCCGAAACGGTTTACATCAAGATTTGCATATTCCGCTGACATAGTTTTTTCATCGATTATATTTCCGTCAAAATCCATAACCTGAATCTTTGTGCGGTAGTCGTCATATCTTCGTCCCAATATGATTTTATCATCGTCAACAGAAAAGCTGTATACGCTTGTTTCGCTGTCTGTGTTAATCACTTTGTAAACCGAGCCGTCTGTATTAAGCAGTACCGTCAGATATTCAGAAGAGCTGATTTCTTCTTTATAAGCACAGAGATATTTGTCGATAATCCTTGCAGTAATAAGCACTGTATATAGACTGATTACCGCCTGAATACATCGGCATATTATGCGCCCGCTGAATTTCTTCGAATTTTTCATTATAAGTAACTGCCATACACTCGGCAAGGCTGCGATTGTCTTCAGACGCTTTACCTTCAATTACCGTAAAACAGCCCTGTCCGTAAGTAACAGTGAAAGTCTGCTGATAAGGCAAAAATTTTCCGCTTATAAATTCTTTTGCCGTTACATCATAAACAGTAAAATATGTACCGTTGTCTTCGCCGTAAACTTTAAAGTCATTATCAATATACATAAGCAGAAGGTTTTGGTCATCGTCCAGATATCCGAGGGGCTTAAATTTATAAATCGGGTTGTCCGAAACCGCTGTTGAGGTATTATCGGGAGCGTCGCCAGGTTTTGATATATCGGTAGTCACTGCTTCGGTCTGCTCACCTGCACTGTTGCTTCCTGCTGAAAGGATCTCATCATCCGGAGCAAAACACAAAAACTGCTCATAGTCTTTGTGTATGCCGGAAATTTACTTTCAGAATCAGGCGAAACAGCTATTGCATATATCACATCTCTTGAACTGAGATTATCAAGTGTCACGGTTAATTTCGAACAAAACCCGATTTTGAATTAACAACCGCATAATCCGAACCGTCAAATTTTACACGCTGCATATTTACATACAAATATACATAGAACCTGTCGGCGTTCATACCGTTAAAAACCAGATCTAAGCTCTGCTTACTGCCGTCAAGGACAAGGCGCGGAGATTGGTTTTCTACACTGTACATTTTCATCATGCAGTCGTCACCGATTTCCCCTGCATTTTTAAGATTATAGTTTTCAAGTGACTTATCGGAAGCATTTACATTCTCAAATTCGATCTTGCCGTCAAGGTTTATAATCTCAGGCTGAGCATTTATCTTCAGCTTATAATAGCAAAGAGGACTGCTTGAATGAATGTTGTTAAATCCATATCCGGCATATTTTCCCTGAGGCACATAATCAACGCTGTGCAAACTTGCTATCATAAGCGTAAGCTCGTCCTGTCCCTTCAAATCCTCGGTGATTCTCGGATTGACGGTTAATGTGGTTTCGGTGGTTGTTTTCTTTTTTCGTATGTAACCTTAGCCATTTCGGAAGTTTCTCCGCCGTCAGCCGAAATCATCTGCGGCACGCCGCAAATAAACGCCACAAATCCCTCAGTCATATCATACTCATTTTCGCTTGTATCAAATGAAAAGGTTATTTCAATCGGACTGCCGTTATATTCTAAAGTATCTTTGCCGTCCATTTTGGAAAAATCCACACTTGCACCGCCTGTCTGATACCTTTCATAAAGCTCTTTTGCATTATCGGAATCCGGCGGCATATTCTCCTGTGCGCTTGCATCAAATGGGTTTGAAGCACTGTCAAAATTATCTTTTTCTTTTTGTTGCACAGGAACAAAGCATTATTGCGATAAGTGAAATGGCAAGTACTTTTTGGAATTTAGGTTTTCATGATTACCTCCGAAAATATAGTAGCACCGCCAAGCTTGCTCAACGGTGCTACTTGGACTACTGTTGCTCCGCTTTGTTATATTTACCAGTTAAACTGTCTATTTGTGAACTGATAGAATTCACATACGTTATTATGATATGCACTATGCGAGCCATAAACCGTAACAGCGTTTATAGGAGATGAATACGAAAGATGGGATTCAGCAATAACTTCTCTTGTACTATAACCTTTAATCAGCCAATCTTCAAGGGTTATGCCACTTGATGTTTCAGCAAGTGCTATACCGGTATTTATATTGTCAATATCAATAGCTTTAAGAGTTGTTGTTCTTGTTTTAAAAGTCCTTGAATATTGGGATGTTGCGTATATTGTAGAATCAACTTTACCGCAGTAACCGTCCTTAGTAATTGTTGATGCAGCATAAGCATTAACCGTTAATGCGATTAACATAAAAATGGCAACTGTTACTTTAACTATTTTTTTCATAATAAATTTCCTTTCCGCTCAAAATGAGCTTTCCGTAACAGCCTTATGCTGTCTGATTTTGTTTTTATCAGCGTTCCCTCTCAGCTGATTGTCTTCTCTGCACTGTAGACGGTAACCGTTTCGGTCTGTCCGCTTGTTGTCGTGACTGTGAAAACCGATTTTACACGATATGTACCGCTTGCAAGACCGCTTTTATAGTTCGTAAACGAAACTGAACTTTTTTAGAATTTGTAGTCCATTCTCCGCCGACTGTATCCCAGAACCATAAAAAAGAATGTTTTTCAAGAGACTGCGTGATTTTTACACTTGCAGTATTACCGTTACTTTCGCTGTAACTACTTTTGCAGGTCGCTTGACCGTTAGTAATTGAAAGATAACTTGTTTTGGTAAATGAACCAACATCATATACAGATGCTGCTGATACATTCAAACAAAGTGCGATAATAACAGAGAAGATGAGTAAAATTGATACAATTTTTTTCATGCGTTTTCCTCCTTTTCTATATATTAAGAGCTTTTACGCTCTATATATATAACGTAGGAAACTCACAAAAATGGACATTATTTTTTAATAAAACTGATTATTCTACCTTTTCCACAAATTCTGTCATTGAAATTAGTTCATCTTCACTAAATCCGGTTGCAGCAAGCTCAATTATGTAATCACCGATATCCCATATTACTCCCTTTTCTCCGTAATACGTCTCATAATATATAGCGGTTGTTCCGTTAATTATCACTTCTTTTGGTAAGGTAATGGCATTTTCGATATTAAGTCTGACAGTTGTATAAAAATCCTTTATGGACTGTGAATATGAAATACACTTTTTATTTTTTTTGCATCTGAATATTTCACTGAAAATCGAATGCCGTCATCATCAATAACTTCTTTTTCATAACCTGTAACATTATATGTGAATTCATATCGCTCTTCAAGACTCAAAGGATAAGATTCGGCATTTGAGATAGAAAGCATCGCAAAAATGTCATATTCCTTGACCGTGAAGTCAGCCCAACGCATGGTGATATACAAAGTACCGCCTGTAATAATAGCCACAGAAAGAATGATCACAGCTGCGATAAGCAGGCGGTTTTTTTAGCGGTATGCGTTTATATCCGGTCTTTGCTGATTCACGATTTTCATAATTCTTAAGCAGATGCTTCATTTTTTTTGTCAAATTTAAGTGAAATCTTATACTTAGGGAGAGTTTGATAAGCTTCGATATCTGAAATAAGTTCATTTTTCAGAGCAATTTTTATAGCATCATCGTTAGTCATTTTTCATATCTCCTTGTTTTTTTTGTAATAGAATATTTCTTGCTCTTGAAATTGCTTTATAAACAGATTCTGCGCTTATATCGAGCATTCCTGATATTTGTTCTACTGTAAATTCCTCCGCATAATACAAGGTTGACACATTTTTCAGCAAAGGTGACAGCATTTTTATATTATTTTGCACAGTCAGAACATCAGTAAGAATTTCTGTATTTTCAACGGCATTAGTATCTACCAGTTCTCTATCATCGTCAAGAAAAACTACCTTATGTTTTTTTCTGAGAATATCATAACAAATATTGCGGGTAACAACAAAAAAATATACGCTTTGGAGCGTTTTTTCATTTGCACAGTCAATTTTAGATAGATTGCTGATTATTCGTACAAAAGTTTCCTGCACAGCGTCTTCCGCATCCGCTGTATTATGCAGTATAGACATACTTACATTAAACAGAATCTGTTTATATGTATTGTACAGCTCGGTCACCAAGTCTTTTTCTTCCTCGGTCTCGACCATTGAGAGATATATCGAAAGCAAAAGCAATTCCTCCGTGAAAATAAAAGTTATAACAGATAAATCAAATATTACAGTAAAATTATATCACGATTGTCAAAAATAGTCCATCGCTTTATAACATATTTTGCTTTGAATTATATAACTCCCCGGTGGTATGATGACAATGATTGTTGCTTCCCCCTGACTTAATATCTCCGGCAGAGATAATATAAATTTCCTCTGCTGGAGTAATTTCCCGGAAAAAGTATTAATAGGGATTGCATTAAGTGCTTAACAACCAAGCTGTTTGAAATGAGTCTGTGTTACAACTTTTAGTTGTTTGGACTTTTCAGCTTACAGTCTTCTCATCGCTGTAGACTGTGATCGTCTCCGACTGTGAACCGGAAAAAAAGTGTAACACCACTTTTACTATACATAAACCAAACATCCGATTTTCCCAAAAATCACAAATTCTGCAGTCTTAGCTTAGGGCAAAATTCAAAAACAAAGTCCCGAATACCGTCAAAATCCGCAACTATATGCGTCGGATGCCACTCACGCAATGTAAAGCTTACCTCATCTCTGCCGATATCGTCTGTGATTTCATAATCGCCTTGCCAGCTTACACTCAGCGTAGCAGCATAACCGTTGCTGATAAATCTCAATGCTAAATATCTTTCATCACCGTATACAGCATAATCTTTTTTCCAACACATACGCATCAAGGGTCGATAAAAAAATTCTTTCTTGGTATTTTTGCGCCGACCAGTTCATCAAGCTGAGCTTCGATTTGCAAAGCAAGTGCGTCCATAAAAAAACTGGCTCGCTTTATTCATATACCGCTTATTACCGGCGGTATATATCACCATGCAGTAATGCCCTCTCACGTTGTACTACAGATTCTTTCCCTTTATCATAGCTTTGAAGCTTTCGTCTACCTCTTCATCTTTGCAGACTTTAAACTCAATTCTGTCATTATAATTTAATGCAAAGGGAATTAATTCAGTATATATATTCCTTACACCGATATATTCAGGCTTACGGTCATTAGTGCTCATGTCAACAGTCCATGAAATCCACACGGTTTCCCAGCTGTCCCCGTAATAAACCACTGTAAGCGGATAATAGAATACACCGTCTTTTTTGAAAAAGGTAGTTACCATCTTTTCCGAAAAACTCGGTATAAAACTGTAAGAGCTTTACTTTTTTACTGCATACAGCGGCAATCCCTATCGGGGAGCTGCTCTTTTGCAGCTTTGTCGAAACCATATCCTATAATACTTATTAAAGTAGCCGAATGATATTCTATTTTCATATAGTTTCCTTTCTGCCACAGTGCCCACAATAATTGCGGCAAAAAGTACAATTAATGATTACCGCAAATTTTACCAAGCAGCACTAAGCTTTAAGTCACTTTTTTACAGACAGCCTTCCCTTAGCAATAATCTTTCCGTTATCAACAATTTCAAGCTCCGCATTATCGCAGAGCATACCTTCGGGGATAAATTCGGTTTTCATAAAATGAACCGTCTGATTTTTCGTTCGTTTTTCTCTCAGAAAAACAACTGGCACAAGATCATTCTTAAACGCTTCATGAAAACGCACATTGTTCGTCTTTTTCAGAAAACGCACGCCATATATATCAAGATATCTTATTTTAGCACATGGGGTGTCAAGTACGATCTCCCTATCCTTATCCTTTGCAGGCATTATGTTCTTGTGTTCTTTTCTGATCATACTGCGTTATAGAAGCGGACAAGCAGTAAACTACTGAATCTAATAGCGTAAGCAGACCTACTGAAATTGCGAAAAGCAGATAATATCTGTAATCAACAAATAAAGCCAGCACAAAAAACACTCCGAGAACTGCAACTGTCAGAACTACAGACGCAATTCTTATTGCCTTATTGCGTATGTAAGGCATAAAATAATTGTGGCAGGAGGGACAGCGTGAGCCGCCCTTCTCCTGATAATATTCACTTCTGAAACCGCTTGTAAAGTTGCGAAGAAAATAGGTGAGACATTCGTCACCGCAATAGGGGCAGCGATATTTTTTCATTTTATATACCTCCTGACTGAACATAATCGCCATTTCCAATTTTCATCCAATATCTATTTGAGCCAATTAAACTAGAAATAGGAGAATATGTATATTTTCCATAATTATATTTAGCATTAATGTTTCCATTTGAATTAAGCATTTTCTCATCTTGTATATAAACTTTTGATTTAGAATCAAAATAGTAAGTACCTTGGAAGCTCGTTTCCGTTTCTTCGCTACATATATTTACAGTAATTCTATACATATTTTTATATGTTTTTATCTTATCGTCGGGTTATTTTCGATAAAACTGCAACAATTCCATGCACTATTAATGTTTGAAAGAATATCTATTTGTTTTGCCAAATAAGTAAAATTCTTCGCTTTCCAAACGCTTTCTACAATGCCAACTGCTTCTGAAAGCATATCAGAAAATGTAAGACCTTGACTCGGAATATCTAAAACAATTTTAACACCAGAAAAGAAAAGACCTAGCGGTGATGGAATCATTGACAATAAGGAATAGATGAAAAAGAATTAAACGGTTTTGCTTGTTCTATCGAAGCAATATCAGTTACATCAATGTTAACATAAAAATCGTTAGTAGATGAATAGCAATAATTATAATTGCCAACAAATACTACACTTTGGCTACTAAAATCATATTTACTTTTTCCAGACGAATAGTTTCCGAATCTTTTTCGAATATTATTCATAATACGAATTAGTGATTCAGCTTGCGCATCTTCTTTTTTCTATTGACTTTTCTAAAAACATTCTTTGCAAAGTTGAAATAACTGCATATTCTCTATCGGGAAGAAAATTGATATCTTGTTCTTCGGGCGACTGAAATTCACTGTCGCAAATTGCACATCTATAGCGAGTAAAACCATTACTCATTTTATACTTAAGAATTGCATGACCATCGACATAACAGTCTTTAGTTGAATCAAAACTGCAAGGACATTTCACTTCAATCATCTCCCAATAGTTAGGGGAAGATGCGAAATCGTACAAATCCGCATTACTATTTGTAAGATGTAATCCTTTTTGATAGTTTGAGATTTTCGAAAGAATTTTGTAATTATTTATTCCATTAGTAATTGAGATTTTTGAAACATCCACAATGAAGAAGAATCTATTGAAGTACATAAACCTACATTTGAATTATTGCTGTTAGACGCAGAGATAACACTCAATTTGAGATTTTGTGCGTAAAAAGTGGAATTATGTAATATTCTCCATTGCCCTTATACTTTAGTTGCCAGTAATATTTCAAATTCTGTATACTTTTTACATATGTCTCATCACTAAAATCTATACTACTAATTTTTTGAACCAACATTCGTGTTTTCAATCCATCCATTCGCCGACAAATACTTATTGGTTCCTTTTTTTCTAATCCAGTATGCTGTATTGAGTTTAAGTCCAATTTTTTCTGGCGAATATGAATTGTAGTCAGTATAATTAACACAAAAATACGGCTTATATCTAGAATCCCCCTGCATAGAACCAAATGTTTTCATTCATTGTGAATAACCGGGACTATCTTCTAAAAATGAGTTAAATGTTTTGAAAACAACACCTCGATTACGATATGTACCGTTACCAACCCATTGCTTTACTATCTTTGTTATATCCCATCTATACCAGTGCTCTTTGTCCGACCTATTTGTAGGTGAATTGCCATTGCCGTATGTTACTCCGACTATTGCGCTACTTGTACCTGTGCTGTCAGCATTCAATTGATTCCAAGTCTTAATATCACTTTCGCTCCATGCATTTCCTGTAAATTGACTGCACACAATAGGAACTGCAGTGCCACCCTGACACATAAGGTCACGCATTTCTACATAAGCTTCTGTTATCTGACTACTTTGTGTGATTTGTTTTCTGGAAAAATTCAATCCGGTAAACTTCATCAATGTTCTGCATGTGCCCCAATCGCTCCAGCCTACTCTTGAAACTCCTGATTTACCGGCAGAAGTTTCATTGTCTCCGCTTCCGTCCGTGCCCTTAAAAACTTGCAAATCTTCAATTCCAACATCAGTGCTTGTCGACTTTATCGTCGGGTCGATTCTTACCGGATATACTGTATCAGGACTTTTCAGGTATTCCTTATCCCCACTTACAGTAACTATATAAGAATTGTTCTTGACCTTTTCGGTTATTTCAAAATTGCCAAAAGTATTATTTTTTTTTATTGTCACCCGAGGAAACAACAACCTCGCCCAAACTTGCTTTTACTTTGCCGCTTGCATCGGAAAGTAAAAGAGTACCCTTATCCTCGTAAAGAGTTAGCCCACCTGTTGTCACCTCGAAATCAAATGTATTTTTATCATTGTACTTTTCAATGATAATATCCTCTTTACGCCGTCATAATTGTATGTATACTCAATATCTGTATATTTGTCGAAGACATCTTTATATAGCACGCTGTCCTCATCGTTTATCATACCTACAGACATAATTCTGCCGATATTTGCTGTTTTCATCGGACGCATAATTATTTTTAATTCATCATCATTAAAAATAATGCCAGAGGATAAAACGGCTGGGAGAATAACATCTATATCATTGCTTTTACATTTAAATGCGCTGCCATTACGTACTGCTTTGTTTGACTTGTCGATAGTGTTTCCGTCTTCATCAATATACTTTATCGGAGAGTCAAACAGATACAATGCTTTCGTGCCATCATCTTTTTCTAAGACAATCTCGCACATACTCTTTTCCTCGGATTTAAGACGGGAGATGAACCCTTGACTTTTTAATCTATCAATATCAAGTAGTGCAGGTATAGAATCCTTATCAATAGGTATCTTTTTGCAACAATTTGTCGAATATCGGCAATTTTTCCGAGATTTCCGTCTGCTGTATACCTATGCTTGCTGTGTCGCCACTCTCAGCATATATTGTTGTGAAAAGAGAGTGACAGTGCAAATGCTGTAACTGTCGATGTAATACATTTTACATGCTTCATTTATATCACCATCATTTCCGATAAAGTTGAATTGTCAAGAGCCAGCACATACCGCTGAAGCTGCTTTTTTGTCAGAGTCTTGCCCTCGGCGATAGTCGGATAAAGGTCATCTATATCAACCTCCACCTCATATTTCTGAAAATTGTAGTTGTAGTACAAACCGTAAGAGAAATTAATGATAAATGCCGATGTAACAACGCATATTATCATTATAAAAATAATCAGCCTGTCATTTTTATAGAATGATTTAAGGTTAAGTAACAAATGCTTCATCTTGGTGTCCTTTTTTTCTTATATCGGGCTGTATATCGATATGATATACAGCCCGTTTTCTTTAATCTAACGTTTTAATTCCGGTGAACCACAATGAGCTGCTTTGAGAGGCTGTGCTGTTGTAGACATGTCCGTAAATTTCAATATAATTAATATCATTTAATCGTACAGAAATCAGCTTATTGTGTGAATTGAATGTATAACATCTTTCTATCTCAGCCAGATATTTATCAAGCCGTTTGATAATATCTTCAAGCTCACTGTCGATATATCTTTTCCGTAAAAACCGAAAGGTCTGTATCTGAATGAAGAAAACACAAAATCGTCGTGATTAGTTACGAAAATAATCGGCAGAGTTTTTTCCGAACCGATAATATATTCTGCCGTCTCCTCTCCGCTGAGCCCCGGCATATCTACATCCAGAAATACCGCATCAAACCTATTAAGCATACTTATCATTTCAGCACCATTTAAGAAAGCTGAAACAGTACATTCTATACCGCATTTTTCGGCGGTCATTTCAAGCTTTTCACGGAAAATATCCGTAAATATCCGCTCATCATCGCATATTGCTATTTTCATATATATCATCGCCCTTTAAAATTCGTATCACGCAATAAGCATAATGATCCGATGATTAAATTGTAACATTTATATATTTTATTGTCAAGGATTTTAAGCTATGTTAGCTATAATTAACCTTTTTCTCATTTCACGCCGTCTCACAATCAAATCCTTTCAGCTATTCCTCCCACCCCTCCCACAAATCCCCATTCTCCTCCCTCAAAAGCACCTCAATCATTTCCCTCTGTTCCTTACTGAACCCATACTCCTCCGCCATTTCATCGGTCGTTTTATGTGTCACGGTGATATACAAATATGTTTTTCGTTACAGTAGTTTCTGTCCTCACCGCATTACCATTCCCGTCATCGCTTTCAGTCACAACCGTTTCCTCTTTGCTTTCCGTCCGCGAAGATATGTTGTTCATCTCCCAAAAAATATCTTTGAAAAGCTGCCTCTTGCCCTCGTCCATAGTGACAACCTCCTGCGGGTTGTCAGTATCAGTATTGACTTTAACTGAATACACGGTGAGTACCTCTTTCCACTCTGCCTTGCTTCCGCTCATTTCAATAACATCATAAATATTGCTTTCCTTTATCTCGACAGCCTGTTTTCATACAAGGCTATACTTTCTTGCCGTTTCTCTATATCCCATATGATGTTCCCGCATATCCATTATAACATTGACTTTGAATTCTGTCGAGTACGTTTTGTTTTTTTTCTTCCTGTTTTGCCCATAAAAATATGCACCTCCAAATGTGTCTAACTTTTTGGGGTGCATATCACTGACGTGTTTCATTTTTGGATTAACAAAACGCCGCAAACGCTGTCAAAACCTGATTTTGTGGGTTTTTTTTTTTTTAGTCCGAGAGGGGCTTCATCGTTGGGAACAGCAGTACATCCCTTTTATGCTTGCACTGTCTGTAAGCAACATTACAAATCTGTCAAGACCCATACCAAGACCGCCCGTTGGGGGTAAGCCATATTCGAGGGCAGTTAAGAAGTCCTCGTCTATCTGAGCGTTTGCACCCTGCTTTCTCTTCTCCATAACCTGCTTTTGTGAAACGCTCACGCTGGTCGATGGGGTCGTTAAGCTCTGAGAATGCGTTACCGAATTCGCACGCATTGATGAAGTATTCAAAACGCTCTGTGAATGCGGGGTCGGTGGGCTTTCTCTTTTGCAAGAGGCGAATTTTCTACAGGATAATCATAGATGATAGTAGGCTGAATCAGCTTTTCCTCTACAAATTCCTCGAACAGCTCAATAAGCACCTCGCCCTTTGTGGCTGTGTCGGCAATCTCTGCGTGCTTTGTCTTAGCCTGAGCTACCGCATCGGCATCACTTGTCCAGCTGTCATAGTCAAGACCTGTGTATTCCTTTACGGCTTCCTTCATAGTCATACGCTTCCATGGCTTGCCGATTTCAATTTCCTTACCCTGATAAGGAACTGTATCCGTGCCGCATACCTTGAGCGCTACTGTACGGTACATTTCTTCTATTAAGTCCATCATACCGTAGTAGTCTGTGTATGCCTGATACATTTCGATAGATGTAAATTCGGGGTTGTGAGTTGCGTCCATACCCTCGTTTCTGAAGATACGGCCTACTTCATATACCCTGTCAAATCCGCCTACGATAAGACGCTTTAAGTAAAGCTCCGTTTCGATACGCAGATACATATCAATGTCAAGAGCGTTGTGGTGTGTTACGAAGGGTCTTGCAGCCGCACCGATCTCAAGCGTGTGCAGTACGGGTGTGTCAACCTCAAGATAACCCCTGCTGTCAAAGGAAGCTGCGTATCTCACGCAGTATCATTGAACGCTTGACGAAGGTATCCTTGATTTCCGGATTTGCGATAAAGGTCAAGATAACGCTTTCTGTAACGTTCTTCCTTGTCCTTAAGTCCGTGCCACTTTTCGGGCAGGGGCAGGAGCGACTTTGAAAGGAGCTTTATCGACTTTGCGTGTACGCTTATCTCTCCTCGTCTTGTCTTGAATACAAAACCGCTCACGCCTACAATATCACCGAGATCCCACTTCTTGAATTCCTTGAAGTTATCCTCGCCTATATCGTCAATGCGGACATAAACCTGCATTCTTCCGCTGTCGTCACGGATATCAATAAAGTTGGCCTTGCCCATATCACGCCAGCTTGTGATACGGCCGGCAATCATTACATCCTTTTCTTCAAGCTCCTCAAAGTTATCTCTTATCTGCTGAGCCTTGTGAGTAAAATCAAACTTTGTGATCTCATAAGGATTCTTGCCGTTTGCCTTTAAATCATTCAGCTTTTCTATTCTTATGCGGTGCTGTTCGTCAAGCTGTGCCAGAAGCTCTTCTTCGGTAAGCTCAACCTGCTCTGCGTTGTTGTTTTCCATTATTTTTTTTATTTCCTCTCAGTTTACTTGTCTATTTCTACTATCTTGTACTTCTTTACTCCTGCGGGAGCTTCAACCAACACTTCCTCGCCGAGTTTCCTGCCAAGGCACGCCTTGCCGATAGGTGACTCGTCGGAAATCTTCATAGCCTTCATATCAACTTCCTTTGAACCTACTAAGAAGAACTTGATTTTCTTTCCGCTCTCGTCCTCGATAACTACCGTGTTACCGATATTAACGTGTTCTGTAGAAAGCTCGTCCTCGTCAACTACCTTTGCGTTTTTGAGAGTAGCTTCAATCTCTGCGATTTCAGCCTCAACGATACCCTGTTCGTTTTTAGCTTCATCGTACTCTGAGTTCTCGGATAAGTCACCGAATGAAAGAGCTACCTTGATTTTTTCAGCTATTTCTTTTCTTGTGACCGATTTTAAGTGTTCTAGTCTTTCTTCGAGATCCTTAAGACCTTGCGATGTTAAAGTTGTCTGTGTTGCCATTGTAAATGACCTCCATAATTATTTTTATATGATGCGGGCGGAGTTTTCCGCCATTAATATCCTTATTCTGTAGCTACTATCTCAAGTGCCTTCTGAAGCTGTACGTCGCTTTTCTTGTCCGCAAACTTTATCTGCTCTGCCTGCTGTGCGGTAATATCGACCGTGTAGTCGGGCTTTATCCCTACATTTTCAAAATCATCCGATTCAACAGGCACTATATTTGCGGTAGAAATTGAAACTGCACTTCCGTCCTTGAAGCTTTGCGTTGTCTGAAGCTGTGACTTTCCCGCTGTCGAAGAGCCTACTACAGATGCCTTTGCGAAGTCACGCAGACCTATCGCAAATATCTCTGCAAGGCAGGCGGTGTTTCCATTTGTAAGCACCGTTACGGGTTTGCTTACCGACTGATTTCCGTCTGTTTCTATAAAACTCGTATCCTTGCCGGTTGCGTCGACCTGAATTGCTATCTGCGCCTTCGGAAGCTTACACGGTTCAGCATTGCCCTCACAGGCTCTGTGATACCGTCTGACACATCTCTCACATCGAATACATATCCGAGAACCGACTGTGCCTCATACTCGTCTATAAGCTGTATGAAGCGTTCGTCTGTGGTTTCGTTGAAGGTGTATATCTTGATATAGGCATAACCGTCTATAAGCATGCCCTTTACAGATGTCAGCTTTATGCTCTGCCTTACAAGAGTTACCGTCTTTTTCAACACCGTCGGGTGTGCTGTAAGTAACCGAGAGCTTTGTACCCTCCTCGCCGTCAAGCTGAGCCTGCGCCTGCTCGGCACCTGTCTCAAGTATGCTCTTTCCGCCGACCGCCGTTATAGTACAGCCCTTTTGGTTATTTCTTCGACCTCAGCCGATGAGCCTTCATAAACGTTTGTGACCTCAAGATAATCGCCCTTTACAACGGTTTCGATTCCCGTTCCGATAATTACGCCGCTTTGTAGCTGCTGCAGCTTGTAATACTCATCTGCCCCGTGTAATATTTTGCGTATTTGTCGCTTGTTCCGCTGATATAACCGTTTGCGATACCCGTTATCAGAGCGTTTTCGTTAGGCTTATATATTGATGAACTGCGGACAAATGTATCTATTTCCTTTATCTTTGCGTTGATGGTTTCCCGTTCCTGTATACCCGCTACCATTGAGTTGTACATATTTAGCGATACCGTCATAGTCAGTACAAATGTAATAGCGCACGCTACGGCTATAAGACTTATCATAACGCCAAGCGATACTTTTTTATTCATTCGGGATTCACCCTTTCCTTGTTCGTTTGTCTGTAATTTCTTTATGCCGTTTATGCCATAGTAACATAATTGAACGGATTTTCGGGTTCGCCGTTAAGTCTTATCTCGAAATGGAGATGAGGACCTGTCGAATATCCCGTACTGCCGACAGCACCGAGCGATTCGCCCTGTGCTACCTCCTGACCGACATATACATACACATCGCTCAGATGTGCGTAGGTCGTGGTATATCCGCCGCCGTGATCGACAACGACATACATTCCGTAGCTGTAGCCTGGTATGTAGCTTGTTTCGGCAACTATTACAGTGCCTGCCTTTGAGGCAAGAACGCTGTCGCCGTAAATACCGGCGTCGCCTATATCAATGCCCTTGTGTGTTCTCTGGAAATCAGCGTCCCAGCCGAAGTTACAGGATATGTACGAGCGTCCCGAACAGGCCAGTACCACTCGCCCTCCTGATATGCCTTGTCGGGATTGGTCTGCTGCTTTATGATCTCTTTTATCTGTTCTTCATACGCTTCAATATCAGCCTCGCTTACGTTTATCAGATACTGCAGATTGCTCTTCTGATCCTCAAGTTCGTTTACTGCCGCCGAATACTTGTTGTAATCGGACTCGTATGTGCTTTTTGCACTTTCGGCATCCGTTACAAGACCGTCAAGCTCCTCCTTTTCGCTGAGCAGCTTTGTCATTTGCGTATCAAGCTCGGTCTTCTTGCCCTCAAGATCCTTCTTGTCGGTTTCAAGCAGCTTCTTGTCCGAATCCAGTTTCTTCATATCTGCGGTAAGTTCGTTCATGAACTGAAGATTCTGCTCGCTTATCTTTCCAACGACCTCACTGCTTATCATAAGGTCGTAGAAATCGGCAGAGCCTGCCAGTACCCCGAACATATCGGCAGAGCCGGTCGTGTACATTGTTCGTACTATCTGCGCAAACTTTTCAAGGTTCTGCTTGTTCTCCTTGTCAAGTTCGGCAATGTCGGCCTCGGCTTTTGCTATAGCCTCGTCCTTTTGCGCTATCTCGTCTGTGAGCGTGTCTATGTTGCCCTGCAGAGTGCTTATATCCTGATTTTTGTAATAAACAAGATTGTAGTAGTAGTCAACAAGCTCCTTCTGCTCGTTCAGCAGACCGGCAGCTTTATCGAGATTTTCCTGCTTATCGGTTATATCGCCTTCAATACGGTCTATTTCATCACGTCTTTGAGCGTTGTCCTGTTTTATCTGCTCTATTCTGTCCTTTATATCATCGACAGTAAGATCCTCCGCACCTGCCGGAGCATACGTTATGATTATACCCGATGTCAATGCAAATATTGTGACGAATGAGGTCAGAGAGTGCAGAATTTTTTTCAGCTTCATCTTATATCCTTTTCGCCGTTATACCTTAAGGTATTTGCCTGTGCTGAGTACCGTTCCGATGGCTCCGAGCAGTGCGCCAGCACCGCAGCAGGCCGCCAGTACATACCAGCTGATATCCGAGAACTGCAGTATGTCGCCCATTCCGAGCGCATTCCACATTCCGAGGTTCTGCGTAAACAGATTGTACAGATTCTCATAAACGAGTTTTGTCACAAACCACGAAAGCAGTCCCGAAAGAAGTCCGATGAACAATCCCTCCACAAAAAACGGGGTCTTTATAAAGGAATTTGTCGCTCCGACTATTCTCATTATCGCTATTTCCTTGCGTCTTGAGAAAACGCTGAGCCTTGTTGTATTCGAGATTATTATAACGCTTACCGTACCGAGTGCCACTATAAGCACCATTCCGATAATCGTAAACGTCGTTCTCAGGTCCTTTATAAATCCGGCGAAATCCATAGGCGCATTCACCTTGTAAACGCCGTCTATCGCCTTGAACTGCTGAACGGCAGTGCTTATCTTATCAAGGTCGTTTATAGTTACCATATAGGTCGCAGGAACAGGATTATACGGAAGATTCTGGAACAGCTCCTTCTGCTCGCTGTACTGCTCGATCATCTTCTTGAGTCCTTCTTCGGCGGAAATGAAATCCACCTTCTCCGTCAGCGTGTTGCTTTTAAGCACCTCGCCTATATGCTTTATATCTGCGTCATCATTAAGATAAACGCTTATCTCGTTCTTGTCCGAAACGTTGTCGAGTATTATTCCGCAATCAAGAACATCACTATAGCCGACATTCCGACTAGAATAAGGCTGACAGTCATAATACAGAGGCTGGCAAATGACATAAAGCGGTTCTTCCATACCCGATCTTATGCCCTGCTTTATCAAGTAGCTTAAATTATTCATCCTGCGCCTCACCTTCCACATATTCGTCGAAAATAACTTCGCCGTTTTTCAGGCTGACGATTCTTCCGCCGAAATATTCGACAAGGCTATGCTCGTGAGTAACCATTATTACGGTAGTACCGCACTTGTTTATCTCCTTGAGCAGCTTTACTATATCATAGGATAAAGCTGGGTCGATGTTTGCCGTAGGCTCGTCTGCTATGATAAGCTTAGGATCACTCGCAAAGGCTCTTGCTATCGCAACTCTCTGCTTTTCACCGCCCGACAGCTTCTCAGGATAGGATTTTGCCCTGTCTGCCAGCTTGACCAGATTCAGAACATAAGGCACCCTGTGTCTTATAGTCTTTTTGGATTTGTTTGTAACACGCAGTACAAAAGCCACATTGTCATAAACATTCAGATCCGGTATCAGACGGAAATCCTGAAATATCATTCCTATGGAACGTCTGAAATACGGGGGGATCTTCTTATTCTTTATCTTGGCAAGATTATATCCGTTTACGAATACCCTGCCCGATGTCGGCGCTATCTCTCTTGTCAGCAGTTTGAGCAATGTCGATTTTCCGGCACCGCTGTAACCGACTATAAATACAAATTCGCCGTCCTCTATTCTGAGATTGACACCGTTAAGAGCGTCAACTCCGCCTCCGTCCTTGAAATGAACGTCAACGTTCTTTAATTCAACCATTTTACCATTCCTTCCTGATACCTGCCGTGCAATAACGGCACACAGCGATGCAGTCCGGTTATGGCGTAACCGGGGAATCACAACGCTATCCCTTCTGCACCCACAATACTTTTCTGACACTTATTTTTCAACAATCAAAAAGTATGGTGGAGTAATTCAACTTTTCTCTCCTCATATACGGCCGATATCGCCGATAATCCGCAGCTTTGCAATGACACTCTTACACCAAATATTCAGACAAGCACAATCAAGTATCTGTCTGAATAGTCCGGGTATTATTAAATTTGACATTATTTCCCGACCGTTTCACTGCGTTACGCATAAATGCAACATTTCAAAAGGTCGGAATTGTCTGCAGCACTTTAAGCATAGCGCTTTCCGCCAACGTTTGTTCCCGACCGTTTCACCGTGTCAAGAATACAAATAACATTTCAAAAGGTCGGAACAGTCTGCGGCACTTTAAGCATAGTGCTTTTCGCCAACGTTTTTTCCGACCGTTTCAGCGTGTTAAGAATACAAATAACGTTTTAAAAGGTCGGAACTGTCTGCGGCACTTTAAGCATAGTGCTTTTCGCCAACGTTTATTCCCGACCGTTTCACCGTGTTACACATAAATGTAACGTTTCAAAAGGTCGGAACAGTCAGCGGCACTGCCGCATTAGAATTTGACGGGATCTGCGGCAAGGTATTTCTTGACCATAAGAGCGATCTTGAAGATGATAGCGTGATCGAACTCTCTTAAATCAAGACCTGTGAGTTTCTTTATCTTATCCAGTCTGTAAACCAGTGTATTTCTGTGTACAAAGAGCTTTCTTGACGTTTCGGAAACGTTGAGGTTGTTCTCGAAGAATCTCTGTATCGTGAATAACGTTTCGTGGTCAAGCGACTCTATTGAGCCCTTCTTGAAAACTTCCTTCAGGAATGTTTCGCACAGGGTCGTGGGCAGGTGATAAATAAGACGGGCGATACCGAGGTTATCGTAGCTTACGATAGTCTTGTCCGTATCGAACACCTTACCTACCTCAATAGCTATCTGTGCTTCCTTTGAAGGAACGGGCAAGGTCCTTTATGCCTGTAACGGGAGTACCGATACCTACGTTTACCTTTGTGAAGAACTCGCCCGAAAGCGTATCCGAGATGGAACGTGCGAGCTTTCGAGGTCCTTGTTGTCTATGCCTGCCTTTATTTCCTTAACAAGAACGATTTCGGTTTCTGTGATATTGAACACGAAGTCCTTGTTCTTATCGGGGAACAGGTTCTGTATTACGTCATAAGCCGAAACCTCGTTTGCGGAAACGATGCTTATAAGGAATACAACACGGCTTATATCCGCATTGAAGTGAAGCTCTCTTGCCTTGAGCGTTATATCGCCGGGAAGAACGTTATCAAGGATGATATTCTTCACGAAGTTGTTTCTGTCATATTTCTCGTCATAGTACTGCTTGATGCTTGACAGTGAGATAGCGAGGATAGACGCATACTTTGCCGCCTGATCGTCCGTACCTTCGATGAATACCGCATAATCGGGCTTTACATGAACGCCGAAGGGCTTGTATGTATAGCCGTCACGGATGAACACATCATGTGAGTCACCAAGCTCAATTGTAAAGAAGTCGCTGTTTGTTCCTATCCTGGAAAGCTCACTGCAAGCGACTATCGTACTGTTTTCATCGATAACACCGATAACACGACCGATAGTATCTCTCATCTGATGAACTACGCCCTGAAATAATCTGTTTGACATTTTCTTACCTCTTTTATCTTAAAAATGGTTTGCTCCTGTGTCCGCCGAAGGCTATAACCCTGTAACTGCCTTGTATGCGGAAATTACTCTTATAATTGTATCTTTGAATCGACCTGTGAAAAGTCTCGGAAAAAAGGCATAAAACGGCCGAAAATAATACACCAAATATATTTTACTAGAAAAACCGAAAAAAATCAAGGGTTTTTTAGACAAAATGTAAAAATTACATCAAAAATTTTTTGCGTTGTTGCAAAACCGACTAAATAGTGGTATACTAAAATTTATGTATGGGTATCAGGGACTTATGACCTGTACCATAATAAACATATAAATTACATTCGGAAGGACTGATTCTTATGATCCTGAAAATTAAAAACGCAAAGAACGGTGTGTATGCACGAATGTGCAGTTTGGCACGAATGTAAAAAATATAAACTGTAGAAAGCTTTGTCTTTAAAACGAACTACTATTTATTATCCCTATCCCCCTTACCCCCTTTCCCTCGGAAAGGGGACTGGCGTCCCTGCGACCCGCCTGGGGCTACGCCCCAAACCCCAATTTTGTCAAAAAGGTTTTATAGCCTAACATCATATACAAGGAGAAAATAGAATGAACAAGACATATTATTTAACCACACCGATATATTACCCCTCCGGTAATCCCCACATAGGTCACTGTTACACAACGGTTGCGTGTGACACGATAGCACGCTTCAAGAGAATGCAGGGCTATGACGTAATGTTCCTTACAGGCACGGACGAGCACGGTCAGAAGATAGAGCTTAAAGCCGCCGAAAAGGGCGTTACCCCCAAGGAATACGTTGACGAGATAGTAGCCAACTTCAAGCGTCTTTGGGAAACGATGCACATAAGCTATGACCGTTTTATCAGAACAACGGACGACTATCATATAGAAACCGTACAAAAGATATTCAGGAAGCTGTACGAAAAGGGCTACATCTATAAAGGCACCTACAAGGGCAAATACTGCACACCGTGCGAGAGCTTCTGGACAGAGAGAGCCAGCTTGTCGACGGAAAGTGTCCCGACTGCGGACGTGAGGTAAAAGAAGCAAACGAGGAGGCATACTTCCTCCGCCTTTCCGATTTTGCCGACAAGATTGAAAAGTTCCTTACCGAAACCGACTATTTACAGCCTAAGAGCCGTGTGAACGAAATGGTAAACAACTTCATCAAGCCAGGACTTGAGGATCTGTGCGTTTCCAGAACCAGCTTCACCTGGGGCATACCTGTTGATTTTGACAGCAAGCACGTTGTTTATGTATGGGTAGACGCACTTTCAAACTATATCAGTGCGCTCGGCTACGGCAACGTAAAGTACAACGATTTTGAAAAATACTGGCCCGCAGATATGCACATGACCGCTAAGGAAATTGTACGTTTCCACTCTATCGTATGGCCGATCATTCTGATGATGCTCGACCTGCCGCTTCCGAAGCACCTGTACGGCCACGGCTGGATAAACTTCAACGGCGACAAGATGAGCAAATCAAAGGGCAACGTTGTAGACCCGTTTGTGCTTTGCGAGCGTTACGGCGTTGACGCTGTACGTTATCAGATACTGCGTGATATGCCCTACGGCAGTGACTGCAACTTCACAAACGAGCTTATGCTCACAAGAATAAACGCAGACCTTGCAAACGGTCTTGGCAACCTTGTTTCAAGAACAGTTGCAATGGCAGACAAGTATTTCGGTGGAACACTGCCCACAGACAGAGTATCCGACGAGCTTGACGATCAGCTTATCGGTATGGCTCAGTCACTGTGCGATACGGTTACTCCCCTTATCGAGCAGGCTCAGCACTCAAAGGCGCTTGAGGAAATATTCAAGGTAATCTCCCGTGCCAACAAGTATATCGACGAAACAGCACCGTGGGTACTTGCAAAGGACGAAAGCAACAACGCCCGTCTTGCGACCGTACTCTATAACCTGCTTGAAACTATTCGTATCTGCTCGGCACTGCTCAGCCCCTTTATGCCCGCAACAATGCCTGAGGTATGGGAGCAGATAGGCGCAGGTGCAGAAGATACCGCTTTCGACAAGCTCGGCACATTCGGCGTTCTGCGTGCAGACGTTACGGTAAAGAAGGGCAGAGTTCTCTTCCCCAGAATCGACATAAAGAGCGAGATTACAGAACTTGAACGCCTTATGAAGCCCAAGACCGTAATCAAGGAGGACGAGGATCTTGACAAGGCAGGAATAATCTCTATAGACGACTTTGCAAAGGTCAAGCTCAGAACAGGCGAGATTACTGCCTGCGAAAAGATAAAGAAGTCAAAGAAGCTGCTTAAAATTCAGGTGGACGATGCAAGAGGCGGCAGACAGATAGTATCGGGCATTGCCGAATACTACACTCCCGAGGAGCTTATCGGAAAGAAAATTATATTCGTTGCAAATCTTGCCCCCGCAAAGCTCTGCGGCGAAGAAAGCAACGGTATGCTCCTTTGCCTGTGACGCAGGAGAAAAAGTACAGGTCGTATTCCTTGATAAAGATACACCCAACGGCAGTACGGTAAGATAAACATTCGCAGAAGACAACGAGTGACATAAAGGAACAAAAAAGATGAAAATTAAAGACTTATACACACCCGGCAGAACGGTGTTCTCGCTGGAGGTTTTCCTCCCAACAAGAATTTTCCCATCGAAACGGTGTATGAAGCCATCGAGGGACTTGCGGCAATAAATCCCGCATATATCAGTGTGACCTACGGTGCAGGCGGAAACCGTGCAAACCGCTCCACCTGCGAGATAGCGTCGCATATAAAGGAAAAATACGGTATCGAAGCCATGGCGCACCTTACCTGCATAAACAGCACCCGTGACGATGTTGATTTTATGCTTGACGATTTTGCCGCAAACGGAATAGAGAACATTCTCGCTTTAAGAGGCGACAACAAGCCCGATGAAGAACCGAAGAACGATTTCCCCATGCAAGCGACCTTACGGCATATATAGCGTCAAAGGGAAATTTCGATATTGCAGGTGCGTGCTACCCCCGAAACCCACGTTGACGCAGAAAGTGCCGAGGAAGATATAAAAAACCTGAAGATAAAGGTTGACGCAGGTGCTTCTCACCTTGTTTCACAGCTTTTCTTCGACAATTCCTGCTATTACGATTTTGAAAAGCGTGCAAGAGCCGCAGGCATAGACGTGCCTATCGCCGCAGGAATTATGCCCGTTACAAACAAAAAGCAGATTGAGCGTCTGGTAACGCTCTGCGGCGCAAGTCTGCCCTCAAAATTCGTAAAGATGATGCAGAAGTACGAGAACGACCCCGAGGCGCTTAAGAGCGCAGGAATAGCCTATGCCATCGACCAGATAGTAGACCTTATTTCAAATGATGTGCAGGGCATACACCTTTACGCTATGAATAACCCCGCTGTCGCATCACGCATCTACAACGGGATCAAGGATCTGTTATGATACTTCAGCCGATAGACAGGAACGAGGCTCTGCGTTATCTCGGCTGTAAGGACGGCACGGATAACGAGCAAAGATGCTCGCAATGCTCGATTCCTGCGAGAAACAGCTGCTGAAAGCCGCAAGTCCGAAATATCTCTATGCCGTTTATCCGATAAGCTTTACGGACGACGGTGTCAGAATTTCGGACAGCGATATAATACTTAAAGGCAATTCAGCCGCCGCTCATTTAAAGAACTGCGACAGGATAGTGCTTATGTGCGCCACGCTCGGACAAGGAGTAGACGTGCTTTTAAGGCGTTTGCAGGTATCCGATATGGCAAGCGCAGTTATCGTTGACAGCCTTGCAGGTGCGGCAATAGAGCAGGTCTGCAACAGGGCTGAAACAGAGATATTTGAAAAAGTACACTCGAACAGCCGTACCTGGAGATATTCTCCGGCTATGGTGATCTGCCTCTCGATATACAGTTTGATTTACTGACGCTTCTGCAGGCTCAGAAAAGGATAGGTCTTACCGTAATGAACAGCAATATGATGGTGCCTACAAAATCGGTAACGGCATTTATAGGGCTGTCCGGAGGGCGAAGTTGACAGAAGTACAAGAGGCTGTGAAAGCTGTAATATGAAGGACAGATGTAAATTCAGAAAAAGCGGAGGTCACTGTGGAAATTAAAATATTACTTGAACAAAGAGGACTGCTGATTTTCGACGGTGCTATGGGTACTCAGCTGCAGGCTAAGGGACTTAAGACGGGCGAAACTCCCGAGCTTTTAAACCTTACCGCAAAGGATCTGCTCAAGGAAATACACCGCAGCTATATAGATGCAGGAGCGGATATTATTTCCGCAAATACATTCGGCGCAAATTCCTACAAGCTAAGCCACAGCGGTAAAAGCGTAGATGAAATTATCACCGCAGGAATAATAAACTGCAAAGAAGCGATAAAGGAAAGCGGAAAGGACGTTTTCTGCGCTCTTGACATAGGTCCTATAGGACAGCTCCTTGAGCCTACGGGAAGCCTTAAATTTGAAGAGGCTTACGACATATTCAAGGAGGAGATAGTTGCAGGCTATAAGGCAGGTGCGGACGTTGTTCTGTTTGAAACGATGACCGACTTATACGAGCTTAAAGCCGCTATACTTGCCGCAAAGGAAAACTGCGATCTCCCGATAATATGCAGTATGACCTTCGAAGAAAACGGACGTACCTTTACAGGCTGTCCCGCCGAGGCGGAAATACTGCTGTGCGAGGGACTTGGCGTAAGTGCAGTCGGCGTGAACTGCTCTCTCGGTCCGAAGGAGCTTATGCCTATAATCAAAACGCTCTGCGAAAAGTCGAAGATACCCGTTATCGTAATGCCGAACGCAGGCCTTCCCGACCCTGCCACAGGCGAATATTCGATTGATGCAGAAGAATTCAGCGACTACGCCGTTGAGATAGCTGATCTCGGTGCAGGAATAATCGGCGGCTGCTGCGGTACAACACCCGAATTTATCCGCCGTACAGCCTATAAGGTAAAGGGCAGAAAGTACGAGCCTAAGAAGATAGAGCGTGTCTGCACGATATGCAGCGCGGTACAAATGTTGTAGAGGTAAGCCAGCCGAGGATAATCGGTGAGCGTATCAACCCTACCGGTAAAAAGCTGTTCAAGCAGGCGCTTATAAACGATGATATAGACTATATCTTAGGTCAGGCTATAGAGCAGGTTGGCGCAGGAGCAGATATACTTGACGTAAACGTAGGCCTTCCCGACATTGACGAAAAGGCAATGATGATAAAAGCTGTCAAAAGTATTCAGGGCGTTACAAACGTACCTCTCCAGATAGACAGCACTATCCCCGAGGTGCTTGAAGCGGCACTGCGTGTATACAACGGCAAGCCTATGGTAAACTCGGTAAACGGCGAGGAGGAGAGCCTTAAAAACGTTCTTCCGCTCGTAAAGAAATACGGTGCGGCAGTAGTAGGTCTGACGCTTGACAAGGACGGCATACCGCCTAAAGCCGAACAGCGTGTAGCCATTGCCGAAAAGATAATAAAGCGTTGCGAGGAGATCGGTATTCCGAAAGAGGATATAGCGATAGACTGCCTCACGCTTACCGCGTCCGCAGAACAGCTTGCGGTAAACGAAACGCTTAAGGCTGTGCGTGCGGTAAAGGAAAGGTTCGGAGTGAGAACGGTACTCGGTGTTTCGAATATATCATTCGGTCTGCCAAACCGTGAGCTTTTAAACCACATTTTTCTTACGATGGCACTTGAAAACGGGCTTGATCTTCCGATCATAAACCCCAACGTAGCGTCTATGACAGGCGCTGTAAGAGCATTCAAGCTGTTAAAGGCAATAGATGTAAACTCGGTAGAATACATTGCCGCTTACGGCAGTGACACCCCAACGGCAGTTGCAAAGCCGAAATCCTCCGAGGTAACGCTTGAATATGCCATCGACAATGGACTTAAGGCAGAGGCGGCGAAGATAACCGAACAGTTGCTTATCGACACCGACCCGATGGCAATAATAAACGAGCGGCTTATCCCTGCGCTTGACAAGACAGGTACGCTGTTTGAACAGGGAAAGATATTCCTCCCTCAGCTGATTTTATCGGCAGGCGTTGCACAGAGCTGTTTTGACGTTATCAAGGCACACCTTGCAAAGAACAATTCCGAAACGGTAAGCAAGGGCAAGATAGTGCTTGCAACAGTAAAGGGCGACGTACACGACATAGGCAAGAACATAGTAAAGGTACTGCTTGAAAACTACGGCTACACCGTAATAGATCTCGGCAAGGACGTTGAGTATCAGGCGGTAGTCGATGCCGCAAGAAAACACGAGGTGAAGCTCGTGGGACTGAGCGCACTTATGACCACTACGCTCAAATCCATGGAAGAAACCATAAAGCTTATCCGTGACAACGGACTTCCTTGCAAGGTGGTTGTCGGCGGTGCGGTACTTACACCCGAGTACGCCGAAAAGATAGGCGCAGACTTCTACGCAAAGGATGCTAAAGAAACGGTAGATATTGCGAAGAAGGTTATAGGATAAAATATAAAAAAATACAACCTGTGGAAAAAATTCCGCAGGTTGATTTTGTTATTCAAGCCATGTCCTGAACCAATTCGGACGGTATTCGGACAAATAGGACAATTTCCGTTACGATATATTGCAAATTGTTTAAACCGGATTGTATTATCATATAAAACCGCAGTATCACAAACAGTCAACACTTTAATTAGATTTTCAAAGCTTTGAACATATCTTCTATCAACATCATTATCCGGTATTCCGTGACCGCCATGTGAAACACGATGTGCAATACGATTTTTAGCAATTTCCGGTGACTCAACCCCGACATAATGTAATTCAATTATAAAGCCTTTTTCTTTAGCTTTGAGTATATTACTTATTATGCTGTTTCCGCATAATGTTGTTTCTTGATTAAAAGATATGCCTTCTTCAATATTGTTTTTAATTTTTTTCGCAGCTATCTTTCCCGCCTTAATTGAATCAGCAGGATTATCCCATCTGCCAAACTCTCTTACTATCTCATCAGTGTTTACTCTGTCGTATATTTTCAAGTAATCGAGAGTTTGATATAAAGTTGACTTTCCTGCACCATTTACACCGGCAATAACGATATATTTTTTCATCAGAAAAGATTCCTTTCGATAACCTTTTTCTGTTTTTCCTGTAGCAAATAGTTCCAGACAGTTTCAAAGAAATTCTTTTCTTCCTGTGTTTCAGCTTCTGTTATAAGCTGTAAAAAATCATCGGAATGCAGATTTTTAAAATCTTCATATACCTTTGTGTATTTTGAAACATCGCACATACAATCGCCTCATTTCCTTATATTGCTGTAAAACAAATACATTTAGCCGTTAACTTATTATAACAACTCTACTCCAAAAAGTCAAACGTTCAAGTAAATTCTATGTTTCTGCTGTTTGACTATCCCCCTCACCCGTGCTATAATTACAGCAACAAGAAAAATTACGGAGGAAAATGTATGCACTATTATGAATACGGCAAAGAAAACGATAAGACGATCGTCTTTCTGCACGGGGCAAACTTTGTCCACAGCTTCGGCAGGCAATATCCGCTTGCCGAAAAATATCATCTTATTATTCCGCATATCATGGGCTACGGAGATGCCGCAGATGAGATTTTCGATACCGAAACAGCAGTAAAACAGCTTGCAAATTTCATAGCCGACATCGGCAAAAAGGTAACGCTTGTCGGCTTTTCGCTCGGTGCTCAGCTTAGCGTTAAGCTGTGTGCGGAATATCCGCAGTATTTTACTTCTGCGATAATAGTAAGTCCGTGGCTTATCAAGAAAGAGCCTATGCTCTCAAAGGTCATGGCTATGAACGAAAAGCAGTTTGCGTCATTCAAGAACAAACGATTATGCGGTTTCATCGGATTTATGAACGGACTGCCCAAAGAGCAAAGAAAAGAATTTGTCGCACAGATGCAGAATGTACGTATCGAAACCGTAAGAAGCTCAGTTGACAACGGAATAACGCTTGAAACAATAAACGGCTTTGAAAACGCATACTTCCCGATGATTGCCCTTGCAGGCAGTAAGGAACAGACAGAAGTACACGACAGCGTAAAAAGGACTTGCCGCTATGAATAAAAATTGCAGATACGAGATATGGGACAAAGCCGCCCATAACATTCCTCCGATGTTTGCAAGGCGATTCAACGAACTTATTATAAGAATGGCAGAAATTTGACTATGTACAGAATTTTCATCATTGAAGACGACCCCACGATAGCGCAGACGCTGAAAAAAGCACCTTGAGGGCTGGGATTATAAAGTAGAGTGTGCAAAGGATTTTCACAATATCACTGCGGAATTTGCCGCTTTTGACCCTCAGCTTGTACTGCTTGATATAAAGCTACCGTTCTATGACGGCTACTACTGGTGCGGCGAGATAAGAAAACTGTCCAAAGTGCCTGTCATCTTCCTCTCCTCCGCCTCGGACAATATGAATGTAGTTATGGCTATGAATATGGGCGGAGATGATTTTATTGCAAAGCCGTTCGATATTTCGGTGCTGACCGCAAAGATAAACGCAGTGCTTCGCCGTGCCTACTCCTTTTCGGGCAACAGCGACCTTATATCCCACGGCAGTGTTATACTTGATATTTCATCTGCGGTCGTGACAAACGGCGATAAAAAGGCAGAGCTTACAAAGAACGAGCTTCGCATACTCCGCACTCTTATGGAAAACGCAGGCAGGATAATTTCCCGTGATACGCTTATGCAGAGATTATGGGAAACCGATTGCTTTATTGACGAGAACACCCTTACGGTAAATGTCAGCAGGCTTCGCAAAAAGCTCGAAAACATAGGACTTGAAAACTACATCATGACCAAGGTCGGAATGGGGTATATGATAGTATGAAATTCTTTCTTGACTTTATCAGGAGCCGCATAATAACGCTTGTCTGCATTATTATTGCGGCTGTAATTTTCGCTGTGGTGTTGTCGCTTTATAACCTCCCCTCAGAGCCTGTGCTGTATGCACTTTTGCTGTCGCTTGCCGCTGTTACGGCTATCGGTGCGGTCACTTTTATAAAGGCGTACAGAAAGCATAATATCCTCACCCGTCTTGCAAACGAGATAACCGTGAGTGCCGACAATCTTCCGAAAGCGGTATCGGCAGATGACAAGGATTACGGCAGGCTGATAAATACACTCAGCGATTACTGCATTTCCCTTAAGGAAAAATCCGCAAACAGCCTGAAGGCGACAAACGAGTATTACACTATGTGGGTACATCAGATAAAAACGCCTATCTCCGCAATGCGACTTATGCTCCAGTCGGAAGACAGCGAAAGTAACCGCAGGCTGTCCGACGAACTTATGAAGATTGAGCAGTATGTCGATATGGCGCTGTGCTATGTCTGGCTTGAAAGCTCCGGCAACGACCTTGTGATAAAGCATTACAGCCTTGACGATATAGTAAAAAAATCGGTTCGTAAATTCTCCACGCAGTTTATCGGGAAGAAGCTGAGCCTTGATTACAAGGAGCTTGATACCGATGTTCTCACCGATGAAAAATGGCTGTCCTTCATCATTGAACAGCTGCTCTCAAATGCGATAAAATACACCGCTAAAGGCTCGGTATCAATTTATATGAAGCCCGACACCGACAGAAAGATACTCTGCATTGCCGACACGGGAATTGGCATAGACCCTGCCGACCTGCCGAGAATTTTCGACAACGGCTACACAGGACTTAACGGCAGATATGATATGAAGGCAAGCGGTATAGGACTTTATCTTTGCCGCTGTATTGCCGATATGCTCGGCATTACTCTTACCGCCGTGTCCGAACTTGGAAAAGGCTCTGTCTTTATGCTTGACCTTACGGAAAGCAAAATAAGACACGAGTAATCGCAATATTACAAAAATGTAAGACGGACGCACTTATCGTAAGACGGATAAATGGCACACTTCCGTTATTTCAGCTATAATATTGTCATAGCTTAAAGGAGGTACAATATGAATTTACTTGAAGTAACGGGACTTAAAAAGGTCTACACACAGCGGCTCGGCGCAAAGCCGAATGTCGCACTGCGAAACGTCAGCTTCTCTGCCGCAAAGGGCGAATATATCGCTATTATGGGCGAAAGCGGCTCCGGCAAGACTACACTGCTCAACATCCTCGCAACGCTTGACAAGGCGACCGCAGGTGTTGTAATGCTCTCGGGAGTTGACATAACAAAGATAAAGGACAGCGACTCTGCGCTTTTCAGACGTGAGCATCTCGGATTTGTGTTTCAGGACTTCAACCTGCTCGATACATTCTCCGTGCGTGACAATATTTTTCTGCCGCTCGTGCTTATGGGCAAAAGCTACGATGAGATGAACTCAAGGCTTCTCCCTCTTGCCGCAAAACTCGGTATAAGCGACCTGCTCGACAGATACCCTTATGAAATATCAGGCGGTCAGAAGCAACGCACCGCTGTCGCCCGTGCGCTTATAACAAACCCCGATATTCTGCTTGCGGACGAGCCTACAGGCGCACTCGATTCAAAAGCGTCGGAGGAGCTTCTCAATCTGTTCGGTGAAATAAACCGTGACGGTCAGACTATCCTTATGGTAACACATTCGGTAAAGGCGGCAAGCAGTGCCTCACGGGTGCTTTTCATAAAGGACGGCGAGGTTTACCACCAGATATATAAGGGCGTTTCCGGAGCGGAAGAATTCTATGCAAAGATAAACGATACGCTGACGGTGCTTGTGGCAGGCGGTGACCGCAGATGAAAACACTGTTCTACCCGAAGCTCGCCGTGAACGGCATGAAGAAAAACAAACGGCTTTATCTGCCTTATATCCTTACCTTAGTTGCAATGGTGATGATGATGTACATCACGGCATACCTTGCAAGGAGCGAAAACATCGCAAACACAAACAGAGGCGTTTACGCACAGTGGTGTCTTTTGGCTCGGAATAATCGTAATCAGCATTTTCTCCTTGATTTTTCTTTTCTACAGCTACTTTGTGCTTATCAAAAACCGTGGCAAAGAGTTCGGCTTATACAATATTCTCGGAATGAACAAACGCAACATTGCACGCATACTCCTTTGCGAAAGCCTTTTCACGCTTATCATATCGCTTCTTTGCGGACTTGCCGCAGGAATACTCCTGTCACGCCTCGCTGAGCTGTGTATGTTCAGACTTCTCGGCATTGAACCTGTCGGAAATCTGTCTGTCGATGCAGGCGCAATAGCCATTACCGCCGCAGTATTCACAGCCATTACGATAATTCTTCTGCTGAGCGCCTTTGTCCGCATAGGCAGACTAAGCGCAATCAATCTGCTTCAAAGCGAAAAGCAGGGCGAAAAACCGCCACGGGCAAACTTCGTATTTGCCTTATTCGGCTTGATACTGCTTGCTATCGCTTATTACATCGCCGTCACGACACATGCGGGCATTGAAATTGTCGGGAATTTCTTCCTTGCGGTGCTTCTTGTAATAATCGGCACTTATATGCTGTTTGTCAGCGGCTCTGTCGCACTTTGCCGACTGCTGATGAAAAACAAAAGATATTACTACAAAGCGAATCACTTTGTATCCGTTTCCGGAATGACATACCGTATGAAAAGAAACGGCGCAGGACTGGCTTCTATTTGCATATTGTCAACTATGGTGCTTGTAATGCTTTCGTCCACGATAAGTCTTTTTTCAGGGATACAGACAAGCACGTTTATCCGCAGCCGTGACATCTCGGTAACGCTCACTTACAACAGCTTTGAAGATAAGACGGTACGCAATATTTCCGACCTGTGTGGCACAGCGCTTGACACAGCGAAAAGCAATGATTATAACCCCTTAAACACTCTTTCGTATGATTATCTTGAAGTCGGCGGTTATTTTTCAGATAATACCGTCCACTTAGCCCCTGCGACAGATTCCGCAGATGTCAGCCAATCTGAAATAAAGGACTTTTTCTTCATCACGCTTGATGATTATAACAAAACGAGCGGCAGGAACGAAACGCTCTCAGAGGGCGAAATACTGACGGCAAGCTCAGACGGCACCGACAGCGAAATAATGTTAAACGGCAAGAAATATAAGTCAAGGGCAGTTCCTATGCCGAAAAATATTTCCTACGGCGAAACGGTTTACAGCGTATTTTTCGTTATTCTCCCCGATAATAATGCACTTTACGATATATTTCTGCTGAACCGTCAGGCTTACGGCGAAAACGCATCGTGGTTAAAGCATTATTTCGGCTTTGACATTGGCGGAAGCAACGCCGACAAGCAAGCCCTGTGCGACAGCCTCACGGACATTCTGGCAAAAAGCTCACGGAATATGGAGAATATCTTCCCCTTTGCCGAAAGCAGAACCGAAAACCTTGATGTGATGATAGCGACCTACGGCGGACTTCTCTTTCTCGGAATATTCTTAGGACTTGTCTTTATCTTTGCCACCGTGCTTATAATCTACTATAAGCAGGTTTCGGAGGGATATGAGGACAGAGAACGCTTTGCAACGATGAGAAGCGTCGGAATGACGGAAAAGGAAATAAAGAAGAGCATAAACTCACAGGTGCTGACCGTGTTCTTTGCTCCTCTTATCTTTGCAGGCATACACCTTACATTCGCCTTTCCGATAATACTTAAAGCTGTTAAAATGTTTGGCTTTGCCGACAGCACACTTCTTCTTATCGCAAACGTGATATGCTTTGCCGTATTTGCCCTGTTCTACATTTTTGCCTATAAAATAACCTCGGGAATTTACCTGAAGATTATAGGAAGAAAATAACCCGTTTATAACCGATGCCCGTCCTCAACGGACGGGCATTCAGGCTGTCGATAAACCTTTGTGTTTTCTGAAAATGGGGGTGTCGCTTATTGCTTGCTCTGTTGGTTTTGCATCGTGCAAAACTTTTGGCAAGCAATCAAAGCATCCTTGCTTTGGGGCGTAGCCCCCGACAGGGTCTAGGGGCGGTAGCCCCAGCAAAATAGCCCCTTCCCACGGGGAAGGGGTTTGGGGTTTCGGCAAGGATGCCGAGATAGAACGCCCAAAGGCTTTGCAGGACGCAAAGCCCACAAAGCGTTCTTATAGGGATAGAGAATTCGCATTATCTTATAAAAAACAGACTTTTTCTACAAGCTGGATGCCCGTCCTCAACGGACGGGCATTTTCTCACCCCAACGTACAATCAAGCACCATCATAACAACAAACCCTGCCGCCGCACCTATCGTTCCTATGTTGCTATGCTCTTTGCCCTGTGCCTCGGGTATAAGCTCTTCTATCACAACATACATCATAGCCCCTGCCGCAAACGACAGCATATACGGCAAAAGCGGAGCGATGAATGAAGCGAGCAGTATCATCACCGCCGCACCTATCGGCTCGACAACTCCCGACAGCACTCCCATCACAAACGCTTTTCCCTTTTTCATTCCCTCGCTTTTAAGCGGCATTGAAACCACCGCTCCTTCGGGAAAGTTCTGTATTGCAATACCCAGTGCCAGTGCAAATGTGCTTGCAAGAGTAACGCTGTCGCCGCCCGTGCCTGTTGACCCGGCTACAGCCGCACCGACAGCCATTCCCTCCGGCACGTTATGGATAGTCACCGCAAGAAGCATCATAGTAGTTTTTGAAAGCCCCGAGCGCATGCCCTCAGGCTTATCGCTGTCAAGATGCAGGTGCGGCACAAAGCTGTCTATTCCAAGCAGGAACAGTATCCCCGCCGCAAAGCCGACCACAGGAGGCACCCAGTTCATTTTCCCGTAGCCCTGTTCGGACAGTTCCATTGACGGTATCAGAAGCGACCATACCGAAGCCGCTATCATTACTCCCGATGCAAAACCAAGCAGCAGCTTCTCCGTCCCAACCCTCACCTTATCACGCATAAGGAACACCATAAGCGAGCCGAGCGTTGTTCCCATAAGCGGTATCATCAGTATCAGAAATATCTCCAATTGCGTCACCTCAATATAAGTTAGTTTAGACTTACCACTTATATTTTACCACAAACAAAAGAAAAAGCCAAGCGTTACACCTGACTTTTCCCGTAATATTTACTTTTTGCGTTTTCTTGCCGTAACTGTGCTTATCATCACCGCAACCGCAACAACAGGGGCAGCTGCCACCGCAAACGGTATATCTCCGCTTGTATTCGGATTTGTCGGTTTATCCGGCTCTACAGGCTGTTCGGGCTTAGCAGGATTTTCCGGCTTTGCAGGCTGTTCCGGCTTTGCAGGTTCTTCCGGCTTTGCAGGTTCTTCCGGCTTTGCAGGCTCTTCCGGCTTCTCCGGTTTATCCGGCTCTTCGGGCTTTTCGGAATCATTTTTTACCGTCACAACAAATTCCGATATATCGCTTATCAGCCTGCCGTTTTCATCTCTCGTTACGCTTACGGCAAAATTCTCGTCACTTACAGCCGTATATCCCTCAGGAATATCAGCCTCGGCTTCATGTTCGCCGTAAGGTGCGTATTCATTGTACTCATAAACTATGTTACTGTTTTCGTCAACGATCTTTACTTTGATTACAGGGAGCTTTTCAACAAGCAGTACGATCTCGCTGTCGGCAGGATACCATTTGCCGTCTATATACACTAGCTTCGTGATAGCGTCATTCCTGCTTTTCAGCTCATACTGATAATGATCATATCCCTCAGGGCAATCAAGGTTATCTATGTTGAATATTGTGTGATAAGCATAAGTTACTATGCCCTCATCCACTACATCTCCGGTGAATGCGTCACAGTAAACAACACGAGTTGTTTTGTCTGAGTTATCAACGGCAGGCGTTACATCGAATATCACATAACTCTTATCAGAAACATACTTGCCGTTTTCTTCTGTGATATTGACGGTCGCCTTGCTTGCTCGTGTGAATACATATCCGAATTTTGCAAGATCCTTCTCGTCATATTCGATTACGTTTTCACCAAGCGTCGTAAACTCTTTCTCATCGGATAAAACAACCGTTGCGTAGTAAGTAAAATATACAGGTACGATAACGCCCTTTACCGTTCTTACCGTGACAGTCGCAATATCGGAAGTAAATTCGCTGTCGGTAGCTTTCTTTCTTACCTCAACCGTATATTCCGTGTCACTGTCAAGCCCCATAATATAGTCGCTGTCGCTTACCCACTTGTCCTGACCTTTTATACGGTATTCATATACTCCGTTTCCGTCAATGCCGATATAATCCGGTCCCGGCTTTGCCTTTACATTTTCGGGAGCGGCAGGTCTTTCAGGCACTTCTATACAAAGCACCTCGCTTGCAAAACCGTTTAAATCAGCTATGCGCTGAAGGTAGATATTCTTTCCGGGTGTGAGCGGTATTGTTTCCTCATCGAGTGCTACCGCATCGCTCATATCAGAAGAATACGAGTATACGAAATTCTTCGAGAATGTGTAAAGAGTAGCTTCCTTGCTATAAGCAAGAGTCTTTACAGCGGGAATAATCGTGTATCTCTTCGGCGTTGTTTCCGTTGCAAGCAGTTCGCCGTTCATATCATAAACGCTTATCTCCTGCTTTGTAAAGTCAGCCACCGAGTCACCGTCTGCAAGTATATTTCCGTCTTTATCCTTTACGGTAAATCTGCTTTCATCATACTGTATCGTTTCCTTGTCCTTATCATAGCCGATATACCGCTTTGTTGCCTTTACGGTATATCCCGAAGCGTCCTTTCCGCTTGCAGACGATTTTATTACTATATCACGGCTTTCGCCGGGGGCTAAAGTGATTTCCTCTGACCACTCATCAGACATAACTCTTTTGCCGTCAACGGTTATTTCATCGCATCCTCTCGGACGTATCGAAATACCGCTCTCGCCGACAGGAAGAGCTATCACGTTCTCATTAGCATAGTCATCGGGCGTTACATATATCTTTTTATCCCCGTAACTTATCGCATACTCCGTAAGCGCTGATTTTGCCTTTGTATATGTACGGCTGACAATGTTTCCACTGCTGCCGTCCGTCTTGCTCCACGCCGAAACAGTGCAGGCTTTTTCAAGAATTATCGGCTTTGTGTAGCGTATCGCCGCACCTCCGTCTATGCTGTACCATATTTCATCCGCTCCGCTAAGCTCCAGCTTGCTTCCGAGTGCAACAGGACCTTCAATTATCGAAAACCTCACATTTTCCGATGCGATCCTGCTCTCCGGCAGAGGATTTGTAAACGCACTAAGACAAAAGCCGGTAGTGCATAATGTATATCCGCCGGTTACATAGGACAGCTCCGACACGTCATTCCAATCCTTGCCGTTTTCGCTGTACATTGAAACTCTGCCGTCGTCGGAATACTTCGGTGAAGAATTGTAAAAGCCGTTAAAATACGTTTCAATCGGCAGCGGATATTCATACTGCGGATTAGTCAGCTTTACCACTATCGAAAAATTTTCTCCGCTTTTAAGTGCGACCGCCTTGTCAAGCTCCACTGTATGATAACCGGGATATTTCTCCGTTCCCGTAAGACCGCTTGAAGCTATACTGCCGCTTACGGGGTTTTCCTTGTCCGTACCGGTATAGACAGTTATCTCATACTGCGTATTTACATCGGTCGTATAGAACGAAACCGCTTCAAGCTGTTCATCGCCCTTTGCCGTGAATATATTCGACATATAGCCGTATTTCTTGGCGTCTTCGTCTTTATAGAACGTATCCGCCGAAGCGTTCAGCGACCACATCTTTCCGACACCGTAATAATTGCTGTAGTTGTCCTTGCTGTCAACGATATATGTTGCCACCGAGCCTATAGTCGGGTCTTCATACGACAGCCAGAAATATCCGTCATCTCCCCAGTCTGCACCCCAGCTGTTCTTTATGAGCCATGCGCCGTCTTTTTCGGGACGGGTGTCATCACTTGTGCCGAATTTTTCTCTTGAAAAATCATCATCCCATCCGACGACCGAAACCGCATGGTCGGAAACTTTATTCTCGTCATAACAAAAGGAAGTGTAATATTCATTGTTGTAGTAAGCATCATCACTGCAAAACGAAATCGTCGATGCACCGTATTCGCTTACAAGCTCCTTTATGATATTTTCGGAAACTTCTTTTTCTAAAATATTATCATACCCGTCCGTAATATAGGTATTTGCCGTTGCAAAGTACACATCTGTAAGATGAAAATCGCTTTCACCCGTCAGATGCTCATCGGTATCGTCCTTGTCATACGGCAATCTGTAGGAATAAACAGGACCGTTCCACTCCGCCATCGTAGCCGCCGCAAGACCGGCAAAGCCGCCCATATTATAGGGATCGTCGAAATCCTCTTCGCTTCTTGCCCCGTTGAAGAATTCACGCATATATTCGTTTTTCGTATGAGTTCCAGACAAGGTGTTTTTTAGAAAAGGAAATATCGGTAAACTGCGTTATAAGCTGTGACTCTATCGTGCCAAGCGACGCAAACGACCAGCAGGTACCGTACGGCGACTGATTCTCAACCGGCGACACCCTGCCGTAATCCCTCAGGTCATACGATGACGGAAATTTTTTAGTTGCCGTCTGTGTAAGCTGTGCGTAGCTTTCGCCAAGATACGATATATCAAGCATAGACGGCGCAGCCCCCACTTCGTTACCCTCGCCTGAATCAATATATCCTATATATTCTTCCGACACCGATGAAAGCATACCGTGACCGTTAACCTTCACAGGCGCAAGCTGTGCCGATGCTGTCATATTAAGCGGCACGCTTCCTGCCGCAAGCGTAGCGGCTGTTAATGCCGCAATAATTCTTTTGAAAAGATTTTTCATATTTCCTCCTTTTTCAGTCTGTTATTAACTTGTAATACAGTAATTGTAATAATAGTATTATACAGTATTTTTTGTGAAGTTTCAATATATTTTACAAACAAAATCTCCGCAGCCCAAAGCCACGGAGATAAAACCGTCAATATGTAACGCCGTATTACTTGATTACTTCGACCATCATGCCGGGAGCGGCCATTACAGCGTTTGATTCGTCTGTATCAATGTGCATAGCGTCTGCAAAATTCTCGCTTACTCTGATAACAACATCACCGAGAATTGCCTTTCTTCCGTCAGAATCAACCTTTACGCTTACAACGTCCTTGTTCTTTACGCCCCACTTTTCAGCGGTTTCGGGAACAAGGTGGATGTGACGCTTTGCAACGATAACGCCCTCGCTGATTTCGATCTCGCCCTCAGGACCTGTTATCTTACAGCCGGGTGTACCTGCAATATCGCCCGATTCTCTTACGAATATAGGACATCCGATAGAACGTGCGTCTGTAGCGGAAAGCTCAACCTGTGTAGCAGGACGAACAGGGCCTAAAATAGATACGTTTGTAAGCGATCTCTTGGGGCCTGTTATAGTAACTCTTTCCTCGCAGGCGAACTGACCGGGCTGAGAAAGATCCTTCTTCTTTGTAAGCTCGTGACCCTTGCCGAACAGTGTTTCGAGAGCCTCCTGCGTAACGTGGATGTGACGTGCGGAGGTTTCCAGTAATACTTCCATTTTTTCCATAATGTTATCCTTCTTTCATGCCAAAGGCAATTTTTACTGTTAACATTATACACCCGTGAAACGAAAATTTCAAGTGTTTCATATAACGAATATCGGGCGGAACAAAAAAGTTATAACAGCGTCCGCTATCCCCAGCAGAAAGCACCCGATACAGCACACCGCAAACCGCTCAAGATATATCTTATAATAGTGCGGAGCCTCGTCACGCCTGCCTTTAAGCACAGCCAGCACACTGTTTGAGCATAACACGGACAGACGGCACTGATAACAGCAGATTACCGTTCCTATAAATGCAGACGGAAGAACAAACACCGCAAAAGCCGGTATCCCGTTTGCCCCGTATGTATTCACAAGCGCCGCAAACGTCATTCCCACGCCTATACCCTTGAATGCCGGTATAAGCGCACCCACAGGCTGTCCCACAGCGCAAAGCCCTGCTAAAAACGGCACAATGCACCATATAAGCGCCGATATGAACGAAGCGGCGGCATTCCCGAAAAATCCGCCGTGTATCCTTCCTTCGAGAAAGCCCTCCAGCATCTCGTCAGGCACTGTCACCGTTGCCTTCCCGTAAAACACCGCCCCGACAACAGCCCCGGCAACCGCCGTTATAAAGAGTATCAGCCCTGCATACTGCCTGTTGCGCCTGCCTTTAACCACTACTTCCGATACGGTTATACCGTCAGCACTCAGCTTCCCGTTTTCCTCCGTCATAACCGCCGTATCCGCATCCTGCCCCTTGCAAACATCATCCCCGCCCGCCGCAGCGTCAGGCTCGTATACCGCATTTCGTTCCTTTAAAAATTCTTCCCTTGTCATAATTTCGTTCATACTGCACGTCCTTTCCTTTCGGGTACTCTACAGTAAATCTATGAGAGGAAAAGAAAATTTATGACCGTTTCGCAATAAAACACAACCGCCATGCCTCAGCACAGCGGTTGATTTCAAGCGATTTAACACAGATAGGTATTTTCCTTACTGCGTTCACGGTTATGATATTTACTATCAGTTCTTCAAATAAAAAGAAATAACCGCCCACAGCTTCCAACTACGACGGTTATTTCTTAGCCAACACGGGAGCGGTCGTCTGTCGTTCCCTCTTTATTTGTATTCTATCACACTTTCAATAAATTGTCAAGGTGCATTCCGATAGCCAAACAACCGCCATGCCTCAGCACAGCGGTTGTTTCCTGTTATCCGTTAAATTTCATATTAATAATATCCGGGATCCGGCAGACCGCTGAGATAATATCTCGGGTTCAGCCTTTCCGAACCGTATCTTACTTCAAAGTGGCAGTGACAGCCGTATGCAAGTCCGGTTTCGCCTACTGCGGCTATGCACTCGCCCTGATTTACCTCCTGACCTGCACTGACGAATATCTCACTGTTGTGGGCATATACCGTTGTGTATCCGTCGGGATGAAGTATCATCACGGCATTACCGAGTCCGCCGTTGTCCCATCCTGCAAATATTACAGTACCGCTTGCTCCGGCATATACATCCGTACCGTAAGGTGCGCCTATATCAACGCCTCTGTGTCCGCATAACCGCCGTCCCACCAGCCCCACTCCCAGAATGTGCCGCCGTCAACAGGCCATATATACTTCTTGCCCGTATCGGCAGAAGCATCTGAATAATGCGATGACTGCGGAGGCAGAGTACCCTGAAGGATAATCTCCGTTACAGGCTCTTTCACTCTTTCGGTTTTCTTTATGGTACGCTTGACCTCTTCGCCGTTTACATAATACACCTTTGCCGTGATTTTGTTCGTACCGGTCTCACCCTCCTGGTAAACCGTTTCAACGCCCTCATAGCGTGTATCATCGTCCTCATATTTCGTTTCATACGGAACTTCAACGTTGTATGTTTCCGTTCTTGAAATACTTACCGACAGGAAAGGCACCTCCTGCGTTTTAAGCAGCTTTTCACCGGCTCTCAGCACATAGTCCTCGTCCATAATACCGGGATTCAACGCCTCAAGCTCTTCCATGCTTATTCCGAGCTTTGAGCATATTCCCGAATGGCTGTCGCCGTCAACCACAGTGTAATAGGACGCTTCTTCCTTTTTGAATTTATCAGCTTGATGATCTCATCACTCGACACAATACTGTCCGACAGATAAAGACCGGGAACATACTCTATATCCTTCTCAAAGGCAACGTCCTCGTCCTTTGCATTTGTGCGGTAGCCGTCAAGTATCTTCTGAAGCTCCGCTTCGACCGCTGTATTGTCAACAAGTGCACCGTAGAACTTTCCGCCTATGTACATTCCGTATGCATACTCAATAGGAGTATCGCTCAGCTCAAGCAGCTTGTTTGCAAGCTGATATTTCGTCAGATATTCCTGGTCGCCGAGCATTTCGAGCGAATATCCCGCTCCATGCTTATCTTCTTCTCGTTGCCGATATATGTGATACGCTCCTGCATTATGCGCTCTGCGTCATTGAACACCTGCTCGCTTTCGACATATCCTACAAACTTTCCGTCAACCGTCAGCTTTATCGCATAGTCCGTACCCGTCGCATATCCGACAACGCTCATAAGAAAAACTATTGCGATGATCGGTGCGGCATAGTTGAACAGCGTTACCGCAAGACCCTGCTTGCCGAATACTGCGTCCTTCGCTATACTTCCGTACAGCTTTGCCGCTTTCTTGTTGTCGCCCTGCTCCTTTGCGGTCCTTATCTGCCTGTTTGTACGCTGAAGCACACGCTTTGACTTTAACAAAGGCGCAAAGAAGAAGCTGCCTATTTCGCAGAACGTCCTCTTTACTGCGTCCCTGAACAGCGCCGTATGCTTCCATATAAACACGGCGGCATAAGCCACATATACAGCAGGCTTTGAAAATACATCGGCTATGATATGACAGAAATACTGCCCTGCCATAACCAGAAAATCAAAGATCCTGTCGGCAACAACCGAAATACCGGTTTTGCCTTTTATCTTTTTCTTCGTTGCTTTCTTCATTCCGATTCTCCGACGTATCGTCAACCGCAGGCTTTACATCAGCCTCCTGTGCTTCCTTTTCACTGTCGCTGTCAGGAAGTATAGTTTTCCTCAATATCGTCACGATAATCGGGCATCATCAGTTTTCCCATTATCAATCCTTTTCCGTATAAACCAAATCAAACGGGCATACGCCCCAAACAATCAATATATATAATAACCCGCCGTTGTGAACGGCAGGTGATAAATCAACGCTTTTTCCGTTAAAAGCAGGAACGGGCATAATGCCCGCTCCACACCTTTTAAGGTTGCTTTTCCTTCCGTCATGAAAGACAGCAAATCTTTTCCGTCACCGCCATTATAACATAAAAAGATTACAAACCCGCAACAATTTGTAACTATTTTGTTACCGTTTTGTAACCATTTCGCCCTTTTGTACAAAAATACATCTACTTTCGCTTTTGTAACAGTGCATTTTTAACAGACTTATTTTATTGTGATTTTACATAAACGATACACATTAATTTGTGCAACCCTTACAAATATTTTTGGGCAATTTCAGTATCTGTTGACACGCTCAACGCATTTGTGCTAAAATATAGATGTGAAATTATGCTTACCGTTAAGTTCAGGCGAAAGGCAGGTGATACCCATGAACACGAACGAAGAAAATAAAACCGAAGACCGTGAAAGCGGGATTCAGACATACAGCAGGAAAAAGAAGTCACACGGCAATTTTCTTAAAATCGGCTGTGCGTCATGCGGTTTTGTCGCCGTAGTCGCTCTTTGCGTTCTGTCAAGCCGTTACTCATGGTTCGGAGTCAAAGCCGATGACGAGGGTATCAGCTACAACAACGGTTCAGAGTTATCATATTCCACTACTGCGCCTGTCGAGGAACAAAAGGTTCCCACCAAAGCCAACAAGCATAACGAGGCACAGGAAACCACCGTTGCAACATCGACAACTACATCGGCAACCACAACAGCAAAAACCACCCGGACCACAGTGGCGACAACCAAAGCTACAACCGCCGCACCAAAGCCTGCATGGACAGAAAAGAAGTGTAGCGGCACAATGTACATAAACATTTCAAGCTGTTCCGCAAGAAAAGAGGGCTTACAAGGCGCTGAGGTCGTTTCCTATAAATATTACGGAGATGCGGTAAATATCGCCGCACTGACAGACACCGGCTACTATAAGCTTGATGACGGCACATATATCCACAGCGACTATCTTTCCGAAAGCAAGCCTGTCGCAACTACCGTTCCTGCAACAGCAAAACCCACCGTGCAGGATAATGCAACTCCCGCACCGGTAATAACCGACAGTCCGTAAACTGCTCCGCAGAAGAGGCGGAGGTTTTCCGTATCGTGAATGAGATCCGTGTTTCCTACGGACTTAAGCCTTATAAGTGGGATACAAACGCATACAAGGCGGCGAAGGCACGTTGCAGTGAAATTGAGCAGAAGTTCAGCCATCTGCGGCCTGACGGCTCAAACTTCAAAACCATATACGGCTACAGTGATGATGAACTATGGTATAAGTTCTGCTCCGTCGGAGAAAATCTCGGCTCAGGTCAGCCCACCGCACAGAGAGTAGTCGACAGCTGGATGGCCTCCACCAAGGGTCACCGTGAAAATATTCTCAATCCCGATTTTGAAAATCTCGCCGTAGCATTCGGCACATATAACGATGCTTATAAGTATTACTGGGTACAGGAATTCACGACCTACAGATAAGCATAATAGCACTTTTTAAAAGCACAAACGCACAGGCTGTTCGCCTGTGCGTTATTTTTATGCTATATTTTCGTAATGTCCTCCGCTCTTACCGCTGCAGTGACCTGCCCGCCCTGACCGATAACGATATAGTCCTCTCTGTCACCCGAGCCTGCCTGCATAACCTCGTATACATTTGTGTACACAAACAGTGCAAGCGAACCACCGTTATACGTCTTTGCGCCGTAATTCACCTTGACTTTATCGCCTACAGCAAATTTCTGCGTTATCTCGTCACTTTCCGCCTTGTACAGATTCTCTGTATAAAGCCAGCCGGTAGGCACCGAGCCGATGCCTATAAGCGTTTCCTTACCGCTTGCCCGACACCTGCTGAACGGTATAGACCGTATCATACACATAAGAATACGGCTCAACCCCGTTTGTAAACCTTGCACCACGCTTTACCCTCACGCTGTCGCCCTTTTTGAACAGATTCACGGGCTTATCGGGCTTTTCCGGCATTTCGGGCTTACCGCCGCAATTTTCCCTGTACCACTTAGCTGTTATCGCAGGATAATCCACAAAGCAAATATCCCCGTCAACGTCGGTATTTCCGATGCTGTCAACACCCCACTGCCACATTTTCTGCCCGTAATCGTATCTGCTTGCATAATCCGGGCTTTCTGTCCAGTGTGCAAGCCATATATCACGCTTTCCAACAATACGTTCCTTCTGATAGTAGCTTTCAAGCCACGCAGGATTTGCATACACTCCCGAGGGAAGTCCTGCCTTATTCAGCCTGTCGCAGAACTCAAGCGCCATATCGGTTCTTTCCTTGCTTGTGAGGTTGTCGATCTGACGCTGTTCCTCCATGTCGCAGAACACGGATATGACGGTTTTTCATCACCTATCGTCTTGACGCACGCATTTATCTGCCTGTCAAGCTCCGCTGTGTCTGTCGCCGTAACATACCAGTAACAGCCGAAGTCTATACCGAGCTTTCTGCACTGCTCGATATTGCGACTGAAATAAGTGTCCTCGTCCCTGCCTATACCGCACGGATAATTACAAACTTCACGCCTGCCGACACAGCCGCCGTAAAATCGAACTGCTCCTGTGCCCTGCTGATGTCAATTCCTTTTTGTTCTCACTGTCGTCCTCCCCCGCTTTTACTTTTTATCTGCCTTAATACATTCTTTATTTTCTGTGGCACCGGCAGTCCCAGTGCCGATGCGTTTTCGACAATGCTGATTCCCTCGTTAGCGATATAGAAAAAGCATTACCGCCGTCATAGCGACAGGCACACCGCCAAGCACATAGGTGTCTGCGATATGACCTACCGACAGGAACACAAGTATCAGCAGCTTTTTTGCTATCCCCTTGAAGCCTACCGCACTTGACAGCTTCTTCTCCGCTATCGCCACAAGCACACCGCTCACATAGTCCAGAATCATAAAAGCGATAAGCGCACGGAACAAGCCGTTTACCTCGCCGTACATAAATCCCAGCACCGCCCCGACAGCACCTGCTATGCTGTCAATAATTATCTGTATCCTGCTCATATTTCCCCCTCCTTTGCTTTGACTTTTTTTACTTTTTGGTCATCCCCTGATTTAACCACCAGAAGCTCTGAGAATGAGGAGGCGTAGCTCCGCCGCCTGTTGCGGTTCTTCTTATAAGTTCGTCATCGGGCATACCCATTTTCTTAAACGTTGACGGCCTGATCTCCGGATGTATATCATACAGCAGTTCAAGATACGTTGTACCCCTTTGTGTCACCGGGTATCTCCATCTGCTCCACCCAGTCAAAGAAGCCCTCCTTATCACCGTAAAGCTGATAAAGCGCCTCGATATACTCTTCATCCGTATAGATTTTATCCCCCGTACTTGCTGATAAAATCATAAGCGTCAACCGGCGAAAATTTCGTACTGTCGGTTTCCTCATTCTCCACAGCGTCTTTCAGCGAGCTGTTCAGTTTTATCTGATAATTGCGGTCGCTGTCATACACCTTCTGAGCATAGTCCCTGTCATTTTCGTTTACCCTACGGTCATAATCTCTGTCATTTTCATATACCCTGCGGTTGTAATCCCTGTCATTCTCGTAGTTATCCCGTTCAAACTGTGCCTGCAAATTACGCTGTGCCAGAGCGTCCTTACTTTTATTATATTCAAAATTCCTGTTTGTGTTATAATCGTCAACGCTGTCACGGTATCTTCCGTAGTCCGACTTCTCAAGCCCTATAAGCGTATTGAGTCGCTTATACGCACTTTCCTCATCATCCTTATAACGTTCATACGCCCTCTGTTCAAGTTCGGGAATCTTATCGCTGAGCTTTGACATATAGCTGTTATATGCCTGCTGACCTGCCGTGACCGCATAGCTGTTGCCGTATCCGCCCGTAAGCGATGCCGCATTCCCCATCGTGTCACGCATAGCTGTTCTGCCCGATTTTTCATAGCTGTTCTTATACTGTGAGAACAGCTTGTCCTTATCTGCGTCATAACTGAAATTCTTCTTTGCCATAACCTTTGTAAGATTGTTTTTCAGTGCGTCGCCGTATCTGCTCTTATATACCGGAGCACTGTCCTTATCCTTGTTTTTCTGTTTTTCGCTCATATAACCTCCTCGTAAATTCCCGTATTATCCGCCTCGTTCATCTTTGCCTCAAACTCATTCATCTCCTCATCAAACCTCGCAATATCCTCCGCCGTTATTCTGTCACGGCTGTAATGATTGCCAAGCTGCATAGCCGCCCAAGCCCTGTCAAAACTGCCGCTCTTAACGCCGTTCACAGCGACCTCGACTATCCACTTTCCGAAATCAAGCATTATACCTCACCTCCCGATACCGCCACAGCCTCAAGTGCCGCCACTCTTGCTTCAAGGCTTGTGATACGTTCCGTGTCCTCTTCGACCGCAGGCGACCAGTCCGTAGCCTTAGTGCCTTTTTCGAGCTTGATATTGCAAGCCTCGATCATGCCGTTTTTATCAAGCGCAAGAGCCACGCATTCGAGCTTCGCTATGTCGCTGTCGTTTATCGTCCACGTCTTTTCGTAGTAGAGCCACTTGTCTTTAACAGTATCGACTCCCACCGTCAGCGACAAGGCATACAGCTTTTTATCATCTGCCGAGCGAAATCGTGCCATTACATACCCGCTTGCGGCAAGCCCGACATCGCTTCTGACCTTTATCCACGCCGACAGAGTGTAGCTTGTGCCGACGTTAAAATCCGTCAGAAAGTGCCGCTTGCTTATGCCGAAATATCTTGCATTTCGAATAGCCTGTTCTGGATATTGCAAGGCTGTTACCCGATATTCCTCCACCAACATTTACGACCGTGTTACCGCTCCAGCCGTTTTTGATGTTCCCCGTGCTTGTCATACAGCAGATTTCTTCCGCCGATCTCGACAGCGTTCACTGCCGCAGTAATATCTGCCGCTGTTGCCGCTCCGACTTCTTCCGCTGTATACACAGGCTTGCTTTCAGCCTTTGCCCAGTCCGATATTTCGTCCGCTTTCAGATATGCCGACAGATTCACCGAGATAACCCCGTCAGCCGTTACCGATATATTATCGCCAATCATCACCCCACCGAGCGTGTCGGCAGTTGCAGAGGGAAGCACATAGCCGACACCCCCGCCAGCTGTAAACTTTCCCGAAATATGCAGATTACCATCACTGTCAAGCGTTAAGGCATCCCTCAGATTCTTGCTGTCCGCCCCGTTACCGACCGCAAGTAAAATACTCGTGCTGTCGCTCGTCCAGTTGTTTCCGAATCTGACTGCACCGTGTATTTCGGCGCCTAAATAATCCCATCCGGGACTATTCGCTGTCAGATTTCCGGCAAGTTTCAGATTACCGCTATAGTCAAGCGTCAGGGCGTCGCTCCTATATTCATAGCTATCGTTTCCCCAGCCGTTACCGACAACAAGTGCCACATCTTCAGCCTTTTTTTGTTATACCTTCCGAGTGCAAAGACCTCCACCCCCGCAATTGTGTGATTTCCCGATGCGTGCGAATGCTCTCCCCGTGCTATAGTATGATACCCCTCAGCGTGTGAGTTACTGCCGCTTGCGATACAACCCATATTTTCAGCATGAGAACAATTTCCCGAAGCGGTCGTTCCACTGCCTTCTGCATGACAGGATAGATTGGATGCTACAGTGTTGCTTCCTTCCGCATGGCTGTACGGAGCGCTCGCTGTAGTCATATACCCTTCGGCATGAGAATAGTACGCTGATGCAACATTATTTTCATAGTCGTTGAACACCTCGCAATTTCTGTCGGTATTGGTGAACTGCCCCACTTCATCCGCAATCGTACTGTAAATAAGCTGTTTTTCCTCTTCGCCGTCCGACTTCTGCGCAATATTCTCATTCTATGCCGTTAAGACAGAATTTTATCCTTTCGGTAAGGAGCGACAGATAATCCTCAACCGCATTTATCCGCCCTTTGTCCTCCGCAGATTTATCTGGAGCAAAGCTTATATTCAGATTATCCACTTATCTCACTTCCCTTTTCACTGTCAAGATATATGCCGTACAGCGTTGCATAAGCGTCACCGCTTACTTCGCCGCATATCTTAATTTTTATCTTTCTGCTTCTGAGCGGTATTACAGGAGCGACAGCTATTTCTTCGCCATTACCCTTTCCACCCCAAAGCTCATATACCTTCTTCCATTCTCCGCCGTCAGTGCTTATATACGCCGACAGCTCAAGCGTTTCATTGTCCTGCTTTTTGTGATACAGCGACATTCTCAGCTTTTATATATTTCTGAATATGCTTCCCCTGCCAAGCTCACCGCTTACCGCAGAAAATTCGCTTCTGTCACTGTCCGTATAACCGCTGTCGTTTCCGACAAGCATTACAAGCCTCATCTTTTTTATTGCTGTCACGGGTAACGGCATACAGCCTGCCGTTTATCTCGTGCGCCGAGATTACATCCGCAAGCCGCCTTGTGTACCACGCCGAGTAACGCTTGTCATAATAATACACCGTTTTGTCAGCCGCACACATAACGACATATCTTCCGTTTGCCGTCATCACCGCCGTATCGGTAATATCATCACCCAGCTTTGCGTCGATCCTCACCGATGCAGAGCCGTTAAAGCTGAATATCCCCTCAGGTGCCTTATAATCAAGCAGCCCGTCCGATATGCACAGCGAGCCGTCACTGCCCTTCTGAACGCCTCTCAGCTTTACAGTGCTCAGCGTGAAGTTTGACGCTCGTGTACCATAGACAACGTGGACGCAGTTTTCTTTAAAGAACAGTACGCCTCCCCCTGTACACGCATACTCGGTGAAATCCCCGTCAGACCCTACCGTTGCCGCCCATGCGTCAGTTGAGATACCGTCATAGCTTCCCCCACTCCGTAGCACTTCCAAGCTTTGAGCAGTATATTTCACGATTTGCCGATGAACACCCCCACAGCCTGTTGTTATGCTCTGTTATAAAATCCATCTTCGGTATCGGACAGCTTATGACCGCATTCTTTATATCAGGCACTCTGAATTTGTCCATCTTCCGCTTTTCCGTATAGAAATAGTGGGTATCGCTGTACGCACTCGTGTCGAAGTTGATCGACACGCACCCTCTCATGCTGTAGCTTTCCTTTCCCACCGAGCTTATCAATGCAGACAGATACTGTTTCTTTCCGCCGTATTCATAATCTATCCTGACCATATCGCCAACGCTGTAGCTTGACAGCGCCTCGCTGCCCTCCGGCACATCAAGATACAACAGCTTGTATATAGAAACCGTAGGCCGTGTCTGGTTCTGGTTATATTCGAACAGTGTTCCCGAAAGCGCCGGCTTTGCCGTATACTGCACGCTTGCAGGCGTGTCTGCGGTATTTACAAGCACCTCGTCCGGCATTATCAGTATGTATGCTCCCAGTGACACAAGCTGTTTTTCCCCTGCACTGAGATTTACCGCCGTTTTCACTCCCGAAATATATATACCGTCCGCCTTTGTGTATACTATCTCTCCGTTTTTTTATGATATACCCCGTTATACCGTCAGCCAATGCCTTGTACGAAAACGGCTTTACCGTTTTAAGCGCAGGAAAAGCGGTAAAATCCATACCGTACAGCTCCTGCCAGTATCCGAGAGGCGTTCCGTTCGAGCGATCGATACCGCCGAACTTTACGGCACTTTCCGTACCACCCGTTATTTCTCTTACCGCCAAGTTCTTCCTCCTATCCCGTGATTTCGGTTCTCACGCACGAAATATGCCTGCTGTTCCAGAAACGGCAGCAGCTTTCATACAAAGCCTCAAACAGAGCGTTGTCATTTGCATATCTCTCATACTCCGCATGGTAAAAATCTATCAGCGAGCAAAGATAAAGAATGTATATCTCATCGTGCGGAGCCTTTATGAAAAAAGCTCCGTTGTGTCATCGCTCAGTATCTTTTCCGTATCGGTAAACCCGATTCCCTCATGCTCGTGCGTAACATACAGATCCTCATATATCCTGCTTTCAAGCTCATAAAGCCACTTTCTCTTGTCCTCTGCGGCAATCTCGTTCGGTCGCAGTGCGTCAACCGTTTCAATGACTTCCTTTACCGTCATCACTTGCCCTCCTGCACTATCAGCGACTGCTTCCAGCCTTCATCACGGTAGTACTCCGCTTTCTTTCTCTGAAGTTCTGCTCTGTCCAGTTCCTTTTTTATGAACAACGGCACCATCACCGTTTCACCTCTGCGTATAAGATAATTGTTGCAGTTCACTGATACAAACACATCCGAGTTGTACTTGTCGTTGTCCTTGAACAGCCTTACCGCCACAAGCTCAGTTAAATTTTTCTTTCATATATTTCTCCTTTACAATATTATTCCCCTTACCCTCCCGCACTGCCGTTGCTGTCACCACACTCGCCTTGCAGTGACCCTGTGCCGCTTATTCCGGTTTTCCTTTACCGGCTTTAATTTGCGCTCGTCTTTTCCGAATAAACAGGAGAACAGCTTTCTATTCTCACCATATACTCGTCCGTAAGTATCTCGGCTGTGCGTACCGCCTTCCAGCCCACGCTCGCTCTCTGGTTCAGAGGATCGTCACCGTAGCCGAGCTGCTTTTACTATGTGCTGAAGACCGCCGCCGGCAACGTCCGTCACCGCATAAGCGTGCGCTCCTATAACCAGAGTAGAGAACACCGCAAGCGCCTTCTTTTCGTAATATGTCGAGGCTGTGACCTGACCGCCTGCCGAAACGCTTGCCTTCTGATAGCTGTCGCCAGACTTCGTATAATAGTCCTTTCCCTCAAGGAAATTTGCGTCGGAGGTCAGCTGATAGAACTGCGGACAGCTTTCATCGGCAAATATCTTCGCCTCCGTGCTTTTTACAAATCTCACATTGCCGAGCGAGCCTATCTCCCCCCTTGAATATGCTTTCGGGGTCGGCATACTTATGCACATCTACCCACTCCGCACTTCTCATAAGGTCATAAGCGGCATAAGGGTGTATTATTGCAACATAGCTCTCCCCGTCTATTCCGTCGGCATTCATGCTCTCAAGCTGTGCGGCGGCACGGAATACCGTATCCACCGATAAAACGCAGTCCTTGCTCAGTTCATCTCTTGACAGCACCTCTCCGCCGTCCTTGCCGCAGGCATATATAACATTCGTTCCTGCGTTAACTATCTCTCTTGTTATCGTGTCAAGCGTTCTTCCCGACTGACTGCCGAGCAGCTTTGTTGACTGCACTACATTGTTGTCGATTGCGGTAAGCTCCAGCATATCCGACAGCTTGATATAGTCGCCGTACTGATTCACCGTTGCCGTCTTAGCTGTTACCGACAGCATATTTCCCGCAGGTGTAACGCCCTCGACAAGCGGTGTTGTCGCCTTTGCAAGCGAGCTGTACTTTCTCAGTTCTATCGTCTTGCCGTTATTCTTGGGTATCGGATATTTGTCTGCAAAGCGGTCATGCACCAGCTTAGGCTCCGCCATATCTATCAGCGTGTTCTCATAGAACGTTTTTCATCTCGGCGGACAGACTTGCCTGTCCTGTTGTCTGTACATCGAACAGATTTAATTTAACTTCTCTTTTTCTTCATATAGATTTCCTTTCCCGACGGCTGATACCGTCATCTTTCAATTTTCTTATCGTTTTTTTCTTATCGTTTATTCCTGCCGCAAAACTTTTTCCCCGTGCGGCTGCGGCTTTTTAATTTCCCGCCTGCCCTCCCGTTGCAATATTCATATCTCACCCCCCTTCCTTCTCATTCATAAACGATTAAAGCACCACTCTTTCCCCTCTCTCCGTCCGTCTGATAAGCTCCTTCCGCTCATTTTTAGACAGGCTTTTCTCGCTTTTCGTAACCTCTCCCGCAGGTGACAGCGCACCCTCCTTCATTCTGCCGCTTTTTACAGAACGCACCGCTTCTCATAAGTTCAGATGCCGCATATTCCATTGCGGCGGTAAAAGCTCGTCCTTATGCACGATAAGATAAGCCTCCTCAAGCCCCACGCCCTTATAGCACAGCGAAAAGAATCTTCTGTCACTCATTTTCTTTCGCAAGGTCAAACTGAGGATACATCTGCTTTACCTCCTCGCATTCCTTTTGCCACCGCTCCAGCCTGTACTCCATATCGTTTCTTCTGCACCGCTCGAAGTTCCTCTCGGATACCGCATTTTCTATTCCGTCATAGTCGCATTTATCCGCTCCGCAAAACTGTGCCACAAGGTCCAATATCCGTTCTGCCCTTGCCGCCCTCTCACGCTTTGACTTAAGCACCGCCTGCCTGAAAAGCTCCGCCTTATCCTCGTTTTGTTCTTTTTTCGGCTTCATCAGGTTTATTGTTTTCGCTCAGGCTTTCTTCACTCTTTTGCTCCTTGACTTCTTCGCTTGTTTCAGCGTTTTCTATAACCGTTATCTGTCGCCTGCACATTCTCTGTCGCTTCCATATTTACCTCTCACTTCTGTAGCAGGATACATATTCCGGATAGTTTTCCTCCAGCATATCAAACCCCTTGCATATCCCGTCAACCGCCGTGTTCAGCCCGTCATCGTCCGTCACATAGCTTATGACCGCCTGACCGCTTCTCAGCGTAACGTCAATAATATCGGTATCCCCCGTGTCCTCACTGTCAAAAACATTCTGCGCTATCGTCTGCGCAAGCGTTGTCATTGCCGCACATACAAGCGTAGCCTCTGCCGACCCGCTGTTTTCGTTCGCACAGTGTCCCGTGATATAAATATCCCTGCCAAGACCCGACTTGTCTATTCTTACTCTTGTCATATCTTCACCTCGTTCATTCCTGCGTTATCCCTTATCACACGCTCAATTTCTTCTTTTCCCTCAAAGTCCATCATCGCAAGACAGCCCAGTGCCTGCACCGCCGTTTCCGGATTAAAAAATCCAAGCTGAAAAAGCTGCTTTGCAAGTTCATTCTGCGAAGCTTTGGAAAACGGCGATTTCTTCGATGCCGTACATACTATATCGAAGACAGGCTTCTTCATCCCAAGCTGTACCCCGAAAAGTTCTCTGCTCTGCTCCTTTATGGCTGAGTTGTCAAAAGCGTCATATCCCCGGTTATCCTGAAGCTCCTCGGCGTATCATAGAACTGTCTTATCAACTCTATTATCAGATAGCACACCTGCTGGAACGCAAAAATACGTTCCCTTTATCATATCCCTCGACAGCTTGCTTCCTGCCTCCTGTAAAGCCGCAATGGCGCTTGCCGCCGTAACGCCGTTTGAAACCGACCCCTGAGAAAAATCCCTGTTTCCGCTCGTCTCCTTCAGTTCATCTATTTTAAAACTCAGCGCATTCATCACCGAGCTGTCCAGCGGCTCTGCCTTAATTTCCCTTATATCCTCTTCACCGAGATTTCCCGCAACGTGAACGAACCTGTTTTTCAAGTCGGCAAATTCGGCTTCGTTCACAGCACTGTTCTGTCGGATAAAATATCTCTTTCTGCTCATCATCACCGTATGCTCAAGAACGACCTGCGACAGCTTATCTATATACATCTGTGCGTCACGCATAACATCTATGTAGCCGAATCCGCACGGAGTTCCCTCCTGCACAAACAGTGTATCCATAACAAAGGGATAACGGCTGTGTTTATAGAATCCGTCGGCACAGCTTTCATCGTCCTCGCTCGAATATATCACCCTGTCGCCGCAGAATTTACAGTAGCAGAGTTGTTTTCTGCCGTTTATCGTTTTCTTGTAGTACCAGTCGACGACTTCGACCTTCGCACTGTCGTCCGTCTTATCCTCCGTTTTGTACTTTTCCACGTTTTCAGTACCGCCCGCAGCGCTTTCGGTATCTTCCCCCAAAAGTTCAGGGTACATCAGATTCAGCCGCTCACGGTCAACAAGCGTCACATAGAAAAGGTTTGTGCTCTCCTCAATATCCTTTATGCCCGGCTCCCAGAACAGGTTCAGAATATCTGCGTTTCTTATCGCTATATCCCCCATACCGCCGTCAGCGTCAGGGTCCCATACAACAGCCGTACACATACTGCCGTTCTTGAGCTTGTACCACCAGCCGTCGCTGTACAGCTTTTTCGTAACCACAGCGTTCAAGTATCGCAGGAAGTATCAGCGATAACTGCTTTGCGACCTCCTCGTCGCTTTTTTCTCTCGGAAGCACCGCAGGCTCAGGTATATTGTCCATAGCGTCTGCGTGCTTATTTGCCAACGAGTTGAACAGCCACGCCGATGCCGGCATAGGCCTTGTATCGTCCTTGTCATAGCCGATTTCGCCCCAGTGCCTTAATTTCCACCACTGCTCGTTTGACACGATTCTCTTGTCGAGTACCGCCTTCCCCTCCTTATACTTTGCAAGCGTCTGCCTTGCCTTACGCACCTGCTCCTTACCGATTTTCTTCATATTTCTCCTTTCATAATCACATCATATAGAACGATTCCGCCCTTTCGGGCTTTCTCTGTTCGAGAGGATCGTCGCCTGCAGGAACCTCACCACGCTTTACCGGTGCGGCGATAGGATGCTCCATAAGGACATACCTGCATTCGTCATATATGTGATCCTCCATCGTTGTGTCAATATCCTCCACGTTCTTTTCGTCATACATAAGCGCAGGAATAGTCCTGATAAACTCTCTGCATGTGTTGAAGCAATAGAACATCGCCTCCCCGTCACTGTTGAACGCCAGCCTGTTGTGGTACTGCATCTTACCCGATATTCTTGCGTTATCCCCCGGCGACCAGATTATAAAGTTAGGCGACCGTGCCATAAGGTCGGCGACGCTTTCTCCACGGCTTTTATCGAATATTGAAGGATCTGCGACCCCGTACACATTTCTCCCTTTTATATTCGGATCGTCACGCTCTATTTTTCTGATATTCTCGGCAATTACCGACGGCTCAAGCCTTATGCCCTCATTTGCCTTATCCGTACAGCCGTAGTATTCCCTTATCCTGTAGATGCACCCTTTGGTATCCACCGCATACCACCCTACCGAAAACGGCCTTGTATACCCGAAATCAAATCCCCTAACTATCTCCCAGTGGCGAGGTATCTCAAACGGTGCTATGACGTGCGTCCATCTTCTGTCGCAATAATGCTCCGGGTCATCTCTCCATTCGGTGAAAACCTGCCCCGTAAAGCTGTTCCAATCCCCGTACAGAAGCGCCTTTCTCTCGGCGGTCGGAAGCATAGACAGGCTCGCAAGATATTCAGGGTCGTTTCGCAACAGCTCCTTATTGTCAAATACACTTGCCGGGATGAACACTCTCGATTTTCTTATGATTATCTCCGCCCCGTCGGGCTTTTTTCACCTTATGTTCTTCTATTATCGGTTTCATCGGCTCGCCTGCCGTTATAAACCTTTGCTTTACCCACGAATGACCGGACCACCCGGATTCGCCGTGGCTCTGATGTACACCCTCGTGCCTTTTCCGCCCGGCCTGTTTCTCGAAAACATATAACTGTATTCGTCAAAGGAAAACTGCGTCAGTTCATCGAACCCCACAAAGTCATAATGCTTGCCCTGATAGTTAAGCCTGTCTTTCTTATGCTGCATCGCCCCGAAATAGATTTTAGCCCCGGACGGAAAGCTCCAGCAGTGCTTGGTCTTGTTGTACCTCGCCGCAGGATATGCACCTTTATAAAGCGTCTGCGACCTGTCCTCAAGCTCCGTCAGCTGCGGATACGTTTTTCTGAAAATTATCCCCCTGTAGCAAGCCTTATCCGCCTGCCTGAGCGCCTCCGCTAAAAGTGCGTCAGACTTACCTCCGCCGGCGGCACCCCCGTACAAAGCCTCATACTCTCCCCTTTGCATAAACTCCGCCTGCCGTTCCTGCGGCGACCATACCACCCTCCTTCCGCCTTTTACATCGTTATCTTTCATCTCAGCAACACCTCCCGTTTTTCTGTAAATCCACCGCCATCCCGCCTGCCCAACATTCCAACTTCCCAACATCGCCACACATCTGCCATCCCCACAACCCTCTCAAGCCCCCATCCCCCCTCATCAGAACTCACCCTCATTCTCCGTTCTCGCCTCAGGTATCACCACAACTCCTCCTTCGTTTTCCTCATCGTCAACCACGCCGCCGTCCCACTCGTAACCGCATCTGTTCTTCAGCCAGAAGATCTGCGCCGTTGTGCTTGGCATCACCCTGCTTTTCAACCGTTTTGACAACTCCCAGCTTCCCGTCCTTTCCGACCTGCCTTGTGATTTCCGTCTGCGTGTATCCTATCGCACGCTTCAGCAATGCCTCCTCGACCTGCTTTTTTCTCTCCTCGTCACCGTCTTGTCCGTCACTTTGATACAATCTCCTTATTTCATCGTGCGTCAGCTTCCAGTTTCTCAGCGTTGTGCGATGTATGCCGAGCAATTCCGCTGTCTGCACATCGCTGTACCCAAGCTCGATACAGTGACTGATTTTAATCAAGAATTTCCTGCGTGATTTCTATGCCCCTTCTTCTTTCCGTGTATATTCACCCCCTTCCTGACCGTTTTCGCCTTGATTATAACAGTTCGTCATAATCGTACCCGTCGTCGCTCCACTCTCCGCAATACTCCACATCGTACCCGCAGTCAGGACAGCTCCGCTCGGTTTCATATGCAGCCGTCCCCTGATATTCTCCACGGTACTGAAGCGTCCGTGTCAACTCATTGCTGTCATACGTTCCTCCGCATCTTAAGCATCTGTACATATATCCCCTCCGTTTTTCTGATTTTTTCTTCATTTTCGCAATCGTGTACGTTTTTTAGTACACAAAATACGCTATAATAGCCTTTAAAAGAATTATCAAGCGTTTCAAAAATGATAACCGTGAAAGCCGTTGCAACTTTCCGTTGTCATAATGATAGCACACGCAGGACTATTTGTCAACTGTTTGTAGCATAAATTCATCATTTTCATTGAACTGCAACAATCTTTGACAACACTTTGTTTCTTTTATTGACAATTCAACACAATGTTGTTATAATTATTTCAGACAACAGAACGTCAATATGAAAGGATGAACCTTAAATGAGCAAAAACTCCGGCACAGTTTCAGGCGCATTTTCCGAGAGGATAAAACAGCTTCGTAAAGCAAAAGGTGCGTCGCAGGCGCAGGTAGCCGAATATCTCGGCGTGACCAAGCAGGCATACAGCCTTTACGAAACAGGAAAGCGTGAGCCGCCGTTCGCCACGTTATTGAAAATAGCCGAATATTTCGGTACAGACACAGACACACTTCTTATGAGCGGCGATACCGCAAGGGTATCCGACCCCCGCCTTAAATTCGCACTTTTCGGTGAAACCGAAATAGACGACGATGTACTCGACGATGTAAAACGTCTTGCTATGCTCCAGCTTGAGCTTCGCCGCAGCAAAGAAAAAGGACGGAAAGAAGTAAACCGATGCAATGCTCTGAAGGGAGGGCAATGATAATTGGAACAGCTTATAAAAACCGCACAGGATAACGATATACTTATTGTAGATATGCGTATGAAGGGCAAACAGGGCGCTATGAGCCAATGCACCGACGGTATGTGCATTATCGCCATAGACCCTCATAAAGTGAAAAGTATAGCCGACCGAAAAGAAAAAACCGTCCACGAGCTCGGACACTGCATGACCGGCGCCTTCTATGACGCAACCTGCCCCGTCATCCCCGCGGCAGATGCGAACGCCGTGCTACAGCGTGGGCTGTGACCCACACGTTCACCAGAAGAACGCTTATAAAAAGCTATCAGAAGCGGCCTTACAGAGCTTTGGCAATTAGCAGATTACTTCAACGTGACCGAGCATTTTATGAAAGATGCCCTGACCTACTACGAGCTTTACAACGGCGAATAAGCATAACAAAAAGCTCCCTTATGCGTTTTTTCGCATAAGGGAGCTTTCGCTCCTAAAAATATGTTTGCCGTCCTATTAAGCCTAATCCCCCACAAACAAAAACGCCGACAATCATCTCATCGGCGTACAGACTGTCGATAAACCTCTTGATTATATAAAAACGGGGTCGCAGGGGCGTAGCCCCCCGACAGGGTCTAGGGGCGGTAGCCCCAGTATAGCCCCTTTCCCGGGAAAGGGGTTTGGGGATAGGGATTGAGAACAAGCACTTTTTTTGAAAAAAAACATACTTTTTTCTACAAGCTGAACGCCGATGATTTTCTCATCGGCGTACTTTATCAAAATCTCCGGCATCCGCACCGCCTCAGCCCTTATCGGCTTTCTGTAACATCACCCTCCTCCTTACGAAACATACTCCTTCTTCACTATAAGGTCTGATGTCGTGGGGTTCGGCACAGGGTCGATAATATTATCTATATACGTTACTCCGTAAACAAGATAATCCATCGCCAGCACCTGCATATCGTCAAGCGTTGCTCCCGCACCTACTCTCGCAAGGCCGTCCTTGTCACGGATCTCTCCCTCGAATATCTTTGCCTTGCCTTTCTTTACATAGTCATAAAGAGTATCCGCTATGGTGAGCGTTTCCTTCTTGCAGGCGGCAGAATAAGGTGTCAGCTTCACAAACGCTTCACTGAAGCCTCCGACATAAACCTCCGCCATAAAGTTATCGTTTATGCAGGTTCTCACCGTGTCCGTGATAAATGTAGCCCAGTTGAGATAATACCCTACAAGCCCGTATTTCGGAGCCGAATAAGCCATATCGTTTGTAAAGCCTATCGACCTCATTCCGATCGAATCGCAGTAGTACATACAGTAATCATCCGACTGATACGAGAATATAACATCACAGCCCTTACCCTCAAGCGTATTTACCGCAGTTTCCGTCTGTGCTTTGGTTTCCGCATAGATTATTTCGACATCCGTTTCACGTTCCTTGTATATCTGCTGTATGCCGAGGATAAATGCGTTTATAACGCCGTTTGAGCAGTACATAAGATCGTCTGCGACTATTCCTATCTTGTGCGATTGATGAAGAATTCCACGCCGCTACCGTTCCGCAGACGAACGCAGGCTGATACAGCTTCGGACGGAACGTTGTGAGGTTTGTGAGCGATGCCGTGCCGCCGTAGCTGAGTATATATACGTCCTTATCCTTTTTGGCATAGCTGAGCGCCGAGTTTGCAAAAACGTGCGATGCCGATACTATAATACTGCAACCCTCATTTTTGAGTGCTTTTACGGCATTTTCAAACTGCGACACCGCAACACCGTCAACATAACAGGTTTCAAGACCGAGCGCCGTTTCAATATCCTTACGGCTTTTCTCAAACATATATGTCATGTTGTCCCTTGAAATTTCTTCATTATATACATATCCGACCTTGGCGGATGTATCAAGCGAATAGTCAGGTGCCGATGAGCTTTCACCCGAGCTTGCACCGTCGCCCGAGCAGGCGCAGAGCGTCAGTACCGCCGACATGGCAAGCGCCAGTAATTTTATATATCTTGATAGCTTTTTCAACTTAAATCTACCTCCGGAAAAATCAGAAAGGACAGCAATAAAATCAGATTTTACAGCTATCTCATTATATCGGATATAATTATAACACATTTTCACAAAAAAATTCACCCTCTTTTTTCGAAAATTTGTTTTGATTTTTTGAAAATTTGTGATATACTTATATAGTCACAGCAGTACGTTATGCAATTTACACAAATATCCTACTGCACATTTTAAGGAAGGATCTAATAAAAATGAAGAAAAAAACAGCGGCGACAGCCGCAATACTGCCTCCCTGTACAATGATGTTCTCCGGCTGCAGCGACAGCATTCTTACATCAGGTACTGACAGCGGCACAACAAGTGTTGAAAACATCTGGACGGCAAAAGACGACGACATCGTGGCATGGGCCACCTCAGACTCGCTGTCGGATGAAGAAAAGGAATATTATCAGGTCAAATTCAAGGATTTCTATCCCGAATATTCCTTCACCATAGCAAATTACGGTCTTGACGAAACAAATTCCGCTTATGCCTCCTACGCTCAGTCGTACAGAAAAAATATAATAGATATGCTGACCAACGAAAAGCTGATACTCAGAAAAGCCAAGGAACTGGGACTTGATCAGCTTACCGAAGAAGAAATGGCTGAGGTCGAAAAGGCCTATACAAAAGAATCTCAGCGACTGGTACGCCTCATTTGAGAAAAAGGCACAGACCGCACTCGGCATAAGCACCGATGATACCCCCGGCACAGAGGACAGCGCCAATGATGAAAAAGATTCTCGAAAAGGAAAAAGAACTTTTCAATGAATATATCGCAGGCTTCGGTCTTACCGAGGATACATTCCTGATGTGGCAGACCAACACGGCAATACAGAAAAAAAGTCAATGACTACCTTCTTAAAGATATTAACGTATCCGACTCTGAGGTCGATGATTATATCACAAAGCTCAAGGCAGAAGCTAAGCAGGCATACGAAAAGAGTGCTTCAAGCTATGCCACCGACTCCGAATACAAAAAAGGTATGGATACCCGAAGACGCACGCTATATCAAATATATAGCCGTAGGCATTGCATCTTCGGATTATGCCGAGATAAATGCCGCAAGAAACGAGCGGCGCAGATGACGCAGAGATCGACAAGAAGCGTGACGAAAAGTTAGCTGAGATAAAGGAAAAGGCTGATGCCGCACTTAAAAAGGCTACCGCAGAGGGCGCAGACTTTGACGCAGTGGTAAAGGAATACAGCAGTGCATATTCCGAATCTACCGCAGGCGAACAGATACTCGTGCTGAACTCAAAGGGACTTATTTCCGATGCGCTTTACGATGCAGTTTTCGCCCTTGAAAAACCGGGCGATATAAGCGGACTTATCCCCACCGAAAGCGGATATTATATCGTAAAGTATGTAAGCGATGCAAAGGTTACCGACAGCGACTTAAGCGATTACAGAAAGACCGTAAGGCAAGAGCTTTTGACCTCACGTCAGAGCGAAAAGACCAATGCTATACTTGAGGAATGGCGCAATGCCGTAAATTACGAATATGATTACGAAAAGCTGAACATCACCAAGGAAGAAGAAACATCGTCCGATGCTTCCGCTTCTTCAGCCGACAGTAAAGCCGATAATGAAACCTCCTCCGCAATGTCCTCCGGTACCACAACATCGGAATAATATGCAGGTAATTGAACGCTCCGTAACAGGAGCGGTTTTTTAAAGGAGAACAATATGCCACTATGTACACTTTGCCCACGCAACTGCCGTATAGACCGCAGTAAAACAACAGGCGCCTGTTCCGTAAAAGGACTTAAAATTGCCAAAGCGTCACTTCACTTCGGCGAAGAGCCGTGCATTTCCGGAACGGACGGCAGAGGCGCAGGAACGATATTCTTTTCCGGCTGTTCGCTGAAATGTATATTCTGCCAGAATATGCCCATAAGCCGTGACGGCTACGGCAAGGAAATAACACCGGAAAGGCTCGGTGAAATAATGCTCGAGCTTCAGGAAAAAAGGTGCGCATGTAACATCGACCTTGTAACGCCCACCCATTACGCCGATATTATAGCCGATGTACTGAAAAGCATAAAACCACGGCTTCATATCCCGGTAGTTTATAACTGCGGCGGATACGAAAAGGTCGAAACGCTGAAAATGCTTGACGGGCTGATTGACATTTACCTGCCCGATTTCAAGTATGCTTCTCCCGACCTTGCCCGTGAATATTCCTCCGCACCCGACTACCCTTCCGTTGCGGTAAAGGCGATTGCGGAAATGTACAGGCAGACAGGAAAGGTACAGTTTGATGAAAACGGTATGATGAAAAAGGGGGCGTTCTTTGTCCGCCACCTCGTACTTCCCGGTTGCCGTCACGACAGTATGAGGGTGCTTGATATACTTAAAGCCACCGTTCCTGTAAGCGACATAAGGATAAGCCTTATGCGCCAGTACACACCTTTGCGGAAAGGCCCTTGAAATAAAGAATCTTTCAAGAAAGCTTACCACTTTCGAGTACAATTCCGTTACCGATTACGCCGCTCAGCTTGGCTTTGACGGCTACACGCAGGATAAAGAAAGTGCGACCTTCGAGTACACTCCCGAATGGGATTTTGAGGGCGTATAAAACAAATCCGACAGGAACACCCTGTCGGATTTCAGTTTGTCGAAAAACCGATTATTATTAAATCCGCACTGTTAAACATATCACCAACACCGCCGAAAACACTTTCCGCATCGACAAGGCATTAATAATTCCGTGAGTACATCATTACAACTGCACGACAATAGCCTTTCAAAAACGCACTATCCCTTGCCCCGCACTAAACTTGCCTCCCTTGTCAAAGGTGAGGTGCTGTCGCCCGAAAAAATTCGGGCGACTACCGGAGGGATTGTCACACCAACCCTCGCCCATATCAACCCTTCCAAAACCGCACTATCACTCTCGCTTTTCGTAAGGCGAACGTCTGTGTGTGCTTAGTTGGCTTTGCATCCTTGCAAAGCCTTCGGGCGTTCAACTTCGGGCATCCCATGCCCGCCCCCTCGAAAAAAAAGGGTGAGTTTCTGTTTCTCGGTCAAGCCGAGCCAACTATGGTGGGGATTGTAACTGCTTAGAAGTTTTTTCCTAATTGCTTTGGTTCTTTCCCTCTTTCATATTGATAAGTGCTGTCCGACAAATAGCACTATCGGTAGCTTGTTGTCATAGATAAATACCAGAAGATATAATAGAAGTACATTAATAATTTTTCTACAAACTAAAATCCGACAGGAACACCCTGTCGGATTTCACTTTATCTATGCTTTTCTGCGATAATACACTGCTTCAAGCCCGGCTTTTCCTGCCGTCAGAACATCGCTCATATAATTATCCCCCATATGAACGATCCTCTTGCCGCCGTACTCGTTTTTAATTATCCGATACAGCCCTCCGTCCGCTTTTCCGCACCCGTATTCGCACGAAACGAACAGCTTTTCATAACCGCTGAACCCGTTGTCGCAAAGCAGCTTTGAGATAACGCTTTCGGTAAGATAACATATCGGTCGTGATAATAACCGTTTTTCCGCAGGAGATTACCCTGCCGTACACATCAAGCATGAACGGGTCGGCACGGCAAACCGAAAATTCCTCATTGCATTCGGCTTTCACGGCTTCTTCGGCGGCTTTGTCCGTAAGCCCTGCTTTCACGGCTATAATACGATAAATATCATTTATGCACGGCTCTTTCTTTTCCTTTTTCTTGCTTCATTTTCACTGTCAGCCCTGATTTTTCCGAAATTCTCTATGCCAAGCGTTCTGCCCGTATTGTCGAAAACTTCTTTTGGGGAAACACTGCGGAAAATCAGCGTATCGAAAATATCAAACGATACTACATCTGCTTTACACAAAAGCTCCGCCGTTTCCTCAGCCGACAGCGAGTATTCTCCGAATTTCCTGTCGGAAAAATGAAACACGCTATACTTAAGATATAACAGCAATGCGTACCCCCACGCCGCTGCGGGCATTACCCCGTGAAGCCTGCTGTGAGATGAAAACGAAGGAAAAATAACGGTTCTGTACGGAAGCGTTGCCGCTTATCAGCTTATCGTATATCTTCTGTTTTCCGCTCACCTTGTTTCACCGCCTGTTATTCTTTCTGTTTTCCTATTTCGTCCCTTGTGACAGTAGCCTCGTGATTGTAGAATTTCTTCAGCTGTTCTACCGATATATAGTCGCCCGTCAGCTCTCCGCTTTCGTTGATAAGATATTTACCGTGCCACATAGCCGTCCACAGCCACATTGCATTATCCCTTGCCATTATGTCAGGGTCCGGATATACGGCACACTCCGTGAGTGCCAGCATACGCTTGTTCAGCGATAATGAATCCGTTGCATACATCGCCGCAAGATGAGCGGTATCGGTATTGTCATATACGTCACAGCCGACTATATCAGCATAATCGTCACCCGGGAACATCTGAGGGTCAATATCAGCCGTGTATATCCACAGCAGGTTTGACAGCCCGTACAGTTCGTCAAATCGTCTGTGCATTAGTCTGCCACAGCCATTTATAAGTCTTGCTGTTCTTTTCCCACCAGTACAGCCCGGCACTGCTTGCAGGCAGCGGTCGGAAAAGCACCGTAACACCGCTGTCCTTGAGAACGGAAAGCTGTTTTGCTATTGCGTCCATATCCGACAGCACAGCATAGCATTCCTCCGATATCGTTTCGTCCTCAAGAAGCTGTGCCAACGATTCCTCATTCATTACCGCCAGATCCTCATAGTCGCTTACAGCCGCACCGATGTCAAATGTGCTTTCTTCACGGTAGAAGGTAGTCTTTCCTATAGGCGTATACCAGTACCAGACGTATGACACTATACCGCCGTTTTCGCCCATTCCTGCGAAAGCTGAATATCCGTGTTGTTTTTCACAAGCTTTGCACCGCTTGCCGTATAGTATCTTAGATCGCTCGCTCTTATCGCAGGAAACCGTCCCGTGTTCTTTACGATTGCGTCAATTTCGGTATTCGTGTTAGGCGTTACGGCCTGCGCCGTAAGCGTTTTCCTGCCGTAAATGCTTTTGAGATAATCCATAAGTTCAATACGGTCGGTATTTACATCCTTGCCCGAGATCCACGTTCCTGCCTGTGAGTAACGCTTATCGGCCGCTTTTTCTGTGTTCTTTACAGTTATCTTGTCCAACGAAACGCTGTTTTTTACTGTCTGGAGAGTTATCCTGTGCGTTCCCTGCGTAAGATATACCGGACATAACGAATGGCTCTCAAACGTATCGCTCTGCACTATGTTATACGCTCCGTACAGTTCGCCGTTCATACGCTTATAGCTGCCGTTTTCGCTGTTTATCTGCTTGTCGCCGTCAACAATAAGAGTGATACTTCCGCCGTCATCGGACAGTGCGGTTATCGCAATATCGTAAAACTGTGTCGAAGGCACTTCCATATCAAACGATACCGATTTGTAAGCGCCCACTGTGATATATCCCTCGCCGCTGTACTTTCTGTCATCCGAGATCAGCTTTGTTCCTTCCGTTGTCTTTTCCGCTTCAAGAACATAGCTGAAATTTGATTTGTTGATTTTATATTCTTTGGTTTTATTTTCGGTCACAATACTCGCCTGCGGTACAGATGTTTCCCCGTTTGACGAGGTATCCGCACTGTTATCGGAAGCCACTGAGGAATAGTCGATTTCCGAACAGCCGGCAAGCATTATGACGGCAAGCGTGAGTGCCGTTAGTTTCCTGATATGCAAGTCAGTCCTCCTGCTTTATTACCACAATGTCGCCCGACTGTATCTTGTCGGTGAACTTCGCACTTTTCCCGTTTACCGAAAGCACAAGTCTGCGTGTGGGATTTTCAATGTCAATATCCGCTCTTTCAAACAGGTCTATAAGCATATACGGAGTTTTGCTCTCCTTTTCGGGAAGATCGGTCGGAACGCCGTTGAAGATTACGGATACAAAATTTCCCTGCTCCGCTGTCTGTATATCCTCAGCCGTTTGCATTCCCGATGCGCTCTCAGCGGCAGCAACGGCTTTGTACCGCTTCAAAAGACGAGCCTTTATCAAAGCCCAGTATATCCCCGTCACAAAGAACATAGCTTTCGGGCTTTTCCTCGCCGTTTACATATACGGTTGCGGTCTGCGTATCTCCGCCGTACTGCATAAGGAACGCTCCGAGCGTTCTTGCGTCGTGTATCTCTATATTGTCAAGCGGCTGTATCTCATAGTCCTTGCCGACTTCTTTTTTTCCGTTTGCGTAGGCACGTTTTCCGGCTACCGCATTTTCACCGCAGAATATGACGCTTACCCTTGAAATATCGTCCGCATAATCACGGATAAATGCGTGTGCGTTTTCGCCGTTCACCGCAGGCGTAAGCGTTATGCTGTCGCCCTGCTTTATCTTTGTTGTAAGTGCGGCAGGCTTGTCGTTTACAGTGATTACCGCAGGAATAAACGCAGTGCCTTTGAGCATCTTCGTTTCGCCGTTAAGAGTGAACTTAAGTCCTGCGCCGCTGTGACCCATTATCTGAGAGGTTTTGAAGCCTGCCGAGCCGAGAAGCTCAAATACGCTGAGCGACTTTGTATCAAACACCCTTACCTGCTCGCCGTTTAGCGTAACGGTCGAGAAATCATACGCCATATTGGTGCAGGCTGTGACCGCAATGCCGACAGGAGTTACATACTCAGGACCCAGCTTCCTGTCGCCCACATCGACGTTTTTCATAAATTCCTGACCGCCTACAGCGACCCTTCCGTGATCTATTCCGAGCTTGTCCGCAAGTGCGTCCGTAAGGCCGTTCGCCATACTTCCGCCGCCTATAAGAAACATTGCGGCAGGGCTTTGCCCGTTTGCTTCGCATACCGTCTGACTTATGACATCCGCAAGGCTGTCAACGGACGGACTGCATTTCTCGAAGAAATCAGCCTTAGATATTGTCTGCTCCCTGCCGAAAATGTCACGGTATGTAATGCTGTCCGTGTCGCCGCTCGCCTGTATTTTCATGCTCTCCGCCATATTGAAATCAACGAAGAATTTCCTTACAATATCCTCGCTTATCTCATCGCCTGCAACTGTTGCCATCGCATAGGCTACTATAGCGCCGTCACGGGCTATCGCAATATCAGACGTACCTGCGCCTATATCCACGAGAGCAATATTGATAAGCCGTATCTCCGGCGGGATTATAACGTTCATTGCGGCGATAGGCTCGAGCGTCATACTCTTTACCTTAAGCCCCGTCTTATCCGTAGCGGCATACAGACCCTCTACTACGACCTCGGGCAGGAATGCGCCGATAAGCTCTATAGTGACCTTGTCGCCCTTATGCCCCTCAAGGTTTACCATTGCGTAATCGTCAAGGTAATAATGCACTACCGAGTGACCCACGCAGTAGAATACAGCATCCTCGTTGCTGTACTTCTCATCTATCCCTTTCTGTGCCTTCTGTATCGTTTCGCACTCCATCGTGCGTACCATATCCGCTGTGATAGTGTTCTTATCCGAAACGTCAAAATCCATCGACACACGGTAGGTCTTGAGCGCACGGCCAGCGGCGGCTACAGAAACCTCTGTCAACCTGATAGAGTTTCTCTGTTCAAGCGTTTCCTTTACGGTGCGTGCTACCTTTGCTACCTGCTCAATATCCTCTACCTGTCCGTCTATCATTGCACGCTTCAGATGCGGAACGCTCTCGGTATCGGTCACACGGAAGGTTTCGCCGTCCATATAGCCCAGTACGCCTACGACCGTCCTTGTGCCTATATCAAGCGCAAAAACCGTATCTCCCTGCGGTTTCAGCGTCTTTTTTAGCAGATGCTGACGGCTTCTTTGCCGTAGTTTTTCTTTGCTGTGCCTGATTTAGCTGTGGCTGATTTAGCTGTGGTCTTTTTATTTTCGCTTGTATTTTTTTCGGCAGATTCTTCTTTTCTCGGTCTGCCTCTTCTTTTAGGTGCCGGCATTTAATTTACTCCCTTTCATTAAAAATATCACTGATCGTACCATAAATCCCGTAAACCCGTACAGGTTTACTTTAGCTTTTTGATTTTTTCGGTTTTCCGTATTCTGATTTTCGCTGATACCGATTTTCATCGGAAATTCGATAATATATTTACTGCTGATTATAATTATAATTAAATTTCGAATAATTCAACCTTTTTTCTGTTTTTTATCGCAAAAAAAATTGAAAATCAATGTTATTTATGATACAATAAAAATCAAAGGGGGAATGAAATATGGAAATTATAAAAATGACAAAAGAACATTATTCCGATGTCTATGAACTGTGGCTGTCATGCAAGGGAATGGGACTCAATAATCTTGACGACAGCGAACAGGGTATAAACCGATTTCTTGAGAGAAATCCCGATACCTGCTTTGTGGCATTTGAGGACAACAAGGTTGTAGGAGTGATCATGGCAGGCTCGGACGGGCGCAGAGGCTATATTTATCACACTGCGGTAAATCCGCAGTACCGCAAAAAAGAGGGATAGCGACCGCCCTTGTCGATGCGGTTATGGACGCTATGAAAAATATCGGGATAAATAAGGTTGCACTCGTGGTTTTCAGACACAACGAGAGCGGTAACGAATTTTGGGAAAAGCTCGGCTTTACCGAAAGGCACGATCTTGTTTACAGGAATAAAGCGATAAACGAAATGATAAGGAATGATACCTGATGGATATTTCAAATTTAATTGAAGAAATGACAACGCCGATACACGATTTTCTTGTAAAGAACAGTGAAAGTCATACGATACGCTGTTATATGCCGGGGCATAAGGGAACGGAGGATCCGCTTGACATTACCGAAATTGACGGAGCGGACAGCCTTTATGACACCGATACAAACGGCGGAAAGGGCATAATAGCACAAAGCGAGAAAAACGCATCAAAGCTATTCGGCAGTAAGAGAACGCTGTACTCCTGCTCGGGAAGTACGCTTGCGATACAGACAATGCTCACCCTTGCAAAGCTGAGGGGCAACAGCAAGGATCACGTTATCGCCGGCAGATATTCGCACCGCAGCTTTATAAATTCCTGCATCCTGCTGGGGCTTATTCCGTCCTGGGTATATCCCGAAGAATACCTCAGCGCCGCCGTTACTCCCGAAAGCATAGAAGCAAAAATCAATTCAAGAACGCTTGCGGTATTTATAAATTCAATTGATTATTACGGCGGTATGAGCAATATTTCCGCTATAGCGGATGTGTGCCATTCGCACGGTATACCTTTACTGGTTGACAACGCACACGGCGCATATCTGAAATTTGCTCCTGTCGATCTGCACCCGATGACGCTCGGTGCGGATATGTGTGCGGACAGCGCCCACAAGACGCTCCCCGTGCTTACGGGCGGAGCGTATCTGCATATAGCAAACGAGAAATACTGCGCTATGGCAAAGGAGGCGATGGCTCTCACGGCGACCTCAAGCCCGAGCTATCTTATCCTTGACAGCCTTGACAGATGCAACCGTACAATAGCCGAGAAACCCTTTCATATAGCGGAAATATGCAACAAGGTAACGGCGCTGAAGCGGCACTGCGCCGATATGGGATATGTGCTGAGCCAGAGCGATTATATGAAGGTAACATTCGACTGTGCGGCGGTGCATTCGACCGGCTTTGCTATAGCTGAGATGCTGAAGGAATTCGGCATAGAGTGCGAATATGCGGACGAATACCGCTGTGTACTGCTGTTCGGAAGCTCCTCGACGGATGTAGATTTTGAGACGATAAAGACGGTGCTGAATGCGAATACGCCAAGGTCGGTTTTCGTAAGGAGCCTGCCCTCGCCGCCTGTCCATATAAGGACCCAGACCGCCTGCTCGCCGGGCGAAGGCGTACTTCTCGGGAAAGGTAAGACTGCCTGTCATGATGACGGTCGGCAAGGTGTGCGCAAGTGCGGTTGCGCCGTGTCCGCCGGGGAATCCCGCTTATAATGCCGGGCGAGGTGGTCACGATAGACGCTGCAAGGGCACTTCGTGACAAGGGAATAGCCGATATTCCGATAGTTGTCTGACGAAAAAAAGCGGCATAAATCACAGGTGATGAAAAACGATGAATGAGTTTTGCATAAAACAAGCCGTGAAACCGCTTGCAGTGTACGTTTACAGACAATATGCAGAAAACCGTCACGTTGATGATTTATGCTGAAGGTGAGCTTTTCGCAAAAACGGATATTTCTGCGGCAAAAAATCAGGTCCGTATCAAAAGTTTGCGGTGAAGTTTATGCGTATTGCCTTTACTTTATACAGAAAATGTGTTATAATTATTTTGAAATTCAAACTCACAAGGATAGCCCGATACAGAAAGGACGGTAATCTTTATGAAATTAATATATGCAATCGTAAATAATGATGACGCTCATTCGGTTTCGTCATCGCTTACAAAGTCAGGCTTTCAGGCGACTAAGCTTGCCTCGACCGGAGGATTTTTAATGTCAGGCAACACGACATTTCTTATCTGCTCTGAGGACGACAAGATAGACGAGATAATCGAGATCATCAAGGACCATTCGCACAAGAGAAAGCAGTTTGTTCCTTCTGCCGCATCATACGGCGTAGGAAGCTACACCAGTTTTCCCGTTGAGGTATTTGTCGGCGGTGCGACTATCTTTGTGACGAACATAGAGAGATTTGAGAAAGTCTGATGTCTGCAAGCAATGCAAGCTGTGACAGCATAAAGCTGTTCGGCAAACAGCGTGAGACTGCTCTGCTGGCGGAAACAGCCGAAAGCGACAGGCTTCCCCACGGAATAATGCTGACGGGAGAAAAAGGCATAGGCAAGCGCACCTTCGCAAAGTGGTGCGCTATGCTGTATCTGTGCCGTGAACCCGAAAACAATATGCCGTGCGGCAGATGCAGAAGCTGTCGGAATATCATATCGGGCGAACACGCAGACGTTATCTATGCCAAGGGCGAAAAGTACAGCAAGGAAAGCGTGCGTGATAATGTATGCTTTGCTTCAACGCTCCCCAATGACAGCGACACCCGTGTTTTCATCTATGAGGACTGCGAGGAAATGACGGAGGAGCAGCAGAACGTTCTGCTCAAGGCGATAGAAGAGCCGTCAAAATATAACCGTTACATTTTCACCTGCTCAAATACCTCGCAGATACTTGAAACGATAAAGTCGAGGCTCGTGTGCATACCGGTATCGGACATGACTGCGGAGGAATGCGTTTCCTGTCTTGAATACAACGGTTACGACAGTGACACGGCGAAACGGGCGGTAGAGCTGTACGGGACAAATCCGGGCAGAATACGGGATATACTCTCTGACGAAAAGCGCATAAAGCTGTATGATACAGCCAAAAAGGTGACAGAGGCATTATCGAAGAAAGACGAATATTCGGCCGCAGCTGCAATGACCGCCTGCACAACAAGGGAGGATCTGTACGGGGTAATAACGATACTGTACGAGAATGTGACCGAGTCGCTGAGAGTGCTTGAAACCGGCGGCGAGCCTTTGCTATGTCTGACTAAGGCAAGGCTGTATGCCTTGTACGAGGTGCTCAGTGGTTTTGCGCTTATGGACGGAACAAATATAAATGTAAAAAGCTGATGCAGGCATATATACCTGCAAAGCTGTTTGCCGTTTTACAATAGGCAAATAAGAAAGGGTAAAAATGACTGAAATTATAGGAGTCAGATTCAAGGATGTCGGGAAGATATACTACTTTTTCCCCGAATAAAAATACGGTCAAGTGCGGAAGTCACGTTATAGTGGAAACCGCAAGAGGCGTTGAGTGCGGCGAGGTCGTTATAGCGAACCGTGAGATCGAGGACGACAAGGTGGTACAGCCGCTCAAGAGCATAATCCGCATAGCTACCGACAAGGATCTTGAAACGCAGAAGAAGAACCGTGAAAAAGAGCAGGAGATAATGAAGGTCTTTGCTCAGAAGATAACCGAGCATAAGCTGGAAATGAAGCCTATTGATATTGACTGCACCTTTGACGGAAGCAAGATATTATTTTATTTCACGGCTGAAAGCAGAGTGGATTTCAGAGAGCTTGTAAAGGATCTTGCATCGGTTTACCGTACAAGAATAGAGTTACGTCAGATCGGCGTTCGTGACGAGGCGAAGATGCTCGGAGGACTTGGTATCTGCGGCAGACCGTTCTGCTGTAAGACCTTCCTCGGAGAATTCCAGCCGGTGTCCATAAAGATGGCGAAGGAGCAATCGCTGTCGCTGAATCCCACAAAGATCTCAGGCACCTGCGGACGACTTATGTGCTGTCTTAAATATGAGCAGAACTGCTATGAGGAGCTTCTTGCGATAACTCCTAAGGTCGGCGCTCTTGTGGAAACAGCCGAGGGCAGAGGTATCGTTGAGGATGCAAACCTGCTGACAGGCGTACTCAAGGTAAAGCTTGACAAGAATCCCGATGCCGCCGCTACGGCATTCAAGAGGGAGGATGTAAAGCTTCTCAAGGACGGCAAGATAAGAATCAAGAAGGAAGAATTCCAGGCACTCAAGGGTCTTGAGGACTAAGGCGGCGGGCAGCTGTGAGCCGCCTTCAAGTTCCGCCTTTAATAACGCTATATATCTTTTAAAGATGGCAAAACGGCGGAAGTTACACAAAGCAATAATCAATAAAAGCGGTTACAGTGATATGCTGTGACCGCTTTTTTTGCGGCGGGTCGCCGCTGACTGTTCGCCGTTCTGACGGTTGGTGGTTGGCGAAGGTTACGTTACTGGCGGTGCGGCAATGTGCCGCTTCAAGTTCCGCCTTTGGAAATGATGGCAATTTGCTGAAGATGGTGGAACGGCGGATTTATAGAGAGTGATAATTTAAAATGTGGCGGTCATGGTGGGGTGCTGTGGGCGCTGTTAAAGCATTATTGCTTTACTGCCGGACACCATTTTAACGAGTGCTGAGAATTGAATATAAAGAATCCGCTGTTTATTGCAAATGGCGGATTTTTGTATTGGGGAGTGTGGAGGAAGATAGTGCGGAAAATCTAATTGATGGTGCGGATGGGGAGCAATCCCTCAGTCTTGCGACAGATAGGGTTGAGTGAATATTAACGTTGATAAAATCGCAAAATGTTGCAATTTATAATAAGAAGTAGCCTTGTCGCAATCCAGCTCCCTTTGACAAGGGAGCCAAGAATATAGTGCATGGCAAGGGATAGTGCGGTGTTGGTAGGGTTGGTGCGGAGCGAGGGATAATGCGGAAATGGCGGTCACGGTGGGGTGCTGTGGGTGCCGTAAAACATTATTGCTTTACTACCGGACACCATTTTGACGAGTGCTGAGAATTGAATATAAAGAATCCGCTGTTTATTGCAAATGGCGGATTTTTGTGTTGGGGAGTGTGGAGGAAGATAGTGCGGAAAATCTAATTGATGGTGCGGATGGGGAGCAATCCCTCAGTCTTGCGACAGATAGGGTTGAGCGAATATTAACGTTGATAAAAGCGCAAAATGTTGCTATTTATAATAAGAAGTAGCCTTGTCGCAATCCAGCTCCCTTTGACAAGGGAGCCAAGAATATAGTGCATGGCAAAGGATAAGTGTGGAGTGGCGGTCACGGTGAGGTGACGTGGGCGCTGTTAAAACATTATTGCTTTACTGCCGGACACCATTTTGACGAGTGCTGAGAATTGAATATAAAGAATCCGCTGTTTACTCTAATGGCGGATTTTTGTGTTGGGGAGTGTGGAGGAAGATAGTGCGGAAAATCTAATTGATGGTGCGGATGGGGAGCAATCCCTCAGTCTTGCGACAGATAGGGTTGAGTGAATATTAACGTTGATAAAATCGCAAAATGTTGCAATTTATAATAAGAAATAGCCTTGTCGCAATCCAGCTCCCTTTGACAAGGGAGCCAAGAATATAGTGCATGGCAAGGGATAGTGCGGTTTTTGAAATGTGTTGTGTGGGGTGAGGGGCAGTAAGCGATAATAATACAAAAAGCGGTCACAGTGTAGCACTGTAACCGCTTTATTCATTAATTATTGCTTTGTGTAATCCCGCCGTTTTTTGCTATCCTGCGGATAGCTCGGACAATTCCAAAGGCGGAACTTGAAGCGGCTCACAGCCGCACCCGCCTATTCGCTGAAATCCGTAACTATGTACTTCGGCGCATCGGGAGTGGAATACACCCACCTGTCAATATGCCCCTCCGTAATGAAATACGGCGCTTCAAGCGGAACACAGCCGTCATCACAGCAGTTTACAATTATCAGTTTGATTTTCATCTTTTCGGGTATAATCGCCTTGATATACACGCAGGCGCAATCTCCTACCTTTATTCCGCTTTTAAGCTCAGCCAGCCCTGCGAGATTCGGTGCAAGCTCTATAAAAATCCCGTAGTCCTCTATCGACCTTACAATGCCGGGGACGGTTTCACCTACCGCAAAACGTTCTGCGTTCTGCTGCCACGTTCCGAGCAGTTCCTTGTGCGTAAGACAGATATGACCCTGATCCCGACCTTTCACCACCGCAAAAATATCATCGCCTACCGAAAATCTGTTTGCAGGATGAACTATTCTTGATACCGAGATAGCATCAATCGGTATCATTGACGCAATGCCGCAGCCTATGTCCACAAAACAGCCGAACTGTTCAAGATGCGTTACCCTCGCCCCTATAATATCACCGGGAGTCAGCTTTGATACATATTCCCTGTCCGCCTCCTCCTGTGCCGCCTTCCTTGACAGGATCGCCAACGGCTCGCTTCGGTTTCGTCTATCTTCGTTATCTTGAAGCAGACAGGCTTTCCCACTCTTGATATAAGCGCTATATCCCGTGTCGCACCGCTTTCTATGCCTATTGCGCCCTCACTGCGAGGTATTATCCCCTTCATACAGCCAAGATCGACGTGCATATTATGCTCCGCATCGCATACCGTACACGAAGCCTCAAGTATTGCCCCCCGACACCGCCGCCTGCATAAGCGTTCTGGCTGATTGCAATGCCGCCGTGTTCTCTTTGTATGCAAGTCTTCTTCCCTCCGGTAAAAATTCCGTCATTTGAAATACCGTTCCTTCCTCGTTGTGTTTTCTTCTTTTTTTACAAGTGTATGTCAGATTTTCCTTGAATATGTTACCATATCTTTACATTTGATTTTTCACGGAATATTTGGCGGAATTCTTGTAATTATCGTTGATTTTGACAACGTTTTCTGTTACAATAGAATCTATACAGGCTTAGTGCCATTAACCCTTGGATTCTAACGGAGGAATCATGTTTATTCACAGCGGAACATTAAAACGTGCAGGCATTCTTGCCGCAGTGGTTGCTGTAGGTACAGCCGCCGCAATAACCTATAACGCTTTTTATCGTCGGAGGGCGGTCTTCCCGAAGTGTTAAGCCCGCTTCAGCCGATAATAAAGGACGAGGACGGCGGGGTAAAGCAGAAAACAGATATTGCCTTCTCCCCCGACGGCAGCTTTTTCGATAAAGATATATCGGTTGAGCTTAAAGCAAAGGATAAAACGGCAACGATCTACTATACCACAAACGGCGAGACCCCCACGGAAAAATCAAACAAATATACAAATCCCATAACGGTACACAGCTCGGGAGAGGTCGCCGCAAAGACGATAAAAGCCATTGCGGTAAGCGAGAACGGCACTTCCGAAGTATTCACAAAAAGCTATATCACAGGCGAGGGTGTGTCGGAACGTTTTGAAAAAGGCACTTATGTATTCGTACTTTCGACCGACAGTGAAAACCTTTACGATTATGAAAAAAAGGCATCGCCGTAGCGGGAAAGATCCGTGACGAGTGGATAGCCAACGAGTATGACGGAAAAAGCGAAATCACGCCAAACGACCCTGCAAACTGGAATCAGGAAGGTATGGCAGGCGAAAGACCTATGTATGTCGAGGCTTTTTCAAGCAGCGGAGAGCTTCTTGTTTCACAGCAGGCAGGCGCAAGAGTTGCAGGCGCATATTCTGCCGCAGTTGACCAGAAATCGTGGAAGCTGATTGCAAGAACGATGTACACTCCAGATAAAGGCAAATTCGGCTACCCGTTCTTCAGCGACGCTACAGATGAAAGCGGTGCGATACTCACAAAGATAGACCGCATAGTTTTGCGTAACGGTGCAAACGACCGAGAATTCGCAGGTGTGCGTGACGAACTTTCAATGTCGCTTGCGAAGCAGTCAGGCTACCTTGATGCGCAGTCGACCGCCCCTGCGGCAGTATTCCTTAACGGAAAGTATTACGGCTTTGCATGGCTCCATCAGAATTTCAGCCGTGCATATCTCGAAGAACGCTACGGCGGTACGAAGGACAACTATCAGGTGGTCGGAAAAGCCGAGGGCAAGATAGTCGATGAAAACGCAGAAGGTGCGGCAGACGATTATAACAAGGTCCTTGAGCTTGCAAAGAGCGGACTTACCGACGACAAGAAATTCGAGCAGTTCTGCTCTATGGTGGACATAGACAACTATATGCACTACCTCGCAATGCAGTTATTTATTGACAACCGTGACTGGCCCGGAAACAACTATAAAGTGTGGCGGTATGTTGCGTCAGACGGCGAAGAGGTCACAAGCAAGTATCAAGACGGCAAGTGGAGATATTTCTTCTACGATGCAGAATTTGCCTGGGGACTTTATTCGGACGGATACGCAAACAAGACGTTGACCAAGATTTTAAACGGCACTCACCCTGCAGGCGGCTCAGTGCTTATATCGGCACTTATGGAACGTGCGGATATGCGTGAAAAGCTGGCGAACAACCTCTGCGACCTTATAGGCGGCGCATTCAGCTCTGAAAATATTCTGGCAACGCTTGAGCAGAAGCTTGCAGACAGCGATAAGGAACAGCTTTATGCTCTGAACAAGGGCATCACATCAACGTGGGCAAACGAGGGTACGTTTGAAAACAGCAGAAACGAAATAAGAGACTTCGCCGACAAGCGTGCAAATATCATTCTCGGCGATATATGCCGTAATTTCGGAATAGACAAGGACGATACATACAAGGTAAAGCTGAACGGTGCAAAGGGTCTTAAGCTCACTATGAACATTCAGACCGTCAAGGACTCAAAAAAATACGGTAACAGCCGAATATTTCACGCCCTACAAGGTAAAGCTGACAGCCGAGGATATGTCGGGCTATACCTTCACAAGCTGGGAGATAAACGGCAAGACCTATGCCGACCGTGAGATAACGATAGACAGCTCAATGGCTAAAAAGGGCAAGATTACTATAAACGCACGCAGCGAAAAAACATCGTCTACAGGCGAACTGCTGTATATAAGCGAAGTGTACACGGGCGGCGATGACGACTGGATAGAGCTTTACAACCCCAATGACAACGACGTATCAACAAAAAGGTCTTTATCTTACGGATAAGGACGATATGCTTAACCGCTACAAGATACCCACTGTCAACGTAAAGCCTCATTCAACGCTTACGATAGTGTGCAAGAACAACAAGTCTGAAAATACGCTGATGAAAATGCAGACGAATTTCAGCCTTAAAACCGGCGAAACGCTGATACTCAGCAACGAAAGCGGAGAAATTCTCGGCAAGGTCGCAATAATCGAACTGCAGTAAGAATGAATCGCTTGTAAGACAGCGTGACGGAAGCTACGCAAAGGGTACGCCGACCTTTGAAAAGAACAGCCAATAACATAAAAGCCGTGCATCAAGGCGATGCACGGCTGATTTTTACTTTTTGCAACAGCCTTGCTAAATACTCCCTTTGCCTTTGAAAGAATCAAATGCAGGCATAGCAAAAAAAAGCACGGCAGTACACCGTGCTTAAAACAAAAAAAGGACCGTGAAAACCACGATCCTCTTTTTTTCATTACTTGTCAAGATTGTACTTCTTCTTGAACTTGTCAACACGTCCGCCTGTGTCAACCAACTTCTGCTTTCCTGTAAAGAAAGGGTGGCACTTCGAGCAGATTTCAACCTTTATATCCTGCTTGGTTGATCTTGTTTCGATAACCTCGCCGCAAGCACACTTGATAGTGGTGGGCTGGTAGTTAGGGTGGATACCTTCTTTCATGCTGTCACCTCCTGACCTTTAGAATTAATCTTAAATTACAGCTTTCGCTATGATTTCAGAATACTGCGCTTTCACGCTTAGGTTACTATTATAGCATATACAAAACTGTTTTGCAATAGTTTTTTCAAAATTTTCTGAAACTTGTGTATTAACAGCTTGTTCAGCCTACAATCTTTGTGAAATCTGCTGAGAGCTTAACCTGCTTTTCAGCCGCATCTTCAACGCTTGTGCCTACTGTTGTGTAGTAGAGCTTGATTTTAGGCTCAGTACCGGAGGGTCTTATTACTACGCTTGCGTTATCCTCAAGGTAGAATGTGATAACGTTTGACTTAGGAAGTGTGAGTTCTTCTGTCTTGCCGCTTTCGTAATCTGTCTTTACGCTGAGCTTGTAGTCAGCCTTGCCGATAACCTTAAGACCTGCAACAGAGTCAAGCTTTTCGTTTCTGAGAGTATCCATAATAGCGTTCATCTTCTTCATACCTGTTTCGCCTTCGAAAGTGAACGTATCAAGCTTGTTGCAGTAGAAGCCGTAATGTCGCTGTACATCTTTGCTCTTGCCTGTACAAGAGAAATGCCCTGTGAACGATAGAATGCCGCCATCTCGCAGATGAGCATAGATGCCACAACAGCGTCCTTATCTCTTACATAAGAGCCTGCAAGGTAGCCGTAGCTCTCTTCGAAGCCGAAGATATATCTGTTTTCCTCGCCCTTTGCCTCTAAGAAGCCTATCTGCTCACCGATGAACTTGAAGCCTGTGAGAACTTCTCTGAGCTCTACGCCGTACTTAGCGGCGATAGCCTTTACAAGATCGGTCGTAACTATTGTCTTTACTGCAACGGGGTTTGCGGGCATTGTACCTGCGGCGATACGCTCCTTGCAGATATATTCGAGCAACATTGCGCCTACCTCGTTACCTGTGAACAGAACGTAGTTGTCACCGTCGGGAACTGCGATACCTACACGGTCGCTGTCGGGGTCGGTAGCAAGCAGTAAGTCGGGCTTTTCTGTCTTGCAAAGCTCAAGACCTAAGTGCAGAGCTTCCTTAATCTCGGGGTTGGGATATGGGCAGGTAGTGAAGTTGCCGTCGGGCATTTCCTGTTCCTTTACAACTACAACGTTGTTTATACCGATTTCCTTTAAGATACGGCGGACGGGCTTGTTGCCTGCACCGTTAAGAGGAGTATAAACAACCTTCAGTCCGCTCTTAGCGCAAAGCTCGGGGTGGATGGACTGCTTTTTAACGTTTGCGATATATTCGTCAATAACATCCTGACCGATATACTTTATTTTTCCTTCGTTTACAAACTGCTCAAAGTCGCCGCTCTTTACATCTGCGAAGATATTGAGCTTCTCAATCTCACCGAGAATCTTTTCAGCGGCTTCAAGAGTAACCTGACAGCCGTCGCTTCCGTAAACCTTATAGCCGTTGTACTTTGCAGGGTTGTGGCTTGCGGTAACAATGATACCTGCGTCACAGCCGAGCGCTCTTACAGCCCAAGAAAGCATGGGTGTGGGCATAAGCTCTGTGTAGATGTTTGCTGTAATGCCGTTTGCGGCAAAGATAGAAGCGGCGTGCTTTGCGAATACGTCAGACTTTATTCTGCTGTCGTATGCAACAGCAACCTTAAGATCGCTCTTGCCTGTGTTCTTGAGGTAGTTTGCAAGACCCTGAGTAGCCTTACCTACGGTATAAACGTTCATTCTGTTTGTACCTGCGCCGATAACGCCTCTCAGACCGCCCGTGCCGAATTCAAGATCACGGTAGAAACGGTCGTTTATTTCTTCGTCCTTGCCCTTTACGCTCTCAAGCTCTGTCTTTAAATCGGGATCCTTGACCGCTTTTTCAAGCCATTCGTTATAAAGCTCTGTAGTGTTTGCCATAATAATCTGTCCTTTCTGTATAAAACGGTAGCACAGTTCGCTGTATTTAAAAATTAGCTAAATATAGCTGTGGCTAACCTAAAATTCCATTCACCAAACAGTATAACATTTTTCCGCCGTAAATGCAAATAAAATCGTAAAAATATTATTAAATTTTTTGAAATCAAAAATTCCCGTTTTTTGTTGAAAATATACCTAAAACGTTGTATAATCATTACATAGCAATCACTTAAAATGATATGAAACGGGTGTAAATATGTATTCTCAGGTAAACGGTATGGGACTTTTCGGTATGAATGCCTTTAAAGTCACCGCAGAAATAATATCCTCAAGAGGTCAGCCGTCCTTCGATATAGTAGGACTGGGCGACCTTGCGGTGCAGGAAAGCAAAATGCGTATAAAAGGCGCTCTTTCAGGTATCGGCATAGCGATAAGCGGTCAGCGCCTTACGGTGAATCTGGCTCCGGCGGATGTACGCAAATGCGGCTCACTGTACGACTTCACGATAATCGCCGCCATTCTTGCGGTAAACAATATAATAACCGATGATTTATCGGACTGTGCCTTTATCGGAGAGGTTTCACTCGGAGGCTCGCTTGTTTTCACGGGCGGAATTATCAGCATGGCGATAGAAGCCAAGAAATGCGGTATAAAACGGCTGTTTCTCCCTGCCGAAAACGCTAAGGAAGCGTCCGTTGTCGAGGGTCTGTCCGTATACGGCATAAGCCATATTTCCGATCTTATAAACCATTTCACAGGAAAGAAGCGTATATCGCCCGAACCTCCCTACGTTCCGTCCGCAGAGATGTTTGAAACGGAGGACTTATCCGATGTAAAGGGGCAGGCACTCGCCCGTCACGCTCTGGAGGTAGCCGCCGCAGGCTTCCATAATGTATTGCTTATCGGTCCTCCCGGTACGGGAAAAAGCATGATAGCAAAGCGTATACCGTCTATTCTTCCTCCGATGACCTTTGACGAAAGCATTGAAACAACAGGAATACATTCAATAGCAGGTATGCTCGACCGTGAAAAAGCCGATAGTCACGGTACGTCCGTTCAGAAGCGTATCACATACAGCCTCGGCAGTAGGTCTTATCGGCGGCGGAAGTATCCCACGCCCGGGTGAAATATCACTCGCACATAACGGAGTGTTATTTCTTGACGAGCTACCGGAGTTTGACCGCAGGACGCTCGAAACTCTCAGGCAACCGCTTGAGGACGGAGTTATAACCATATCAAGAGCGCAAGGGTCAGTGTCCTATCCGTGCGATATTATGCTTGTTGCCGCAATGAACCCCTGCCCTTGCGGAAACTTCGGCAACCCGAAGGGAAAATGCACCTGCTCTCAGAATATGATACAGAACTATCTCGGCAAGATAAGCCGTCCTGTTCTTGACAGAATAGATATACAAGTGGAAATGCCGCAGTTATCTTACGAGGAAATAAGCAGTGCGAAAAAGGGCGAGCCGAGCAGTGCCGTGCTTGAACGCATAATGAAAGCAAAAGAAATACAGCAAAAGCGTTTTGCAGGTACGGAAATACGCTCGAACTCCAAAATTCCGCCCTCATATCTTCACGAAATGTGTCCTATGGACGAAAACGCAAAGAAGATGCTCTCCGACTGCTTTGATAAAATGGGGCTGTCGGCAAGGGCATACGACAGGATACTTAAAGTCGCACGCACCTGTGCTGACCTTTCGGGAAGTGAGATAATAAGGCGGCAGGATATATCCTCGGCGGTAAATTTCAGAAGTCTTGACAGGAAATACTGGGGTGCAGGGAAATAACCGTCATTTTGCCGATTTATCATATTTATTATTTATAGTGTGGTAAAATATCTGACAAATCGACCTTGTTTTTACCGCCGCAGAATTATAAAAACGCCGAAAATTTTCTGTCGGCTTGACAAAAACGAAATCAAAATGCTAAAATAAATACAGTCGAGTAGCGAAAGCGTAAATCCGGACACGGATTTACGCTCAGTCTGTCGAAAAAGTCAAGCAGAAATGCTTGGCTTTTTCATTGATATGTGGTATAATAAATATGGTGATGAAAGGTGCTGAAAACAGGAAAACAAGAAAGACATCAGATAGAATTTGTATGTATGGACGAGCTGATACCGGAAGACCATCTGCTCAGAAAAAAAATAGATAGCGTGATAGACTTCACAAAAATCTATGAAATAGTTTCGGATTTATACTGCGAAAAACAACGGAAGACCAGTATAGACCCCATAGTGTTGTTCAAAATGGTATTGATACAGCATATCTATGGGATACCTTCTCTGCGTAAAACGGCTGATGAGGTAAAAGTAAACGTGGCATACCGTTGGTTTTTAGGCTATCTGCTGAATGAGCAGACACCGCACTTCTCGACAATCAGCTACAATTTCAAAAACAGATTTACTGCTGAAACAATAGAAAAGGTATTCTATTGGATATTGAACGAAATCGAGCAGGCAGGCTATCTTACACCCGAAACAGTATTCGTTGACGGAACACATATCAAGGCAAATGCCAATATGAAAAAAGCGGTTAAGAAAGCCGTTCCCAAGGCGGCTAAAATATATGAAGAAAAGCTGATGGAAGAAATCAATGAAGACCGTGAAGAACACGGCAAGAAACCGTTTGATGACACCAAACCGCCGAAAGAAAGAATCGTTAATGAATCGACCACCGACCCAGAATGCGGAGTATTCCACAAGGGCGAACACAAAAAATGCTTTGCATATACAGCACAGACCGCTTGCGACAAGAAAGGATATATTCTTGATGTGACAGTCAATCCAGGAAATGTACATGATAGTGTAGCTTTTGACGGGCTATATGCAAGACTTACAGAACATTATCCTGAAATACAGAATGTCGTAGCTGACGCAGGCTACAAAACCCCTTGGATATGCAAAGAAGTAATTGATGACGGAAGAACACCGATTTTACCATACACAAGACCCGCAGGTGTAAAAGATTATTACAGACCATCCAAATATGTATATGATGTTTACTATGATTGTGTAATTTGTCCTGAAAATCAGGTGCTGAACTATTCAACGACAAACCGTGACGGCTACAAGGAGTTTAAAAGCAAAGGCTACAAATGCGAGAAGTGCCCGACAAAAAATAAGTGTACCAAAAATGCAAAGAGTGAGAAAACAGTAACAAGGCATATATGGAGTGAGTATATCGAAATGGCAGAGGATATTCGGTGTACTCCGAAATACAAAGCAATATACACACTGAGAAAAGAGACAATTGAACGGGTGTTTGCAGATGCAAAGGAAAAGCACTCGATGAGATATACTCTTTTCAGAGGCTTGGCTCAGGTAACGAATTGGGCCAGGCTTAAATTTGCTGCAATGAACCTCAAAAAAATATGCGATCCATAGCTGGAGAAAGCACATATTTTTTCTCGTTTTTCGCTGTTATTGAGCGTGATTTCTGTGCAAAGGCATAATTTGGCATAAATTTAACCCCGACTTGCTTGCAAATCGGGGTTTTTCTACAGTCTGAGCGTAAATCCGACACGGATTTACGCTTTATTTTTTTGCCAAAAGAAAGGAATATAAATATGGAACAGGAAAAAAGTAAACAGGCTCAGGGCCGAGCCTGTAAGAAAGCTGTTACTCAAAACGGGGCTTCCCGTGATACTCTCAATGGTATTGCAAGCGGTCTACAACATAGTTGACAGCGCATTTGTAACGAATATGCAGACGGGCGGCGAGGCGGCGTTCAACGCACTGACGCTTGCCTTTCCTATGCAGATGCTTATGGTGGCGGTAGGTATAGGCACAGGTGTCGGAGCAAATGCTCTGCTTTCAAAATCTCTCGGACAAGGCGATAAGGAAAAAGCGAGCCTAACCTCCGGCAATGCGGAATTCCTTGCACTTATAATATATGTTGTTTTTCTGCTTGTCGGGCTGTTCGGTGTAGAGCCTTACATCCGCACGCAGACGCAGGACGGGGAAATAGCGGAAATGGCGGTCGATTATCTTACGATATGCTGTACAATATCATTCGGCATCACGTTCTTTTCGATATACGAAAAATTGCTTCAGGCAACGGGCAGGTCGCTTTTTTCGACGATAGCCCAGATAGCAGGCGCTGTCACCAACATAATACTCGACCCGATAATGATATACGGACTTCTCGGCTTTCCCGAAATGAAAGTAAAAGGTGCGGCTCTCGCAACAGTTATCGGTCAGATAGTTTCTCTTGTCACCGCTCTTATCTTTCATATCAAATTCAACACGGAAATAGTAAAAAACCCCGTTACAAAAAGCCCGATATGAAAATTATCAAAGGTATATACTCTATAGGGCTTCCGGCTATAATCGCACAGGCGCTTATGTCGATAATGACCTACGGAATGAACGTAATCTTAGGTTCGGTAAGCGTGGACGCTGTCACCGCCTACGGACTTTACTACAAGGTACAGCAGTTCTTTCTGTTTGCCGCTTTCGGTATGCGTGACGCAATAACTCCTGTTATATCCTACGCTCACGGAATGGCAGACAAAGCCCGTATCAAAGACGGCATAAAGTACGGAATGCTCTACACACTTATAATAATGGCACTCGGCACAATACTTATTGAAATTTTCGCCGTACCTCTCGGCGAGATGTTCTCGCTTTCGGGCAACTCACACTCAGACTATGCACAGACGCAATGCACATTATCACTGTCGGCTTCATATTCGCAGGTGCGAACATAGCTTTTCAGGGAATATTCCAAGCTGTAGACGGCGGTTTGCAATCGCTCATAGTATCGCTCTTAAGACAGCTTGTGCTTGTACTGCCGGTAGCGTGGGGATTTTCGATGCTTGTTCTCGGCGGTGTGCCCGATATGCTTATGTGGTGGGTGTTCCCGATAGCAGAAGCTATCTCCGCTCTTGTTTCCGTTATCTTTATGGTCAGGCTTAACAAAACAAAAATTGCCGTATTATAGCGATTCAAACAATTTAATATTCCTCCGACAGAAAATTCGCTTTTTATATTGAAATTTTTCCTGCAAAAGTGTAAAATATCATTCGGAGAATAAAAAACAGCCTCCGCAAAAAGCGAAGGCTGTTTCAGTCTGTCGAAAAAGTCAAGCAGAAATGCTTGGCTTTTTCATTGATATGTGGTATAATAAATATGGTGATGAAAAAGGTGCTGAAAACAGGAAAACAAGAAAGACATCAGATAGAATTTGTATGTATGGACGAGCTGATACCGGAAGACCATCTGCTCAGAAAAATAGATAGCGTGATAGACTTCACAAAAATCTATGAAATAGTTTCGGATTTATACTGCGAAAACAACGGAAGACCGAGTATAGACCCCATAGTGTTGTTCAAAATGGTATTGATACAGCATATCTATGGGATACCTTCTCTGCGTAAAACGGCTGATGAGGTAAAAGTAAACGTGGCATACCGTTGGTTTTTAGGCTATCTGCTGAATGAGCAGACACCGCACTTCTCGACAATCAGCTACAATTTCAAAAACAGATTTACTGCTGAAACAATAGAAAAGGTATTCTATTGGATATTGAACGAAATCGAGCAGGCAGGCTATCTTACACCCGAAACAGTATTCGTTGACGGAACACATATCAAGGCAAATGCCAATATGAAAAAAGCGGTTAAGAAAGCCGTTCCCCCAAGGCGGCTAAAATATATGAAGAAAAAGCTGATGGAAGAAATCAATGAAGACCGTGAAGAACACGGCAAGAAACCGTTTGATGACACCAAACCGCCGAAAGAAAGAATCGTTAATGAATCGACCACCGACCCAGAATGCGGAGTATTCCACAAGGGCGAACACAAAAAAATGCTTTGCATATACAGCACAGACCGCTTGCGACAAGAAAGGATATATTCTTGATGTGACAGTCAATCCAGGAAATGTACATGATAGTGTAGCTTTTGACGGGCTATATGCAAGACTTACAGAACATTATCCTGAAATACAGAATGTCGTAGCTGACGCAGGCTACAAAACCCCTTGGATATGCAAAGAAGTAATTGATGACGGAAGAACACCGATTTTACCATACACAAGACCCGCAGGTGTAAAAAGATTATTACAGACCATCCAAATATGTATATGATGTTTACTATGATTGTGTAATTTGTCCTGAAAATCAGGTGCTGAACTATTCAACGACAAACCGTGACGGCTACAAGGAGTTTAAAAGCAAAGGCTACAAATGCGAGAAGTGCCCGACAAAAAATAAGTGTACCAAAAAATGCAAAGAGTGAGAAAACAGTAACAAGGCATATATGGAGTGAGTATATCGAAATGGCAGAGGATATTCGGTGTACTCCGAAATACAAAGCAATATACACACTGAGAAAAGAGACAATTGAACGGGTGTTTGCAGATGCAAAGGAAAAGCACTCGATGAGATATACTCTTTTCAGAGGCTTGGCTCAGGTAACGAATTGGGCCAGGCTTAAATTTGCTGCAATGAACCTCAAAAAAATATGCGATCCATAGCTGGAGAAAGCACATATTTTTTTCTCGTTTTTCGCTGTTATTGAGCGTGATTTCTGTGCAAAGGCATAATTTGGCATAAATTTAACCCCGACTTGCTTGCAAATCGGGGTTTTTCTACAGTCTGAAACAGCCTCCGCAAAAAGCGAAGGCTGTTTAAGTATGTGCTTACTTTTCAAATATCATCTTGAATCTGCCGATAAGCGGAAGCTCCTTAGCTTTACCGTTGGCAGAGTTTATAAGTCCTGCGACAAGTACAAGAACCGGTATTGCCATGAATATAATATGTATTACCCACGCAACGATCGTGCCGATTACCGTTTCCGGTCTCACCATACCGACATAGTTGCTTATATAATCATATACGGGATTGGATATAAGATTATAGAAGAAAGCGGCAATCGAGCCTTCTACAGCACGGACTACCATTACGGCAAGTATTGCCGGGAATATCATCGAAAGGTGATACTTTACAAAGCCCGACTTCTTTGCGGCGATACAGGGAGCTACGAGCAAGCCTGCGAGTACAATCACAGCAAAAAAATCGCCTAACAGCCACGTTACAAGTATGTAAGCCAGTACCGCACAGTATGCGAGTATCGACATTGCTTTTACCTGCATTTATATCGTTGGCGTCCATTGTTGATGTTACGTCCCTGGTATCAAAGTATTTCCTGAAAAAAGCCCGGTTTTTGATTTATCGGAACAGGTGCAACTGAACCGTCAAGGTTTGCACCGCATTTTTGCACAGAACTTTGAGCCGTCCTGATACTCTGTTCCGCATTTAGGACAAAATGGCATAATTATTTCCTCCTGTTATGTCTATACCTCTGTATTATATCCGCCGTATGCAGATACTTATTTATTATACACCCCTAAGGCATCAAAGTCAAGACTGCAAGTGTAAAGTCCGATTAAGAAATATGAAAGCATTGATTAATTTTGCTATTATATTTACACGGGTATATTTGTTTTAGTGTGTATCATTAATTTTTTAACAGCTTAAGGAGAACTATGAACAGTACAAACCCTTTTATATATTCCGATGACAACAAGCGTTATCACACGTTGAATTACTATAATAAATCATCGTTCAACAGCAAGGTATTCAAGGCGGTCATTGACGCAGGCTTTACCTGTCCGAATAAAGACGGCACAAAAGGCACGGGCGGATGTATCTACTGTATGGGCGGAAGCGGTGTCAAGAGTAACATGGTTTACACTTTGTGCAAGCACATGGTTTACATGTTATCAATAACAAACGAACATAAAAATGAACTTGAAATGAGGGCGAAGCCCGAATGGAAAGTTCATTTTTATGTTTCGCCTCGGCGAAACGTGGGTCGTTTTCGATTAGATAAGCTTTTTTAAGGTAAACACTCTCTTTTCTATATCTATCTGTCCTATTCTGAATTGCCTGAAATAGAGATTTATGAGATGCTGTCCTTTATTGGATTCTTTTACAGCAATAGTTTTTCCGCCAAACGCCTCGCTTAAATAATAACCTTGATTTCTTATGGTGACATATCCGCTCTCTTTTACCTTTCTTAATTTATATTCATCGCTGTATTCCCATTCTGATATGTCGGGCGTGTATGCCCGTTCGCTCGGATGGTAATGTTTTGCCGGTGTGTCAAGATTTAATGCGTAATGCGGACGTTTTGTGTTGTAGAAATCACGGTATTTGTCAAGCTTTATTTTTGCGTCTTCAAAATCTTCAAAGCTTTCATACTTTAAAAATTCTCTGGTTAATGAGCCGTTGAACCGTTCTTCCTTGCCCTGCGTCTGCGGATGGAATATGCGCCCGTGTAAAGTCAATATTCCCAGCTCCATAAACCAAACTTCAAATCTTGAAAATCCGTAGACTGAGATGTTCCCCATGGTGTGCCGTTATCACAAAGAAATGAAAACGGCATGCCGTATTTCAAAAAAAAAATACGCTCCATTTGCTGCCTTACCTCTATGTACGTTTCCCCGGCGAGCGGTGCACAGCAAAGGCTGAATCTTGAGCAATCATCAATGATATCGAGCGGATGACATCTTGCTCCGTTTCTCATGGCAAAATGTCCTTTAAAATCAGCCTGCCACATTTCATTGGGTTCACTTTTTTCAAATCTGACATAAGGAGTTGCAATCTGACTTGCTTCCTTTGTTATCAACCCATTTGCGTTTAAAAATATCATTGATGGTTCTTGGACAAGGAATATCTGTTATCCCCTCATCACGAAGCATACGGTGTATTTTAGTTGCACCTATCGCAGGATACTTTTTCCCTGTATTCTACAATGAATTTTTCAACTTCATCGTCTGTCTTGTTGCCAACAATATGTGGTGCTCGACTTTGATCACATAGCGGTTGACCGTTCAGGTAACGTTCAATCCATTTGTCACCGGTGGGTCGGCTTATTCCATATTCCGGCACAATTCGGCTTTGCTTTTTCGTGTGACAACACTCTTTTTACAAATTCTTCTCTCATAGTTACTATTACTTTCTCTTCCCAAGGCATAAACTTTGACTCCTTTCGAATTTTATGCCTCTATTTTATCATAAATATGTAAACTATGTCCTTGCACATTCTGTAAACTATGTTATCACACTATACAAGCGGCTACTTCACCGAAAAAAATCGGACGGTGAAATCTACGACAGCGTAAAGCGCGTCAGCTTGCCGCAGAAAAGGAACGTATATACAATAAACACCCTGACAGCCTCATTACAGCCTACTTTCAGGCGAATACCAACACATACGCACCTGTCGCAACGCTTAAAGAAGCATACACGGCGGCGCTTTGATTCCGAAGTACACGGAATTTCGATCGGCACAAGGGCCGACTGCCTTTCCGATGATGTTATTGCCCTGCTCTGTGACATAAACAGCAAGATCCATCTCACTGTGGAGCTTGGCTTGCAGACCGTCCACGATAAAACAGCACAAATCATCAACAGATGCTACAGCTATGACGAATTTCTGGAGGGCTACCGTAAACTGCAAGAATCCGGCATACGCACCTGCCTGCACCTGATTGACGGATTGCCGGGCGAAACAAAAGCCGATATGCTCGAAAACCGCAAAGGAGGTCGCCCGTCTGCACCCTGCCGCCGTGAAGATACACCTTCTTCATATAAATCACGGCACCGCTCTTGAACGGCTCTTCCTGTGTCGGGCGGTTACGTTCCGCTCACCCGTGACGAGTACATAGATATAGTAATCTCACAGCTTGAATATCTCCCCGCCGACATTGTCATAGAGCGCATTACAGGCGATGCGGATAAAAAATATCTTGTTGCGCCGATGTGGAGTGCAGATAAGATAGCGGTACTGGGCGGCATAGACCGTCAGATGAAGCTGAGGGATACTTATCAGGGGATAAAGTGCGACAGCGGACAGCCTTGATTCGTTACGGCTTTATATTGCATTTTCCTTTGCATTGTGCTAAAATACGGTTGCAGACTTAGTTTTTTTTGCTTATTAATATGAAACAGACTGGAGCAAAATATGAACACACCGACTTTTGATATAAACAAACCGGATACCCCGTGCTATGTCACAGAAGAATGCTATCTCAGACGCAACTGTGAGATACTGAAAAGCGTACAGGATATGACAGGCTGTAAGATACTTCTTGCACAGAAAGCGTTTTCGATGTACAGCACCTACCCCTCTGATAAGCGGCTATCTCAGCGGTACTACCGCAAGCGGACTTTACGAGGCTCGGCTCGGATATGAATATTTCGGCAATGAAACGCACGTTTTCTCTCCTGCCTATACAGACAGCGAGATAAACGAGCTTGCTAAGTACGCAGGACATTTTGTGTTCAATTCAATAAGGCAGTTTGCCCTGCACCGTGACGCAGTAAAGGACAAGCACTGCCTTATCCGTGTGAATCCGAGATTTTCCACGCAGGAGGGACACGAGATATACGACCCGTGCGCCCCAGGCTCAAGGCTCGGACAGACGCTTGCTTCATTCGAGGAGGATATAAAGCGTTACGGCGAGGAAATCCTTGACGAAATAGACGGACTTCATTTTCACACCCTCTGCGAGCAGAACAGCGACGACTTAAAGCGTACCGCAAAGGAGGTCGAGGTGCAGTTCGGCAAATATCTTGACAAGATGAGCGTTATAAATTTCGGCGGAGGACACCATATAACAAGGGATGACTACGATATTGACACGCTTGTTGAGGTGATAAACCATTTCAAGAATGAATACGGGCTTGAGGTGTATCTTGAGCCGGGCGAGGCTGTCGCTCTGAACGCAGGATTTCTTGTGACAACGGTACTTGACGTGATAGACGGAAAAGTAAACGGCGAGGACGATATAGCGATACTTGACGCTTCAGCCGCCTGCCATATGCCCGATGTGCTTGAAATGCCGTACCGCCCCGTTATCATTCAGCCAAACGGTAATATTGCCGGAGAAAAGGGCGAAAGGGCTGTCACTGTACGGCTTGGCGGTAACACCTGCCTTGCAGGCGATGTGATAGGAGATTATTCTTTCGACGAGCCGCTTAAAACGGGTGACCGACTTGTGCTGTGCGATATGTCGATATACTCAATGGTAAAGAATAATACGTTCAACGGTATGGCTCTGCCGTCAATATATTATAATACCTCGCTCGGTATGCGGAAAATAAGAGAGTTCTCCTATGATGATTTCAGGTGCAGGCTGTGATTTCGGCTTAAAGCAGAACTATCAGAGAAGCCTTGTTTTCAGCGACAGCCATTTCCATAAAGGCAAAGCATTTCAAATGGTAAAACAGCCAAAATAAGCAAAACGGTTGAGAACTAATGTGTATGTTGAATACTTTGTTGAAAGTTTTTTGTGCATATCACACAAACTATCGTGAAATGTTTAAGGACTATTGAACAAAAGTGAAAAATAATCGCAGAAAAATTGACAAATTGAAAAATCTTTGTTGACGAACAAAGAACATTTGATATACTATAGGTACAGAGCGGAGATACCGCATAACATCTCAATGCGGACAGCTCGACGGAAAGATAATACGATTTTACGGAGGTAACCAATCATGTTTGTTAAAGAAGTAAGCGTTAAGAATCAGGTAGGTTTACACGCAAGACCCGCAACATTCTTCATCCAGAAGGCTAACGAGTACAAGTCATCAATCTGGGTTGAGAAGGAAGAAAGAAGAGTAAAACGCAAAGAGCCTTCTCGGTATCCTTTCACTCGGCATTGTAGGCGGTACAACAATCAGAATCATTGCTGACGGCTCTGATGAGCAGCTTGCTGTTGACGGCCTTGTAAAGCTCGTTGAAAGCGGTTTTGCAGAATAATTCACACTCCCGACCAAGTAGTGTATATCGGGTAACCACCCGATGTGTAGACGTGTAGAAAAGTGTAGACGGACAGAATTACATTTATAAAGAAACAGCGGGGATTTTGCGTAAAGCAGGTCACCCGCTGTATTTTTTATTTAACAGTCTTTACTGTTCAGATTCCAAAGGAGCATTATATTGAAAAGAACAGGAAAAATCGCAGCCGTATTTATCACGGCTTTAACGGCTGTGGCGTCAATAACGGCGTGCAGTGCCGATTATTCGCATATTGACGGCTACAGCGACATAGAAAACGCACGAAAGCTGTATTCCTCGCTGTATTCAGCCGAAATCACGGTTACGGATAAGCAGACCGGTACACGGTTACGCAGGAGCTGACATTCTGCTACGATAAGAGCGATACCCTATCGTACAGCTATTTCGGCACAGACGGCAAGACAAAATATTATGAATATCACAACGGCTCGGAGTACAACTATTATTCCGACGGCGAATGGCATACTCTTGTGAGCGGTGACAAGGATTATGTATGCTACACACGCACAAACAAGATGTCTATGACCGCAGAGGGCATGATATTCATAAAGCCCGAAAGCGTGACAAATTCGGAGGTTAAGAATACAGCGGACGCAAAAGTAATCACTATGCAGTACGATGTTTCAAAGCTCAACAGTTCAATGGCTTCTCAACTCGGCCTTGTCGGTGACCTTGACAGCTTCAGCGTTGTGTATACAATTGATAAAGACGGATACTGTACCTCAATGGAACAGACCGGTACAGCCACAAAGCGACGGCGCGATGCCAGTCAAGGTGGACGATCTTGCTTGACCGCCAGCCAGAGGATATTGCACTCGAGCAGTAAGCCTGCAGCAAGCCGCGAAAGTGCGCATAAGTCAGACGCAGAGTAATCATATCGTGCCGTAGTGATAAGGCTACGCGATGTTTGTAGTCTCGTTAAGCTTTTATGTGCTTCTGCGTATATCATTCAGCGTTGGCTATGATAATGTAAGCCAATGATAGTGCTATTTTGTAGATAGCACCTCCTCTGGCTAGAGGCGAATAAGGCAAAAGAAACAATCAACGGTCAGGAAATCTATAAATATAATAATCTGGCTTTCACGGATTTTCCCTCACCGTAAACCCGGCAACATTCCGAGAAAAACCCACCTTTTTTAGAACCGATAACCGATGATATTCTCCGATAACCAGAAATGTTCACCGATGGCCTGCTATGACGAGTGTTTGTTTTGAGGCACCGTCGTTTTATGAACCATTTAATGGCTCACCTGTAAGGCGCAGCATAAGCAATTTAAGGCCCGAAAAGTGTTTGAGGAACGATGGCGATATCGACTCACTCGT
>VOFJ01002442.1_pt1 | contig 105662 bp, 138 predicted proteins | sample 5384081 | NCBI WGS metagenome assembly VOFJ01 (sample SAMN12384729, study PRJNA508395) | human gut metagenome | isolation source: healthy gut I | host: Homo sapiens | reverse complement strand
TTACGGCTTTATACGTTCCAGAGTTTTAAAAACGGTATCTATCGCCGTGATGCCGTACTTGAAACAGACAGTACAGTAAGATATCAACTGGCCGATATTCCGCTACCGAACGGAATCTTGAGAGTGGATAAAGTTTCGGTCTCGAACCGACGGAAATCTGTTTGGGACATTATTCCCTGCCTCGTTTGAATGGTGTATTTAAAGAAACATCCCGGAAGGTCGGCAAGCTGGATATTCCGGTTATTGATAACGGAGAGTATGAACTGGCTATGATACCATTGGCTGGATGGGATAAACTATATACATCGTATCCGAAAGGGCTGCACCCCTGTCAGCGATGAGTGTGCTTTTGATTATGGCTTCTGATAAATTGGCTGGTAGCAAGATTTATGTGACACTTCAACTTTGGAAAAAAGAATGAAGGTAAGAATGGCTTTACAAAGAAAGAGTTGAATCCGGTCCGGTCGGTAGATATTTCGGAAGATAAGAAACAAGTGACAGTGCGTCTGGATACGAAAGAGATAAAAACGATTCTATTTGAGTAATTTTAAAATATGAGAAGTGTACAGTGGAAGTGTTTTTCCACTGTATTTTTTTTTTCATGTATAATGGTGAGCCTTAAATGCCTATATGGTGAATTTTCCTTCAAAAAGTTCTACTTATCAGTATATCTGTATAGCTGGAACTGTCTAATCGTTGTTTATTAAATTTTTTATTCATAATTTTGGTCGTATATATAGTTGTGAATTATATTTGTATTTAACGAACAAAATATGACCATATGAAAAACGCGCGAATCGTTATCCTTTATTATAAGCTGAGTTTTTTGATTTTGTTTTTGCTTTTGAAGTCTGCTTTGTTATTGGCGACAGAGGATGTCATCTACAACCTCAAATTTAAGCAACTTTCTGCTCCATATTTCTTGCCGACAAATGAAGTACAAAAAGTGTATCAAGATAAAGATGGGATTTATTTGGTTCGCTACTCGTAATGGACTTTGCCAGTATAATGGCTATGAGACCACTCTTTATAAATCTAATCTTTATTCTCCGGATTTATTGACTACCAATAGCATCACTTGTTTGGTTGATGATAATAATAATAATCTTTGGATTGGTACATCGGAAGGACTGAACGTGATGGATAAAAAGAACCGGAGAAATAAAAAAGTATAAGGCACCATATCTTTCTAACAATGTAGTGTCTGCTCTGTGTGTGACTCGCGATAATACAGTTTGGGTGGGGACGGATAACGGTTTATGTCGTTATGTTGCAGAGAAAGATACTTTTGTAGTTTGTGGAGATGACTTTGGAGATAGTAGACTGCGGTATGTTACCATAAAATCATTATTAGAAGATTCAGATGGCGATCTCTGGATTGGAACCTGGGCACAAGGCTTATTTCGCTATTCTCCATCCACAGATAAAGTGGAAATATATCCGAAAATCAATGACCAATATTCTTCTCATGTAATTTATGAAGATAGTAATAAAGATATTTGGGTAGGGAGTTGGGGATATGGTCTTTTTTTAAATTGCAGAATCCTAAAGATATGCAACGTGTGTCTTATCAGCGTTTTCTGCATGAGAACGGTGATGATTCCAGTTTGTCTGATAATATAGTATATGATATAGCAGAAGATATCAATACTCACACCCTGTGGGTTGGTACACGTAGTGGGTTGAGTATCTTAAAACTTGATGAACCGGACGCATTTATTAATTATAAATCGGGAAAAACAGATTATCGTATTCCTTCTGACGAGGTTAACTCGATTATGCGTGATGCTCAGAGGAATATGTGGATAGGGGCTATTGGGGGAGGAGTTCTGATGGCTGATACACGTCAATCTACATTTGCTTTATATACACTTAACTTTGGAGATGAAGATATTCCGGTAACTTCCGTTCGTACCTTATTTGCTGATTCAGATCAAAACCTATGGATTGGAGTAGGAACTTATGGACTGGCCTGTAGAGAGTATGAAACAGGAAAGCTAAAGATGTATTCGCACATACCGGAATTTTCGGGGTTAAAAGATTTGCCATCCCTTTTCGCAGTTACCCAGCGTAAGAAGAGTGGTGAAATCTGGTTTGGTATGTATAATGGAGGAATCTACGTATATCGGAAAGGTGCAAAGGTAAAACACTTGACTACAAAGAATAGCGGTTTCCTTACTTCTGATTGTGTGTCGGCTTTATATGAAGATTATGAAGGGAATTGCTGGGTTGGCACGCGAGGAGGAATAGGGGTCAGATTGGCTGACGGTACAGACTATCGCTTTGAAACGATGAACTTTAATGATAGTTTGTCGGCAGGCTGGATATATGTAAGAGATATCATAAAGGATATGGATAACAGTGTCTGGCTGGCAACTTCTAATTTGGGTGTGATTCATATAACGGGGGATGTCCGTCAACCTTCCACATTGAAATATGAGAATTATAGTTTTCATAATCGTAAACTAATCACGAATACAGTCTTGTGTATACATCTTGATCGTTTTGGTCGATTGTGGGCAGGGACTGAGGGAGGAGGATTATACCTTTATAATCGTAACAAAGGAGAATTTGAGGAAAAGACGCGTGCATATAGTATTCCGGGAGACGTTATCGTTAGCATAGAAGAAGATAAAAGTGGTAATTTATGGCTGGGAACGATTTCCGGACTAGTGAAACTTTATGTAGCTGCTGTTGGGAATGATTTCTCGACCCGTATCTATACTTCTGCCGATGGGTTGCAGGATAACTTTATAGTCAATTCATCGTGTAGTCGAAATGGAGAACTGTTTTTTGGAGGACATAAGGGCTACAATAGTTTTTTTCCTGATAAAATGGAAATACCTTCTCAGGAAACCAATTTCCTGATAACAGATATTAAAATATTCAATCATTCTTTCAGTAAATTGCCGGTCGAACTGCAACAGAAGATTTCACCGGTAATGCCTACCTATACCAGTAAGATTGAACTTCCTCATAAATACAATAATTTTAGTATTGAATTTGCCGCCCTTACCTATAAGAATCCCGAACTAAACAGATATGCTTACCGGCTACAGAACTTTGACAGGGATTGGCAGTATACGGATGCAGACCGCCGCTTTGCTTATTATAACAATCTGCCGAGCGGGACATATACTTTTCAGTTGAAAGCAACCAATGAGAATGGAGAATGGAGTGGCTATGTGCGTGAATTGACAGTGGTCATACTTCCACCATTTTGGGCTACCTCGGTGGGCTTATCTGCTCTATGTGATAATAGTATCGGTTATAGGAGTTTCGATTTATCGTACAGCAAAGAACCGTATATTGCTTCGGAATGCATTGCGCCTGCGTGAAATAGAAAAAGCAAAAGCAGAAGAATTGAATCATGCGAAATTACAGTTCTTTACTAATATTACGCATGAGCTATTAACTCCGTTGACTATTATTTCGGCTACGGTGGATGAATTGAAGACACAGGCACCTAGCCATAATGATTTGTATACTGTAATGAATAGCAATATACAGCGATTAATACGTTTACTGCAACAGATTCTTGAATTTCGAAAAGCGGAAACAGGTAATCTGAAGTTACGGGTTTCGCCGGGAGATATTGCTGCCTTTGTGAAGAATGCGGCTGAGAGTTTCCAGCCTTTAGTAAAGAAACGTAAGATACATTTTTCATTTCTTTGTGATCCTGAATCAATGATAGGCTACTTTGACATGGATAAGTTGGATAAGATACTGTATAATTTGTTATCTAATGCAGCTAAATACAATAAAGAGGATGGATTTATTCAAGTCTCCTTATCTTATGATGAGACAGATAAGGATTTTGTCCTGTTGAAGATTAAAGATAACGGGAAAGGCATTTCAAAAAGAGAAACAGAAAAATCTTTTTAAACGATTTTATGAAGGTGACTATCGTAAGTTCAATACTATTGGCACAGGAATTGGACTTTCGCTGACTAAAGATTTGGTAGAGTTACATGAAGGAACCATCTCGGTCGAAAGCGAAGTGGATCATGGTACCGAATTTATGGTACGGATTCCTATTGAGCGTTCTTATTATGATGAAGAGCAAATTGATGATGAGGCTATCTCTTTAATGCAAAATTCTGTAAATTACGAGGATACACAGGAGGATGCCGATGTAGAAACTCAGGAAGTGACTATAAAGGCTAACACTATATTATTAGTGGAAGATAATGGAGAGTTGCTACACCTGATGACAAAGTTATTGAGTCGTGAATACAATGTCTTTACGGCCCAGAACGGGAAAGAAGGCATTGCAGTATTAGAAAAAGAGGATGTTGATTTGATTGTGTCTGACGTAATGATGCCTGAGATGGATGGTATTGAGTTCTGCAAGTATGTGAAAGGGCATCTGGAAATGAGTCATATACCGATGATTCTGCTGACTGCCAAAAATAAGGAAGAGGACAGGGCAGAAGCTTATGAAATTGGTGCAGATGCGTTCATTAGCAAGCCCTTTAATCTGACAGTTCTTCATGCACGTATTCGTAATCTGCTGAAATATAAGGAACGAATGGCGCGTGACTTTAAAAATCAAATAGTTTTTGAGGTGAAAGACTTGAATTACACAAGTTTGGATGAAGACTTCATTCAACGTGCTATCCATTGTGTAAATAATCACTTGGAAGATCCTAATTTTGACCAGGCACAATTTGCAGATGAAATGCGTACAAGTAAATCTACGCTATATAAGAAACTGAAATCCTTGGCAGGTTTGAATACTTCTGCTTTTATTCGCAATGTGCGTTTGAAAGCAGCTTGTAGGATAATGGAGGAAAAAGAAAGCACTAATGTTCGTGTTTCTGAACTTGCTTATGCAGTTGGTTTCAATGATCCTAAATACTTTAGTTCTTGTTTCAAAAAAAGAATTTGATATGTTACCGTCTGAATATATTGAGCGGTTTATTCAAAATGTATAGGCATAGATAGGGGTAACCTATTTTACGAATATTATTTTGATATGCATATTTGTAAAATAGTGCATTGTAGGGTGTAACAAATCATATTCTGAGGATAGCAGAGTGAGCTATAGTTAAGTTTAGTATGGCAATAAGCTATACTCTTCGGATATTTAATCAGTTTTCTTTGTAGTATTAATATTTTTTGCTCCATTAGCTAATTCGTTCCACTGTAGTTATCTTTTCGTCCTACTATAGTGGTGCGTAAAGGGAACTATAGTGTATCTTGCGTACTACTATAGTGGCACGAACTAATATGACTAACAAAAAACTTAATTGTTCGTAGCTAAGGACTTAAGAATGTGAGCGATAACCTGCAAGGAATGAACTGATTTTATTAACGGTTTACCATATAACAAATTATTGTTTTATTGATGTTATGTTATATGTGGTTTTTATTTTACAGATCAGATTATCCTTATTTCTTGGTCGAATTATAGTTTAAAAAGGAGGAATATCTATAATTCGACCTCAGATAACTCATATTGGACCTCATCTGGAGTGACTTAACTTACATTTGCACTTGTTAATTGGTCGTTGAAATCATAAATCAATTAATGAACGGTTAATTTTTTATTTACTAATATCTTAAATATTTTTGCTATGAGAAATTGCATTTTCTATTCTTTAGTGCTAACACTTCTCTTTTTGATAGGAAGCTGTAAAGATAGCGATGACAACAAAACCACTGGGGCGACTTATGATCCGAATCAGCCCGTTACAGTGGAGAGCTTTATGCCGGTAGAGGGCAAGCTACGGGAAAAGGTTATCGTTAAAGGTTCTAACTTTGGTACAGACAAATCAAAGGTGAAAGTTTATTTTGTGGACGAGGCAGCAGAACGCTTATCTACAGTAATAGGTATCGATAACAATACCCTTTATTGTCTTGCACCCAGACAATTGCCGGGTGGAAACCGTATCAAGGTAATTGTTGATGGGAAGGAAGTGACTACAGATGGCACATTTAAGTATGAAACAGGCCCAGAATGTTTCTACCATCTCTGGTTCGGCTTCAAAAGATGGGAATGATGATGGTGACCTTGCATCTGCAAAGTTCAAGTACATGTGGGGAATTGCAGCCGTAGGAAATAATACGGTACTTGCTTATCAAAGAGATGATCCTCGTGTCCGTTTGATTTCGGTGGATGATAACAAGGTGACTACCGTTCATCCGGGTTTTAAAGGTGGAAAGCCTGCTGTTACCAAAGACAAACAAAGAGTGTATAGTATTGGTTGGGAAGGGACTCATACAGTATATGTCTATATGAAAGCAAGTGGTTGGGCACCTACACGTATCGGACAGCTTGGTTCTACTTTTAGTGGTAAAATTGGTGCTGTTGCATTGGATGAGACAGAAGAATGGCTCTATTTTGTTGATTCTAACAAGAATTTCGGTCGCTTCAATGTGAAGACACAAGAGGTAACATTAATAAAGCAACTGGAACTCTCAGGATCTCTTGGCACAAATCCTGGCCCCTTATCTTATTTATTATTTTGTAGATAGCAATTTCTACATGTCTGACCAGAATCTGTCTTCAGTTTACAAGATTACTCCTGATGGAGAATGTGAATGGTTCTGTGGGTCGGCTACCCAAAAGACAGTGCAAGATGGTCTTCGGGAAGAAGCTTTGTTTGCCCAACCCAACGGAATGACAGTGGACGAAGATGGAAACTTTTATATTGTTGATGGATTTAAGGGGTACTGCTTGCGCAAGTTGGATATTCTTGATGGCTATGTATCTACTGTAGCTGGTCAGGTAGATGTAGCAAGTCAGATAGATGGCACACCGCTGGAAGCTACCTTTAACTATCCTTATGATATTTGTTACGATGGTGAAGGTGGCTATTGGATAGCTGAAGCCTGGGGAAAAGCTATTAGGAAGTATGCAGTAGAATAATCACTAAGAAAAACATAAATATGAAACGAAGTATTTTAGTACTATTTTGGGTATTCATGTCAGCAACTATGTTCGCCCAAGGCGGAATAGATGTTGCGGGTATCGTCTTGGACGAGCAAGGACAGGAACTCATCGGAGTGTCTGTTCAGATAAAAGGAAAACAGGGTGTAGGAGTTGTTACCGATTTTGACGGACGGTTTAAGATGACAGGTGTTCCTGCCGGAAGTACACTCGTATTTTCTTATATAGGTTATGAAACTCGGGAAATTAAATATACTGCTACGAAACTGAAAGAGAAGATTGCTTTGAAGGAGGCGGTCAATGAGTTTGATGAGGTTGTGGTAGTGGGGCGTGATACTCAGAGAAAGGTTTCTGTAGTAGGCGCTATCACCAATGTAGACCCGGCAGGGATTCAAGCTCCTGCGGTATCGGTGAGTAACATGTTGGGTGGACGCGTGCCGGGCATTATTGCCGTGACCCGAAGTGGCGAACCTGGTAACAACTTCTCGGAGTTCTGGATTCGTGGTATGAGTACGTTTGGCGCCAGTTCTAGTGCATTGGTGTTGATAGACGGAATCGAAGGAAATATCAACGATCTTGATCCTGCTGATATCGAAAGTTTTAGTATTCTGAAAGATGCATCGGCAACAGCCGTTTATGGAACTCGCGGTGCCAATGGTGTAGTTGTAGTTACTACGAAGCGAGGAAAAGCCGGAAAGTTGCATGTCAATTTCAAAACTAATGCTACTTATTCTTATTCACCCCGTATGCCGGAATATGCCGATGCTTATCAATATGCAACATTGGCGAATGAAGCGCGCTCTGTTCGTGGAGACGACCCGGTATATTCTGCTACTGAACTAGAATTATTCAAAACAGGTCTTGACCCGGATTTATATCCGAATGTGAATTGGCGTGATGTGATTTTGAAAGATCATGTAATTAACAATCAACACCATTTAAGTATTTCCGGTGGTGGACAAAGTGCTCGCTACTATATGAGTTTGGGTATCCTTAACTCTGAAGCTCTATTTAAACAGGATAAGTCTGCAAGCAAACATGACGTTAATGTAAACTATCATAAATATAATTTCCGTACGAATATTGATGCTGACCTTACAAAAACAACTTTGTTGAGTTTGAATTTGGAAGCAGTAATCAAGACACAAAACGCGCCAGGAACAGGCTGAAGCAATAAATACCTGTGGGAATCGCAAGCGAACTTACCTCCTACTGTGGTTCCAGTGAGGTACTCTAATGGTCAGTTGCCTGCTTATGGCACTAATCTGGAGGATAAATCACCGTATGTACGCCTGAATTACATGGGATATACTACCAATGAGACGTATTCTACCAAAATAAATGTAGGCTTGTCGCAGGATTTGGGTATAATCACAGAGGGATTGTCAGTACGTGGCTTGTTCTCATTCTCCATGAATGGTGCACACATAGTCGACAGACACATGAACCCCGAACAATATTATGCCGATCCCAAAGATGGACGTTATTTGGATGGTAGCTTGAAAACTGTGCGTACTGTAAATAAGGAGGATATGACAGCAATACAAGCATCAGCATCCAATCGGGAATTATATTTCGAAGCTGCCGCCAACTATAAACGTTTGTTTAATCAAGATCACCGTGTGACGGGGTTGGCGCATTTTTACCGCCAGGAACTGACCAATGTGGATTGGGGAAACGGTGTGCTGGTCAGCATTCCCAAACGTTATCAGGCACTTTCCTTCCGCGCTACCTATTCTTATAAAGATACCTATCTCGTAGAAGGTAATCTTGGCTATACCGGTTCGGAAAATTTCAATAAAGAACGTCGCTACGGTTGGTTCCCCTCTATCTCCGGGGGGGGGTGCCTACGCAATATGATTGGTATAGAAACCTGCTCCCATTCAATAACTTCCTGAAGTTCCGTGCTTCTTGGGGACGGGTAGGAAATGATCGTCTGAAAGATGAGAATGGTAATGATATTCGATTCCCTTATTTAACTACTTTAGGTAACGTTTCCAGTACATGGGGAACCGGACTTGCCGAAAATCGTACCGGATCAATGAATTTAAAATGGGAAGTCAGTACAAAAACGAACTTTGGTATCGATGCCCGTTTCTTTGATGATAAGGTAGACATGACAGTGGATTTCTTTCATACGAAGACAACCGATATTTTCCAGAGGCGTGCCAATATACCGGACGAGGGTGGTTTAAGCAATGTACTTCCTTATGCTAATATCGGAAGCATGAAGTCGTGGGGTATGGATGGTACACTAGCTTATACTCATACATTTAATAAGGATATGGCTCTTACTGTACGTGGCAACTTTACTCACGCTGAAAACGAAGTGATCTACTGGGAACAGAGTGGGGTGAATTATCCGTATCAGTCTAATTCCGGAGTCCCTTACAAAGTACAGCGCGGATTAATTGCTTTGGGATTATTTAAAGATGAGGATGACATTAAAAGTAGTCCCAAACAGACCTTTATGGATAATTATCGTCCGGGCGATATCAAGTATAAGGATGTGAACGGTGACGGTAAGATTGATAAAGATGACGTCGTACCTCTCAACTACTCTGCTGTACCGTTTATACAATACGGTTTTGCACTTGATTGGAACTACAAGGCATTCCGTGTTAGTATTTTGTTTGAAGGAGTTTCTAAAGTACAATATTTTCAAGGTGGTCGGGGATTCTATCCTTTCTTAAATGAATCAAGAGGCAACTTACTTGAAATGGTTGCTGATCCAAGAAATCGTTGGATTCCAAGAGAATATGCTGAGGCTAATGGCATTGATCCTGCATTGGCAGAGAATCCGAATGCTAAGTTTCCGCGACTAACGTATGGAGAAAATAAAAATAATAATCAGGAGTCTACCTTCTGGTTAGCTGACGGTAAATATCTACGCCTCAAAAATGTAGATATCTCTTACCGCTTTACGAATAATTGGTTGAAGAGTCGTGTCGGTGTGGAATCTGCTACTCTCAGTCTGATAGGCGAGAATCTACATGTGTGGGATAAAGTGAAGCTTTTTGATCCATCGCAAGCCTCTGGTAATGGAGCGGAATATATCCTTTGCAAAGGATGTACACCTTACAGTTGAACTTAACTTTCTAAAGGACGATCATTATGAAAAAGAAAACAAATATTATAAAGACTTTATTTCTGTCGATGGTTTGTAGTATAACCATCGGACTGCAATCTTGCGGTGATTATCTGGATGTCGAAGAATATATTGACCAGATGACTTTTCTTGATTCCGTATTCTCTCGCAAAGAACTCTTAGATCAGTATATTAACGGTGCGGCACAATATATATACCCAATGAAGGCAAACTTTGGTCAAATTCTTCTACACCGTTCCAGATTGCTTCTGATGAGAATTTCATGTCCTGGAATGATAGCCAGCACTACGGCATGAAGTTTTTGCTGGACGAGATTACTCCTTATGACGGATATTACAATAATTATCCCAAATATTATCAGGGTATTCGTATGGCACTCACTGCCTTGTCGAGAATCAATGAAGTACCCGATGTGACAGACGTTGAACGTCGTGAGTTGATGGGACACGATGCTACTTTTTGGTAGGATATTATTATTATCTGCTGATGTTGCAGTACGGACCTGTGCCCATTGTTCCGGAAACACCCTTTAATGTGGATGTGCCGGTAGCCGAAATGTCACTGGAACGGGGAACATATGATGAATGCGTATTGGAAATCCGTAAATGGATGTCTCTGGCCATTCAGTTCTTGCCACTGGAAGTAGAAAGTTCAACGGTTGTGACGCTTCCTACCCAATGGGCTGCTTACGCTACTTTGTCGAGAATTACATTGTATGCAGCCAGTCCGTGGTATAACGGCAATAAGTTTTATGCTGACTGGCAACGGACGAGTGACGGCGCAAACTTTATTTCGCAGGAAAATGATAATTCGAAATGGGGAGTGTCTGCCGCTTATTCAAAATACATTATTGATTCAAATAAATTTGAGTTGTATTGGACTCCCAAAGAAATAGATAGCAAGGATCTGCCCACTAATGAAGAATTTATCAAAGAGATAGATCCGGATTATTATGAGCCTTATCCAAAGGGAGCAGCCGGTATTGACCATTACCGTTCGTTGACTTATACATTCAGTGGTGAAATTCCTGTGATGATTAATCCAGAATTTATCTATTCCTGTCAAATGCCGACAAGTGATGCCCCATTGGTGGCTGCTGCACCCTTCAAATTAGGTGGATGGGGTGGCTTGAATCTTGTACAGGACTTGATTGATGCTTACCAAATGGTGGACGGACAAGATATCAATGAATCCAGTCAGGACTATCCTTATCCAGATGCCAGCGTTAATTTTGAAAGAATTGGCGGCGCTAACCAAACTTTCTCTGGCTTTACACTTCTGGCGAGATACTGCTAGAATGTATAACAATCGCGAACCTCGTTTTTATGCAACGATAGGCTTTTGCCATTCATTCTGGCCGGGCACTTCTTCTTCGGAGAATCAATATAAGAATATTGAGGTTACTTATTATTCCGACGGATATGCTTCCGCTAATCCGGATCATCCCTGAAGATTATAATCGTACAGGCTATACTTGTGTCAAATATAGACATTTGGAAGATGAGATGAAAAAGGGTACGGTCAAAGCTAAATACTTCCCGGTTTTCCGATATGCGGAAACATTGCTGAATTATGTAGAGGCTATTAATGAGCTGAGAGAGCCATATACGCTGGAGATGCCTAACGGCAGTCAAGTGACGGTGGAACATAATACAGCTGATATTGTGAAATATTTCAATCTGATTCGTCATCGTGCCGGTCTGCCCGGAATTACTGAGGCTGTTGCTGCCGACAGGAATAAGGTCCGTGAACTGATTAAGCATGAACGCAGAATAGAGTTTGCTTGCGAAGGACGTCGTTATCACGACTTGCGCCGTTGGGGAGATGCTATGGAGGCATACAATCGTCCTATCTCCGGTTGCAACGTCAAAGCAAGAAGCAATGAACGTCAGAAATTCTACACAACAACTATTTTGAACGATAAATTGACACGGCGTTCATTCTCGTACAAACACTATTTCTATCCTATACCTAAGAGTGTGTTGGATAAAAACAAGAACCTCGTGCAAAATCCGGAATGGAGATAAACCTATATAATCAAAAGAAATATGAAACTAATTAGAACTATTTATACGTTGGGGCTACTTGCAGGATTATTTGCATCCTGTAGTAAAGAGAGCCCTTTGGATGGTGAACAATACTACAAACAAGTTTATATTGTAGGTGCCTATGAAGTGGTACAGCAATTTGATGTGGCGTATGGCGATGGTCCGCAAAATGCGTATGTTGCCGTTGCTACGGGAGGTAGCCAGAATATCGACCGGAATGTGGAAGTCGTCTTGACTCACAATGACGCTACCATCGAATGGTACAATAATAAGTATATGTTAGATGCCCCGTTGAAGTATCAGAAGTTGGATGATCAATTTTGCAGTTTTCCGTCAATGAGCACGACTATTAAAGCGGGCGATGTATATAGCCGGCTACCGTTTACTGTCGAAACTTTCCGAATTGGATTGTGATAAACTTTATGCGTTGACTTTCAAAATTGAGTCAGTATCCGATTACGTGAAACAGCCTAAGGATACAGTTCTCATAATGAATCTCAATTTAACGAATGACTTTTCAGGGACTTATCAGATGGTAGCCATCAGATATACGTTGACTGACAACGATGAAGAACTGACTCCTTCTTCCGTTAATATGCAGCGTACGTTGAAGGCGGTGAATAAAAATCAGGCTCGTTTCTTTAATGTTACGCAGAATTCAGATCTTTCACCAACTGGAAACATTACATCTGAAGATTATTTCAACTCAATTGATAACAACGGTGTGACGTTTACACGTCAACCGGACGGTACTTTCACAGTGGCTGGCTGGAAGAATCTTCCGGTTTCTAACGGGACCGTTAGTTTTGAGGATGGCACATTTACATTTTGTTACGATTACGAGTCCGGTGGAAAGAGGTATCGCCTGAGAGGTACAATGACGAAGTAATCGATAGGTATTTTTATATAGGTAGTAAATGCAGGGGATGAGATGATTGAACTTGTCTCCTGCGTTTGATTATATGACTTCTTATATGTTACTATTCGATATAAAATCGTGCAAAGATGCCTTTTATTGAGTCATTTTAATGAATATGATCTAAAGTTTGACCTAATTGCACGATTTCTAGTCCTTTATTTTTTATTGAAGTCTTATTTTTGCTGATGTAAATATGAATCATTTTTTATTTATTAGGGATAAAGAGTTCAATAGGTTTGGATATACCAAAGAAAAACAAATTAGTATGAAGATAAAGAAGATTGTAAATTTAATGATGGGCTTGTCATTTTCATTATGCGCATTTGCCCAGGACGACTGGCAACTTGTTTGGAGTGATGAATTTAATGCAGATGGTCCTTTGAACTCTTCTGTATGGAACTTTGAGCAAGGATATGCGCGTAATGAAGAAGCTCAGTGGTATCAATCCGACAATGCAGTTTGCAAGAATGGGCTGTTGATAATAGAAGCCCGGAAAGAGCAGAACCGTAAAAATCCTCTTTATATATCCGGAAGTAATGATTGGCGGAAGAAGAGAGAATTTATTGACTATACGTCTTCTTCAGTGACTACTGCCGGAAAGAAAGAGTTTCTGTATGGGCGTTTTGAGATAAAGGCACGTATTCCTGTGGCAAAAGGAGCATGGCCTGCTATCTGGACATTGGGAAGTAATATGGAATGGCCTTCATGTGGTGAGATAGATATCATGGAATATTATCAGATTAAAGGAACACCACATATCTTAGCCAATGCTGCTTGGGGAACAGACAAACCTTGGCATGCAAAATGGGACAGTCAGGCTACTCCTTATTCGCATTTCACTGACAAAGATCCCGATTGGGCATCTAAGTTCCATATCTGGCGTATGGATTGGGATGAAGAGGCTATCAAACTATATCTGGACGATGAACTGCTGAATGAAATTCCTCTGAGCAGCACAAGGAATGGAAGTATCGGTAAAGGTACCAATCCTTTTACAAAACCACAATACCTGTTACTGAATCTCGCCATTGGCGGAATTAACGGTGGCCCGATTGATGAGGCCGCCCTGCCGATGAAGTATGAAATAGATTATGTAAGAGTCTATCAGAAAGAAAAGGGAATCGCTTCCGGAAAGGTATGGAGAGATACGGATGGCAATGTCATCAATGCGCACGGTGGCGGAATACTTTTCCATGAAGGGAAATATTATTGGTTTGGAGAACACCGTCCTGCATCCGGTTTTGTCACAGAGGAGGGAGTCAACTGCTATTCATCAACAGACCTGTATAACTGGAAATCTGAAGGTATTGCCTTAGCTGTCTCTGAGGAAGAAGGGCATGACATTGAGAAAGGATGCATCATGGAACGCCCCAAGGTGATCTATAATGCGAAAACCGGGAAATTTGTCATGTGGCTTCATTTAGAACTGAAAGGACAAGGTTATGGACCTGCGCGTGCAGCCGTTGCAGTGAAAGTGATTCTCCTGCCGGTCCCTATCGTTTCATTCGCTCCGGCAGGGTCAATCCGGGAGCTTACCCCTTGAACATGACCCGAAAAGAACGGAAAATGAAGTGGAATCCGGAAGAGTATAAGGAATGGTGGACACCGAGGTGGTATGAAGCTATTGCAAAAGGTATGTTCGTAAAGCGTGATCTGAAAGACGGACAAATGTCCCGTGATATGACTTTATTTGTGGACGATGACGGAAAGGCTTATCATATCTATTCCTCAGAAGATAACCTGACATTGCAGATTGCAGAACTGGCCGACGATTATCTCAGTCATACAGAAAATATATCCGTATTTTCCCTGGTGGACACAATGAGGCTCCTGCTATATTCAAGAAAGAGGGAACTTATTGGATGATAACTTCCGGTTGCACGGGATGGAAGCCTAATAAAGCCCGTTTGCTAACCGCTGATTCTATTCTGGGCGAATGGAAGCAACTGCCGAATCCTTGTGTCGGTGAAGATGCGGATATGACATTTGGAGGACAAAGTACTTATATATTGCCTTTGCCGGAGAAAGGGCAATTTGTCTTTATGGCGGACATGTGGCGTCCGAAGAGCCTGGCGGATTCACGCTACATCTGGCTACCTGTCCAGTTCGATGATAAAGGAGTCCCCTTTATAAAATGGATGGATAGGTGGAATTTTGATTAATATCGTATATATAGAAGCCGGCGGATATACTTTTCATATTTATTGCTGAAAGCAATAAATATCCCTTTATGAGAAAGGGGAAAATTCTGGAAGATTATACATTTTGCGAAGAATGGTCTTTTTATATCCCTTTTTTGACGGATATTTGAACTCTTTTCTTTATGGTATAGGTTATCTTTGTGAGCGAATGATTTCACTGCGAGGTGATATGTCGGCAGAGAACAATGAGAAACATCAAAAATAATGAAATATATATGGTAAGAATGTTATTACTGGTAGTGGTTTGTATAGGGTTACTGCCAATACAAATGCGAGCTCAGAAGAATAGTTATATTATTCCCGGGGAAGTGTGGAAGGATACGGACGGTAACCCTATCAATGCGCATGGCGGGGGACTTCTTTACCACGACGGTACTTACTACTGGTATGGAGAATATAAAAAAGGGCAAAACGATTTTGCCTGATTGGGCTACATGGGAGTGTTATCGTACAGATGTGACGGGAGTAGGCTGCTATTCTTCCAAAGATTTACTGAACTGGAAGTTTGAGGGCATTGTGCTTCCGGCAGTCAAAGAGGACCCGAACCATGACCTGCATCCGTCGAAGGTTTTGGAACGTCCGAAAGTGATTTATAATAAAAAAGACAGGTAAGTTCGTGATGTGGGCACATGTAGAGAGTGCCGATTACAGCAAAGCGTGTGCGGGTGTAGCTGTCTCTGATTTTCCAAACGGACCATTCACTTACTTGGGAAGTTTCCGACCGAATAATGCGATGAGCCGTGACCAGACAGTTTTTGTCGATGATGACCGGACGTGCCTATCAATTCTATTCTTCAGAAAATAACGAAACCATGTATATCAGTCTCCTGACAGACGATTACCTGAAACCAAGCGGACGCTTTACACGCAATTTCATCAAAGAATCCCGTGAAGCTCCGGCAGTGTTTAAGCATAAGGGCAAATATTATATGTTAAGTTCCGGCTGCACCGGCTGGGACCCGAATGTGGCGGAAATCGCAGTGGCGGATTCCATCATGGGGTACATGGAAAACGATAGGTAATCCTTGTACGGGTCCGGATGCAGACAAGACTTTCTATGCGCAGAGTACATACGTACAACCGGTCATCGGAAAGAAGAATGCATATATTGCCATGTTCGACCGTTGGAAAAAGAAAAAGACCTCGAAGATTCACGCTATGTATGGCTTCCTGTATTGATAAAAAGACGGAGCTATTACCATCCCATGGCATGAAAAGTGGGATTTGACCGTCTTTGACAAACAGAAGAAATCTGACAAATACAAGAAATCTTGATAAACAGAAAAAAATAAACCATGAAACGGACATTGCTGCTTACTTTTTACTACTATCTGTTTCTGCCTTGTGCTTTTCGCAAAAACTGGTGGAAGTTGCCAAAGGATATAGTTGTACATCTGTCAATACAACGATATTCCGCAATAATTCATTGGTAACGCATGGGGATGAGCAATATATCAGCTATTATGATGCCGACGGCTATCTTGTGTTGGGCAAACGGAAACTAAATTCGAGCAATGGACATTGCATCGTACTCAATATCGTGGAAATGTAAAAGATGCCCACAATATCATCAGTATAATGGTGGACGGAGAAGGGTATCTGCACGTTTCTTTTGATCACCATGGACATAAGTTGAATTACTGCCGCAGTATCGCCCCCGGTTCTTTGGAACTGGGCGATAAAATGCCGATGACCGGAGTGGACGAAGGAAATGTTACTTATCCGGAGTTTTACCCTCTGACAGGGGGGGACACACTGTTTGTCTACCGTTCCGGTTCTTCCGGCCGGGGCAACCTGGTGATGAACCGCTATTCCTTGAAGGAGAAGAAATGGAGCCGTGTGCAGGATGTACTGATTGATGGCGAGAACAAGCGCAATGCTTACTGGCAGCTATATGTAGATGAGCTTGGAACCATCCATCTGTCGTGGGTCTGGCGCGAGACTTGGCATGTGGAAACCAACCATGACCTATGCTACGCCCGTTCCTTTGACAATGGCGTAACATGGTATAAGGCAAATGGCAAGAAATATGATTTGCCCATCCGTCTGGGTAATGCAGAGTATGCCTGCCGCATTCCTCAGAATTCGGAACTGATAAACCAGACCAGCATGAGTGCCGATGCAGGCGGCAATCCGTACATTGCTTCCTATTGGCGCGACCCGGACAGCGACGTCCCGCAATACCGGATTGTCTGGCATGACGGGCAGATGTGGTACAGCCGCCAGGTCTCCGGGCGTACCACTCCGTTTTCCTTGAAAGGTGGAGGCACGAAGATGATTCCGATGGCCCGTCCGCGCATCGTAGTAGATGGCGGGGAGATATTTTATGTATTCAGGGATGAAGAACGGGGGAGCAAAGTCTCTTTGGCGCACGCTACGGATGTGGCAAACAGTAAGTGGAGCATCAGCGATTTGACCGACTTCACTGTCGGTGCCTGGGAACCGTCTCATGACACGGAATTGTGGAAGAGCAGGAAGCGGCTGCATCTGTTTGTGCAGCATGCCAAGCAAGGAGACGGAGAGCGGGTTGTGGAGTTTGCACCGCAACCGGTATATGTATTGGAAGTGATAAGATAAAAGAACAGTATTAGTATATGAAAACGACATGCTTATTTTTATTGGGTTTGGCTTTTTGCTGGGGACTGTCCTCATGCACCGCTCAGCAGCCGAAACCGGAAGAAGTGATTGAGATTATCAATCGGGTGAACAACTATTGGCAGGAGACCCATCCGCAACATGGGCGCTCTTTCTGGGACAATGCCGCCTATCATACGGGAAACATGGAGGTGTTCTTCCTGACCGGTAATCCGGAATGCTATGCCTATTCCGAGGCGTGGGCAGAACATAATGAATGGAAAGGCGCGAAGAGTGACAACAAGGAAGAGTGGAAGTACAGCTATGGGGAGAGTGATGATTATGTGCTTTTCGGTGATTATCAGATTTGTTTCCAGACTTATGCGGATTTGTATACCGTGAAGCCGGATTCCGGGAAGATAGCCCGTGCGCGCGAAGTGATGGAATACCAGATGAGTACGGACAAGAACGATTATTGGTGGTGGGCGGACGGACTTTACATGGTAATGCCCGTTATGACAAAGATGTACAAGCTGACCGGCAATCCGTTATATCTGGAGAAACTGCATGAATACTGGACCTATGCCAACAGCATCATGTACGATGCGGAGGAAGGCCTATACTATCGCGACGGCAAATATATTTATCCAAAACACAAAAGTGTGAATGGTAAGAAAGACTTCTGGGCACGTGGCGACGGTTGGGTGCTGGCTGCTTTGGCAAAGGTACTGAAAGACCTGCCCGAAACAGACCAATACCGCCAGGAGTACATAGACCGCTTCCAGACGATGGCCAAATCCGTGGCTGCCTGCCAGCAGCCGGAAGGCTACTGGACACGCAGTATGCTCGACCCTGAGCATGCTCCCGGTCCTGAAACCAGCGGTACGGCTTTCTTTACCTATGGTCTGTTATGGGGGATGAACAACGGCTTGCTGGACAAGGCTGCTTATCAACCCGTAGTGATGAAGGCGTGGAATTATCTGACTACTGTAGCCTTGCAGCCCGATGGCCGCATAGGGTATGTACAGCCGATTGGCGAGAAAGCCATTCCCGGACAGGTGGTTGATGCCAACTCTACTGCTAACTTTGGGGTAGGGGCATTTCTGCTGGCAGCTTGTGAAAGGGTACGTTATCTGAATCACTTATTCAGCATTAAACTCATATAAGGTTGTAATGCCTGAAATATTCTTCCCCTGTCAGCTCACTGATATTCATTAGTATATGTGCGCCGGGCAAACGCTCGGTGCTATACATACATTTACCATTACACAGATAGTAATAGCCATTATTTACTGACAATTGTTTATCTGATACTTCCAGTTGCATTTCGTCCTCAGGAAAAGCAGAGGCGTACAGTTGCAGCACTTCTTTTTGGCATTGATGATTCGCGCCATTCCCAACGGATATTGCGTCTGTTCTTTCTCCGGAGGAAGCAACTGAATCATGTGTCTGCATCCTGTAAATTGCTTGATATGGTGCAACAGACTATGCTCGGCATCTTTGGTTTCTGCAAAAAAGCTCACTGATAATTAATTGCTTATCTCTTCTGTATACAATAGCCAATCCATTGATTTGATTTTCTGATCTGGCAGTAACCAGAACTCCGTCACTGAGGATAATGGGTCCGCCATGACTACTTGAAAATCCTCAAAGGAGTGCTGGATGCAGCAAGTGCGTCAGGAAAGTTTGCTGTTTAAAGATATTCGTAAACTTCTTTCTGACATCCGACTTCAGAGGTGACTGTTATTTCTTTAGACGGAATAAATTCCGGTACAGTAATCTCTTTAACCGAATATTGGAATACGGAAGCATATCCCATCCGGGTGTAATAGTCGAATAACCAAGGTTCGGCGGGAATCAATGTACTGAAATACGTTCCGTTACGCAGCATCTTTGTAAAGGCTTGGGAGAGTAATTCGCGCATCACTCCGTTTCCGCGAAAATCCGGATGAGTGCAGGCTCCTTGAAATGTAAGAGGTCTGTACGGTATCTCCGCAGAAAGTCATCGGATAAGGAATCATCTGAAGAGCGGAAACAATCTCATCCCCACTTTCGATAGCAACGTTTATTTCGTTTTTTATAGCGCAGTCTGAAGTACATTTCAACGAACTCTTCATTGTCGTCGAAACATAACTGCCATAATGCCTTAACCTTTTCTTTTGTCGTCATACCTTATATATTATTACCATCTGACCATATCCATAGGATGGTCTTTCAGACAAGCCATATACTTTTCAAGGATAGTTACCGGTTGATAAGACAGCTTTGCTTTGCGTAAGCCTTCAATACCTAAATCTTCTTCCCGGTTGATATAGGTATACTGTTCGGGAATGCGATTGGCAAACTCGTAATTAATCATGGCGTAAGCACCGTCAATGCTGGTATCTGCCTTTTTCTACATGTACCCCGAATGTTTCATGGTTGATAGGCATCCCGAAAGTAAATGCCACAATTTTCCCGTTGACGTGGAGAATGCCTCCGGTCAGACCGAGTGCTTCGAAATTATGTAAGGCATAAATGAGGGCACGACGTTCATTTCCCGTTCCTTCCTGTTGGTCGCAGTTGTTCACTTTGCACCATTCGGCTTCCAGATCCAGACATTCTTGAATACGGTCGGGCGTAATCGGGGAATATTCGTAATCGGGGTACGTATTACGGAACCGGTTGATATGATTTCTCTTTGCCTGAAATTTCTTTCCTTTTAAGGTAGCCAGATCACTCCTTAAATATATATAGTCGGCATAGGCACGGTCTTCCGTGAAAATGAACCGTTCGGGTAAAATCGCTTCGAGGTCGGCGCGCATATTGCTGCAAACTCCCAACATACAGAAATTATGCTTCTCTTTATCCGCATCTTCGATTAATTTCCGTAATACAGCTTTCAGATCACCGTTTCCTACAGGCATCATATATGCCAGTTGTTCGCCGGCCCAAAATTTGAATACCAGAAAATCGTCGATGACTGCAAATTGAGTATCGTACAAGAACCTCCAGCTACAGAGGTTGGAAAATGAAAGATCGCAGTTTCGGCGGTCACTTTTCATGGTGAATGCAGTTATTGTGTCTCTATCAGCTAGTGTAATGTCTTTAAATGGAATCATAAAATGCTTTTTGCGTTTAACTCTTTATATAACGGAAAATGAAAGAATTTTGTTTTTACAAAACACCTAATAATCGCAGGATAGTCGGTGTCAGTAATGCGGTGAATATTCCATTCAGTGTCAATCCCAGGCTGGCATACGCCCCGTATTTGCTGCTGATGTCCATGGCAGTGGAAGTGCCGACAGCGTGGGCGGCTGTTCCCATCGAAAGCCCTTGGGCTATCGGACTGCCTACGTGCATGATTTTCATTGTCTTAAATCCGCAGATGGCTCCCAGTAAACCTACCGCTACTACAACGGCTGCCGTCAGTGACGGGATACCTCCAATAGCCTTGGTCACTTCCATGGCAATCGGAGTCGTTACGGATTTAGGTGCCAACGAAAGAATGACTTCTTGTGAAGCTCCCATAAACTTGGCGATTAATACCACAGAGATCACTCCGACGATGCACCCTGCCAGTTGAGACAAGAGGATAGGCAGCAACTGTTTCTTAATCATTTCCAACTGAAGATATAAAGGGACCCCCAAAGCTACCACAGCCGGGCGTAACCAGAATTCGATGAGATGCCCTCCCTGATTGTAAGTCTCGTAAGAGATATTTGCCATTTTAAGGAAGATAATCAGGACGGCAATGGTGAGTAAGATCGGGTTCAGCAATACCAGCCCCGTTTTCTTCTGAAGCAATTTGGCAAAGAAGAAAAACGCCGAAAAGTGACAGCCAGCAGAAAGAAATTATTTTCTAAAAAGCTCATTTGTCTTTATTCATTAAGTTAGTTTTGTTTTTTAAATGTAGCTTGTCGGACAAGTGAAAGTCTGATAAGCGTAGGTTACGCGCCAGTTTGATCTGGCGTGCCAGTCTGAATTTGCGGACAATCTGGTGTACCCATCCCGTTACGACCAGCACGAGAGCCGTGCTAACGATTGTTGCGATGACGATAGGCCAGAACTCTGCCGCAATAACGTCGAAGTACAACATCAATGCTACTCCGGGAGGTACGAAAAAGAAGCCCAGATTAGCTACCAGAAAGTCGGACAATCCCTGCACCCACTGCAGTTTGATCCAGCCTAATTTCAAAAAAAGGGTGAGCAGCAGCATACCGATAATGCTGGAGGGGAGCTTGATCCCTGTTAAATAAACGATTAATTCACCCAAAGCCAAACAGCCAAATAAAATGGCACACTGACGTATCATACACTAATTACCTATTGATTTGTTTGAAAACACTGCAAAGGTAGAAAAAATAGAAGTACAGTGTTAAATATTATAATATTTTAGACTTGGAGAATAAAATTAGCCGGAATTGTAATGTGGATATTGCAAAATTGAGTACTTTTGCAGCGCAAATTACAAATCGTAACAAGGTTTATAATATTATTCAAATATATCTATGCTTAATTTAATCAACCAAATCGTGGCTCGTGCGAAAGCAGACCGCCAACGTATTGTTCTTCCGGAAGGAACTGAAGAACGCACATTAAAAGCTGCCAATCAGATTTTGACAGATGAAGTTGCTGACCTTATTTTATTGGGTAAACCCGCTGAAATTAACGAACTAGCAGTGAAATGGGGACTGGGTAACATCAGCAAAGCTACTATTATCGATCCTGAAACTTCTCCGAAACACGAAGAGTATGCGCAATTATCTGTGCGAGCTTCGCAAGAAGAAAGGCATGACTATCGAAGAAGCCCGTCAATTGACGAATGATCCTTTGTTTTATGGTTGTTTAATGATTAAGAGCGGTGATGCTGACGGTCAGTTGGCAGGTGCCCGCAACACAACAGGCAATGTACTGCGTCCGGCTTTACAGATTATCAAGACTGCTCCGGGCATCACTTGTGTATCCGGTGCTATGTTACTCTTGACTCATGCTCCCGAGTATGGTAAGAATGGTATTCTGGTGATGGGTGACGTTGCCGTAACTCCGGTTCCGGACCCTAACCAACTGGCACAGATTGCTGTTTGTACGGCACAGACTGCCAAAGCCGTTGCCGGTATCGAAAATCCGAAAGTGGCTATGCTGAGTTTTCTCTACCAAAGGTTCCGCTAAACATGAAGTAGTGGATAAAGTAGTGGAAGCTACCAAGATCGCTAAAGAAATGGCTCCTACACTTGATCTGGACGGAGAAATGCAGGCTGATGCTGCTCTTGTTCCTGAAGTAGGTGCAAGCAAAGCTCCGGGTTCACCCGTAGCGGGAGAGGCTAACGTGCTGATCGTTCCGAGTCTGGAAGTAGGAAATATTTCTTATAAATTGGTACAACGTCTGGGACATGCCGAAGCCATCGGCCCGATCCTTCAGGGTATCGCCCGTCCGGTGAATGACTTGTCTCGTGGTTGCTCCATCGAAGACGTATATCGCATGATTGCTATAACGGCTAATCAGGCTATTGCAGCAAATAAACAATAAATAAGTATCAAGTTTTAAGTATTAAAGACAATATGAAAATTCTAGTATTGAACTGTGGAAGTTCATCCATCAAATATAAATTGTTCGACATGACCACCAAAGAAGTGATTGCACAAGGTGGTATCGAAAAAATCGGTCTGAAAGGCTCTTTCCTTAAATTGACTTTGCCGAATGGCGAAAAGAAAGTGCTCGAAAAAGACATCCCGGAACATACGATCGGTGTGGAATTTATTCTGAATACATTGATTAGCCCGGAATACGGAGCTATCAAATCACTGGACGAAATCAATGCGGTAGGTCACCGTATGGTACACGGAGGCGAACGTTTCAGTGAATCTGTATTGCTGAACAAAGAAGTACTCGAAGCTTTTGCTGCCTGCAACGACCTGGCTCCGCTTCACAATCCTGCCAACTTGAAAGGGGGTGAATGCAGTTTCCGCTATTCTTCCCAACATCCCGCAGGTAGGCGTATTTGATACGGCTTTCCATCAGACGATGCCGGATTATGCTTATATGTATGCTATTCCTTACGAAATGTATGAGAAATATGGCGTACGTCGTTATGGCTTCCACGGAACTTCTCACCGCTATGTTTCAAAACGTGTATGTGAGTTCCTTGGCGTTAATCCGGTAGGACAAAAAATCATCACTTGTCATATTGGTAACGGTGGTTCTATCGCTGCTATCAAGGATGGCAAATGTATAGATACTACCATGGGACTGACTCCGTTGGAAGGTTTGATGATGGGTACCCGTAGCGGTGACATCGATGCCGGTGCAGTAACATTCATCATGGAAAAAGAAGGCTTGAATACGACAGGCATTTCTAACCTGCTGAACAAGAAGAGCGGCGTACTGGGTATTTCCGGCGTATCAAGCGATATGCGCGAACTGCTGGCCGCTTGTGCTAACGGAAACGAAAGAGCCATCCTTGCAGAAAAGATGTACTACTACCGTATTAAGAAATATATCGGTGCTTATGCTGCGGCATTGGGCGGTGTAGATATCATCCTGTTTACAGGTGGTGTAGGCGAAAATCAGTTTGAATGCCGTGAATCTGTTTGTAAAGACATGGAATTCATGGGTATTAAACTGGACAATAATGTGAATGCAAAAGTTCGTGGTGAGGAAGCTATTATTTCTACTGCAGATTCTAAAGTGAAAGTAGTAGTGATTCCGACAGATGAAGAGTTGTTGATTGCATCGGATACAATGGATATTCTGAAAAAGTAAGAAGAACTGAGATAATAAAAAAAAAAAGGCGGCTTATCATGAAGTCGCCTTTTTTGTTAACTCTTTTATAAGTCTCGTTTTTTTTTACCTTACTTTGTGCTTCAAATCAATATTCGTTTTATTGGATTTACGCAAAATCGTTATTTTATAAATTCATTGATATGCGCTATTCTGTCATAATTCCCGTTTACAATCGTCCCGATGAGGTGGATGAATTGCTGCAAAAGTCTCACTGTACAGTGTTTTAAAGATTTTGAAGTAGTTATTGTTGAAGATGGTTCATCCATCCCTTGTAAGGAAGTGGCAGATCGGTATACAGATCGGTTGGACATCAAGTATTTCTCTAAACCCAATTCCGGACCGGGGCAGACCCGTAACTACGGAGCGGAGCGAAGCAAAGGAGAATATTTTATCATACTGGACTCTGATGTCATTTTGCCCGAAGGATATTTTTTTGACGCGATAGAGAAGGAGCTTCAGTCTTCTCCTGCCGACGCGTTCGGTGGTCCCGACCGTGCGCACGATTCTTTTACGGATATTCAGAAAGCTATCAACTACTCGATGACTTCCTTTTTTACAACAGGCGGTATCCGTGGCGGAAAAAAGAAGATGGATAAGTTTTATCCTCGTAGCTTCAATATGGGGATTCGTCGCGAAGTGTATGAAGCTTTGGGGGGATTCTCTAAAATGCGCTTCGGGGAAGATATCGACTTCAGTATCCGTATTTTTAAAGGTGGCTATACTTGTCGTCTTTTCCCCGATGCGTGGGTATATCACAAACGTCGGACAGACTTGAAGAAGTTCTTTAGGCAAGTCCATAACTCCGGCATTGCCCGCATTAACCTTTATAAGAAATATCCCGATTCGTTGAAATTGGTGCATTGGCTACCGGCAGTGTTCACACTGGGAGTCTCTTTGCTTTTATTACTGACTCTTTTTGGGGTTGGGGCTCGTTCTGTTAGCTTTTTATCTGCTATATTCCAAAACGGTTCCCGGATGTGCGACAGGTGAGATGGCACTTCTGTTTTTAGGATTTGCCGCCATGTTGGTAGCACCTCTTCCCTTACTGCTTTATTCCTTGGTGGTTTGCGTGGATTCGACAATCAGAAATCGCAGTTTATGGATTGGAATGCTGTCGATTACTGCTTCCTTTATACAACTAATTGGTTATGGAACGGGATTCTGGCGTGCATGGTGGCAGCGCTGTGTAAGAGGAAAGGACGAATTCGAAGCTTTTCAAAAAGAACTTTTATAAGTAAGTGACTTGATCATGGAAAGCAAACACAAACTATCCATCAACCAGTGGGCGCTGGAAGACCGTCCCCGGGAGAAAATGATGGAGAAAGGAGCAGCCGCATTGAGTGATGCCGAACTACTCGCCATATTAATAGGCTCCGGAAATACGGAAGAAAGTGCTGTCGAACTGATGAGGCGTTTGCTTCTCTCTTGTGATAACAATCTGAACTCCTTGGCAAAGTGGGAAGTCTGCGACTATTCCCGTTTTAAAGGAATGGGACCGGCAAAGAGCATCACTGTAATGGCTGCCCTGGAACTCGGCAAGCGACGGAAACTGCAAAATATCCAAGAACGCCCCCGCATCTCTTGTTCAAGAGATATTTATGACATCTTCCAGCCTGTCATGTGCGACCTTGAACAGGAAGAATTCTGGGTATTATTATTGAATCAGGCGACAAGACTGATCGATAAAGTACGTATCAGCACGGGCGGAATAGACGGAACGTATACGGATGTACGTACCATTCTTCGGGAAGCATTGCTGCAGAGAGCCACGCAAATAGCCGTAGTGCAAACCATCCTTCGGGAAATATCCAACCCAGCCAACCGGACCGGACGCTGACGGAACATCCGCCGTGCAGCCGACACAATGAACATTCGCCTGATAGACCACGTTATTGTTTGTGAGGATAAGTTTTACAGTTTTGCCGACGAAGGGCTGCTCTGAATAAATTTATTCTTATCTTTGCAATATATATTAATCAAGGAAAGCCCTATGGAAAAATTTAAAATAGAAGAAAAGATCGTAGCCATGCTAAAGACGGTGTACGATCCTGAGATTCCGGTGAATGTATACGATCTTGGACTGATTTATAAAATAGACGTCTCCGACAATGGGGAAGCAGTGCTTGATATGACTCTGACTGCTCCCAACTGTCCGGCAGCCGATTTCATTATGGAAGATATCCGCCAGAAAGTAGAATCGGTGGAAGGAGTGACATCTGCCACTATCAACCTTGTGTTCGAACCGGAATGGGATAAAGATATGATGAGTGAGGAAGCAAAACTGGAACTCGGATTCCTGTAAATTCATAGCTCAAAACATAAAACTGATAACTCTAAACTCAAAACTCATGAAGAACGTTTATTTCCTTTCCGATGCGCATCTTGGTTCCCGTGCCATAGAACATGGACGTACACAGGAACGGCGCTTGGTGAACTTCCTCGACAGTATCAAGCATAAAGCTTCTGCCGTTTACCTGTTGGGAGATATGTTCGATTTCTGGTATGAATTCCGGTTAGTGGTTCCCAAAGGATACACCCGCTTTTTAGGAAAGCTCTCCGAACTCACGGATATGGGAGTGGAGGTACATTTTTTTACCGGCAACCATGATATCTGGTGTGGGGATTATCTTTCTAAAGAATGCGGAGTGATTATTCATCGTGAAGCATTGACTACCGAAATATACGGAAAAGAGTTTTATCTGGCTCACGGTGACGGACTGGGTGACCCAGGACAAGAAGTTTAAGTTGCTGCGCTGGATGTTTCACAGTACAACACTTCAGACACTGTTTTCTGCCATCCATCCCCGTTGGAGTGTGGAACTGGGCTTGACGTGGGCAAAACATAGCCGCGAAAAGCGGGTGGACGGCAAAGAACCGGATTACATGGGGGAGAATAAGGAACATCTGGTACTTTATACAAAAGAATATCTGAAGAGTCATCCTAATATCAACTTTTTCATCTATGGACATCGTCACATTGAACTGGATTTAATGTTGAGCGCTACTTCCCGTGTGCTGATTCTTGGAGACTGGATCAACTTCTTTTCGTACGCTGTATTCGATGGGGAGAATCTTTTCTTGGAAGAGTATATAGAAGGAGAAACACAAGTTTGATTCTTATTCATTAAAAAGCTGATATTTCGACTGATATAAGGTTTCTTAAAGACGGATAGAAACCGTAAAAAGTCAAGCCCACGTCTTCAGATTCATTCTATTTTTTAGATGATGAATGTATGAAGACGTGGTCTTGATATATTTAGTTGCTCAACTTGAATACTACAGAGGCATATCCTCCCAGTTTCAAGGTGTAACTGTCGCTGTCTGTATTTTGTTGCGCCTCGCCATTCACAAACAATACTTTTTCAATCTTGTCTGTCAGCGGAAGTAGCATGGCCGTTCCGCCGAAATTGTGGATGACAAGCAGTTTCTCGTTGTCCTTGGTCATATACCAGGCGGCAATCGGCTTATAGTCTTTTTCCTGTGATTCGTTGTAGACGGAATGTTTGGTCATACTTCCTTCTGCCAGTGCCGGATAGGTGTTACGCAATCGGGTGAGGGAGAAATATATGTTCAGAAGTGAATGGGTATCGGCTTGTTGGTCTGCTACCGTTTTCACATTTTTCGAAACGGTGGCATCTGTCTTGTCTGTGTAGTTGGTAGTGTAGCTATCTCCCCATAGCATCGGGCTGCGCACATATTCGTCTCCGTTATCCTTTGTTCCGTAAAGTCCCAGTTCTTCACCGTAATAGATGTAAGGATGTCCGGCGGAAGTGAGTAAGACGGCGGCCGCCAGTTTGCATTTGTCGGTGGATTTGCCCAACTTGGATGATGTACGGTCTTCGTCGTGGTTGCTCAGTTTCGTTGCTTCGATGTAGTCGCTTCGATAGTCGGCGTATTTCTGTTGGTAAGAAAGGATGTCTTTTTGGCAAAATAACATCCGGTATTGTTGTTGATTCCCCATTCCAGTCGGTACCAGAAAGAAAATTCAAAAAGGGCAGGCAGACCTTTATAATAAGGAGCCACTTTATCGTATTCCGACAACACTTCGCCTACCATATAGAAGTCGTCCGTATGTCCTTTTTGTTTGTAATAGGCGTTCATATCCTCATAGAACATTTTCAGGAAGCGAGGATTTTCTTCGCTGGTCTCACTGTGGTAGATGTGCTTCACGGCGTCGAGGCGGAGGCCGTCCACACCACGGGCAATCCATCCTTTGGCGGCATTTGCTATTGCCTGATATGCCGGTGATTCGCCTGCCTGGTCTACAGGGCCGTAGTTAAGGTCGGCAAACCAGTCGGTGCAGAAATGAGAATGGAAATAGGTGATCTGCTGGCTGTCGAACATGATGTTGGCAGGGTTGCCGGCGTTGGTCAGTTTGAAATCCTTGTTCAGCGTGAGTTTCTCGGACGAGGAAGAGGCGCCGTATTTTGTTCCGGATGGCCAGGAAGAAGCATTGCTGGTACGGATCAGAAGCCCCCAAGTGGACTCAAAGTCGACGGTGAGTTCATAGATGTTGTTTCCTTTGTCATAAAACTTTTTGCAGATGTCTTCTCCGTAGTATAAGTATTTGGCGTTGTCGGTGCCTGTGTCCGGATTATCCTCGTCTGCTTAGGTTCCTGTGGAAACGACAAGGATGGGGGAAGATGCGTTGCTCCAGTCCAGTGTAAATTTCATCAGTCCTTTCACGGCAGCGGTCTCGTCAGAAACCTGAAACCATTCTGCAGCATTGTATCCGGCTGCTCCTTCTTGGGTGATCATGTCGATTTTGCCTGCTGCGATATCTGTCTTCGGGTCTTCGGAGAAAGAATAATAATTGCGATACGGGCTTTCGGATGATGAACTGGCTTCGGTAAACCACGGGTGGGCAGTGCCGGTGTGGTTCATTACGTAGTCCAGATAAATCTTGATGCCCCGGTTGTGGGCTTCCGTAACCAGGCGGTCGAAGTCGCTTTCTGTGCCGAGCTGCGGATTGACTTTGGTGTAGTCTGTGACGTCATATCCGTGGTAAGACATACAGGGGTGGATGGGAGAGAGCCAGAGGGCTTTCACACCCAGCTGGTTGAGATAGTCCAGCTTTTGGGTGACGCCATTCAGGTCTCCATATCCGTCTCCGTCACTGTCGGCGAAGGAATAGACCAGTAACTGGTAGGAGATGTCTGCCCGTTTGGTCTCGTCCCATGTGTCGGGAGAGGCGGTAAGTGCGGTCCATTGCCCTTCGACGGGCGGTTCGGGTTCCGGAGCAGGGTCGGTGATATTTTTGTCATCGCTGCAAGCGGTCATGAATGCCATGAGCATTGATAACCACAAAAGAGATAAAAAGTGGAGATGTTTATTCATAATGATGATGTATTAAAGACAATAAGTGTAGTTTCTTAAAAAACAGTGGCCGCCCCGATTTCATTGTATTCGCGACGGCCATTCCCTGTTTCCCTGATTTCTTGTAGTATTATTCGATGCGGCCTGTTCCGTTGCCAAAGTTCAGATAAACCTTTTGTCCGGTTTTACCTTGTACCGCAGCTTGGTCACCGCCGTTGCCCCGATAAGCTATTTCTCCGTCGAAGATGATAAACTCTGTTTTCCACCAGTCGCCGGCAGAGACAGCTTTCGGATTTACGCAGATTCGTACTGCGCCATCTTTCAGGAATGCCGGAGAAACAAATTCACCATCAGCCGTTCCGGGCACGGTAAATAAATCCTGTTCTACCAGTTGCGCGTCCCAACCGTTGTATGAGGTATCGCCCATCAGATATACATTCGGCTTTTCAAATTCTATCACTTTATCATCACCGATAACGGAGACGTATACTAAGTACCAGCCGGCTATACCGACTTTTATGTTGCCGCCCTCGTCCGACAATCCGGCAAGGTCTTTGATTCCTGTGAGATAGCATCTACAAAACCGAAGTCATTGCCCCAGTTGGCTTGCGGTGCAAACTTCACCTGATCGTTAGCTGCGAAATAGAAGATTCCCCAGAAAGTTCCTTTCATTCCGTTGACCGGAACAAGTGCTTTCCAAGCATTCGGATCACCGGCAGGAGTTCCCCCAGTTGTATGCGCTGCCGGTCATATAAAGTTCGGTGGGCGCACTGTTGTCTTTCACTGTAAAACGGTAGTTGAAGGCATCGAACGAGATTTTGATCTTACCGTCCAGTGCTGTATTAATGGCTTCCGCATTCGTCCAGGTAACAAAATTATCACCGGAGTCATCACCGTCTACACTACTTCCCAAGGCTTTGGTCCAGTCTATGTCGTTTCCGTTAATAGCTGAAGCCGGGAAAATCTTGAAGTTCGAAATACTTTCTATTTCTGCTTCCAGTATATACAGGTTTTCATCGAGAGCGTCCTTCTTCATCTGTTGGGCACTGTTGCCGTCCCAGCCTGTAAAATCACCGACTATATAATAGCCGTCGGGATCAAGGGGCCGGAGTTGTGGCAGGCTGCAAGGTGATGCTTACTTCATTTCCCACCAGTTGAATACCTTCACCGGAAGGAGTTACGGCAGAAGCATTAATAGAGATTTTCAATTCACGTACCACGCTTGCACGGCTTTTGTAGGCTTCCTGCGTCACACTGTCCAGTTGTGCCAAGGCTACTTTAAAGACATGATCTTCCGTCATGGAAAATGGAATGGTGTGATTCTCATTCAGTGTCAAAGAGTTGACAGCGATCTTACTGCCCTCTTCGGCTGTGGTCGAGCTTAACTTTGCAATTTCTACGGAATCGGCTGTGGCCGCATCCATGACGATGCTGGCGTCCTTGCCTGCTGTGAAAGTTGCAGTCAACTGTCCCGCTGACTCTTCCTGGGGATTGGACTGGGGATCAGCCCAGTCCTTGAAATCTTCGTTACAGGCAGAAAATCCGATTGCTGCCAGAAACAGCCCTGTGTATATTAAATGTTTTTTCATGATGAATCGTTCCTTTTTTTAAAGTTAATTACTTCTTTTCTCCTGTACCTGCCGTGAAGTTCAGGTGGATCACATTGCCGGCTGAACCCTGTACGGAATAACCGTCTCCCTTTTCTGTCCAACTGTCAATAAGGTTGAAATCACGATAGAAGATTTCACCGTCATGGAGTGTAAACTCAGTTCTCCACCAGTCGAGGTCTGTCTTGAAGCACATACGGACTTCTCCGCTTGCAGTCATGGCAGGAGATACGAAGTTACCGTCTTTGGTGGCGGGAACCGCAAACTTCCATTCGTCGGTGAATGCCCACGAACCGCCGGTGGTGTTACCGAACAAATATACTTCAGCCGGATAGAAGGTAATGGTAAACTGATAGTCATCCCCTTTGACAGCCGCTTTGACGTAGAAGAGATACCATCCGGCGTTTTCTACGACGAAGTTGTCACTGCCGCTGACTCCTGCTCCGGCTTTGTCGGTAACCGTCACGCGGTTGTCGTTAATGCCGATATACTCGTTTTCCTTTGTTCCGAACTTGAACTCGGAGTTGGCATCGAAGTAAATCATTGAATAGAACTGACCGTCCATACCGTAGACACCTGCCATCGGTTTCCATACTTTCCAGTCGGCATCCAGCATAGAGCCTACAATGAACATCGTCTTGGGAGGTGTCAATGAGCTGGTGCTCTTGGAAATCAGAACGTTGGGCAACTCAATCACATTGGAAAAACATACTCCTTTTCCACTGCTTGTGATGTTGGCCTTCAGGCGGATATATACAGCTACCGGTTCGGTAGGGAGTTCTGCCTGCTCTCCGTTCACGGCCGTCCACAAGTCGAGAAGCGCATTGTTGAGTTCGGAAGCATCCACATTGATCTTTGCTGTCGGGGAGGTGCTTTCCAACACTGTATAGTTGGCTTTGCTCTCATCTGTCGCTTCTATGAAATCCTGTTCAAATGAAGCTTGTACCGTGTAGGTGGTAGCTGCCGGAAAACCGTAGTCCGGTTGCGAACAAGTGAGTTCTACAGTCTGGGCATTCTTCAGGTCATATACATTGTTGGCTGCATACGCGGGCGTATTGAGCGTGAATGTATCGGGTTCGTTCAGGATCGGATTGCTGTCATTGTCTGTTTCGCAGGCTGTAAATAGAGGCAGTGTGAAGGTGACAGCGAGTAATATGTTGGATATTTTTTTTTCATAATGGCATTCTTTTATATAAGGATGAACTCTTGGTTATTTATAGCCTTCATTTTGTGACATATTCCTGTTATTGTTGATATCCGATACAGGGATAGGATATTTGTTGTAGTATGAAGCGACAGATGTTCCGTTCATTGCTCCGCCTTTCCAGTCCCAAAGATATTTATTGGTTGTGAACATACCGAAACGAACCAAGTCTGAACGACGGCGACCTTCCAGATAGAATTCACGTGCCCATTCGTCGATAAGTTCCTGTTCGGTTACGGTCTGTACCTTTCTTGTACAGTTGGCGCGTTTGCGAAGTTCATTGATGTCTCCTGTGGCGTCTCCTCCCTGGCGGAAAATGGCTTCCGCACGTGTCAGGTATGCTTCTGCCAGACGGAACAAAGGAATGTCTGTGTCAGGATAAGTAGCATGGCTGACGGGTTTTCCGTCAGAGCGGTAATTCTGCCATTTTACAATCGACAAGCCATCGGTGAATCCGCTGATCGCATCTGTCTGAATTTTGCGTCTGCCGCCTCCTACACCAGAGTATAGCAAGGCACGGTCGTCACCGGCAGCTTTGATCATGTCTTCTGTTCTGATGCCATATTCTGCATCGAAAGCATCGATCTGCTCATCTGTATCTAAGCCTTTGGTCGGAATCTCAACATCGGCGGGCAGCATCGGCACATCATCGAGATTGGAGAAGAACTTTTGTACCATTGTGGCACGGGCAAAGATACAGGACCAGCCATTGGTTGTTCCCATACGGGGCATACCGGCTACACGAGTACCACAAACCAGATAAGTTGAACCGCCATAGTTACGTGTCTTCACTCCATCCTGACGGATAGGCAGAATGATTTCCTGCATGGCATTTTCATTCTCGTCGTTATCGGCCATAAACAGTTCGCTGTAATTTGTACATAGCTTATATGCTGAGCCAATCACTTTGCTGGCATATTCTTCCGCTTTTGCATAATCGGTTTGTCCGGTGTATACGCCTGCATTCAGGTACAAACGTGCGCGGAGCAACCAGTTGGCGGCTTTGTCTGCACGTCCGAAGGGAGCCTGGCGAGGTTCATACATATCACCTTCAATTTCGTTCAGTTCATTCTGAATGTAGGTATAGAGTTCCGTACCTTTCTTCTCGACAGGCAAGTCATTGCTAAAGTGTTCCTTGAACGGAGCTTTACCGAACAAGTCGAGGAAGTACCAATAATGGAGGGCACGCAGGAAACGTATTTCCGCACGTTGGCGTAGTGTTTCTGCATCTGTCATGCCTTCGGTCTGGTCGAGGAAGAAGTTGTATTGTGTGATGTCATATCCCAAACGGACGTAAACCCACTCTGTGCGCTGGCTGGAAGGACTCCAGCTAATGCTTGTAAGCTGGGGGATGTCCTGATTCTCCTGCCATGCCCAAAGACATTCGTCGGTAGGCAGTTCGTTGCAGTTGAAAGTGGTACGATAGAAACCGGATTCGCCTTCGTCCTGTCCGTCGAGGTCAGGAGAACCGTCGATACCCTTTTTGTCCGGTTACACCCAACATGGCATATCCTTTCACAAATACTCCCTGTTGGTCGAAACTACTTCCTGTCTGAGGGTCGATGGGACTAATATCCAGATCGTTGATACATGAAGTTACTCCCGAAGAGAGAACTGCGATCAGTGCGGCTGAAAATAGCTGTTTGATATATTTTGTTTTCATGATAAATTGATTTAATGAATGTTAGAATTGCAGACTTAAACCTAATAAGAAAGTCATCGCTCTGGGATATGGATTGGCGTCGATACCGCTTTTTACTTCCGGATCAAGGCCTTTGTACTTACTGATAATGAACGGATTCTGTACTGTAGCATATACACGCCCGCCAACACCTTTGTAGGTTTGAGTCTTCCACAGATTCTGGAAAGAATAACCTAACGTGATGTTATCACAACGTAAGAATGATGCATTATGTATAAAATAGTCGCTCATATAGTAATCACCTTGTCCGCTGAAACCGAGTGCGACGGCTTCGGCACTGGTGTTGCTATATGCATTATTGGAGAACAGTCCCGAAGTGCTGACGTTGGCTTTGTTGCTCAGGAAGTCATAGTACACATAGTTGTTCAGACTGGCACGTAAGGAGAAGCTGAAGTCAAAGTTCTTATACTGCATTTTGGAGGTCAGTCCCATCAAAACATCGCCTGCCGGTTTTTTGTAGATATATTTGTCTCCGCTGTCTATTGTTCCGTTTCCGTTACGGTCAACAAACATATTTTCAATAGGTTTGCCATTTTCGTCGTATACCTGCTGGTAAACGTAGAAAGAGTTGGCTGCGTAACCTACTTTATGCGCCTGTACCTTGGTATTGTTACCTCTGGAAATCTTATCGCCTGCTTCTACGTAATAATCGCTGTCGTCGCCACCTGTCAACTTGGTGATTTCATTGTGGTTCCATGTAATGTTATAGCTGAGGTCCCAGGTGAAGTCCTTAGTCACAATCGGTTTGGCGTTGATGGAAAATTCCATACCGTAGTTTTCCAGTGAACCGATATTCTGTGTCATCTGGGCATTGAAGTTAGTTCCTACGGGGATCTTAACGCTGTTCAGCAGGTCATCCGTTTTACGGAAGTATCCGTCGATACCGCCTGTGATTCTTCCATTCAGGAATCCGAAGTCCAGTCCGGCATTCCATGTGGTCGTTTTTTCCCATTTCAGATTTTCATTGAAAGCCTTCGGGCGGGAAGTAGAGTAATACGTATCGCCAAAAGGATACTGGGCATACTCGTTATTGACTACATACAGAGGAAGATAAGCTAAATCATCACCTATGTTTTGCTGACCGGTAATACCCCAGCCTAAACGCAATTTCAGATCAGACAGGACATTTACATCTTTCAGGAAGTTTTCTTCTTTAATCTTCCATCCCAGTGCCAATGACGGGAATGTACCCCAGCGGTTGTCTTTGGAGAAACGTGACGAGCCATCCCAACGCATGGTAAAGGTAAACAAGTAACGGTTCAGCAGGGAGTAGTTCAGACGGCCGAAGTAAGAGACCAGTGTATTTCTGGTTGCATAAGCTGTCTGTTCGCGCAATTTGGCGTCATGGGGTTCTTGCGTATAGGAATCCCAGCCCTGGCCTTCTTCAAATCCGTTGCGATGGAAGTGCTGTTCTTCACCACCGACCATGATGTCAAAGTCGTTTGCACCCAAAGACTTGATATACTGTACGTATATGTTGTACGAAAGGTTGTATTTATATTGGGTAACGTCGCCATTCCAACCATAATAATTATTGCCGAATGAGTATGGAGAAACAATTCGTAGTCTGTGTACCTTCCGCATATTCTCCACCTATGCTTGCGTGCAGACGGAGGTCAGGCAGGAAATGGAATTTATAGTCAACGTCTACATTTCCAACAAAGTCGTTGCTGTTCGCCTTGTCATTTTTGAGTTCCAGTGCAGCCAGCGGATTTTGGGGAGAGTTCGGATTGGACGTGTATTTCCAGTCCGGATTGCTGAAACCTGTGGTAGAATTTATATTCTGCCAGTAGCCGCCTGTAAACTGGTAAGGGTCTTCGTTAGAATAAACTGGACGGGTAGGGTCGATAGCCAATGCCCCGCCAATAGCGGCACCTGTATCGGCATAGCGGTTTTTACCGTTCATGAATTTGGCATTGATGTTGAACTTCAGATGATCTTCAAAGAAGGAAGGAGCCAGGTTCACGGAAGCAGTGAAGCGTCGGAAGTTGGATGTTTTCACAATACCATTGTCGTCTGTATAACCTAAAGACACACGGTAAGGCAGGTTCTTGAATCCTCCGTTGATAGAAACATGATGGTCAGTGCTGACAGCTGTACGGAATATCTGGTCCTGCCAGTCTGTATTGGCGGTTCCTAAATCTGCCGGTAATTTGTCACCCCATAACTGGTTGGCATAAGCGCGGTATTCGTCTCCGCTCAGTACATCATAACGCTTTTGAGTTTTGGAGAAGGATACAGAACCGTTATAGCTTACGCTGGGAGCTTGTCCGTTCTTTCCTTTCTTGGTGGTGATAATAATGACACCATTGGATGCACGCGAACCGTAAATGGCAGTTGCAGAGGCATCTTTCAGTACAGTAAGGGTTTCGATATCCGCAGGGTTGACCATTGACAAACCGTTTGCCATCCCTTTGATACCTTCGTTGTCAATAGCCAGACCGTCAATAACGATCAGCGGGTCATTGCTTGCATTCAATGAAGAACCGCCACGAATACGGATTTGAGCGCCACCGCCCGGTGTACCGTCATTGGAGATCACGCTGACACCGGCAATTTTACCGGATAACATATCCTGAGCATTCGTCGTAATACCTTTACTTAGTTCATCGGGCTTGATAGCCATTACCGAACCGGTCATATCGTTCTTTTTCACCTGACCGTAACCGATGACTACTACTTCGTCCAGTATTTCCGTATCGTCTTTCAGTATTACATTCATTTGTGCGGCGACGGGAAGTTCCTGCGGCTGGTACCCGATAAATGAAACTACTATTATATCGCCTTGCTTGGCAGACAACTGGAAGTTGCCATCGAAATCGGTAATCGTTCCGGTGGTAGTGCCTTTCACCACAACATTGGCACCGATAACCGGTTCACCCGTTGTGTCTTTCTACTATTCCTTTGACAGTAATTTGCTGAGCAAATGCGTCAATGGACAAGAATATTCCGGCTATAAGCGTAAGCAGGACCTTGAACATAAAGTTTCCTTTTTTCATGTTTTTGTCTTTAAAGTTAATTGTAATTTCTCTTATCATTCTCTCTTAAAAATACCTATTGAAAACCTTCTCTTCGTCATTGTTCTTAGTGCTCGAAAACACTCTCTTTTACCGAATAATAATTTCTCTGTCTTTATAACCTCTTAATACCTTTTAATTCTGATTTGTCTTTTACCTCTTTGATGCTGATAGCGTATCCGCCTCCGTTAGCTGCGTGCAGGTTCAGCTTGCTCTTATTCGTCAGAATACCTTTCTTGATGGTATAAGCCTGCGGGTTCTCTTTCCAGTCGGCATCTTTGGCATCCGCGTAGACGGTAGCGATGTATTGTTTGCCCGGAGTCAGGAAGTCGAATACGAGTTTGGAGGTATGACCGTTTTCACCGGCTGTGCAACCTACGTACCAGTCGTCCGTACCTTTTGCCTTACGGGCAATCGTGATGTATTCTCCCGGTTCTGCTTCCAGATAGTTCGTTTCGTCCCAGTCGAGAGCTACGTCTTTGATGAACTGAAAAGCGTCCATAAAACGTTCGTAGTTTTCCGGAATGTCGGCAGCCATGTCTGCAAAGGACTGTACATGGTAACGTATAGTGCCAACTGGCGTGCAATGGTAGAACGTACCTGAGAATTATTTGCCGGATTCATCTTGTTGCAATGTGTTTCGAAGATGCCGGGAGTGTAATCCATCGGACCGCCAACCAGGCGTGTGAAAGGCAGAATCGTTGTATGATATACTTTGTTGCCTCCGAATGATTCATATTCTGTACCGCGGGCGGATTCATTACCGATCAGATTCGGATATGTACGGCAGATACCGGTAGGGCGGGTTGCTTCGTGTGCATTCACCATGATTTTGTAATCGGCGGCTTTCTTCACTGCATACAGGTAGTGATTGTTCATCCATTGTCCGTAGTGATGTTCGCCGCGGGGGATGATGTTGCCTACATAACCGCTCTTTACGGAGTTGTATCCATTGTCTGCCATAAACTGGTAGGCTTTGTCCATGTGGCGTTCGTAGTTGCGTACAGAAGCGGAAGTCTCGTGATGCATCATCATTTTGATTCCTTTGCTGGCTGCATAGCGGTGGATTTCCTTCACATCGAAGTCGGGATAAGGAGTCACGAAATCAAATACATAGTCTTTGCTGTTGCCGAACCAGTCTTCCCAGCCTTCGTTCCAACCTTCAACCAGTACTGCATCGAATCCGTGAGCGGCTGCAAAGTCAATGTAACGTTTCACGTTGGCTGTGTTGGCAGAATGTTTGCCGTTCGGTTTTGTTTTGGAGTAATCCGTTTCACCGAGTTTTACGCTGGTCAGTTCGTCGGTGTAAGCCCATGAACCTTTTCCGGTGATCATGTCCCACCATACGCCGATATATTTCACGGGTTTTATCCAAGAGGCGGCATCCGCTATCTTGCAAGGTTCGTTCAGGTTGAGAGTGATACGTGAAGCGAGGATATTGCGGGCGTCATCGCTCACGATAACCGTACGCCAAGGCGTGTTGCAGGGAGTCTGCATATATCCTTTGTCTCCTTTGGCATCCGGTGTCAGCCAGGGATTCGAATACCATATTCTTGTCGTCCAGATTGAGGTGCATACATGAGTAATCAACCAAAGCGGCTTCATGAAGATTGATGTATAAGCCATCATCCGTTTTCATCATCAGTGCAGTTTGTACGCCTGTCTGTGAGAAAGGAGTCTGAGAAGAGTTCGGAGTGATCGCTTCCTTCATCAGACCTCTGATTTCTGATAAGCGGGAAATGGTGTAGTCATATTCCTGCGTATCATAGTCACCCGGTATCCAGAAAGCGATATGATCGCCGTTCATGCCAAACTGAGAATGCTCTTCCTTGATCACGAAGTAATTGAGTGACTTCTGCTGAGGAAATTCATAACGGAATCCCAGACCGTCATTGAACAGACGGAAACGGATAACGATAGAGCGGTCGTTCATGGGTTGATACAGGGTGACTGCCAGTTCGTTATAATGATTGCGGATTTCTTTTTCTTCTCCCCAAACCGGTTGCCATGTTTCATCAAAGGTAGCCGTTTGGGTATCCTTTACTTCGAAGCCGTCGTACAGGGTTGGTCTTTGAATCAAGTTTGGTCAGGTCTCTGCGGTCCACCCAGTCGAAGTCGGTTCTGGTATTATCTTCTTTCTTCAGTTCCAGTCCGAGAGTGCTGGGTTTGATTACCACTTTGTTCTTATACGTCAGTTCATACGTTGGGGCACCTTTGGAGTCTACTTGGAAGGTCATTACCAGATTGTTGTCCGGTGAGGTTAATTTTTGCTGGGCATTCGCAATGAATGAGATGCAAAGGAATGCGATGAGCGATAAAATCTTTCTCTTTTTCATTCTATTTATGGTATTAAATTATAAGCTAACTAATATTTTTACTCCGCTCTGTTCCGGATATTGCAAATATAGCAACCATCTTGAGACTTTGGGCTGTTTAGAATAAAAATACAAGTTTATATAAATCTCAATGTTTTGTTTTACAGTAGTTTATTTCTTTTCTGTATTCTGATAAATATAAGTCGAAGTGAACTTATTAAAAGGATAGGATGTATATTCCACGACTTGGAAGTGTTAATTCATTTCTTAATTCAACCTTTTTCTCTGTCAATAAATCGAAAGCAGATGAAGCGGGGAGTATTTCTTGGTAAGGAACCAGGTCAATGGTCTGTTCCCGGTCGTTTCCATTCAGGAAAACAACGACTGATTTATCATCGTATTTGCGTTCGTACACGTAGACACCTTTATTCGGTGCGAAATGTTTGAGCTGACCTTTGGCAATGACTTCGTTTCCTTTTCTCCATTGGAGCAGTTTTTGCATAAAGGAGAATGCTTCGTTTTGCTGCGGAGTGCGGTTGGCTGCGTCAAAGCAGTTTTTTGTATCGTTCGGCCAGCCTCCGGGGAAGTCGCAGCGGAGCAGTCCGTCTCCATTCGCCTTGTCGGCTGCCATCAGGATTTCAGTTCCATAATATATCTGCGGTATTCCGCGGGTTGTCAGTAAGAATGTCAGGGCTTGCTTGTACCGGTCCAGATTCTTTGTATCTGCTTCCGAACGGTAGAAACGGGAAGTATCATGATTGTCGAGGAAGGTCAGCAGGTTCATTGGATGGCTGTAGACGATGTCCTGCGACAGATATTCGTAGAGTCTGAAAAGTCCTCCGTTCCATTCGGTAGTCTCTTCGTCGAAAGCCTTGTTCATCTCTTCCATTAGCGGGAAGTCCATGACAGTCGGGAGATTGCTGTTCTTCGGATAAGCGAGTCTGCTGTCTTTCTGCCAGTAGGAGATGAGTGCATTGTTGCCCAGCCATGTTTCACCTACAATGTTGAACTTGGGATATTCTTCATTGACCGCTTTGCACCAGCGTGCCATCATATCAAAGTCGGCATAAGGGTGTGTATCCTGACGGATGCCGTTGATACCGGCATACTCTATCCACCAGATGCTGCTCTGTATCAGATATGTAGCTACATGACGGTTTCTTTGGTTGAAGTCCGGCATGGTCAGTGTGAACCAGCCGTCGATAGCGATTTTCTTTTCGTAATCGGAAGCATACGGGTCCATTTGAGTGGCAGTCTTGAAGCTGGTCTGCACGTAGTTGCCTTCAAAGTTAAACCAGTCTTTGGAGGGCATATCTTTAAACAGATAGTTGTCCGAACCGCAATGGTTGAAGATCATGTCCATTACGACTTTCAGCCCTTTGGCATTAGCTTCCTGAGTAAGTTTGCGGAACTCTTCGTTACTGCCGAAGCGGCGGTCTACCTGATAATAGTCGGTAATGGCATAACCGTGATACGATCCTTCTTTCATGTCATTTTCCTGAATCGGGTTAAGCCATATACTGGTGACTCCGAGGTCTGCTATGTAATCCAGATGATTCTCTATTCCTTTCAAATCGCCGCCATGACGTGCGAAAGGCTCATTACGGTCTACATTCCCTTCCAGCATTCCGGGAATGATGTCGTTGGAGGGGTCGCCATTGGCGAAACGGTCCGGCATAATAAGATAAAGCACGTCGCTCGAATCAAAACCTTCTACTGCCGAAGCATTCGGCCGGCGCTGTTTAAGCTCGTAAGGGATTTTGGTTTGCTTTTTGCCTTGTTTCAGGATGATGTCAAAGTTCTGTGGAGCAGCCTTCGAAAGGTCTAAATACAGAACCAGATAATTAGGATTCTCCTGCTTCACCACTTCTTGCAGCGTAATATCATCGGCAGAAAGACTGACGTCTGCGGACGATATGCGGTCACCATATAATAGTATCTGCAATTCGGGATTCTTCATTCCTGCCCACCAAAAGGGTCGGGGCTACTTTCTTTATAGTGCTTGCTGCGAATACCTGGTGAAGACCGGGTAATAATAATAGTAAGATAATGAATAATAAATTCCTTTTCATGGTAACTAGATTTTTAAAATTTGTTCGGGGGAACCGATGATGCAAATGTAGGCGAATCGGGTATGCCGTATGGCAGTTAGAAAGAAAATATAAATGCTTGTTTTGAATAGGCTGTTGATAATAAGCTTTTTATCGTTATTGCCTCCTGTCGAAAAATACAAGTGAAAATGAAAATTGTTATGACGATATTTTTCGTTTTTATTACTATAATCATTATATTTGTCACATCTTAAAAAAAGCACCTTATGAGAAATCTAACCTATTATCTTTTGTTTCTTCTTTTTGTTTATCCTCTTTCCTTGTCCGCAAAGCATACGGATATAAATAAGGCGGCCCTTAAAAAACTGGATGACATTATAAGTAAGAAGGAAACTTATCAGATACGGAGAGAAAAAGACATTACTGATTTAAAAGTACAACTTGCCCATTCCACCGATCCTGCCCGGAAATATGAGTTGTATGCCTCGCTCTTTGGCGCTTATCTTCATTATCAAGCGGATTCGGCACTTCATTACATTAACCGTGAGATGGAGATATTGCCCCAATTAAACCGTCCGGAACTGGAGTATGAGATTATCATTAACCGTGCTACGGTAATGGGTGTAATGGGCATGTACATCGAAGCTATGGAACAATTGGAGAAGATTGATCCTAAAAAACTGAATGAATGGACTTTGCTTTCTTATTACCAGACCTATCGCGCCTGCTACGGCTGGCTCGCTGATTATACGACAAACAAAACCGAAAAAGAAAAATACCTGAAAAAGACCGATTTGTACAGAGATTCCATTATCGCCGCCATGCCTCCGGAAGAAAATAAAACGATTGTTATGGCGGAACGATGTATCGTGACCGGAAAGGCCGATACGGCTATCGGCATGCTGAACGATGCACTGAAAGATATGGAAGACGAACGTCAGAAAGTATATATCTATTATACCCTTTCCGAAGCATATAGCATGAAGAAAGACGTTGAGAAAGAAGTTTATTATCTGATACTGACTGCTATTGCCGACTTGGAATCTTCCGTCAGGGAGTATGCTTCCTTGCAGAAACTCGCGCATCTGATGTATGAACTAGGGGATATTGACCGTGCTTACAAATATCTGAGTTGTTCGATGGAAGATGCTGTAGCAATGTAATGCCCGTTTGCGATTTATGGAAGTGACAGAGTTTTTCCCGATTATTGATAAGGCTTATAAACTGAAAGAAGAGAGAGAACGGGCCGTTTCCCGTGCCATGTTAATTAGTGTCAGTCTGTTGTCGCTGTTTCTCCTCATTGCTATTTTCTATCTGTATCGTTGGATGAAGAAGATATCCGTCATGCGTCGGAATCTAAGCTTGGCCAACAAGCAAATGTCTGCGGTCAACAAAGAATTGGAACAGACCGGAAAGATAAAGGAAGTATATATTGCCCGTTATTTGGACAGATGCGTCAATTATCTAGATAAACTGGAAACTTATCGCCGCTCTCTGGCCAAACTTGCTATGTCGTCACGTATCGATGACTTGTTTAAAGCAATCAAGTCCGAACAGTTTATCCGGGACGAGCGGAATGAATTTTATAACGAATTTGATAAGTCATTCCTTAAACTGTTCCCACACTTTATTACTTCTTTTAATAATCTGCTGGTAGAAGAAGCAAGAGTCTATCCAAAATCGGACGAACTGCTGACAACGGAACTCCGGATCTTTGCCCTTATTCGTTTAGGAGTAGTGGATAGTAACAAGATTGCTCATTTTCTGGGTTATTCTTTGGCTACGATCTATAATTACCGGAGCAGAATGCGCAATAAAGCTGCCGGAGATAAAGATCGGTTTGAGCAGGATGTAATGAATTTGTAAGTATACTCTAGTCTCTCTTCATGTCTCCAATAGACATAGGTATGATATGACTATTTGATTGTATATGAATGGCTTAGAGTTTCCATGAGTTTCCTGCCTTGAAACTGCCGTTTCCCGGTGGGAACGATCGTTTCCTTTAAAGGTAACTGTCGTTTCTCGGTGAGGGAACGCCCGTTTCCTAACGGGAAACAGATAAAAGAGAAGTGACCCAATGAAAATCATCTATTATAATGATAATATTATTTAGGCACGGATTGCACGAATTTCACGGTCTTTAATTGAATAGAACCAAGTGTTAATCCGTGAAATCCGTGCCTAAATGAAACTAAAAAGTGTTTTGATTACATATTCGTGTAGTCAATTCTTTATTTATATCCGGCAGCTTTAGCTATTCGTTTCGGAATTTCCGTATTGTCAATCTTCTCACCGAACAGTTGAGAACCGGCACCGATGGCAAATACCGGCACATAACCGGCAGAGTGACCGCCGCTTACCCAGCCTACCATAGATATCTGATCCATTACTTCTTTAGCGCGTGCAGCCATCGGCTCGCTTTTAGAGTACATGCTTTCGGCAAATACCACTTTATTTCTGACAAAGGATTGTTCGAACTCGTCACGCAGCTTCTTTTCCTGTTCCCAGGAAATAGGGAACTGTTTCCAGAAGCCCATTTCTTCACCCAGGAATTCTTTCATGTCTTCCCAAGTCACTTTGTTGCCTTTTTGATTTTCTTAGTTCGCTGATACGTCTGGACAATCCGTCAGCAGAATGTTTTTGATATTGCAATGCTTTCAGGTTCAACGCATATTTGCCTGTACCTAGTACGATACCACCGGTTTCGTGGTCGGCCGTAACAACGATCAGTGTTTCTTTCGGATGTTTCTTGTAGAATTCGTAAGCTACTTTGATAGCGTCATCCATGTCCTTTACTTCATTGAATACGGTAGCGGCGTCATTACCGTGGCAAGCCCAGTCAATCTTTCCACCTTCTACCATTAAGAAGAACCCTTTGTTCTTGCCTTTGGTCAGGAAGTCGATTGCGCTTTCTGTGATTTGGGCGAGAGTCAAGTCGTCGCTTTTACGGTCGATAGCATAAGGCAGGCAGGATGGATCTTTGCCTTCTTCCTGTATCAGGATCATTTTGCCGGCATCCTTGCTTTTGGCTTTATAATCGCTGTAGCCACGTGCTACGGTGTAACCTGCTTCTTCGAAAATAGGGAAGATGTTGGGAGCGTCTTTCTTGTCATACGTCTTGTCCGGTTTCAGAAAACCACCGCCTGCATAGAAGTCAAAGTTTGCTTTTGTCAGGTCGACAGCGATTTCATAATTCATATTACGGTCTGCCTGATGAGCGTAGAAAGCGGCAGGAGTGGCGTGGTCTACGCTGACGGAAGTAGTGACACCTACTTTCTTTCCGGCCTTCTTGGCTTTTTCGGCTACGGTTTCAATCGGGTTTTTGTCTTCTCCTACAGAGATGGCACTGTTGTAGGTCTTCTTTCCGGTAGCCAGTGCAGTACCCGCAGCGGCAGAGTCGGTAACAGAGTTTGTCGCGGAGAAAGTGGTTGCCATCGTTGCTACCGGAAATTGGGTGAACAATAAAGGTTCAACGCCGATGCGCCCGTTTTGCAGTTCTGCCTGATACATCTCTGTACCATTTACCTGATTGACTCCCATTCCGTCTCCGATGAAATAGAATACATACTTTGCCTGCTGACCGTTGGCTGCAACGGAAATAAGGACAAAGAGCAGTGTGTAAATCAACTTTTTCATTCTTTTGTATCTTAATATTAAGGGTTAGTGATGGACAAAGGTAATAAAAAACGGTGGAAGTGCCGAAGCAAATCCACCGTTTCTTTAGTTCGCCCAGCACGAACATATTCTAACGGGTGTAAGTCCCTAAAGCGCCCTGACAACGGGAAGTATAAAGCCAAAGGCAAGGGTGTCCATCGTGAGGTGGAATCTGAAGGAAGCCTGCGGCAAATATCTGGTCTGACGTACAGAAACTTGATATTAAGGCTTAAGGATGTGGATAAGTTTGCTAAACAAAACGAAGTCCTATAGTTGTCCGGAACATCCAAAGTAAATCAAGCAGACATAAGATGGAAAGAATATGTCCATAACTGGGGAGGTCTCACGGGCGAGGAAAAATAAATAAATACAGTCAAGCAGTAATAACGAACCGTGAGAAGTCAGCAGAGGTCATAGTAACCGACAAGGTAAAAAAAAATCGGCAGTCGGTGAAGGACTGAACTTTTAATCAAACAAGTACCATTTAATACTTTATGAAAGAGTCAATGCGGAAAATCAGTAAAACGAACTGCCCACAAATGGATAGGACAGCATCCGACGAGTATGTGGGAGTGCAGACTTTTATGGAGATAAAAGATGAGCAGCTTGTGGAAGTGCAATTGGAAGAAAACAATCTGTTGGAACTCCTTCTAAGTCCATCGAACTTGAATGCGGCATACCGCCAAGTCGTAAGGAATGGAGGAGTGGGAGGTGTCGATAAGATGGAGACGAGCGAACTGTTGCCATACCTTACCCTCCATAAAGACGAATTGTTGGAAAAGATACGCAGGGGGAAGTATCGTCCGTCCCCTCGTGCGCAGGTTAGAAATTCCGAAAGACAACGGTAAAACTCGCCCATTAGGTATACCGACAGTGGTAGACCGCTTTGTTCAGCAGGCAATCAGCCAAGTGTTGATACCGCTTTACGAACCTCAGTTCAGTGACAACAGCTTCGGCTTCCGCCCTCATCGTAGTGCTCACGATGCACTGCATAAGGTGCAGGGCAATATGCAGACCAAGGTTATCGCTACTGTATCGGTTTGATTTGGAAAAGTTCTTTGACCGTGTTAACCACAGCAAACTGATAGAGGTCTTATCCCGAACCGTCAAGGACGGCAGTGTAATATCTTTGATACACAAATACCTTAATGCAGGAGTTGTAGTATCTCACAAATACGCGGAGACTGCCGAGGGCGTCCCCCAAGGTGGTCCATTGAGTCCTATATTGAGCAATATTCTTCTTAATGAGTTGGACCAGGAATTGGAACGCAGGGGGCACCCGTTTGTCCGCTATGCCGATGATTGTCTGATCCTTGTCCATAGTCTTCGGGCAACGGAGCGAGTCCGTGATAGTATTTCCGAGTTTATAGAAAAGAAGTTATTCTTGAAAGTAAACAAAGAGAAGACAGAAGTCGGTTCCATCTGCGGCAAGAAGTATCTTGGACACTCCTCCTACTGAAGAGCCGACCGTAAATGTGGTCTTAATCTTCATAAGAAAAAAGTCAATCCAAGTTCAAACGCACCATCAAGCACCTGACCAGCCGTAGTAGTGGTCAAGGCTACGCTTGGCTGAAACTCCACCTGACGCAATACATCCGAGGTTGGCTGACATACTATCGTTATGCCGATATGAAAGATTTTATAATCAAAACAGCGAAGTGGTACAATCGTCGTCTTAGAATGTATATATGGAAGAGTTGGAAGCGGGTACGTACACGTTTTGCCAGCTTGCAGAAGTGTGGCATCCCTCGTCGGAAATCTTGGGAATGGGCGAATACCCGTAAAGGCTATTGGCGCATTGCGGATAGTTGGATATTGCATAGAGCAATCACAACAGATAAGCTTGTAATGGCGGGTTATCCGTCAATGATAATTCTTTTTATACCCAATTGCATCGCAGTTAAGAGAACCGCCGTATGCCGAACGGCACGTACGGTGGTGTGAGAGGTCGGAAAACGAAAGTAGGAGGAAAACTTCTACTTCGTTTTCCTCCTACTGATTGTCATTTGTATGACATTTATGCTTTTACGCGTCCTACGTAAGAACCGTCACGTGTGTCAATTTCAATTGTTTCACCTTCGTTGATAAACAATGGAACACGTACTGTAGCACCGGATTCTACTGTAGCAGGTTTCAGAGTGTTGGTGGCTGTATCACCTTTCATTCCCGGTTCTGTGTAAGTAACCTTCATCTGGACCTTGATCGGCATATCTGCATAAAGTACTGTTTCGGTAGAAGCGTCAGAAACAACGTCCAGTGTCACACCTTCGAGCAAGAAGTCTACACCATTGATCAGGTCGTGAGCGATGGGGTGTTGGTCAAAAGTTTCCTGGTTCATGAAGATATAGTCTTCTCCTTCTTTATACAGGAATTGGTATGGACGACGTTCAACGCGTACATCTTCCAGTTTTTCACCGATATTGAAACGGCGTTCGAGAACATAACCGCTTACTACGTCTTTCAGCTTGGTACGCATAAATGTGTTACCTTTACCTGGTTTTACATGCAGGAATTCTATACAGAAATAGAGCTTTCCGTCCATACGGATACAAGTTCCGTTTTTGATGTCTTGAGCATTAATCATACTGCTGTTTTTCTTATTATATTATTGTTATTTAATTGTCTTCGTCGTAATTCGAGTGCAAAAGTAATCTAAATCAGTAAAAAACACAAAAACTTTTGAGCAAAAATGACTTATCGCTTGGTTAATTTAAAAAAAGTCTCTATTTTTGCAGCCCGATTACGTAGAATAATAACATAAAAACAAGATACAGTAATGAAAAAGAACATTTCAACCCTCTAACAGAAAGAGAAAGAACAAACACGGTTTCCGTGAGAGAATGGCATCGGCTAATGGTCGTAGAGTATTAGCTGCTCGCCGTGCGAAAGGCAGAAAGAAACTGACTGTTTCTGATGAGTACAACGGACAGAAGTGGTAATCATCACTCAGAAACAAAAAAGGCGGAGTTTTAAACTCCGCCTTTTTTGTTTGCTTCTATTTCCATTAAAGTTGGTTATAACTTCCTTTTTATGATAAAAGTACAGGACTCTTGGCACAGTAGTTAAATAGAGTATTAAATAATGTTTAATGGAATGCTCTTTGTCACTTTTTAGTTTTCTTTTTGTCACAGATCGTAGACGAATATATGCGACGGATGATGGGAAGTAGAGAATCCCGAAGTCGCATCATACATATAAGGTTGTTGAAATCTATAGGAGTGGGGAATATAGTTGCAACAATTGTGGTGATGACAGGTGTCCTTGCATTTATGCAGGGACATTTTCATTGCCCACTATTCCGAAATTCAACTAATTTGTAGTATCTTTGGCGCGGATTAACAGCAAAGCGTATGACAATCAAAGAATTCTTTTCTTTTAAAACAAATAAATATTTCTGGGTGAATATCCTTGTCATGATTGTGGCAGTGGTGCTGATCGTGTTCGGCGTGATGAAATGGCTGGATGTTTATACTCGTCACGGTGAGGCGGTGGTTGTGCCCGATGTAAAAGGGATGACCGTGGATGAAGCTTCAAAAATGTTCCGCAATCATGGATTGGTATGTGTCGTTTCCGATTCTAATTATGTGAAGAATATGGCAGCTGGCATCGTACTTGATGTCAACCCGGGAGCCGGACAAAAAGTGAAAGAAGGCCGCACCATTTACTTGACTATCAATACACTGAGTATTCCTTTGCGTGCTGTTCCCGATGTGGCGGACAACAGTTCTCTGCGCCAGGCACAGGCGAAAGTGCTTGCTGCCGGATTCAAGCTGACCGAGATTCAGTTGATGAATGGTGAGAAGGACTGGGTGTACGGCATTAAATATCAGGGTCGCTCATTGAATGCGGGAGATAAAGTACCTTTTGGGAGCCGCATTGACACTGATGGTAGGAAACGGAGAAAACGAACCGTTGGAAAGCGACTCCATGGAAAATGTTGAAGGGGCAGATGAACCTGTTTCCTCAGAATCCTCTTCAAGTCAGGATGATAGTTGGTTTTAATTGATAAATAACGAAACAGATTCACATGATCGAGGAAGAACTTCCGGATGAACTGGAGAATGATTTGGATGATATAGAACCTGTCGGTGACGAATCCCAGCTTTACGAACATTTTCGGGTGGTCGTAGACAAGGGACAGGCAATGGTCAGAGTCGACAAATATCTGTTCGAACGTATTGTCAATGCTTCGCGCAACCGTATTCAGAAGGCTGCCGAAGATGGATTTGTCATGGCTAACGGTAAGCCGGTGAAGAGCAGCTACAAGGTAAAGCCGCTCGATGTCATTACCGTCATGATGGACCGTCCTCGTTATGAGAACGAGATTATTCCCGAAAATATCCCCCTTAATATCGTTTACGAAGATCCATATGTAATGGTAGTGAACAAGCCTGCGGGACTGGTGGTACATCCGGGACATGGAAACTATCACGGTACGCTTGTCAATGCACTGGCATGGCACATGAAAGATATTCCCGAATATGACGCCAATGACCCGCACGTCGGCCTTGTCCACCGGATTGATAAAGATACTTCCGGTCTGCTGGTGATTGCCAAGACGCCGGATGCCAAGACCAACCTCGGAATACAATTCTTTAATAAGACGACCAAACGCAGATACCGTGCCCTTGTCTGGGGAAATGTGGAACAGGATGAAGGTACGATCGTAGGCAGCATCGCCCGAAATCCGAAAGACCGGATGCAGATGGCGGTTATGTCCGACCCGTCGATGGGCAAGCACGCGGTCACTCATTATCGGGTGCTTGAACGGCTGGGATATGTCACGCTGGTAGAGTGCATACTCGAAACCGGACGTACTCATCAGATTCGTGTCCACATGAAACATATCGGGCATGTACTTTTCAATGACGAACGCTATGGCGGTCACGAAATACTGAAAGGTACTCACTTTAGTAAATACAAACAATTTGTAAATAATTGCTTTGACACTTGTCCCCGGCAGGCTCTGCATGCCATGACATTGGGGTTCGTACATCCCGTCACAGGCGAAGAGATGTACTTTACTTCCGAACTTCCGGATGACATGACCCAGCTTATCGAGAAGTGGCGAGGCTATATAAGTAACAGAGAAATAGAATGAAACGCACAATTGCTATCGTAGCCGGAGGTGACACCTCCGAATTTCATGTATCCCTGCGTAGTGCACAGGGAATATATTCCTTCATAGATAAGGAAAAGTACACACTGTACATTGTCGAGATGCAGGGGACCCGTTGGGAAGTACAATTGCCGGATGGTGCAAAAGCGCCGGTAGACCGTAACGATTTCAGCTTTATGCTGGGAACGGAGAAGATTAAGTTTGACTTTGCCTATATTACCATTCACGGTACTCCGGGCGAAGACGGCCGTCTTCAGGGATACTTTGACATGATGCACATACCATACTCTTGTTGCGGGGTGCTGGCTGCGGCGATCACCTATGACAAGTTTACCTGCAACCAATACCTGAAAGCCTTCGGAGTGCGTATTGCAGAATCGTTGCTATTGCGTCAGGGACAATCGGTTTCCGACGAAGATGTGATGGAAAAGATCGGTTTGCCTTGTTTCATCAAGCCGAGTCTGGGCGGTTCGAGCTTCGGCGTAACAAAGGTTAAGACGAAAGAACAAATACAGCCGGCCATTGTTAAGGCCTTTGAAGAAGCCCAGGAAGTGCTCGTAGAAGCATTTATGGAAGGAACGGAGCTGACCTGCGGCTGCTATAAAACCAAAGACAAGACCGTCATCTTCCCGCCTACGGAAGTGGTGACACATAATGAGTTCTTTGATTATGATGCAAAATACAATGGTCAGGTAGACGAGATAACTCCTGCACGCATCTCGGACGAACTGACGAATCGCGTGCAAATGCTGACCTCGGCCATTTATGACATATTGGGCTGTTCCGGTATCATCCGTGTGGATTATATTGTGACTGCCGGCGAAAAGATCAATCTGCTGGAAGTGAATACAACTCCGGGGATGACCACTACAAGCTTTATTCCCCAGCAAGTGCGTGCTGCCGGACTGGATATAAAGGATGTGATGACTGATATAATAGAAAATAAATTTTTAAGTATTAAGTATTAGGTATTAAGTATTAATTCCATGCGGTTTACAGCGCAGCCTAATACTTTATACTTAATACCTAATACTTATTTATAAACTTCATAGCTTATGGATACTACAGAGTTTGATGAGATTCGTCCTTATAATGATGAGGAACTTCCTCAAATCTTTGAGGAGCTGATTGCTGATCCTGCTTTTCAGAAGGCGGCTACTGATGCGATACCGAACGTCCCCTTTGAACTTTTGGCGCAGAAAATACGCGCTTGTAAGAGCAAGCTGGATTTTCAGGAAACATTCTGTTATGGTATTTTATGGAAAATAGCGGCGGACCATACGGATGGGCTGACTCTGGATCATACGGCTGTGCCGGATAAAAGCAAGGCTTATACATATCTCTCCAATCATCGGGATATTATATTGGATTCGGGCTTCCTCTCTATTTTGCTGATTGATCAGGGAATGGATACGGTAGAGATAGCGATTGGTGACAATCTGCTGGTTTATCCGTGGATCAAGAAGCTGGTTCGTGTCAACAAGTCGTTTATTGTACAACGGGCGCTGACCATGCGGCAGATGCTGGAATCTTCGGCACGGATGTCCCGTTATATGCATTATACCATTAGTGAGAAGAAGCAGTCTATCTGGATTGCCCAGCGCGAAGGACGTGCCAAAGACTCGAACGACCGTACTCAGGACAGCGTGCTGAAGATGCTGGCGATGGGTGGTGAAGGCGACTTGATCGACCGTTTGATGGAGATGAATATCGCTCCTCTTGCCATTTCGTACGAATATGACCCCTGTGACTTTCTGAAAGCGCAGGAGTTTCAGTTGAAAAGAGATATAGAAGGATATAAGAAAACCACTCAGGACGATTTGATCAGTATGCAGACCGGTCTTTTCGGATACAAAGGAAAAGTGCATTTTCAGACCGCTCCCTGTATCAATGACAGGTTGGCGCAGCTGGACCGTTCGTTACCGAAGCAGGAACTGTTCTCCAGTATATCTGCCTGCATCGACCAGAGGATTCATAGTAACTACCGGATCTATTCGGGCAATTACGTTGCCTATGACTTGCTGAAGGGTACATCCGAGTTTGCCGGTCATTACACTCCCGAAGAGAAACAACGATTCGTAACCTATATCGAGCAACAACTGGGCAAAATAAAGATTCCGAATAAAGACGAAGACTTTTTGCGTGGAAAATTGTTATTAATGTATGCCAATCCGTTGGTGAACTATTTAGCTGCTTGCCAATGAATAAAGTAAAGTTACATACACTCTGGCTTTTTTGGGAATGCTTTTCCTGATGACTGCCTGCGGGGATGATGATGATTACTATTATCCTTCTGTGAAGTTGGAATTTGTCACAGTGAAGGCTGGGGCGGATGGTCTGATACAGAGTCTGCTTCCTGACAAGGGAGAGCTGTTGACTGTTGCGAAAGACCGTACCGGATCAACCATTTCTCCGAACTCGGCCAGGCGTGTGATCAGTAACTATGAAGTAAATCCGGAGGATGCTACGGCTGTCATATACTCATTGCAGTCGGTGGTGACACCGGAGCCAAAGGGGGCTGACGATCCGGCTTTCGAAGGCGGACTGAAGTATGATCCGGTAGATGTGACCAGCATTTGGCTGGGGCGTGACTATTTGAATATGATTCTGAACGTGAAGATCAATATCAATAGTGGCAAACAGCACGTGTTTGGTATGATAGAAGAAAGCGTAGAGTCGGAGGGGGATGAGACAGTCGTAACTTTGTCTCTGTTTCATGATGCGAATGGGGATGAGGAGAACTATAATCGTCGTGCTTACATTTCTGTTCCTCTGACGAAATATGTGGATGAAGAAAATCCTCATCAAACCATAAGGATAAAATTCAAGTATCATACCACAGATAAAAGTGGTGTGGTGGTAGAATCAAGCAAGTATTGTGATCCGGGATTTGAATATGTTCCGGGCGTGAACTGATTAAGATAGTACATATGTTTAAAATGAATCAATTAGTCGTGGGATTATTTTTATTTCTCTCTTCTCTTTTCTCCTGTCAGCAGAAAGGAGACTTTAAAACGGTGAATGTAGAGGATTTCGATTCTATCATTCAGGATGAAGAAGTGCAGCGTCTGGATGTTCGTACACTGGCTGAATATTCAGAAGGACATATTGCAAAAACGATCAATATAAATGTGATGGATGACTCTTTTTGCCTCGATGGCGGATTCATTGTTGCAAAAGAACAAACCGGTTGCGTTGTATTGCCGTAGCGGTAAACGGAGCAAGAAAGCTGCTGGCGATCCTTAGTGAAAAAAGGATATAAGGTTGTGGAGCTTGGTAAAGGATTCAATGCCTGGCAGGCGGCAGGAAAGGAGATAGAATACTAAACTGTGAGCGGTGGAAGTCTCGTCTTCTTTACTGAAAGTTCATTCTTATACGTTTTTTCAATTACTATCAGATTGCTTTATATCTGTTATTTATGCAAATCAATAGTTGAATTTTGTTCCTTTCCGCATGGATTTGAACTAAATGATAATCAATAGTATCTTAAAATCTCCTCCTTCGAGAAGGAGGAGTACCCGTAGGGGGAGGTGGTAGGTGAATACATAATCCTGTTATTTACAAAGAAATAGGAACAAACATTATTTCTCCTACCACCTCGGTCTGCGACCACTCCTCCTTCTCGAAGGAGGAGATTCGAGATAGAATCGACTTTTTAATCACCCCCCAATGGTGATACTACTGTTTGATTCATTTTTGTTCAATTATGAATTATTCACTGTTTACACTTTTTTATAACTCATAATGATAAAAAATCTTCTGAATAAACAGCTGTACTACGGTTTATTCCAATCCCTCAATCAATCTCTTCAAAACCACTGTAGCCGAGATTTCACGGTTGGCAGCTTCGGGGATAACGATAGACTGGGGACTTTCGATTACATCATCCGTAACGATCATATTTCTGCGAACAGGCAGGCAGTGCATAAAGAAAGCATTGTTGGTTACTGCCATCTGTCGGTCGCTGACTGTCCATTCACGGTCTTTGCTTAATATCTGACCGTAATTGTCGCCTGTATAGGCAGCCCAGTTCTTGGCGTATATAAAGTCTGCTCCTTCGAAAGCCTTCATCTGATCATACTCTACCTTGGCATTTCCTACGAATTGCGGCGCCAGTTCATATCCTTCCGGATGAGTGATAACGAAATCATAATCAGTGGCATTCATCCACTCTGCAAAAGAGTTGGGAACAGCCTGTGGCAATGGACGGGGATGCGGAGCCCAAGTCATGACGACTTTGGGACGTGCCGTCTTTTTATATTCCTCAATGGTGATTAAATCGGCAAAGCTCTGCAATGGGTGGCGGGTGGCTGCCTCCATCGAGAAGACAGGACGTCCGGAATATTGGATAAATTGATTCAGAATAGTCTCCTGATAGTCAAAATCACGATCTTCGAAACGGGCAAAGGAACGTACTCCGATGATGTCACAATAACAACCCATTACAGGGATCGCTTCCAGCAAATGTTCCGGTTTGTCTCCGTCCATAATTACACCACGTTCTGTTTCCAATTTCCATGCACCTTGATTGATGTCAAGCACCATTACATTCATTCCCAGATTAAGCGCGGCTTTCTGTGTGCTGAGGCGGGTGCGCAGACTGGAGTTAAAGAAGATCATCATCAATGTCTTGTTTCGTCCCAACTCTACATATTTGAAGCGGTCTTTTTGAATTTCAAATGCTTCTGCAAGGGCTGATTTTAAATCGCCGATGTCCTGTACACAAGTAAGTAAATTTCTTCATTTTATCTATCATTAATCGTTATTGTCCAATTGATCATTTGTCGTTTCCTCACTTTACCATCTGGTCTGTCCGTCGCCTTCGATCACCCATTTGTAGGAAGTGATTTCCTCCAGTCCCATCGGACCGCGGGCATGCAGCTTTTGAGTACTGATGCCTATTTCGGCTCCCAGGCCGAATTGTGCACCGTCGGTGAAAGCGGTAGATACGTTAGTATATACGCATGCCGCATCTACTATCTTAGTAAACAAGGCGGCACGCTCTTTGTTTTCGGTCACGATACATTCGCTGTGCCTTGAACTGTTTTCCTGTATATGTCCCAGTGCGTCTTCAAAGCTTTTCACCGTTTTGACAGCCATTTTGTAGTCCAGAAACTCTGTTCCGAAGCTTTCCGGGGTGGCAGGTTGCAGCAACTCAGCCGGATAATGTCCTTCCAGTGCCTGATAAGCCTGTGTATCTGCATAGATAGTAACCTTGCTTTCTTTCAGTTGATCGCAGAGCGCAGGCAAATCCCCCAGACGTTTCTCATGAATGATGGTACAGTCGAGCGCATTGCACACGCTGACACGGCGTGTCTTGGCATTATGGATAATATCCGCTCCTTTCCGGGTATCCCCGAACTCATCAAAATAAGTATGGCAGATACCTGCTCCTGTTTCAATGACAGGAATCCGTGCATTCTCGCGCACGAAATTTATCAGATTGCTGCTGCCTCTCGGAATAATCAGGTCTACATAGCCTACCGCATTCAGTAATGCTGCCGTAGCCTCTCTGTCAGCCGGGAGCAGTTCTACTATATGCGGATTGACATGAAACTTTTCGAGTACCTTGTGAATGACACTGATGATGGCACGGTTGGAATCGTCTGCGTCACTTCCACCTTTCAGGATACAGGTATTTCCACTTTTCAGGCAAAGGGAAAAGACGTCGAAGCTGACATTAGGACGCGCTTCATAGATGATGCCTATTACTCCGAAGGGGACACTGACTTTGGTCAGCTTCATTCCATTGGGGCGGGAGGTTTCCTTTAAAATCCTTCCCAGCGGGGGGGGAGAGTGGCTACATTACGTGTGTCGGCAGCGATGCCTTTCAGCCTTTCCTCCGTCAGTTTTAACCGGTCGTACTTCGGGTTACTCTTGTCCATCCGTGCCAGGTCCTTTTCATTTTCTGACAGGATAAAGGGTGTTTCGGCAATGGCAGCATCAGCGACCGCGTTCAGTATCTGATTGATGGTGTCGTCGCTCAGCAATGCCAATTCCCGGCTGGCAGCTTGTACAGCAGCGAAAGTTCCGTTTAAATTTGTAGTCATTTGCTCCTTTTTACGTTTTATATTTTTTATTCGATATACAGATAGTCGTAATGTACTACAGGCTTTTTGCCATGTTTGCCCATTGCTTCCCTGGCCTGTGCGGAGTCGCAGTTCGCTTTTCCTACACCAACCTGATTGCCCTGGAAGTCCATGATGCGTACAATATCGTCTTTCTCAAATTCGCCTTCGATGTGGGTGATTCCGACCGGAAGAATGCTGGCTGCCTTCTCCGAGCTGAGGATATCCGTGGCACATTCGTTAATATGAATTTCCCCTTTGGCGAATCCTTCGCTGTGGGCAATCCATTTCTTTACACTGGATACCGCTTCGGTGGAAGGGATAAAGCGCGTGCAAACCGTATCGTCCGGCTGTTGCAACAAGTCTACGAGAATATTATCCCGTTTTCCGTTGGCGATAATGACTGTAATCCCTTCGTCAGCTACCTTGCGGGCGATATTCGTTTTCGTCAGCATACCGCCACGACCGAAGCTCGATTTGGTAGCCTGGATATAGTTGGATAAATCCTTTCCATGCTCGATCTCCCGAATGACAGCGGAGGCAGGATCGGAGGGTGAACCGTTGTAGATTCCGTCTATGTTACTCAGGATAATCAATGCCTGCGCATCCATCATGGAAGCGATCAGTCCGGAAAGTTCGTCATTGTCCGTGAACATAAGTTCGCTGACCGAAATCGTATCATTCTCATTGACGATGGGGATGACGCCGTTTTCGAGCATCACCGTCATGCAGTTCTTCTGATTCAGATAATGGCGGCGGGTACTGAAGTTCTCTTTGGTAGTCAGTACCTGACCTACCGCAATGCCGTGTTCACGGAAAAGCTCATAGTAGCGGTTTATTAATTTAGCCTGTCCTACGGCGGAGAATAACTGGCGCTGGTCTACACTGTCGAGCTTTTTCTGCGGGTGTATCTCGCTGCGTCCCGAAGCAACAGCTCCCGAAGAAATAAGAATGATCTCTACTCCGGATTTATTTAATTCTGCTATCTGGTCAACGAGTGCCGACATACGGGTGACGTCCAATGTACCGTCACGGCGTGCCAATACGTTACTGCCTACTTTTACTGCTATTCGTGTAAACTCTTGTTTCATCCTTACTAACGATTTGAAAGTACAAATATAGAGCTTTTTGTCGATATGTTACAAAAACAGGCTGAAAAGAATTATCTTTGCAGCCTGACAGATAAAAGAAAAACAATGAAACATACGAATCCCCAAGTAGAACAAATGACCTCCTTTATCGTGATGGATGTATTGGAGCGTGCAAATGAATTACAGAAACAAGGTGTGGACGTTATCCACCTGGAAGTCGGTGAGCCGGACTTTGACGTTCCGGCTTGTGTGGCGGAAGCTGCTAAGGCTGCCTACGACCGGCACCTCACACATTATACTCACTCTTTGGGGAATCCGGAGTTGCGTCGTGAAATAGCCGCTTTTTATCAGCGTGAATATGGAGTCACTGTCGATCCGGATTGTATTGTCGTCACTTCCGGCTCTTCTCCGTCTATCCTTCTGGTCTTGATGTTGCTTTGCAACTCGGACAGTGAAGTGATTCTGTCCAATCCGGGATATGCGTGTTATCGTAACTTCGTGTTGGCTGCCCAGGCAAAACCTGTCTTGGTGCCTCTGTCCGAAGAGAATGGTTTGCAATATGATATAGAGGCGATCCGTAAGTGCGTTACTCCGTATACGGCAGGTATTTTTATTAATTCGCCGATGAATCCGACGGGTATGTTGCTGGATGAGAATTTCCTGAAAAGTGTGGCATCTTTGGGCGTTCCTATTATTTCGGATGAGATCTATCACGGACTGGTATACGAGGGACGTGCGCATAGTATTCTGGAATATACGGATAAGGCTTTTGTCCTGAACGGATTTTCCAAGCGATTTGCGATGACAGGGCTGCGTTAGGTTATCTGATAGCACCGAAATCCTGTATGCGTTCTTTGCAGAAGTTGCAGCAGAATCTGTTTATCTGTGCGTCCAGCATCGCCCAGCAAGCGGGGATTGCCGCATTACGACAGGCTGACTCGGATGTGGAACGGATGAAGCAGATCTATGATGAACGCCGCCGGTATATGATCAGCCGCCTTCGGGAAATGGGATTCGAGATCAAAGTTGAGCCTCAGGGTGCCTTTTATATTTTCGCTGATGCACGTAAGTTCACTACCGACTCTTATCGCTTTGCATTCGATGTTCTCGAAAAATGCGCATGTCGGCATCACTCCCGGTATAGACTTTGGAACGGGAGGCGAAGGATATGTCCGTTTCTCCTATGCGAATTCGCTGGAGAGTATCCGGGAAGGACTGGACCGTATCAGTCAGTATCTTTCTCGTTGCGGCTTCTGATCAGTTCAGTAGCGGCTTCGTACTGGTCTTCAGTGACCAGAACAGATACAGATGGAGCAATATAGGGGGCTAATGTCCCCATGATACCATCTTTAATGACGCAGCGGATGTCATTACTTTCCAACAATCCCTTGATAATTTCTGCTTCCCATGGCGAACCGGAGAATACTTCTATGGCCCTGCTATAATCTTCTTCTTTCATAATCTTATGCTATTTGAGGTTATGTATACAAATATAACAAAAAAGAAGGAAAGATTGATCAGCTTTCCCATATTTATTCGAGAGAGATTCTTTTTACGTCGATTTGCTGGTTCAGGAAGGAAGAGGCCGATTCGACAAACTTCTCTTCCGCCTCTGTGGTGTAAAACAGACAGCTGCCGTTTTGGGTGCATTTGGCTTTCATTTCCGGGTGTCTGCTCAGGTAGTCCTTCAGACTTTCGGCTACATATTCTCCTTGTGCGACAATGCGGATATGCTTCGGAGTGTATTCTTGTATCTTAGGGAGCAAGATAGGATAATGCGTACAGCCCAGAATCATCGTGTCAATTTCGGGATCTTTGGATAGCAGCTGGTTAATGTATTTCCGGATGAAATAATCAGCCCCTTCGTTCTGTGATTCATTATTTTCCACTAGCGGTACCCACATGGGGCATGCTATTCCGTTCACTTGAATATCCGGGAATAGCTTATGTATCTCCAATGGATACGATTCGGACTTGATGGTACCTGCTGTTGCCAGTATCCGATATGACGGCTTTGAGTAATGTCGCCTATACACTCAACGGTAGGGCGGATAACTCCGAGTACACGGCGTTCAGGGTCAATGCCGGGCAAGTCATTCATTTGTATGCTGCGCAATGCTTTGGCAGAGGCTGTATTGCAGGCCAAGATAACGAGATGACATCCCATTTCAAACAATTTATTGACTGCCTGCAAAGTGAATTCGTATACGATTTCAAAAGAACGTGTGCCGTAAGGAGTGCGTGCATTGTCTCCCAGATAGATATAATCATATTCCGGCAGCGCCTCTCTTATCTTGTTGAGGATAGTCAGCCCACCGTATCCGGAATCGAAAACTCCGATTGGTCCGGGTGTATGAGATAGATGTTGCTTCATGACGAGTGCGGTTTTATATACGCAAAGTTACATGAAAAAAGGGAAAGAGAAAGAAGTATGATCTTCTTTTTCTCTTTCCCTTTCGGTATTTTATAGCTTATAGCTTCTTATTTGATGCCAAGCTGTGTCTTTACCTTAGGAGTCAGATTAATACTTTGTGACTCATTAACGTAAGCAACCGGTGTTCTTGCAAGGTCGAAGATGTAGATTACGCCTTCGGCAGCACCTACCGCTTTAATTGCGTCGTCCAACTTTTTGTAGATAGGAGCCATTGCATCAGCCTGAGCCTTTTGCATCTGCTGTTGAGCTTCCTGCTGGAACTGCTCTTGTCTTTGCATCATATCCTGCAGTTCTTTTTGTCTTCTCTCAGCGATGTTAGCAGGAAGAGAGTCCTTAGCGATAGCTTGCTGGAATTCCTGATATTTCTTGTTGAATTCTTCCTGAGTTCTTTGTAATTCGCTGGTCAGTTGTTTGTCTAGTGCTTCAATATCAGATTGTGCCTTAGCAAATTCAGGCATTGCTGAAACGATTTCTTGGGCATTAATATGACCGAATTTCAGATTTTGTGCAAATACACCCATTGGGAGTGCAAGCATCAATACAAGTGCAATTTTTTTTAGCATAGTTCTATAATTTATTTGAATGATTTTTAGTTATTTTCGATGCAAATGTATGAAATTAATTTGAAATATCCTAATTTTCTCAGCACTTCATCACTAATATCAATACGTGGATTGGCAAAAATGATGCCTGCAGTAGAGGCTCTGTCAAGTACAAGGTCGTATCCGTGTAGTTGCGACAGTTCCTTTACGGCACCATATATTTCATCCTGAATAGGATTAATCAGCTTCTCCTGCATCTTAGCCAGTTCGCCTTCCGGACCGAAGTATTTGCGCTTCAGTTCGGCAGCGGATTTCTCTTTCGCTACAATTTCATCTTCCTTCTTAGTCTTCTGAGCCGCAGAGAGTAGAGGACTGAGCTTGATAGTCCTGGAACATCTTCTGTGCTTCCTTGGCAATTACCTCCACTTCGCTTTGATATTTCTTCGTAGCTTCCTGCAATTGCTCATTAGCGCTTTTTGATATGCCGGAATATTTTTCAGAATATATTCCGTGTCGATCAATGCAAATTTTTGTGCACTAGCTGCCATACTGATGGCAAACAGTAACATAATGGATAGAACAGACTTTTCTCATGACGTTTAGTTTTTAGTTTTTATATTAGAATTCTTGTCCTAAGATAAAGTGGAACTGGCTGCCGCCGTATTCCTTACTATTGTTAATCTTATCGAAACCGTAACCCCAGTCGATACCCATCATACCAATCATCGGCAAGAAGATACGAACACCGATACCGGCAGAGCGTTTCAAATCAAACGGATTGAATTTTGAGATATCATGCCATGCGTTACCAGCCTCCAAGAAACCTAACACATAAATGTTAGTACTTGTTTCCAGCATCAATGGATATCTTAATTCGATACCAAGACGAGCGTAAGCATATCCTTCTTCTCCGTACGGTGTCAGTGAACTGTTTTCATAACCACGCAAGGCAATACTTTCCGTTGCATAGCTTGAATATCCAGTCATACCGTCACCACCTACGTCGAATGTACCGAATGGTGATTTCTTGTATTGGTTATAGTGACCTAACAACCCAAACTCTGTACGTGTCATCAATACCAGACACTTAGGATGTGCTATATAATCCATCAACGGAGTATATGTTTTGGCTTTAAATTTCCATTTGTGGTACTCAACCCATCTATGAAGTTTATTCATATTATCTTGGGTAATACCCCTATCATCTGTTGGATCGTAGAAATAACCTTTATAGTCTTTACCATCAAACAATGAGTACGGAGGAGTAAGCTGAACTGACAACGAGAAGTCCGAGCCTGTGCGTGGGAAGATCGGGTTGTCAATAGAGTTACGTGCCAAAGTTAGTGAAAGGCTGAGGTCATTACATTTACCGTTGGTTACCGGGAAATATTGCCAGTCTTTCAGATTATAGCGTTGGTAAGCTAATTCTGCAGAAAGAGTGAAATAGTCATCCGGCCATTTCAGACGTTTACCCCAACCTACGGAAAGTCCCCACATCTTGATAGACTTATCAGGGTCATAATAGTTTTCATAGTTGTTGTAATTGCCATAGTTGTACATACCATAGCCACCATAACCGCTATACATACTATTGTAATAGTTGTTGAAATAGCTTGAGTTGTAGTAACGGCTGCTGATGTCAGTCTGAACTGAGAAGAAAGCCGATACGGAAAGTGAGTTCGGTCGTTTACCTCCAAACCAAGGATCGAAGAATGAGATACTATATGACTGATAGTATTTAGCATTCGTCTGACCGCTGATGGTCAATGTCTGTCCGTCACCTTGCGGCAGGATACCACGGTAGTTTTCACCCGGACGCAGCAAGTTGGCAACAGAGAAGTTGGTAAATTTCAGACTCAGCTTACCGATGATACCTGTTTGTCCCCAACCGGCAGAGAATTCTACCTGGTCATTGGCTTTAGATGTCAAAGGCAGACCTATATCAACTGTTCCGTTTACAGGGTCCGGCTGAATATCCGGCTGCAGTTTTTCAGGGTCAAAGTGTCCCATCTGCTGGATTTCACGTAATGAACGCATCAGGTCATCCTTGCTGAACAACTGTCCCGGACGAATACGAAGCTCACGACGAACTACGTTTTCATACAGACGGTCGTTACCGCTGATGTTGATCTTATTAATCGTAGCCTGACGGCCTTCATAAATTCTCATTTCGAGGTCGATGGAGTCACCGACGATATTTACTTCTACCGGATCAAGATTGTAGAACAAATAACCGTTATTGTAATATAAGTTACCGATTGCGTCGTCATCTGTAGAGGTACGTTCTCCCAGCAACTTCTGGTTATAAACATCACCCTTCTTCATGCGGAGCAGGAAGTTCAACTGTTCTGACGGATAGAGAGTGTTACCTACCCATGTAACGTTACGCAGATAATATTTTTGTCCCTCGTCTATATCCATATATACATCTACCGTCTTTGCATCGTACTTTGTGCTACACTGTCTTTTTACGATCATTGCGTCACGATATCCCAGCTCGTTATACTTATCTATGATCAGCTGCTTATCTGCTTCAAAGTTTTCCGGAACAAATTTCTTGGTGCGGAACAGATTCAGGAAGTTTGCCTTTTTCATTGGTCTTCTTCATTACTTTCTTCAGCTTGGATGTTTTGATGGCCGAGTTTCCGGTGATATGGATAGCGTGCACTTTAATCTTTTCCTTCTTGTCGATATCAATGTCAACAATCACCTGATTTTCGTTAGATGGATCGTCCTTTTGCGCGATAATCACTTCTGCATTCTTAAAGCCTTTATCGTCAAAATAACGTTTGATCAATGTCTTTGCACGGTCTACGGTATTCGGAGTAATCTGCATACCTTTTACCATTCCCAGCTTGCTTTCAAGATCGGTACGTTCTGACTTCTTCACACCATGATAGCGCACATCCGCAATACGGGGACGCTGTGTCAGACTGATTTTTAACCAAATCTTGTTGCCTTCTATCTTTTCGGCAGTAATCTGTACGTTAGAGAACAAACCATGTTTCCAGTAGCGCTTGATTGCTCCGGTAATCTCATCACCCGGCACGGTAATCGTCTGTCCAACGGACAGTCCGGATAATCCGATTAACACATAGTCTTCATAATTCTTCACGCCTTCAACCTTGATGTCTGCTATCTCATACTTTTTAGGCGTTCCTGAGTATAAGATGACTGGCTTAGAGTCTTCGTCAGTGTTGGTATTCTGCGTAAAGCCCGTGGCTGCAAAGCAGAACAGGCAGATAAACGTTACGAATATAAAGGAAATACGATAATGCATTTATGTTATAATTTGATGTTTCGAATTATGTTAGCTGATTTGTTCACTTGTTTTGCCGAACCGGCGCTCTCTTTGCTGATACTCATAAATGGCTTTGCAGAATTCTTCTTTATCGAAGTCCGGCCAGAATGTATCACAAAAATAAAGCTCCGAATAAGCACATTGCCATAGCAGGTAGTTACTTAGTCGGATTTCTCCTCCCGTGCGGATCAGTAAATCCGGGTCGGGCATAAAGTTTGTGGTCAGATGAGCAGTTATGTATTCATCTGTTATTTGTTCAGGAGATATTTCTCCCGTTTTCGCAAGCGTTGCAATCTGTCGGACTGCTTCAGTCATTTCCCTGCGGGAAGAGTAGCTGAGTGCAAGTACCAGACAGGTTCCTGTATTATTAGCTGTGTGTTCTATACATCTTGACAGACCTTCCTGCACTTCAGCAGGTAATTTCTTTATATCGCCAATAATGCGGAAACGAATATTGTTCTTCATCAGCGTTTCTTCTTCGATAGAATCCAGCAATAGATTCATCAAAGCTGTTACTTCTTCCTGCGGACGATTCCAGTTCTCAGTGGAGAAGGTATATAAAGTCAGATATTTGACCCCCCAGACGTGCAGCATCCTCGATAATTTTATGTACCGTTTCTGCGCCTGCCTGGTGACCGTAAGTACGTTCTTTTCCCCGTTGCTTTGCCCATCTTCCGTTGCCATCCATGATGATGGCTATGTGCTGGGGAATCCGATTTTTTGTCTATTTTTTTCTCTATATAGGACATGTTTTGATTATAAGGTTCGTATTTAAACTACTTCTTATTATTGTATTAGAAATCCGAGTTTATTAACTCTACCACGCCAGATTTTGTCAATACCTTGACCGCCTACCATCCATATATAATGGTTTCTGTCAACTACCATTGTGTAGTTTGCTTCTTTTTCCTTGAAGCTGGATTCGTGAAGAGAAGGATGTTGTGTTATTCCTCCTTCAAGTTTCACCGGAGGAAGAATTCCGGGAAGCATGAACATTCTGTCTACCCCTTTCCATACAAGTAATGTCGGGGAGGTATAGAATTTCTGGAATCCCTTAGCATCATCTTTTGTCTCTTTTTTTCCGCAAATGTAGAATGCGTCATTATAATGTATAATAGACGGGTCTACTAATTTCGGACAGTTATTATTTGATGGAATCTCCATTGGAATCCAGGATTTACCATCTTCTGAGGCCCAAACGACCGTAGCTGTGTCATTGTCTAAACCGTCTTTAGTATTACCCACAACGATTGCATTCAACGTTCCGCTTTCAGTTTGCATATACATCGGCTGACAGATTGTTTATCGGGAACTCAGCAGGGACAGCTGTTAATTTGTCTATATCTTTCTCCCATGTTGCATCTTTCTCTGCAAAACTGAAATATTTCTCTCCATTAATCTCTACTATACCTGCTATTCCATTTATCTTTTTATGGTTACTGCCATCACTGTCAGAAAAGCTGGTTATCAGATTAGTAACGGAAACACCATCGGAATTGAGTACTTCATCTTTTGTCCAAGTCAAACCGTCATTGGAATTATATACTTCCTTATTCTCAGCAAGTAAATATAACTTGTCAACGAATCGGATAATGGATGTAATATCAGCACCAACAGGAAGTTTTCCTGTCGTTTCTTTATCCCATTTTTGACCATAGTTTAAACGATCAGTAGGAGAGCCTGCCGGTATTGCTGTGCTATAAATATCATCACTGTTTTGAGTGAATAGTAATATCTTATCCCCAAGCGTTACTATCTTTTGTTTTTCAGTAGTGTTGCTCATAGGATTATTCGCTATCGGCTCTTTTCCCCAACTGAGTGAATCGGGAACCATCGTATGCATCCGTATATTAACTTTATACTCATTCTGAACCTCCATATTCGGTGCCCATACCTTCAGTACCAGAAAGTTGTTTTCTCGGTTGCATTTACATACTTAGTCAGGTCAATAGAGTCGTTAATATTAACGATTGAATCCTGATCGTTCTGATCTTTCATCGTCACGATACCGGATGCTGTTGTCAGCGTCTTGATCAGAATACTATTAATGATCGTGTCAGCATTGACAGGCAGTGAATCCACATTATATATTAAACGACTAACTTGGTCAATTCTGAATTTATAGTTTACCCCATAACCTATAGTGTCAAGTTCAAATGCGCGTATAGTCGCATCCGGACTATAATTGACTTCGTTATCATTGTCAAGGCAAGACGTAATAACGAATGACACCATGAAAAAAAACTCGCAATGATTGATAAAAACTTTAATTCTCATTTGAAAGATTGTGTTTATTTACAAGTTGCAAAAATAGGAACATTTTTTCCGATATAGAACATTAAGGGGAAGTTTTATATAAAATTATAGATAATAACGCTGTTTTTATCGACGTAGAACCCCTTGAATAGAACTATTTTAGCTATTTCTCGAAAACATAATGCCAAATCTGTCTGTCGAAGTGTTTTTCAGTCGAATAACTAAAATTATCGCTTATTTCAGGTGCTTTAACACCGGAATTCAGCTTGCACGGACATTTCTCAATATATACTTCATCCCATAGTTCGGCATCAATAAATGATTGGAGCAGCTGACTTCCTCCTTCTACCAGTAAGGACTGTATTTTTTGTTGATATAGCACTTTCATGATCTGTGGCAGAATATCCTGTGTGAATTCAATCGTGCGGTATGTGACGTTCTTCTTGTCCGGATGTTTTTCTGCTGTAAATACGATGGTGGGTACTTCTCCGTCAAACAGACGCAGGCTGTGGGGGGAAGAGACAATGCACGGTCCAAAACGATGCGTGCCGGATTCCGGCCGTACCAGTTGCGGACTGTCAGCGACGGATTGTCCAACAATGCTGTCCGCCTGCCTACCATGATTGCATCAGTTTCCGCTCTCTTTTTTTATGTACAAGTATGGAAGTAAGAGGGGAGGACAGTACTACGGGATTGCCGTCTGTTCGTTCTACATCAATGAAATGATCAGCCGATTCTGCCCATTTTAGTGTGATAAAGGGGCGGTGCAGCGTATTGAAAGTAATGAAGCGCCGGATCAGATACCTGCATTCTTTCTCCAGTACGCCTACTGTCACTTCTCTTCCGGCGTCCCGCAACTTCTGAATTCCTCGTCCGGCGACCTGTGAGAACGGGTCTTGACAGCCAATTACAATCCGGGGAATCTGCTTCTCGATAATCAAGTCGGCACAAGGAGGCGTCTTTCCGTAGTGTGAGCAAGGTTCCAGGCTGACATAAATGGTGGAACGGCTCAATAAAGACTTGTCTTTGACGGAACGAATCGCGTTTACTTCGGCATGCGCCTCTCCGCAGCGGATGTGATATCCTTCGCCGATAATAAGTCCGTCACATACGATAACAGCCCCTACCATCGGGTTCGAGCAACATTGCACAGTCCGTTTTTTGCCAGCTCAATGCAACGTCTCATGTATTTTTCTTCTTCCATTTTGGTGCTCTTCGCTATATTATTCTTACTTTTGCACTCCGAAATCGTAAAATATGAACCGCATCACTACTTACATCCGTCAGTCACTACAGGATATTTATCCGCCGGAAGAGGTCAAAGCTCTTTCGATGTTGATCTGTTGCGACATGTTGGGGGTGGATGCGCTTGATATTTACATGGGCAAAGATATAATTTTATCTGCATGCAAACAGCGTGAATTAGAAAACATTATATTCCGTTTGCAGAAAAATGAGCCAATACAGTACATACGGGGATATGCTGAGTTCTGTGGAAGGAACTTCCGGGTAGCTCCCGGCGTGCTGATCCCTCGTCCGGAGACGGCCGAACTGGTGGGCCTGATTGTGAAGGAGAATCCGGATGCCCGTCGCCTATTAGATATAGGTACGGGAAGCGGATGCATCGCCATCTCTCTGGATAAAAATCTGCCGGATGCGAAAGTGGATGCCTGGGATATTTCGGAAGAAGCGTTGGCTATTGCCCGTAAAAATAATGAAGAGTTGGATGCTCAGGTCACCTTCCGTCGACAGGATGTTTTTTTCTGCTGACGGAATACAGGGGGGCATCTTACGATATAATTGTCAGCAATCCGCCCTATGTGACGGAAACTGAAAAAACAGAGATGGAAGCCAATGTGCTTGACTGGGAGCCGGAACTTGCCCTGTTTGTTCCTGATGAAGACCCTCTGCGTTTCTATCGCCGGATTGCGGAACTGGGACGAGAACTACTTCGTCCGGGTGGCAAACTCTATTTTGAAATCAATCAGGCATACGGACAAGACATGATACGCATTGATAGAAATGAACCAATATCGGGACGTTCGTGTTATAAAAGACATATTTGGAAAAAGATAGAATACTTACAGCTAACCGATGAGTGCACAATTAACAGATGAAGAGGCGTTGAATCGTGTTGCCTCTTATTGCTCCGCTGCAGAACATTGCCGGGCAGAAGTAAATGAGAAATTACAGCGTTGGGGAATAGCCTATGAGACCATAGCGCGTATCCTTGAACGGCTGGAAACCGAAAAGTATATTGATGACGAGCGCTATTGCCGTGCTTTTGTGAACGATAAGTTTCGTTTTGCCAAATGGGGTAAGATGAAAATAGCACAGGGACTCTACATGAAGAAGATTCCTTCCGATGTGGCATGGCGTCATCTGAACGAAATTGATGAAGAGGAATATCTCTCCATCCTGCGTGACTTGCTGGCTTCCAAACGGAAAAGCATTCATGCGAAAGATGATTATGAACTGAACGGAAAGCTGATGCGATTTGCGGTGAGCCGTGGTTTTGAACTCAAAGATATACGTCGTTGTATCGAAATTCCGGAGGAAGAGGAACAATTCAGTTAAAAAAATAAACGGATTCTTCTTTTCTATTCTCGTTCAATTTCTGTACTTTTTGCGGCAAATAATTAATAGTTAGTTTAGTTATGAAAAACTTAGAGAGACTATTTGCGGAGAAACTTTTGAAGATTAAGGCTATTAAACTTCAACCCGCTAACCCTTTTACATGGGCTTCTGGATGGAAATCCCCCTTTTACTGTGACAACCGTAAAACTCTGTCCTATCCTTCTCTTCGTAATTTTGTGAAGATTGAGATTACACGTCTGATATTGGAACGATTCGGACAGGGGATGCGATTGCAGGTGTGGCTACAGGTGCTATCCCTCAGGGAGCATTAGTGGCTGACGCGTTGAATCTGCCGTTCGTGTATGTTCGTTCTACCCCGAAAGACCACGGATTGGAAAACCTGATTGAAGGAGAACTTCGTCCGGGTATGAAAGTCGTAGTGGTTGAAGATTTGATTTCTACAGGTGGTAGTAGTTTGAAGGCTGTGGAAGCAATTCGTCGCGATGGTTGTGAAGTGATCGGTATGGTAGCTGCCTATACGTATGGCTTTCCCGTTGCCGAGGAAGCATTCAAGAATGCTAAAGTACCTTTGGTGACGTTGACCAATTACGAAGCAGTACTTGATGTAGCACTTCGTACCGGTTATATCGAAGAAGAAGATATTGCGACATTGAACGATTGGCGTAAAGACCCGGCTCATTGGGATGCAGGGAAATAATATTGTATTATTTGATCGGAAATTTTAGTAAGAAAGAACCATTCGGACAATATCTGTTCGGATAGTTCTTTCTTTGATTTTATACGAATAAAGAATTATGGCTAATTTTGAAAGTAGTGTAAAGGTAATACCTTACAGTCAGGAACGTGTGTATGCCAAGCTATCGGACTTGAGCAATCTGGAATCGGTAAAAGACCGTTTGCCGGAAAGATAAAATACAGGACTTGAGTTTTGATTCGGATACACTGAGCTTTTAGCGTTTCGCCTATCGGTCAGCTGACGTTGCAGATTGTTGAGCGTGAACCTTGCAAATGTATTAAACTGGCAACTACCAACTCTCCGCTACCTTTTAATATGTGGATTCAGCTAGTCTCAACAACAGAGGAAGAGTGCAAGTTGAAAGTGACTATCAGTATGGATATCAATCCGTTTATGAAAGCGATGGTGCAGAAGCCCCTCCAGGAAGGTCTGGAGAAGATGGTTGAGATGCTGTCGATGATTAACTATTAAACAGGTAATAAGTAATAAATAATAGGTAATACCCGCGGAGTATCAACGTAACTACGATTATTACTTACTACTTATTACCTAATACTTAAATATTATGGCGCAGAAACTTTGGGAGAAATCCGTGCAGGTAAATAAAGATATCGAACGCTTTACGGTTGGACGCGATCGTGAAATGGACCTTTATCTTGCTAAGCATGATGGGTACTCGGTTCTATGGCTCATATTACGATGCTCGAAAGTATCGGTCTGTTGACCAAGGAAGAACTGGAACAGTTGTTGGCTGAGTTGAAGACTATTTATGCTTCGGTCGAAAGAGGTGAGTTTATAATAGAAGAAGGAGTAGAGGATGTGCATTCGCAGGTAGAACTGATGTTGACCCGGCGTTTGGGGAGATGTCGGTAAGAAGATTCACAGTGGTCGTTCACGGAATGATCAGGTTTTGCTGGACCTCAAACTCTTTACCCGTACACAGATTCGCGAGATCGCGGAAGCGGTGGAACAACTCTTTCATGTGTTGATTCTTCAGAGTGAGCGATATAAAAAATGTCCTGATGCCGGGATATACCCATTTGCAGATTGCGATGCCTTCATCCTTTGGATTGTGGTTCGGTGCATATGCCGAAAGCCTGGTGGATGATATGCAGTTCCTGCAAGCGGCTTTCAGGATGTGCAATCGCAATCCTTTGGGCTCTGCAGCAGGATATGGCTCCTCTTTCTCCGTTGAACCGGACGATGACAACCGATTTGTTAGGTTTCGATTCGCTGAATTATAATGTCGTTTATGCGCAGATGGGACGTGGCAAGTTGGAGCGTAATGTTGCTTTTGCATTGGCTACCATTGCCGGAACGATCTCAAGCTGGCTTTTTGATGCTTGTATGTTCAATAGTCAGAACTTCGGTTTCGTGAAGCTGCCGGATGATTGTATTACCGGTTCGAGCATCATGCCTCATAAGAAGAATCCGGATGTGTTCGAACTGACACGTGCTAAATGTAATAAACTGCAGTCTCTTCCTCAGCAGATAATGATGATAGCAAACAATCTGCCATCCGGTTACTTCCGTGACTTACAGATTATTAAAGAGGTTTTCCTTCCCGCTTTTCAGGAACTGAAGGACTGCTTGCAGATGACGACTTATATCATGAATGAGATTAAGGTGAATGAACATATCCTTGATGATGATAAATATCTGTTTATTTTCAGTGTCGAGGAAGTGAATCGACTGGCTCGTGAAGGTATGCCTTTCCGTGATGCGTATAAGAAAGTCGGTCTTGATATAGAAGCCGGAAAATTTACTCATGACAAACAGGTGCATCATACACACGAAGGAAGTATCGGTAATCTTTGTAATGATGAAATCTCCGCATTAATGCAACAAGTGGTCGATGGCTTCAATTTCTGTGGAATGGAGCAGGCTGAGAAAGCATTATTAGGGCGATAAATATTTTCTGCCAAACTTTTTGATCGAAAGTTTGGCAGAAACAAGGAAACTCATTATCTTTGCACCCGTTGAAAAAATGCGGAAATAGCTCAGTTGGTAGAGCATAACCTTGCCAAGGTTAGGGTCGCGAGTTCGAGCCTCGTTTTCCCGCTCTCTTTGAAAGGATGCTCGAATGGTGGAATGGTAGACACGAAGGACTTAAAATCCTTTGGCCATTGCGGCTGTGCGGGTTCAAGTCCCGCTTCGAGTACTCGGTAAAGCCCCTGTAAATCAATGATTTACGGGGCTTTTTGTTTGTATGCCTGTCATGGGGTTATCTTGTCTCTAGTGCTGATTAAAGTTGGATTTATACTACTAAATTAAACTGAGAGTTAAACCAAGAGTTAAACCGAAATTGCAATGAATGCTACAGCTAATGTGTTGTGCTACAGATCTAAAACTCTTAGTAATGGTGAACATCCGATCATGTTACGTGTCTGTAAAGGTGGTAAAAAGAAGTATATCAGTCTTGGAATCTCTGTCAATCCTAAATTTTGGGACTTTGAGAAGAACAAGCCTAAACGTAACTGTCCTAATAGAGAACAGCTGATTAAAAGTAATTAATGAGCAAGAGCAGAAGTATGCAGAGCAGATACTTGAGTTCTCTGTAGAGAAGCGAGAGTATACACCTACTACTTTGATTGAAGCGATTGTACCAGTCCAGAAGGCTAGAACGGTCGGTGAACTGTTTAATGAGTATATAGCCCAACTTAAAGACGAGGGGTAGGTTAGGGTATGCGCTTTCTGTACAACAGGTATGTAACTCTCTGTTGAAGTATAAAGGGCATTTAGATATATACTTCTCAGAGATAGATGTGAATTGGTTGAAAGCGTATGAATCATGGTTAAGATGTTGTAAGTTGGCAGATAATACAATCGGTATCAGATTCAGAACGCTACGAGCAGTTTATAACTTGGCTTTGGCAGAAGGTCTGGTAAAAGCGGATTGCTATCCATTCAAGAAGTACAAAGTCTCTAAATTACATAAGGAGACAGCTAAACGTGCTATAACGAAAGAACAGGTGAAGCAGGTTATCGATTATGATGTGTCAGGAGCACGCTTTTATAAAAGATTGGCTGTTGATATGTTTGCTTTCTCTTACTTAATGGGTGGTATCAACTTTACTGATATGGCGTTTCTTACCGACAAGAATGTTGAAGGAGGGCGTTTGGTGTATGTTCGTCAGAAAACGAAGAAGCTTATAATGTTGCCATTACAGGAGGAAGGCTGTTGAGATCATGAATCGTTATCGTTCCTCACAGCGTAAATTCATATTTCCAATCTTGGATGAACGAGAGAGGACTTTACGGCAGATAAGGAATCTATATATGATGTGTTGGATAATGTGAATGGCTATCTAAAGGAGATTGGAAAAGAGCTAGGCGTTGAATTGAAGATTTCTAGTTATGTTGCTCGCCATTCCTATGCTACCGTTTTAAAAACGTTCAGGAGTTTCTACTTCTGTAATCAGTGAATCTTTAGGACATAGTTCAGAGCGAGTGACACAGATATATCTAGATAGTTTTGAAAACAAGCAACTGAATGATGCAATGAAGAATTTACTTTGATACTTAATTAATCCCCATTTGTAGCAATGCAAGTGGGGGGGATTTCTTTTAACTTTTACAACTCCTAATGCAGATATGACATGAGAGATTACATACTACCAATTCCAGAACTAAAGCAATTAGAGCCAATCTTAACAGAGTACTTTGGTTATAAGCGTGCTTATGTTTGAGAGTGAACTACTACATGCCTATTATACTCACTATCCCAATGGAATTGATAAGGAGATAGCCAATGCCTATATGATTGATAGTCCAATTCTGGATGAGTTTGCAGTAGATAATGGTGCATTTGACTATCACCGTTACGCACCAAGACCAGCCTCAACGAGTAAGACATTTGATCCTAGTAGCTTTATAATGGATTCAGACCTTAACATCACTATCACCTTGTCAGATGATAAGATCTTAAAAAAACTGTTTGATCTGTTACAAGATCATGGAGAAGCAGACTATAACGAAGTCATTGGTACAACCTTGATTGTAGTAGCTGCCATATATGAGAAGTATAAGAATGGTGAACTTTACACAGAAGTTACCATGTCAGAGGACACACTACCTTATCTGGAACAAGTCCGTCCAGAAATGCTAAAGCTATATGAGTTGCTAAACACTAAGAGATACTCACCTAGTAAGAAGAAAGAGTTGAGATCACTAAATTCTATCACCATTGATAATGGAGTTAAGAAGATAACACTAGACAACTCATGTCATTGGCTTACTGACTTACTGGATAACTACCTACATATATACTTAGGAGTAAACACTCTGGAAGAAGCCCAAGCGGAATTGAAGGAAGTATATGCAGCCAAGAAAGGCAGAAAGACTAAGAATCATGCTTGCGAATTAATCATGTATGGTACATTCCACCTGTTACAGAAGTACTCTTCACTAAAGACAAAGAGCGAACAGCTACGCATGACTTTAGACTACATGAGGCTGCTGTTTGAAGAAGGCAGCTTCAATGATGACGAGAACTACACCAATGCAGCTATAGCCTACTTAGTGAAGCAAGGCTATAAACCTATGTGGAAGCCTAAGCAGATAGCAGACTACAATTTTTCACCTACTAATCGATCTACAGAACATCTCTGGTAATTTATAATCTACCAATCCTCACAGACTACCATGTAATTACGTGGTAGTTTTTTTATATCCTTAAAATTAGCTAACTTACTGATATACTACTATCTAAAGAATTGCCTTGAAATGGCTCTCCATTCTTTATAACACACCTCTTGACAATTCCTCACCTTTGCAACGTAATCGAAAGACAAACGGTGCGCACCTAGTCAAAGATTGCAACAATTATAAACTAATTAACATTAAAAGATAATGGAAATTATAAGAATTACTAAAGAGGAATCAACTAGGCTAATTAACCCCGTGCGACAAGGCATCTTACTTGAATGTCCGTTTCAAAGAACAGAGAGGCAAAGCATACATTAAAGTCTCAACCAGAATTGAGGGTAAAAAAGTATGTTGCTGAGTGTTGGGCAGACGATGAATTACTGAAAGTAGTAATGGACGCTCTTAATGATAACGATGTTGATTTAGAAACTTATCTAAAGAATGAACATACAGCGGTTGAATCTAAAGGATTGGAATTTCGGCTGTTTAAAGATGATGTAGAGAATTTATCTGATATGACTTTTTACTAATGATTACATTAGTCCAAGCGGATTTGATTATATTTGCGCCCACACTACATACCCGAAAGGACGTGTTTTCTACTGCTTGAAACGTACTGTAGAAGTAGAGAATTACCTAGAAGATAATGGATTGTTTTAAAGTATAAGACGATGAGAGAGAGGAGCTAACCACTCCTTTCTCCTTAATTCACAGATATGAAAGAGAAACTTTATAATTATGGCAACACAGAAGCCCACAACACTATCAAGCAACTCATGCTTAGAGGTGAAAAGCTTACGATAGGCTTCTTCAATGAAGACTTAACTAATAATGCGTGCGCATGGATTGAATCAAGAACAATCAGTGCCTTTAAGTATGTAATTTTTAAAGAGAACTTTAATTGGCTAATGAACTATCTTGCTAATAATGGAGAGATAGAGGATATAAATGCCAAACCATTTGGTATAGAAGGGCAGGAAGAGAATGAAGGAGACTTTCAACTGGACGTATTGAAAGGCTGTATTAAGTATAACGTACCCGTACAGTTTACCCCTTTATCCTTAGATAGAAGCAGATACGTTACTGCGATAGCTCCATTTAATCATGGTAAAGTAATGTTCAAGCTCAAAAGAACGAATGAGCTCCTAGAGTACTTAAGAGAACAGGACATCTTAATCTTATAGACAAATGGAAACTACATATATAAAAGTCGATTCACCTGAAAAGTATCTAACAGATGTGTTAAAAGAGATACCAACTAATGTTATACTATATAAGACATTAACTGGATTAGGCGCAACTTATAGTGAGTTGAAGTCTGATAGAAACTCCATTATCATAGAACCTAATGTTCCCGTTATAACAGGTAAGTGTAAATCTCTAAACACAAGAATGATAATCTACTAGGAGTATATGAAGGAGTTACTATAGATAGTATTGTTAAGTATCTAAAGGCAAGCAAGGAGAAGCATTATAAGATACTTACCACTCCAGAGAGCTTCACTAAAGTTAAGGAGGCGTTCGCTGAATTAAGAATTAAGATATATGATACTTTGCTTCTGTCTAATAGACGATGCACATAAGAGTATCAAAGATGTAGATTATAGAACCGATATAGTTCTACCTATGGACGACTTCTTTAAGTTCAAAGCTAAGGCACTTGTATCCGCTACTCCAATTAAATTCAGTGATCACACTTCGAGGAATGCCAGTTTAAGATTCTAAAGATAGAACCTACATTTGATTATACTAGAGAGGTAGATGTAAAACCCTGTAACAATGTAGTAGCAGAGTTTAAAGAAGAAGTAGCTTGGCTACCATTTATAAACGAGCAAAGTGGAGATAAGCCCTACTTCATATTCGTAAACTCTATAGACATCATCTACTCTATGATAACTCAATTAGATTTACTTGGTAAGTCATCTGTGTTCTGCGCTGCAAAGAGTATAGAGAAGCTAAAGCAGAACAGAGTTTACTGAATGCTATGAGGATTGGAGTATAGAGAAGATGAAACAGTATAACTTCTTTACAAGTCGTTTCTTTAATGCTCTGGACATAGAACTTGATTTTTAAGCCTTATCTGATAATGATTACTGATGTGTACTTCGCAGAGCAAACCATGCTCGATCCATTCTCCGATGTAGTCCAGATAATAGGCAGATTTAGGAATGGAGTCATGTCAATCTCTCATATCACTAACACTAACCACGACATACCCCAAAGGAGCGAAGAAAGAACTTAACAACTTCATTCAGACAAGCGAGGAAGTATATAACACATTAAAGACCTTTTTTATGATGCAGCCCCTAACAAGGGAGCAAGAAGAAGCGTATAGAGCCGCAATGAACAGCTTACCATTTAACAAGATGTTAGACAGGAATGGTAAAAAGAATTGGTTTTGCCATTGATAATTATATAAATGACGCATTGGTTACCGGTTACTACCATGATACAAAATCACTTCAAGCAGCTTATGAGAAGTATAACAAGACACTAGCTTCTTCTGTGTTTTGTAGCAGCCTTTCATCCTGTTACAGATGAGAGTATGCGTGTCTTAAACGAGAACTAAAAGACATTAGGCATTAAAGAGAAGAGAAAGCAGATAATCAACCTGTTGGGCTTATTAAGTAACAACCTTACACAGAAGGAGCACGAATTTAAGAGAGAGCTAATCAAAAGCGGACTCGTTCATTGTAGAAGCCTATGACATGTTAGGTAAAGAGACCATTGAAGAACTTAATTACTCCTACTCAGCAATTAAGGAACGAATGATAGTTGCCCAATTCCTTATAGAAGCTAAAGGAACAGAAACGATTCAATTAATTAAGAACTCATTCAAAGTAGGCATGAAGTATAAACTTACTTTACATTAAGGAAGAACTAATACGTATCTTCAAATTACTAAGAGTTACTCCGCCCAACAAGATAACAGCCCAAAGTATCAATTTATACTTCGATACAAAAAAGAAGCATGGATTAAGAAAGATAAAGCCTTGTTGCTTGTAAATGAGAAGATATAGCTAAATCATTCAACCTTTTAAAATGGGATCTTAAAATTATATACCCCAGTTGCTAAAAAGGTTGATCATACCCATAGTCCGATAATTCGGAGACAACACTCTGGATTAATGGACTATATCGCAGTCTATAGGCTATTACTCCAATTTGAGGTATAAAAGGTTGGGGATTACCCCTAGCTTTTACTACCTTTGTACTACTTCAATGAAGATATATCCAGATACTTCCACACCTATCCAGATACTTTTACTTATATACAATCTAAACCTTACTAATTACAATGGAAGAATTTACCTACGAAGCAATCAGAGTAAAAAGCACTGAGAAGGAGTTAAAGATACCAAGCTACATGTTGGAATCTGGGCACAATTTAATGGCTATATGAAACGCAGGGTACACAGGAATGGAAGACATTATACTGTATATATCCCATTACAGAAACTGGCTTACTAAGTATTCAATAATCACAGATAAGAAGCTGATATCATCAAATTATAAGGGTGTGCTTTACTCCCCTTTAGCAGCGTGCTTAATCACCCCCTGTCTACACTCCTAGATACTACACTCCATACAGTTGCGTAAAGTTCTGACGAACTTTCAGCAGGTGGGAGAAGTAGGATATATAAATCAATTAATATGTGGCATTATAATAATCATTTATATGAGAAGCTAAGCGAACTAAGGAAAGTGAACAGACTAAGTTCCACTAAAATGAGATTCTTGTTAAAGACCAATCAGATTATCTTGATTAACCGTATTGAGCGTTTGCCTTATGAAAGACACGAAACTTCCATTCAAGGAGTACACAAGAATGAGTAGTAATCTGATTCAGAATCTAAACTGTTCAGATGTGTACAGGACTTATACCTTGCTATTGACAGCAGATAAAAGATTCTTTGAAAACCAATACTACATTAGAACAGCTTGCAGGATTTGTAGGGGATAAACTGGATAATTACAAGAAGAGTAAGAGTACATTATCCTTCAATGACAAATTAAGGGCTACAGGCGAGGTTGTTATACGTGATATAGATTCCAAACGGAAGGATAGGCTTTGGACTATGTACAGATTCAATCAAGTAGAGCCAGGCAATTATAGAAGAAGAATTGGCAGAGAGTTCTATGATACTTACAATGCTTTTAGATTTAAAGCTAAAGGGATTTATATTAAAAGCTATTCAGTATAACAGAGCCACATAGTTATGTTATCAAATTATCATCCATAAGGAAAACGAAAGAGCGCATTCACATGGGGCATAGTACTATTAGTAAGTACATACAGAGCAACTAAAGGATTTGGATTTGTTAGATGAAGTTGGTGACTGTCTGATTCTAAAGGTCAAAGGCTTAATGATAGACCAGCCTAAAAGATAAACAGGGTAGAAGAACTAACTGCCATATTCGATCACATGATAGAGTTCAACGAAGGCAATGATAAACCATTATCCAGAGAATGTATGATTTATAAGAAGTATAAGGAGAATGGATTTAAAAAGATGTAAAGAATAGGCACGCTTTTATGAGGTCACTACAAACAGGTATAGTAGGAAGAAAGCGACCTGTCAAGGAAGATATACCTTATGAGATTATACTGTAGTTAGCTTGTAAAGCCATAAAGCTCCAGACAACTAAATTGGTTTGGAGTTTCATATACACCCAACTCAAGTTTGGTAGTATCTAAAATCATACCCCCCCACTACCTTATATATAAGAAGTAATTCTATATAGTGATTAGAATTACATAGAGTACGATCATTAATCAGACAGTGAGCATGAGGTATAAGCCCCCCCATTTCTGTTACCCCTAACACCCCTTCCCCATGATTGAAGTGAAATGAATGGTTTAGCGTGAATCGCTTTCTAACTCACAAACCTTTTTGAATCTCTGAAATGTACTGTTCAATCTATAGCTAACAGATGATTCAGTATAAGCAGACACAGAAGTAAGTGATAAGGCAAGTACTTCATGTCAGATCATTCATTTACTATCTAATTTACTGATTACTAATCTAAGACAACACGTATGGAGACTTTAAAGATGTTAGCTACGATTGGAATTATACTAATCGTACCATTGATTCTACTTCCACAATTCTTTGTGGGCTTACTAGTTCTAGGAGTGGTATACTTCGCATTCAGACAACCTTCTAATTGATAAGACTATGAAAAAGCTTGTTTTATCTACTAGTTGTAACCGTCACTATGATTATAGCTATGTTATCATTTCCTCTATTAATAGTGGGCTATATAGCCTTAATTGGCTATGCTCTTATAAAAGGACAGAAGTTACTAAGACAATCACATTACTAATTAGACATTATGAATTTAGATTATAAAGTTGGAGAGGTGGAGCTTGCTTATAAGCCTACTACCAGAAAGAGAAGCAAAGTTGCCAGTTCTGCTGACGCTTACAAGATTCTACTACCTACTTATAAAGAAGGTACGATAGATTACAAAGAGTACTTTAAAGTACTTTTTCTTAAATCAGGCTAGCCAAGTTCTGGGATATACTTTAATTTCAGAAGGAGGTATAACAGAGACAAGCGTAGATGTCAGATTGATACTGCAAGCTGCGCTACTTACTAACTCTGTATCTTTAATCTTGGCACACAATCACCCTAGCGGTAACTTAAAGCCTAGTATACAGGATATACAATTAACCAAGTTCATTAAAGAAGCTGCCGAATTAATGAGGATTAATGTACTGGATCATATCATTATGACAAGTGAAAGCTACTATAGCTTTAATGATGAAGGCACGCTTTAACTAGTTTGTGTTCAAATTGGGAATGTGTTCAATTAAATCTATAAAGGTGGTTTGAACACATTCCTTCATGTTATCAATTTAATCAAAGACTTTAATGAAAGCAAATGCAGTGATTTACGCACGTGTATCCTCTGTAAGTGACAGACAGGATACAGCAAGACAGATTCAAGATTTAACAAGGTACGCCAACGCACAAGAAATTGAAGTAGTCTCTATCTTTGAGGAACATATAAGCGGTGCTAAGAAAAATGAAGAGAGGCAAGTTTTAACGGACTGTTTGGATACTGTACCGCCAATCCTGTTAATTACTTGCTACTATCTGAATTATCCAGACTGGGCAGAAGTACATTACAGGTTCTTCGCTCCTTAGAAATTCTACATGAAGCTAAGGTATCAGTTTACATTCAGAACTTGGGACTTTACACACTTCAAAAAAGGACGGTAAAGTTAATCCTATCGTCTCAATTCTGATAACCATACTGGCGGAAATGTCTAACATTGAGCGTTCTAACATAGTATATCGCCTCAACAGTGGAAGAGCTAACTACATTGCTAAGGGTGGTAAACTTGGCAGAAAGGTTGGCAGTACTAAGACAGAAGAGAAAAAGCGAGAAGAGTATAAAGAGGTGATTCAGCTTTTAAAGAAAGGTTACTCAATTAGAAATGTAGCTAAGTTACAAGGTCTTGGTATCTCTACAGTTCAACGGATCAAGAATCAATTTATCAGCTCATAGACTTATAACTTGGTTAGGAATTCAAATCTCTAAAATTCTACCTTTATAGGGACTTTGCTAATTTGCTCCTAACCTTGATTTATAGACTAGAGGTAAGCCTCAACGATTAATGAACAATAGTTCTTGCTAATCAAACGTAAATTCGTAACTTTGTAGCAATTTCAGATACCTAATGAGTTAGACTGAAAGGACATAGTTAATGAAGAGCGTTTAAGATATTATCCTTAATCTGAAATCTGGACAATTTCATCTACTTAGGATAATGAGCAAGAACGCTCACGTCAATGTTATATATCTACTTCAATCAGAGGTAGTTTATATATCGTTTGGCGTGGGCTATTGTTTGTTACCAAGTAGAGAGCAGTCCAGAGCTTCAGATTAGGTAATTTCAGTAGTTCCCACGCCTCTTTGTGTGTAGTAGCCAACTATAGGGAACAGGTTGGCATTAATACAAGTATCTAAGAAACAGACAGTCTATCTACTAATCAATTGCAGTTCTATTAAAGAAGTGTGCAACCTTCGTGTTGTGTTCCTCACACTTATATCTCAATTACTAACGCCTCTAATGGGAACGTAGAGACACAAACAGATTTATATAACGATGAAGACATTAAGATTAATTGGTACAACCTTGTTAATGGTAGTACTGTGCTTGAACTTTACCGCTTGTGGTGACGATGATGAAGAGAACTCTATCGTAGGTACATGGAAGAGTGAAGTTGCAGATAGCTACGGTTATACTGTAGCATTTACATTCAATTCAGACGGAAGTGGTATATGGGAAGAGTTTAAGGATAACAAACCTCAGGATTCAGAAGCATTCACTTATACTGTTAAAGGAGATAAGGTGACATTTACATGGGAAGATGGTGAAGTATATACATCTACTTTTTCCATATCAGACAATCGTTTGACGATTAAAGACAATGAGGATTCTGAGACCTATATCAAGATTAAGTAACTAAGAACTAACAATGAAGACATTAAGATTAATTGGTATGGCTATAGTAGCCATTATAATGAGTGTAAACTTCGCAGCTTGTGGCGATGATGACGAAGAAGAAGATAACAGACCTCTTGCAGAGAAGCTACTTGGGAAGTGGATATTAGTTTATGAAGAAGGGTATGAGAAGAATCCTGCATATCCCGAAAATGATGAAGAATGGTCTAGAGTTCCTGAAGGAGAATGCTACGATTATGGACATTTGACATTTAGAGCAGACGGTACATTCACTGAATATGAATTAGATAACTCTGTCATTGGTAATGGTAAATGGACGTTAAGTAATGGTCTTTTTATCTTTACGCTATGGTTCAGATACAGATGTGTATGATTTGAAAGTTACAAATTGACTTCTACAAAGTTGGTACTTGAATGTTATGAAGAGAAGACAGATGGTGACAAGGAGTACTCTAAGATGACTTATCAAAAGAAGTAAGTACTATGAAAGTCAGACAATTTGTTATAATTCTTATAACGCTTCTCTATGTAGATCATATATACGCCATTAATCCAGAGAGACAGAAGGGAATGAGATACGCAGTAGAAGGGCATTTCGCAGTAGGTGCATCAAGCGTGGAAAATGCCATGAACTTTGGCTTTACTGCTTCTATAGGCTATCAGCTTAATTCACGTATGTTTCTTGGTATAGGCGGTGGATATATCAATTATCCGCAATATGCAGATGGCAATGTAGATAACGCTTTCCCTATCTATGCAGACGTTAAGTATAACTTCAATGATAAGAAGGTTTCACCGTTTGTACAGTTGAAAGCTGGCTACGATGTGTCTTGTAAGAAAGGACTATATGCAAATCCAACAGTAGGAACGAGTTTTGCTTTGGGACGTAACAAGTTCCTTAATCTGGGACTTGGATATGTCATTGATATAAACGAAGGTTACGTAGATTCTACAAAGGAGAACAAGATATGTGGTTCAGTTAATCTTAAAATTGGATTTGAGTTTTAATGACAAAGAGAGGGTAATCTCACTTACTTCCTCTCTTTCACTCTTCTAATTTGCTGCCTTTAATCTACTTCCTTCTCTTCTTTACAAGTTTGTGCTTGTCTTTCTTAGTTGAATTTAAGAAGAACTGTTCCTAACATCTCCCTTGTAACAGGTAAGTATGTGATCTCTGTAAGTGTAGTTTCTTTTGATCTCTTGTGGTAGATAATGAATTGAGTTAGCCTTTTCCGTTACTCTCATATCAGTGTTAATGTAAATGGATTGATAATTGATTTATCTACTACAAAAAGTACTAAGAAGGGAAGAGTGAATCTAATGTAAGTATGGTGTTGTTGAATCTTGGGATAGAGATACCGATTATCGCTAAGTCTTGACGGGGTATATAGCCTTTAATATAAGGATGAATGATAAGAGGCGATTCTCTATGATAATTAAAGGTTGGTATGATGTTGCTTATATAGATAGGCACTTCGTTTATACTAATTTGAATTTAAAAAGAAAGTGTCTATCTTTATGAAGTCTGATTTAACTTTGGTGGAATGAAGAGACACTCAAACAGTGATTTATAATTAAATGTTGAACTTCTCTTGTGTTGGCTTAGAGTTAAACCAGTAGTTAAACCGTATCGTTAGTGCTAAGGATTGATTATAGGTAATGCGCTGATTTATAGAGTGAAAGGTGCTCGAATGGTGACCCGACACGAAGGACTTAAAATCCTTTGGCCATTGCGGCTGTGCGGGTTCAAGTCCCGCTTCGAGTACAGTATTCCTGATTAAAAAGCTCTGTAAATCATTGATTTACGGAGCTTTTTGTGTGTTTCTACCGCCATATGCCCTGCTGATAAAGGGGCAATTACAACCTCACCGAATATATTTGATAATTATTGTCATTGAATTTATTTTTTAATGTTAAAAAAGTATGTGATAGATCTACTGAGATTTAATTTCATACCTTGATATATTATTTAGATAGTATGTTGATATTTTGTTTGGTGAATACCTTCATATATGCTGGTTGTTTTACAATATTTCTTATGCATTAAATAGATGTTAAATCCAGTCTTTTCCTTCGAACTATCTTTTTTTTTGTGTGATGTTGTTTATTTTGAGAACGTTTTGATACAATGTAAAAAGATATTGCGCAATTGAACAGGGTGAATAGTATCTTATTATAAATCGGGAGTAAACTCTTTTGGGAATGCTTTTGTGTTTTCCATGTTTTTACGTTTTTCTCCCTGCTGTAAGTGTGGAGGAGGATGAAAGGGAGTTTGCATAATTCAATATATTATGGACTTACATTCAGGATTGCCCTATTGGGTTGTTAAAAATTCATTGTTAGATTACTTTCATCCCTTGGAGGATGATTTTTCAACAGATATTGTAGTTGTGGGGTCTGGTATAACGGGTGCTTTGATGGTACACGAGCTTTGTAGTGCCGGTTTAAGATGTTGCATGGTTGACAAACGAAGCATTGCAACTGGAAGTTCCATTGCAAGTACCGCTTTACTGCAATATGAAATTGATGTTCCTCTTTGTGAAATGGCAGAAATTATTGGAGAGGATAATGCTGTTTCTGCATATCGCGCATCTTTGGCATCAATTGCTGATATTGAAAAGGTATTAAAGGAAACAGGAGTAGATGCTGATTTTGAAAAACGACCAAGTCTTTTTTTTTTATGCTAGTATTCCAAAGGATATAGAATTAATTGAAAAAAGATATGTGATACGAAAGAAGCACAATTTGCCGGTTCGTCTGCTGGAAAAAAGAGGAGATAAAAAAAAAACTGTATAATATAGAGGTTCCAGGCAATGCACTGTTAAACCGAGTATCGGCGCAGATGGATGCTTACAAAAGCGGCTACTGGTCTTTTGCTCTACCATATGAAAAAAAAGATGGACTGGAAATTTTTACTCATACCGGTGTAACAGAATGTGTTGAAATGCCTGAAGGATATATTATAGAAACAGATAGAGGACATAAAATAGAGTGTAAATATGTGATCATCGCAGCCGGATTTGAAGCAGGGAAGTTTTTTATCTCGGGAAATTATGGATTTGACTTCAACTTATGCACTTGTGTCGCATCCGGTAGATTCTAAAGATTTGTGGCCTGAACAGTGTTTAATTTGGGAAACAGCTGAGCCATATTTGTATATACGGACTACAAGGGGAAATCGTATCATTGTCGGTGGTGAAGATGAAAAGTTCAGTGATCCGGAGCGCCGTGATGCGTTACTCAGAAAGAAAACTCTTGTATTAGAAAAGAAATTTAGGAGATTATTTCCAAGTATTCCTTTTTAAAACAGAAATGGCGTGGTGTGGCACTTTTAGTACAACAAAAGATGGGTTACCCTTTATCGGTAATTGTCCAGATGAGGACAGGATGTTTTTTGATTTGGGATATGGTGGCAACGGCATAACCTTTAGTATGATTGGAGCACAGATTATCTGCAAGAAGTTGCAAGGTATAGATGATGAACGCGGTAGGATTTTCGGTTATGAGAGAATTGAAAAATATTGGTAATTTGCAGAGAGAGTAAAAGTCAATAGTAACTCAAATCTCCTTCTTGAAGGAGGGAAATTTTGGGAGAGTTACTATTGACTTTTGCTGTACTCTCCCATGTTTAGAATTATATTCATATAAATATTGCTTTCTGATGTAGCTAATATTTTTGAACTCCAGTACCCAGCCATTGCGGCATTCGTGCCTTGCCGTAGAAATAATAGAACAGCAATCCTATCCAGCTGGTAAGAACGATTAAGATAATAGCTATCAGCCGTCTTTCTATTGGTGCATGGATACGCCATATTTCCAGTGCGGCTTTGATAGTCAGTACTAATCCAACAATCCATATTACAAATCCAACCATAGCTTATTAATATGTAAGAAGTTACTATTTATAGAATGATATACGATTAAGAATCAGTCAAGTTTTTTACTTTACATCTTTTTTCACTTCGTTATATCCTTCCTTGATTTCTTTCTTGGTTTTCTCTGCGCTGTTTTGAACGTCTTTTTTTGGTGTCTTTCCACGCATCTTTTTACGGCATCAGCACCATCTTCGATTTTATCGGATACTTTGTCCACTGCATCATTGACGTTTTCTTTCACTTTTTCAACTTGTTGTTTCGCTTTATCCTGTTCTTTTTTTATTACGACAGGACGTGAAGGATATTATAGTTGTAACTACAAAAATCGCAAATAATAATTTTTTCATATTCTTTTAATTTAAAATTGTAAAGTCACTTTGAGAATAAATTGGTGGATTCTTCAGGCAGATTCCCTGTCTGCCTGAAGAATGACACAAACTTAACGATTCTGAATGCCTATTTCTTTTCAGTTTTTTTTGCTTGAAGTCGAAGACTTGCACTCTTTAGCTTGGGCGGTCTTTTTAGTGCCCTTTGCCTCTTCCTGTTTCTTTTTTTCAGTTTTCTTGTTCATAATTCAAAAGTTTTAGTTAATAATTTAGGTTTATTCAGAAACACTCTAGTGTTCTTAATTGGTTTACTAGAATCTGTTTCATTTTTTTGCATCAGCAGCTATTGTATGCATTTTGCCTTTAAGGTCATCTGCCTTTTCAGCTAGGTCGAAAGTTTTGTCTGCAATCGGCTACGGCAGCACCCGTATCCAATACTTTTTCCTTTGCAGTATCTAACATTTCTTCGGCTTGCCCACTTATTTTATGAAAGGCATCACATACTTTTTTTCTTTAGTTTTTTTTGGCTTTAGAAGTTCGTGAAAAACGATAGACGAGGGCGCCAATGACCGATCCTATACCAAGACCGAGCCATAAATCAGAAGTTCTATTTTCCATAATTAAGTTGGTTTTAGATAGTTAAAAATAGAGTTTGGTAATAAGTAAGAAACTGTATGTAAGTTAAGTTCTTAAAGTCACATACTTATTAGTGGGTTTATATGTAAATATATAGATATATAATTAGTATTTTATAAAGGAAAAATATTTTGCTTGTTGAATGGAAAAAAAATATTTATTCATATCGCTAGAATATTCATCTTTATAGTCAGCTTGTTTTTTATTGCTGTCTCATACTTGATAAACAATAAATTATTGTTCCTATGATAGAACTGACTATTAATCTGATCCATAAATTTGAACTTATACTTTTCATGGCTGTAGATTTTATTGATGAAACAATGTTTAAAACTTGTTTTTTTTAGAAAAATATGTAGGTTTACTCTATTACACTTCCCCCGATTTATTATATTACTTTTGTTATATCATCCGAAATGTACTTAAGCTCCTACTGTATGAAAAAAAAAACACGGGATTAAAAAAAAATAGTTCGAAGTTTGAAAATGGAATTAACATCATTTTTTATTTTATGGAAAATTGAAAAAGAGGCTTATGGATTTTAAATGCATAGCCGAAGGAATAAATATATGATTGAAATTGTCCTAATAATAAGATGATTCCTATTCGTGTATATTTATGATCTGATGCTGGAAAATCGTACAAAAAATGACTAATATAATTTAGAAAGAACACTTATCTATTTCCGATGTTTTTGTTGGGGAGTATTTGGGGTATTATGCAGTATTTCCGATAGATGAGATAGTTGTGTTTTTTAAGTTTCTGTTTTTAACATATAATTATTAATTTATTCAGTTGCTGTTTAAATAATATTTTCATATTTTTGCAAATGTATTTTTGAGTGTTTTGTGAAAGGAATGAAGATAATTGTAAAAATGGAAAACTTTTAGTGTTTATAGTTCTTCTCATTAGTAGTGCTGTGAGCAAGGGGCAGATTTATAAGTACATAGGGTTGGAAGACGGTTTGAACAACCAGAAAATCTACCATATTCAAAAAAGACCGACGCGGATATATGTGGTTTTTGACTCAGGAGGGGGTAGATCGTTATGACGGTAAACACATCAAGCATTATACTTTCTCGGATGACAGTATGAAGCTGGACTCACGGATAGCTTTGAACTGGCTTTATATGGATCAGGAAGATGTATTATGGGTAATCGGGCAGAAAGGACGTATTTTCAGGTATGATTCACAACATGATAAATTTGAATTGGCTTATGTACACCCTGAATTGATCCGAAATAAGTTTCAAGCATTTCTTGATTATGGTTATCTGGACAAGAATGATCATATTTGGCTATGTTACAAAGATACAATTACCTGGTATAATATTCGTACTGGAACAACAACAAACATATGCCAAAGCCTGTCGATGGTGCAATATCTACTATTGAGCAGGCTGATGGCGGTCATTTTTTTATCGGTACGGGAAGCGGTTTGTTTTGTGTCGGGATAGAAAAGGGAGAACTGAAACAAATTCCTGATGAAGTAGTAAAAAGCATCGTTACACCTGTTCACGAACTGTATTACCATACTGTGTCAAAGCAATTATTTGTGGGTAGTTATAAAGAAGGGATACTTATATATGATATTGGTAAAACCCAAAAAATCACTCCTTGTTATGCACCAAACAATGTGGAAGTTAATCAGATTGTTGCTCTGAACGCTGATGAGTTGTTGATAGCTACGGGTGGAAAAGGAGTATATAAGCTGAATGTAAATACTTGTAAGAGTGAACCTTATATAACGGCTGACTATAGCAGTTATAATGGAATGAACGGAAACAATATCAATGATATCTATGTGGATGAGGAGGAGCGTATTTGGCTTGCCAATTATCCTACTGGTATTACCATTCGTAACAATGGTTATGGAAGATATGATTTGATAAAGCATTCTCTTGGCAATAACCGGTCGTTAGTGAATGATCAGGTGCATGATGTGATAGAAGATAGTGACGGTGACCTTTGGTTTGCAACTAGTAATGGAATTAGTTTTTATCAGACCGATACAAGAGAATGGTGTTCTTTTTTTAGTTCTTTTGATCCGGTGCCGGATGATGAGAATCATATCTTCTTGGCGTTGTGTGAAGTCTCTCCTGGTGTGATATGGGCTGGTGGTTTTACGTCTGGAATTTATAAGATAGAAAAGAAGAAAGGGTTTAAAATAAGCTATCTTTCGCCTGCGGCCATTGCAGGAATACGTCCTGACCAATATATTTATGACATTAAAAAAGGATTCGAGCGGTGATGTATGGTCCGGTGGATATTATCATTTGAAACGCATTAATCTTGAGACTAAAAAATGTTCGTTTGTATCCGGGAGTAAGTTCCATCACCACCATTCTGGAGAAAAAAATGCCCGTCAAATGTGGATTGGTACAAGAATGGGGACTCTATCAGCTTGACAAGCAATCCGGTGTTTACCGGTATATTGACTTGCCTGTTGAATCTCCTTATATATGTGCATTATACCAGAGAGAAGATGGTATCCTGGATATTGGTATTTCGTGGAGCAGGTCTTCTTGTTTATGATATCAATAAAAAAAGAAGTTTATTCATCAATACCGAACTGATAATTGTGCACTGATTTCTGATAATATTTATACGATTATTCCGCGTCAGGATGAAAATCTCCTGATGGGTACGGAAAATGGTATTACGATTTATTCACCTAAAGATCATTTTTTCCGTAACTGGACACGGGAGCAGGGACTGATGAGCGTAAATTTTAATGCCGGTTCTGCCACAACTTACAGTAACAGTACGCTTGTCTTTGGTGGCAATGATGGTGCTGTTAAGTTTCCGACAGACATAGAAATACCTGAGCCATATTATTCGCGTTTGTTATTACGGGATTTTATGATAGCTTATCATCCTGTCTATCCTGGTGATGACGGATCTCCCTTGAAGAAGGATATTAACGAGACTGATTGTCTGGAATTGGCCTACGGTCAAAATACTTTTTTCGCTTGATGTGGCTTCCATAAATTATGATTATCCTTCTAATATTCTTTATTCATGGAAAATCGACGGTTATCATAAAGAGTGGACCCGTCCGAGTCAAGATAATCGGATTGTTGTTAGAAATCTGCCTCCTGGCAGTTATACGTTACAATTTCGTACTGTATCTAATGAGGAGAAGTATAAAACTTATGAAACAAGGAGTATTCAGATCATTATTACCCCTCCGGTGTGGGCCAGTATGTGGGCAATGGTGGGGTATGCAATTCTGGTGGTCTTGATTATGATTATCATATTCCGTGTTATCATGTTGCATAAACAAAAGAAGATTTCTGATGAGAAGACACGTTTTTTTATTAATACTGCTCATGATATACGTACGCCGCTGACATTGATAAAAGCACCGCTGGAAGAAGTTGTCGAAAACCATATGGTGACAGAGAAGGCATTACCCCATATGAAGATGGCTCTAAAGAATGTGAATACATTGCTTCAGCTGACAACCAACTTGATAAACTTTGAACGGATCGACGTATATTCGTCTACTCTTTATGTTTCTGAGTATGAATTGAACTCTTATATGAATGGTGTTTGTGCTACTTTCCGCAAATATGCTGAGATGAAGCGTGTCAGATTTGTTTATGAGAGTAATTTTGATTATTTGAATGTGTGGTTTGATAGTGACAAAATGGGGTCTATTTTGAAGAATATTTTGTCAAATGCGTTGAAAGTACACGCCAGAGAATGGTAGCGTGTGTATTTGTGCTTGCGAGGAAGGGAATACTTGGAGTATTGAGGTAAAGGATACAGGAATTGGTATTCCTTCATCTGAACAGAAGAAATTATTCAGAAATTGTTTCCGGGGTAGTAATGTAGTCAATTTGAAAGTGACCGGAAGTGGGATTGGATTGATGCTGGTATATAAACTGGTTAAGTTGCATAAAGGAAAGATCCATATTCAAAGTATTGAACATCAGGGAACATGCGTGCAAATTACTTTCCCGAAGGGAAATACCCATTTGCATAAAGCAAAGTTTATCTCTCCAAAAACACCGAATGAACGTATGGATGCTGTTGTACTGGGGGAACTTCTGACTTGCCGGTCTTGGAGGCACCTCAGATAAAAACCTCTTTACAGCGTATTCTGGTAGTGGAAGATAATGATGATTTGCGTAATTATCTTGTGGATATGCTTATGGCAGGGTATAACATACAGTCTTGTTCCAATGGCAAAGATGCGCTTGTCATTATAAAGGAGTTTAATCCAGATCTTGTTATATCCGATATAATGATGCCTGAGATGAGTGGAGACGAACTGTGCTCAGCTATCAAAACGAGTGTGGAAATGTCTCACATTCCAGTCATATTGCTGACTGCGTTAGGGGATGAGAAAAATATACTCGGAGGACTGGAAATCGGAGCAGATGCCTATATAACCAAGCCATTCAGTGTGGGTATACTAAAGGTTACTATTAAAAACATATTGGCAAATCGTGAATTGCTCCGTCAGGTCTATAATAGTATCGAAAATAAAGAAAAGCATTTACCTGTCAATTGTACTAATACTTTGGACTGGAAATTCATAGCTTCAGTCAAGGAATGTATAGAGAAGAATATGGGAGATTTGGACTTTGGGGTAGATGTACTCAGTAATCAGCATCATATGAGTCGAACAAGTTTCTATAATAAACTGAAAGCGCTGACCGGTTATGCTCCGGCTGACTACATCCGGATGATCCGTTTGCAACGTGCAGCACAATTATTAAAGCAGAAAGAATATACAATAACGGAGATTGCTGAGATTGTCGGGTTTTCGGATGCGAAGTATTTCAGGGAGGTATTTAAGAAGTATTATAATGTCAGTCCAAGTAAGTTTGTGAATTCGGATCAGGAATAGAGTAGACGAGATATCGTTTTATACCATTGTTGTTTCTTATAAACTTTTGGAGAGGATTATAGGACGCTAAATTTGAAAAGAAGAAGATGTCAAAAGCAAGATAAATGTATCATCCTGCTTTTGACATCTTCTTTTTTTAAATAGATTATTTATAATAACTTGTTGGAGCCGAGTATGATCAGCATTGTATATCCCAAGATAAGTCCTATAATTCCCATAATAATACCTACCTTTTCCATATCTTTTTGCTGAATCATTCCTGTGGCATGTGCCAGGGCATTAGGTGGTGTACTAATTGGTAATATCATTGCCAGCGATGATCCGATGGCGACTCCAATTAATAAAGTCTCTACACCTCCCAACGATGACAGGTTTTCACGCATGCTGATTCCGGCAATGGCGAGAATAGGGACGAGTAATGCTGCAGTGGCTGTGTGTGAGATAAAGTTGGCCATAGCATAGCAAATCAGTCCGGAGCCGACAATCATCAGTACAGGGGGCCATGTGTTGAATGGGATTGCTTCGATCATGTGTTTGGCCAGTCCGGTTTCTTGCAAGGCTACGCCTAATGCGAAGCCGCCGGCTACCATCCAGAGTACACTCCAGCTGATCTCTTCCAGGTCACGTTTGGTAATAACGCCTGTTATACAAAAAACAGCTACCGGAATCATTGCCACTACATTGGAGTTTACTCCTGTAAATTTGTCGAACATCCACAATAGAACCGTTATAGCAAAGGTGATATAAACCACAATGGAGCGCCAGTCTTTCTTTTTGCTTCACCTTCAATTTGCAGTTCGATGCTCTTTTGTTTGAATGGTAAGGAAACAGCCGTAAGAGGATAAACCATGCAATAAACAGTACGATAATGGTGTAAGGCAGCATAAAACTCATCCATTCTCCGAAGCCGATATTCAAGTTCAACCCTTCCGGATCATTCAGGTATTTTAGTAGCAATGGCGTTGGGTGGCGTACCGATAGGAGTTCCCATACCGCCTACATTAGCAGCTACGGAATGGCCATGGCCAGACCGATTTTTCCTTTGCCGTCTGCCGGGAGTGCCTTTTAATACAGGGGTGAGGAAAGTGAGCATCATGGCAGCTGTAGCCGTGTTGCTAAGAAACATGGAAAAGACAGCTGTAACGAGGATGAATCCCAATAATACATATCGTGATTGTGTTCCGAAAGGTCTTAGCATGACGCGTGCCAACAATACGTCCAGACCGCTTTTGGTCGCAGCAATGGCAAGTATGAATCCACCGATAAATAACATGATGATAGGATCGGCAAAGCAGTGCATAATGGACTTATATTTAACTGTCTGTCCCAATTCCTCCGCAGGATATTTTGGGTTAAGAACCATAAGCTGCTGTCGGAAACGGTGAGTAACAATAAAACGACAATCAATACGGAAGTAGTCCATGCAGGGACAGCCTCGAAAACCCACATAAGTGTGGCAAAAATAAAGATAGAAATAAGTCTTTGTTCTATAACGGTTAACCCTTCTATACCAAATGTGTCAATTGGGAGGAGCCATAAAATAAGGGAAGGGTAATAGCTATGGTTAACTTTTATACATCGGGCCACTGTCTGATTCTTTGCTAACCGTTTAGCTTTCTTTAAGTCCTGATAAGCTTCTACTAGGTGGAAGCCGTGAAAAATCTTGTACATAATATTAGAATGAGATAAAATTTAAAAAAAAAACGTTTGCAAAAATAACTTTTTATTTTGTATTTAGTTAGTCTGACATTAAAGATTTCTTTTTATTCAACATCGTTATTAAAATTTTATGCAGATGGCTTGCTGTATTGAAAAAAGTAGTATTTTTTTGCCGCCGCTTTTTTTGGAAAATGCATTTATAAAGTTTCAATATTCAGTATTATTATAATCAAAAAAAACATGAATTATTCTTGCAGAAAAACCATCGTTCCTATTATAATAGGAACATTACTTTCAGGCGCCTGCTCGAACGATGAACCAACCGGGGAAAAGGCCATCAACAAACTTATTCAGTGGTATTAAAAGGAATTACGGTAGCAGGAGAAGAATCTTCTGAAGAGCTCAAAGATGTATCGGTTTTCCAGTTTAGTGACGGAATTTATATAAAGAGGAACAGTTGACTCCCGGGCAAGGCGGACAGTCGGAGATTTCTGCGGTCAGCGGATCTCGACTTTATTTTCTGACCGGACTGGAGATTCCTGCCGGAGAGAAAGCTAAAAGTGAAGAAGAATTTCGTAATACGATTATCGGTGAAGGATTGCATGATAATTCTGCGCCGGATTTCATGGCGGCTGTAGTCGAATTGGAGAGCGGAGTAGTGACACGCAGCAATGCGGAGGTCAATGTAATTATGAAACGCGGTGTGGCGCGCATTGATTTGAACACAACAGCCGACAGCAAAACGCAGATAAAGGAAGTCATCGTAGAGAATGCTCCTGCCGAGACTTTACCATTCCTCGAAAATGTTCGGGCGTCGGATAAAACGGTGAGCTATCGGAAGGAGTTCTCTTCTGCATTCGATGGCAAGCAAGAGGGGGTATTCCGTCTGTTCGAGAGCACACGTCCTGTCAATATCATCTTGCGTGGAACCTATGGTGAAGTCCCTATCAGGTTAAAAAGTCGAATTACCAGTTGTCGAACGCAATAAAGTATATGAATTGGCAGTGCTCAATGTGGGAGCTGAAGTGACAGGCGTTTTTGAGATCAAACCGTGGGAAGAAGGGGAAACGATTGTCGGAAAGCCTGATACGAACCAACGTCTTTTGCTTAATGCGTCGAAATCCAGGATTCCGGAAGGGGTGAAGGTAGACTATGAGAATAATATACTGGAAGTGCCTGCTACAGGTGCTGATGACATGACGCTGGCGTTCGTTACAGACACTCGTATCGATATTTCTTCTACAGAAGGTGCCGGTAGCGGAACAAGTGTAAAACAATATGTCCGTGTCGGAAGAGGCGGAAGGTATCGTGTCGTCATTTAATGTATCGGTTGCAGCGCAAAGCGGTCGCCTGGGCTATACGGTTTTGGTGCATTTGAAAAATGCCTTGTTGAGTGGAACATATGATTACGTGGAAGTACGCGTGGCTCCGAGTGACAAGCAGATTGAAACGGTAGAGATGGCAGGAAGCGTGTGGATGGCTTTTAATGCACGCAGCAACGACCTCGAAGACCAGATTTATCCGTTGGACGGTGCTACGGTGGAAGACATGTACCGCACCAGCTGGATTAATACGGTCGGTGGTCTGTTCCAGTGCGGTCGCAAGTATATGTATGTGCCTTGGCAGGGATATAACCCTTCCAACAACCTGGGCAACCAGACTGCCGACATGCCTTGGCAGAATGATTCGCACATGCCTTGCCCTGAAGGATACCGGATACCGACTGGTAACGAATGGCAGTCTCTGCTTCCTGCAGACCAGGAGATTCCCGGTAGATATAAAGGCGGAAATGGAGAAACAATTGCCGCTACACTTCACATTGGAGAAGGAACACTGATAACTCCGTCCAGTGGTGTGACGGGAACACAACATTACGTGAAGTTTACTTCGGAAGATACCGGTCGCAGCCTTATCATTCCTTTGGCTGGCTCGGAAAGGGAGATAAGTCGTCATCCAATAATCCGGCTTTTTGGAAAACGTGCCGTGTTGTGGACAAACGAACGTAACGGTCTTCCGGGCGGTTATGCATGGGCCTACTGGTTGCCGTTCGAAGGAGCCGAGACAGCCGTTATTAAGAAACAGCGGTTACAGATGGAAGCATTTGCATCCGTACGTTGTGTAAAGAAATAGAGGAGGGCTGTTTATGAAGATGCTAAGAATCATAATGATATTATTGGGCGCATTATTGCTTGCCAACTGTTTCGGGCGATTTTGGCTTCGAACAGGAGACCGGCATTGTTCCTTCCCATTCCGGACAAGTGTCGTTTTTGTTTGGGTTGCAGCAAGACGATGCGTCCGTGGTGCGCACCCGCGGAAGCAAACCGGAGCAGATCACTCGTATGTGGTATGCTATTGCCAATGAACGTGGAGAGATTATTAAGCCCTTATATCAGAAGCTGGAAGAAAATTTCTCAAAATTGACTATCGAAGGATTGAGGTATGGGGGATTATACAGTCGTTTTTCTGGCTACTACGAGCGAGGAAGAAGATGAGGCTGTTAAAGAACCCGAAAAACTGTCCGATGACTGGTTGATAAATCATGCGGAAAATGCGCCGTTAGATGCGGTTTGGTTTTTATAAGAAAATAGAATTGCATATCGGCAGAGATCAGGCTTCGGTGTCGCATACAGTGGTCTTGGAGCGTTCTGTGGGCGGGTGGATGTCGATTTGGATGTGTCGTCCGACTATATGTGGAGGTTCATTCGCAAAATCGATATAACTTTCGACGATGCCCAAGGAATATATGGGACTCTTGGTGCAGACGGGCGAGTATTCAGGAACCGGAAAGATAGAATCTTATGACATTACCAGGGCCGTACTCGTTTTACTCATTGCCCGGCACAAAAGCATTATCCGGACGGGTGACGATTGAGTCGGAGCGTAGTGACGGAACTCAGTTTGTCCGTAAATACCGTTTCACGGTTGCAAGATTGAGGCAGGCCGTGTATCTCATATTAGTATTGATTATCTGCATCCGGAAAATCAGGATGGTTCACTTTATGTTCGCAAAGAGGACTTCTTTCGGTTTCAGCGCGGATACGATGTTTTTGGCCAGTGAGCCACGTGAGGTCTTTTATGACAGTCGCCGTCGTTCTTTTTTTATGCGAATGCTCCGTTGCAGGTTTCCATTTCAGACGAACATCAGTTGCTTGTCAAGTTCTTTTTCTCCTGTAGGTATTCGGGATGTGAAGATTATGTGCCGTTTTAATAAATTTAGCATGGAGTTCTTCGAACTGGCACATTTTGAACAGATTTATCCGTTTATGGAGGCATCGTTCCCCTTGCCGGTTGTAGATTCGGAACGGACATTCACTACAAGTAGTGGACGGAAGATAGTGGTGCCTGCACAGCCCGGACTTTCCAATGACGATGTGACGCTTGTTATTCGTACAGAAGATCCGTTTATGAAGAAAATAGAACAGATAGACAGTCGCTGGTTTATACGTTTTTCTTCTTATTCGGCTGACAATGGTCATGCGTATTGGCGTCATATGAATCCGTTATTGTGCCGTCACGGAGTGGCGTTGGCTCAACATGGCTTTCATGTTCGCTTCCGAAGAGTTCAATGTGGAAATGAACAAATACGAAGGTTTGTTGAAAGACAATGGAGGAAATCCGATAGACCTGGATGCTTTGCGGCAAAGAATCCGTAATCATGGCGGGCTTGTGCTGGGTTGTGTTGCCGGTGTCGGCGGATTAGGTGGAGGCAATACGTACGGCTTGGCTAATTATTGTTATACCGGTGTTTATTTTGATGCGACTCCTCCGGATGCCCATCCGCATAATTATGCCCGTCAGGCCATGTTTCACGAGTATGGGCATTGTTTGGGCTACAATCATAGCAGTACGATGACATACGGTGACCAGTGGACAGTACTTTGCGCTACAGTTTTTGTGGGCATGGGGCAAGAATGGCAAATTGCCGGTATGTTCGAAAAGAGATAATAGCACAGTTGCCGATGTAATCTGAAATCTTTTTTTTCCTTCTTGCTTATTGCAAGTACAAGAAAAGCCCCCGAACCATCACGGTCCAGGGCTTTTTTTCATCATTATAAACATGTATATAAGCAATACTAAATTTAAACACGTAAGACATCACGCATACAAACGACGCTAACTGCCCATTATGGGCTGTCAACATTTGCAAATATATATATTTATAGATTAAGAAAGAATATCGCATCATCACGACTGAATATTCTGAGTAAAATGATATTAAATCAGTAGTAATTTCAAATGGTTCCGCCATCACAACGAAACGACATTTGTAATAAATTCAATATTAAACATGTCTAACTTTGTACTTTGACAAACTTTCAATTATGACTAAGACTGCAAAGATACAGCTTTTTTAATAAATATGCAATAATTATAATGTCGTAAATTCACTTCCGTCATTCGTAAGGGGGAGGCTGTTGAGCGGATATAAAATCGGGAAAAGTTTCTATCGTTGATAGATGTGATGATTTATAGGTATATGGATTGTGATAGGGATTTGTATGAAAAAGGTGATTGGCTTAGTGCAGAACTATATATCTGCTTACTCTTCTCTTTTATAACTTGAATATTAATATTAGAACTTTTATTTTTCTTATTTTGGGGGTGTAAATAAGTAATATATTAAAAATAGAACATAGAATGCCAAGAATGGCACTTGTGGTAGTTATTTTTAAATCTTTTACTTTGCGTGATTTTATGTGATAAAAAAAGAATTTATAATTAACTATGAAGATTATGAAGAAAAAAAGATTGTTGTATTTGTTTATGCTTATTAGTTCGGTGAGTCTATTTATGAGTTGTAGTGACGATGACGATGTGAAATATCCGGTTGACAGTGAACTTGCAGGTGCATATAAAGGAACGATGGATGTATATTATGTGGGAGTATCTACTCCTATAGCTTCTGATATGGTTCAGAAGGTTTATATCTCAAAGGCTTCGGATACTGCTGTAAAACTGGAACTGAGAAACTTTACTATTACCGTAGCAGGTGCTGAGCTTCTTATTGGTGACATTACTGTGGATAATTGTGCTTTGACAAAAAAGTGGTGATGCTTATAAGTTTTCCGGCAATCAGACATTAAGTCTTGTTGTGGGATCATGCAATACATCCGTTTCGGGTACAGTTGGTAAGAATGCTGTAGATATGGTTATTGATGTAGATGTAGAAGGCGGAATGAAAGTTAAGGTCAATTATAAAGGTACTAAACTGTCAGGAAGTGAAAACACGGAGGCTAAAATAACCGATTTTACTATTGATGACGAAGTTATAACAGTAGCACCGGTTATTGATGATGCAAAAAAAGAGTGCCATTACGTTTAAAGTTAATGATGAGGCTACTGAGGAAGACTTGAAAGCCTTGGTGCCAGTCATTGCTATTTCAGAAAAGGCTACCGTAACTCCGGCAAGTGGTGTTGCTCAGGACTTCTCCGGAGGAAAAAGTGTTGTTTATACTGTAGTAGCTGAAGATGGAACATCAAGAAAGTATACAGCTTCTATTGAAGGTGTTCAGAATATCATGAAATATTCTTTGGATGAATGGTCTGAATTTGATGCAGGTAATAGTTATGAAAATTATTGGACTCCGGAGCCAGCAGGATTCCTGGCTACTTCCAATGGTGGTGCCAAAATGTTGAATGGATCATCTTCGGCAGTAAAAGTAGGCTATCCTGTGATGGAAGAATCTGAAGGTTTTAGTGGTAAGGCTGCCAAATTGGTGACATTGGATTCTAGAGCACATGCTTTAGGCAGTATGGCACCTATCACTTCCGGCTCTTTATTTACGGGTACGTTCAGTCTTAATATGCTTGCTCCTTTGAAATCAACCAAATTTGGTATTGCTTATGACAAGGAGCCTAAATTATTAAAAGGCGTATATAAATATAAAGCAGGAACGAACTATATAGATGGTTCTGTCAAACCAGCGCAGGAGGGGCTTAACATTATCGACGAATGTTCTATTGCTGCGGTATTGTATGAGGCAAAAAGATGCAGCCGGCAAAGATGTGACACTCACAGGAGTAGATATTAATACTTCAGAATATCGTGTGGCAGAAGCTCGCTTGAAAGATGGTACGGATAAAGATGAATGGACTACATTTGAACTTGCATTTGAGTATTTGCCGGAGAAATCTTATGATAGTACTAAAGAATATAAGTTAGCCATTATATGTTCTTCCAGTAAGGAAGGTGATAAGTTCAAAGGCGCAGCTAACAGTACGCTGATCGTTGATGAATTGGAGGTTATTGGCGAGTAATGAAATTGATTTTCTTCTTATAGAATATCGTATAGAAAATAGAAAGAGACTGAGCTCATAAAGAGTTCGGTCTCTTTTTTTTGCTTATACATCATATCTGAATATTAAATCTTCTAAAGCCTCAATAATATGGTTTTTTAGTCTCTATAATCTTAAAAATAGATCATAGAATACAAAAAAAAAATAGACCTTGTAGAGCCTGAAATAAAGACGTTACTTTGCCATGTTTTTTTATATCGTAAAGAGTTTAATTGTTATAGAGAAAAATTATGAAGAAAAATTTACTGTTTTTATTGATGTTTGTTTGCTCAATGAGCTTGTTCACATCTTGTAATGATGATGATGATAATAATGGCGAAGGTCCTCAGTTAGGAAGAGATATTGCCGGTACGTACAATGGAACTTTAGCTATGGTGGCTTCTGAAGCGAAGACTTCAAGACAGCAGGTCTTTATTACTCAAGTGGGAGCGAATGAGGTGAGTTTGGATTTGAAAAATATTTCTATTAATATAGAAGGAGCAGATGCACCTATTGAGATTGATGCCGTACAATTTCCGAATGTAGTAGTGGAAGGTGATAATACTTTGGCTGAATTAAAAGAGTCAAAGGCGACTGTACAATCTACTTTGGGAGAAATAGAGGTAACAGCAGCTGGTACTGTAGCTTCACAGAAGTTAAATTTGAACTTCTCTGTTAAAGTGAAGGTTGAGGGAGAAGGTGATAAAAAAGTATAGATGTTGCTTTTTGTTGGCGAGAAATTGAGTTCGGAAGTTGATATGAAGGATTACGCTCAAGAGCTGGCTGGCTGGTATGCACGCAAAGAACTTACTGTAACTGGAATTGACTTGGAACCTAAATGGCCGACTGATGGTATTGAAGTAGTTTATAATAAATATGATCAGATTTCTATCAAACCTTTTTATATTACTTTCCCGTATTCTGCTAATGATACAAGACAGATTGAAATTAAATCTGCAAGATTAATAAAGACAGCAACATCTGTTGAGATAGAGGATATTCACCAGGCTTTGACTGATAATAGAGGTGATGCAACATTGGATTTGTCTGGTAAGTTTGAGGATGGAGTGTTAACTCTGAATATGACTATTACTAATGCAGAAAATACAGCTCATTATGTATTTACAGCTGATCAAAAAAAGACAGGTGCTATAATTGAAAAGATGACAATCAATAGTGATGTTGTTACAGTACAACCGGAAATAGGGGAAGTTGCTAGTAATAAAGCTAATATTGTTTTCTATATAAAGGATGGTACAAGTAGTGATAAGTTGTCATTGGTGCCGGAGTTTGAAATTTCATCAGGTGCTACGCTTTATTATGGTGATGCAGCTTATGTAAAAGGCACAGCAATTGACTTCTCTAAAGAACAGACATTTAAAGTGACAGCAGAAAGTGGAAAAACGACTACTACATATACAATAAAAACTGCGGTGTTGCAGACTGATTTTTCGTTTGCTACAAACTTTGATGGAGAGTGGGAGCATAAAAGTTATAATGATGCAGGTAAAATATTATATGATGAACCAGGAGCTGGATGGTCTACTTCTAATGGCGGAGTTGCTTATATAAAAGGAATGGATTTCATTTTGCATTGTTATTCTGCTGATAAACCAAACGCTGTGACTATTTCAACGGATAGTAAATCAGGGAAAGCGGCTCGGTTGGAATCATTAGATACAACAGGGAAATGGGCTTTTATCACTTCTGTTCCAAAGGTAACTTCGGGTTCTGTATTTTCGGGAGTGTTTGAAGTAGACCCAATTAATACCTTGAAGAGTACAAAATTTGGTTATCCTTGTTTCAAAAAGCCTGTTGCTTTCAAAGGCTCATATAAATTTACAGCTGGGAAAACATATTATACTTGCCCCGATCCTTCTAAGGCTCACATCTTTGAAGTAGATGCAACCAAAACAGATTTGCCGGCTATGAATGCTGTATTATATGAAGTAGATACCTATGCATTTGATTTTTTGGATGGAACGAATCTGCTAACGTCTGATAAAATAGTAGCAATTGCATCTGTAGATGGCAAGGAACAAGCTGAATATACAGACTTTAGTGTGGACTTTAAGTTTAAGGATGGTAAGAACTTTGATCCTGCTAAGAAATATAAACTTGCAGTCGTTTGCTCTTCAAGTAAAGATGGAGACAAGTTCAGTGGTGCTCCGGGTAGTGTACTTTATGTAGATGATTTAGAGGTTACTTTTTTAATATATTAGCTCTTTTCTCTTGGAATAAATAAGTTGTTCTGATAGAAAAGATTGCGGAATATAAAGGCAAAATCTTGTTAATATGAAAATAATGCAGTTACTTTACTGCGTTTTCGAGATTAGAAAAGAATTTCAATTATTAAATGTTTGAAAATTATGAAGAAGAATTTATTGTATTTATTGATGCTGCTTTGTTCAGTTAGCATGTTTACTTCATGTGGTGATGACGATGATAAAGATGATAATAAAGCAGATGTAGCTGGTACTTATGCAGGTACTTTGGGGAGTAACACTTGATGGTGAAGGTCCGATATCTTCATCACAAAGTATTGAATTAACAAGCCCGGCAGATAATAAAATTAATTTTGTATTGAAGAACTTTATTCTTCAAGCAGGTATGGGTGGTGAGGCAGGTCAATCCGTACCTGTTGGAAATATAAAGATTACTGATATTGATTTGGTAGGTACTAATGGTAACTATACATTTACGAAGACTGCAAATATTAAAATAGAAGCTGGGGATAAAGAAGGTATTGCTAGTGATGCATGGATGGGACCTATTATTTCAGGTACTAGTGGTATTCCTGTAACTTTGAAAGGTACAATAACTGGAAATGATATCAAGTTGGATATTACTATACCTTTCATGAATATGAATATAGCAGTTCAGTTTTTTCTGGAGCAAAGAAGTAATTTTCAGAAAAGAATTATAAGGTATAAAAAAAATACGGAACTCAAAGGAGCTCCGTATTTTTTATACCTTATTTTTTATGGCATTGTCGCAAACTCTTTTTAGTCGCATATTTATTCTAAGTCTCTTTTCTGCAAAACCATCTTTGGACTTTGAATGATATTTGTATAATTTTATGTTATATCTTACTGTTGGCTAAAAACTTTCAACAGCCTTCCTTGCCCATATCTTAAATCAGTATATTGAGCATTTTAAAGCTTGTAGAATATGCATTTTGACTTTAGTCTTAAAAAAAATGGATCAATGAAATATAAAGAATAGACCTTGTGTGAATTGATTGGTAGATGTTATTTTGCTTTTGCTCTTATGAAAGAATAATTTATTAACTAAATATGAGAATGATGAAAAAAGGTTTGTTGTATTTATTTATGTCTTTATTTTCGGTTGTGCTCTTTACTGCGTGTGGTGATGATGATCCGCAACCTATTCAGGATGGTGAATTTGATGGAGTATATTTAGGAACTCTTGATGTGAATGCAGGTGATTTGGGGAACAGAATGATATTCCTCAGAAAATCTACATTTCTAAAACTGGTGAAAATCAGTTGAAAATGCAACTCAAGAAATTTTCTTATCCGGGAATTGGTGAATTAGGTGATATAGAATTAGACGGGCATTAAGGCCGTAAAAGCAGGCAATGGTTGTATTTTTACGGGTACGGGGGCTGTTACCTTAGCTCCGGGTGAGTGTAATTTGATGTTGCAGGTTCGATCAATGATGGTAAGCTATCTATGAATATAAAAGTCAAGGTCGCAATATTTAATATTGATGTTAATTTTGACGGCTCTAAAATGGCTGCCGATAAAAGTTCGGAAGCAGATATTTTGACCTTTATTTTTAATAATGATATGGTAATAGGTGAACCAATAATTGATGGAACTGATATTAGTTTTATGATTTCAGATGATATGACTAATGAACAACTGAGTACATTAGCTCCTACATTTACGATTTCACAAGGTGCGGTTGTGGATAAGCAAAGTGGAACTGAACAAGACTTCACGCAACCGGTTGTTTACACCGTAACTTCCGAAGATGGTATTGTGAGAAAGCAATATACGGTGGCTGTTGTCGGCAAAGAAAAAAGAAATCAATCTTGATGCATGGACAACTGTTAAATCTGAAACAAGTGGCTCTACTGAGAGTTATGAAACCACCTGTGGGACGATTTGGAACAAGTAATCCTGGTTTAATGACGATTAATGATATGATTTCTTCAGCAGGTCTGTCTCCTTTGGAATATCCAGTGAAACCTATTGAAGGAAAGGAAGGAAAGGCTGCTCAAATTAAAACTATTTACACTTTTTATTTCGATTGGTGGATGGATTTTAATGCAGCTATGGCTGGTTTGATTCCTTATGTAACTTCTGGTTCTCTTTTCACGGGCTCATTTGAAACTGATATGGGTAATCCTCTGAATAGCACAAAATTTGGTATTCCTTTTGTCGGAGAACCTGTTACTCTTTCCGGTTGGTACAAATATACTCCGGGTCCGGTTTATTATGATAATAAGAATCAGATTGTTAGTGATAAAGTGGATGAATGTTCTATTTATGCTGTATTGTATGAGGAAGCTTTAGACAAGGATGGTAATAATATTGTGTTGACGGGAGATTATAAGGATAAAGAAGCCTATATTGGCACCTCGTCACGTGTAGTAATGCGTGCGGCATTAGAGAATGGTGGAGAGGTAAAAGACTGGACTGAGTTTACAGCTTTCATTCAATCTTTTGAAGGATAAGACATATGATCCTTCAAAGAAATATTATTTGGCAGTAGTCTGTGCTTCAAGTGCAGAAGGTGATTATTATCAAGGTGCTCCGGGCAGTACATTGATTGTTGATAATTTAAAAGTAACTTCTAAATAGCATCAATAGCTATCATTATTTTTTTTTTTTGAAAGAGAAGAAGAGTTCTGATACAATAACGGCTATTCCAATCATCTTTGATTTGGATTAGCCGTTATCATATATATAAAATGATTTTCTTTTAGTTAGAATGCATACCCGAATCCTACATTCAAATAAATAGGATACATAGCAAAAGAAATCGTATCAAAATCCTTCTTGAAAATATCATTCAATCCCCAGGTTAAGTCAGCATATACATTCAAGTTTTGAATGCTTTCCATTCGCCGCCTAACTGCATCCCCCACTGGAATTTGCGCAGATTATCAGAGAAGTCATAAGTAGCAATACTTTCGCCGGTAAAGTCGACTCTTGAACCGGTTTCGTCCGGGGTACGCAAATGTCCTTTATATACATGACCGGAGAAGTTGCGTTCGATCAGATAAGAAACATACGGACCTGCCGAAACTTTCCATCGGTTGCTGATTTTATAGTTCGCTAATACAGGGACAGTAAGATATGAGTTCTTAACTTTTGTTTTTACGCCACCTGTCCATAGACCTTTCAGTTCACCACCATTCGTGTTGAAAATCTTCATACCATAGTTTTCACAGTGGCTTCTGTAGTCATGTTCTTATTTTCGAGCCTTATGCCTACTGTCATTCCCCATTTCTTCTGTTCATCAAACCATTTTTGTAGCATTTCCTTCAATCGAAATAGCTATACTGGGTGCATAACTGTCAGTGCTGCGTATTTCTTCCGGCAGTGGAAGCGGTGCAGTACCGCCGATGCTGAATCCGGCCTTTATACTATACTCCCATCCATGTAGATATGAGTATATGATGCCTTGATTTCTTTCATTTTGTGCATTTGCCACCTGTGAAAAAGAATAGGATTAGGCAGGCGATGCTGAATATTTTATATGTTGTTTTCATTTTTTACGCGTAATTATTAGGTTGTTATTGTTGATCTGTAGAGATAAGTTTAACCTCGTCTATGTAAAGCGTACTTCCTACAGCACCGTCAAATTTAGCTCCGTCCACACTGGAAGAGAATACGATAGCGAGTTTGTATATTCCTTTTTGCAGCTTCTCCCTGATCGATGCTCTTTCCCGGTTTGGGAACAAAATCAAGTTCGAAAGGTAGCCATGAATCTGTTTCCGGCCAGTGGTGTACCTTCTGCTTTTCTTGCCAAAGATATGATGTTGGGCGAAGTCAGAGAGGTAGAACCGTCGAGGAAATCAACATTCTCATCTGTTTCATATAAAATACTCCATAGATGTCACAATGGTCTTGTCTGCCTTCTACTACTGCACCGTTGGAGGTAAACTTGTCTCCGGCTTTATATTTATAGAATCCTCTTATCGTCTGTGGATAGTAGAAGAATGGGAAACCGAAGTGTGTGGCTTTCATCGCATCACTAAGTGCATTTGCCTTGTCGAACGATCCGATAAATAAGTTACCGGCTGCGATAGGCATTTTTCACCATTTCACCGTGCTTCCGGTACTCTTTGTTTCCAGTTTCAGACATTTGCTTCCATCTGGACCTCCGGCTACCTGTACGGTAGGATA
>VOFJ01002540.1_pt1 | contig 107040 bp, 156 predicted proteins | sample 5384081 | NCBI WGS metagenome assembly VOFJ01 (sample SAMN12384729, study PRJNA508395) | human gut metagenome | isolation source: healthy gut I | host: Homo sapiens | reverse complement strand
TAGCCGAGAATATAATGAAAGAAATAAGATAATCGTCCAACCGGGGGATATATTCAAGTCTTAGCTGCTTTGTAAAATATACAAGAAGCGGAAGCAGAACAATACTCGCTATAAATGCCGCTAAAACGTAGGTCAGGTTTACACACATAAGAAGTGCTACGGCATACTTATCTTTACAGCCTGTTGTTTTGATTACGCTTAGCTGTTCGGAACAGTTTTCTGCAAGGTGAAGCATAAGAGTCAGAAGCTGAATGGCAGTGAAAACCGAGGCTATGGCTACAAAAGTGCTTGAAAATGCATAAAAAAACAAGTTTCCGCCATTGGCTGTAGACGATGGGGTGATTTCAAGGTTTCCGTTTACGGCATTGTATAATTTCTCCGTTTCCTCTTGCGAAAGATCACGCTTAAAAGCTACATTTATGTTTATAAATGTGTCTGTTTTACAAATATAATTAAACATACTATCTTTTGATGTGTTGTAAACTGTAATATCTTTGTCTGAAGAAAAAAAAACGAACGAAAAGGGGAGCACGAAATTGTCAGATGTTCCTATGATTTCAAGCTCAACATTTCCGTTGTCGGACGGAAAGCGTGAGTGTATCTCCCACAGAAAATCCGCTTTCGGAATCGACAATTATTTTCCCCATATCTTTTTCCAGTTCTTCCTTTGTAAAATCCCTGCGGATTTTATGGGGTAAGCGAGGATTTATGTTGTGATGAAGCTGTTCAAAATATGCGGGAAAAACGTTGAATACAGCCATAAAATTTGCAGATCATTCCGTCTTTTGTCAAATATGAAATTTTTGTTTTGCCACACGTTATAAAAGTGATTTCGGGAAAATTATCAGTAATGAATCTGATGTCATTAGTTGTGTAATCTGTAATTTCAAATCCGTATTTTGAACGGTCATACATACTGCTGTAGGCATATTCGGAACTTTTATAACCGACATTAAAAAGCAGGAATGAAAACACGGAGCACAGAGAAATAAGAAAAATAAAAATATTCAGTTTGACGTCACTTTTCAGGTAGGTTTTTAACAGGCTGAAATAGAGGGTTTTATATTTCAACGGTTTTCCTCCTTGTTTTCTTGCTTTCGACGTCATTCTTTTCCGGCTTTTCTCTTACTTTGTCGAAGGGTGAGGGAAGGTAGAAAGCAGGTTTCATAGTAATGATGTTTCTCCTATTCGTTAAATTTTATCGGTATCTTAGCGAATACCTATTGCAAATTTATTGCAAACTTTTTAGCAAACTTTATTTTTATTATACAAAAACAATTTTTCCGAATCAAGCATTAAAAGCAATAATATTATGAGCCTGATGAAATCTTGGAGGTTGTTAACAAAAATTCTCAGTAAATATATGAAATATAAACAAAGATAATACAGATTTAACTATCGGCAGGAAAGCAGGATGAAAAAAAATTCAATTCAAAAGTTTGCGGTTTTATGAAATTAAATTATGTCTGATAACGAGGGTTAAAAATGCACAAAAAAAATTGAATTTATTTTGTGAAATCAGACGAAAGTGTCAGTTCTTAGCAAAAACATCTTGCAAATCACAGCCGATTTCGCTATAATAGAACTATATAAAGAACGGCATCGGCAGACAGAAAAAAAAGTTATGAGTACCGTAAGCTTTATAATTTGTGTGTGGAAAGAGCATAAAAGGAGAGAATAGTATGGCAGTTACACTTAACGACAAGTACCTTAAGGGTGTTGTAAACGCCGATGAGCTTAAGGGCATGGAGCCTATGGTAAAGGTCGCTCACGAGATGATCGAAAACAAGAACGGCTTAGGAAACGACTTTTTAGGCTGGGTAGATCTTCCCGTAAACTATGACAAGGAAGAGTTTGAGAGAATCAAGAAGGCTGCGGCTAAGATAAAGGCTGACAGCGAGGTGCTTATTGTTATCGGTATCGGCGGTTCTTACCTCGGTGCAAGAGCGGCTATCGAGCTTTTAAGAAGCACGCTTTACAACTCGCTCGCTAAGGATACGCCCAAGATATTCTTCGCAGGAAACAGCATAAGCCCTACATATCTTAATGAAGTTATAGAGCTTGTTAAGGATAAGGACTTCTCTGTAAACATTATATCAAAGTCCGGCACGACAACCGAGCCTGCACTCGCATTCAGAGTATTCAGAGAAATGCTCGAAGAAAAGTACGGCAAGGACGGCGCAAAGGGCAGAATTTACGCAACTACGGACAAGGCAAAGGGAACACTCAAGGAGCTTGCAGACGCTGAGGGTTATGAAACATTCGTTATCCCCGATGATGTCGGCGGACGTTTCTCGGTACTTACAGCGGTAGGTCTTCTTCCCATCGCTTGTGCAGGCTGTGACATCGACGCTCTTATGGCAGGTGCCGCAAAGGCAAGAGAGGACTTCTCTGTATGCGATATTGAAAAGAACGATTGCTACAAGTACGCCGCACTGCGTAACGTACTTCGCAACAAAGGCTACAAGGTAGAAATGCTGGTAGCTTACGAAAACTCATTTGCTATGATGAACGAATGGTTCAAGCAGCTGTTCGGTGAGAGCGAGGGCAAGGACGGAAAGGGTCTGTTCCCCGGCATCCGCTAACATTCTCGACAGACCTTCACTCACTCGGTCAGTTCATTCAGGACGGCTCTAACATTCTGTTTGAAACAGTAGTTCATATCGCAAAGGCTCAGAAGGATTTCTTCTTAAAGAATGACGCAACAAACGGCGACGGACTGAACTTCCTGTCGAATCAGAATATGTCTGTTGTTAACCAGAAGGCTTATGAGGGTACTATAATCGCTCATACCGAGGGCGGCACACCCAATATGGTGCTTGAAATGCCCGAAGTAAACGAGAGCGAGCTTGGCTATCTCATCTACTTCTTCGAGAAGGCTTGCGCAGTATCAGGCTATCTGCTCGGTGTAAATCCGTTCAACCAGCCCGGTGTTGAGAGCTACAAGAAGAATATGTTCGCACTTCTCGGTAAGCCCGGCTATGAGGACGCTAAGGCGGCACTCGAAGCCAAGATAGGCTAAGGATAATAAATCGTGATGTATGGCTGTAATCGGCCGAAGCGAAAGCAGTCAGACAGACGGTTTTTATTATATTAAACGGCGACTCTGCCGTAAAAATACGGAGGACTTTACAATGATTAAACTTATCGCAGGTAAAAAGGGAACAGGTAAGACTAAGTTACTTATAAACGCTATCCACGAAGCTGAGCAGGCAAGCAACGGCAACGTTGTTGCTATCCAGATCGGTTCTTCCCTCAACATAGACATCTATCACAAGGTACGTCTTGTAAATATCGAGGACTACAACATTGATAACTACGATGCAATGTACGGCTTTATCGCAGGTATGCTGGCATCCGATTACGACTGCACAGACATCTTTGTTGACGGTATTCTCAAGATCTGCGGCAGAGATATGGAAAAGGTCGGTGCTATGTTTGATAAGGTAGCGGCTGTAAGCGGCGAGAACACACACGTTACATTCACTATATCTGCAGAGGTAGCTGACCTCACAGAAAATATTAAAAAAATATCTCAAATAAGTGTTGACAAATTTTGATTTTTGTAGTATAATATCACTCGTGTTAGCTTAGACGATGATAAATCGGCTTAATTTTGAGATAATGAACAACAGAGGGGGTGCTAAAATGGCAGTTCCAAAGAGAAAAGTATCTAAGGCAAGACGTGACAAGAGACGTTCACAGGTATGGAAGCTATCTGCACCTGCATTCTCACGTTGCCCTCAGTGCGGTGAGTTAAAGCTCCCTCACAGAGTATGCGGCAATTGTGGTTATTACAAGGGCAAGGAAGTTATCGCTAGTAAAGAGGCGTAATTTTGTTAGCGCAAACATTGTGGCAGTATGTCAGAAATGACTTACTGCCTTTTTTGTTTTGCGAAATTTTTTTTATGATAGTTTGCAGGGCAGGCGATAAAAACTATCTTTTTTGATTTTATGTTGACGGTTACACAACAAAAGTGTATAATATATATGTATGCTTAATTGAGAATTCGGAAAGAAAGGACTGATAACGTGTCTGTAAGGATAACCTCCGTAGATAAAGGTTCTCCTGCTGATAAGGCAAGGATAAAGGCAGGCGAAAGCCTTGTTTCAATAAACGGAAACGCTATACACGACATACTCGACTATCAGTTTTATGCTTCTGATAAAAAACTCGTGATAGAGCTTGAGGACAAGACGGTAAAGGTAAGGAAGGGCGAGTATGACGACCTCGGACTTAATTTTGAGACCTATCTTATGGACTGCAAGCAGCACTGTAAGAATAACTGCGTGTTCTGCTTCATAAATCAGCTTCCGAAGGGTATGCGTGAAACGCTGTACTTCAAGGATGATGACTCACGTCTGAGTTTTTTTTGCAGGGCAACTATATTACTGTGACAAATCTCAGCGACGAGGATGTTGACAGAATTATAAAGATGAAGCTGCCGATGAATATTTCGGTGCATACGACAAATCCTGAGCTTCGTGTAAAGCTGACTAAAAATCCGAATGCAGGAAAGTGCCTTGATTATCTATATAAAATGGCTGCGGCAGGGATTGAGATAAACACACAGATAGTGCTTTGTCCCGGACTTAATGACGGCAAGGAACTTGAGAAAACGCTGACCGACCTTTTTGTATGCTTTACCCTGCGGTAAAGAGCGTGGCCTGCGTGCCTGTAGGTGTAACGAGATTCAGGGACAAGCTGCCGAAGCTGGAGCTTTTCAACGAAGAAACCGCAGGCAAGGCGATAGACACGCTGGAGTTTTTCGGTGATATGATGTTTGAAAAGTATCACGACAGGGTAGTGTATGCGTCGGACGAATTCTATCTTACGGCTAAGAGGAAAATGCCCGATTATGAGTTCTACGGCGATTTTGACCAGTTTGAAAACGGCGTGGGAATGTGTGCGAGTCTGCAAAAGGAGTTTATAGACGCACTTGCGGATAAGCGTGAATTCGGTGAAACGGACGATAAGGAACGGCACGTTTCGGTGGCGACCGGGGTACTGGCCGCACCGCTGATAGAAACGCTCGGAAAAATGCTGAAAACGGATTTTCCGAATACCGTGGTTGACGTTTATACTATAAGAAACGACTTTTTCGGGGAAACTATTACCGTTGCCGGACTTATAACGGCGGGGGATATAATCGCACAGCTTACACCTTATAAAGACAATCTGGGGGAAAGACTGCTTATAACAGAAAATATGCTGAAAACAAACAGCGATATTTTTCTTGACGATAAGACGGTAAGCGATGTTGAGCAGGCACTCGGAATTGAGATAATGCCGGTTGCAACGGACGGATATGAGCTTCTTGACGCTATTTTAGGGGAAAGGGGCGGATATATGAAACTGAAAAAAAGAATATTTTTTCGTTTCTGGCGGTGCTTGCCGTGTCGGGTCTTGCGATACTGACGTGTACGGCTTGTATGTCGGCTGAGGAAAAAGAAAAGACGAAAGAGGATATAAGGGAGGCAAAGCCCGTTGCCGAGAAATATCTTGAAGATAATTTCGGAGGGGGTCAGGTAGTCAGCATTGAATTTATGCAGGCCAAGAAAAACCCGGCCTGTGCCGGACTTCAAATAAATATGCAAGCGGTTTCTGCAAGGCTGACGTGCGTCTTGAGAACGGGACGGAATTTCAGCTGATAGTTGATACCGATAACAAGATATGCTATGATAATCTGAATGCCGATAAGGTAATAAACGAGGCTGTTCAAACGATTGTTTCGCTGACGGACGGTACAAAGCCCGATAATATTGAGGTCAATGTTGCGGTAAGAGGCTTACTCGGTGCTGTAGGAAGCGGCTATGAGGGCTTTTTGTCAAGAGATACCGACACGGCGGAAAAGCTGCTGAACGGCGATTATTACTTCAATGTTGTACTGAAATACGGCAGTTCGGTAAACGGTGTTGATGTATCAAGACTTGAGAACACACCGTACAAGGCAAGTATTACTGTAAGGCTGATACAGTTTTTCACAGTTTGCCGAAAGCGGCACCAAGACGGATCTTCTCGGTAGCTCCGACTGTAATCTTACGCTTGGTGACAGCCTGACATATCTGTATCTGAGAGAGAATTTATTTCTTGATAATTTCAGAATGGGCGATGATGAGAACTTCACACGCTTTCAGAAGGGCAATATGGTTACATATCTGCAAAATAAGGTCGATGATCTGATTCTTGCGTGGGATAGCAGTGTTGCCGATTTAAGCGTAAGCTCTGTTCCTGCGGAAAAGCAAATCAGTACCGAATATTACAGCGGTCAGAGATTTACGGCATTGTGTGACACTGCGGCGAAGATTGATTATGTAATAAAGACAGAATCAAGATATTCCAAAGTGTACGCATTTACAACAGATGATTTCGGTGACACACCGTATCTTGCAGGCAACGGCGGCGGAGAAGGAAAAGATGTTGCCGACTGTATGATGCTGATAAGCGGCACTGATTATCACAGCGCAGACTTTAATATAAAAGGCGCCCGGCAGTATAACTGTCGGATTATATAAGAGATAAAAAGGAAGGAATGAGTGAATGAACGGAATAGTAGCGGTAGTAGGACGTCCCAACGTTGGAAAAATCAACACTCTTTAACCGTATTGTCGGCAAGAGAATGTCTATAGTTGACGATACGCCGGGTGTTACCCGTGACAGAATATACGCAAAGGCGGAGTGGCTCGGCAAGGAGTTTATGCTTGTTGATACGGGAGGTATCGAGCCTGACAGCAAGGACGTGATACTTTCACAGATGAGAATGCAGGCACAGCTTGCCATAGACAAGGCAGATGTGATAATATTCGTGACCGATGTTACATCGGGAGTTACGGCGAATGATGCAGATGTTGCGGCTATGCTCCAGAAAAAGCGGCAAGCCTGTTGTGCTGTGCGTAAACAAGTGTGACGGAATAGGCGAAGTTCCGCCTGATTTCTATGAATTCTATAATCTCGGACTGGGCGATCCTATTGCGGTATCGTCCGTACACGGTCACGGTACGGGAGATTTGCTTGACGCTGTGTTTGAAAATATGCCTGAGGAAAATCCTCAGCGTGAGTATTCGGAAGATGCTATCAAGGTGTGCGGTCATCGGTAAGCCGAATGTGGGCAAATCTTCACTTGTAAATAAAATTGCGGGCGAGCAGAGAATGATAGTGTCGAATATCGCAGGTACTACCCGTGACGCTGTCGATACGGTCATTGAGCGTGACGGTCAGGAATATGTGCTTATTGACACGGCAGGAATCCGCCGCAAGTCCAAGGTAAACGAGCAGATAGAAAAGTACAGCGTGCTTCGTGCTTATATGGCTGTAGACAGAGCCGATGTATGCGTTATTATGATTGACGCTACGGAGGGCTTTACAGAGCAGGACAGCAAGGTTGCAGGATACGCTCACGAGCAGGGCAAGGCAAGCGTTATTGCTATAAACAAAGTGGGACGCTGTTGAAAAAGACGGAAAGACGATGCAGGAATTCACAAAGAAGCTCGAGGTCGATTTTTCGTTTATGTCATACGCTCCGTTTGTGTTTATTTCGGCGCTTACAGGGCAGAGGGTGGATAAGCTGTTTGAGCAGATAAAGGTACACCTATTCGCAGAATATAAGACGTATCTCGACAGGTACTCTCAACGATATGCTGGGATATGCTACCGCAAGAGTACAGCCCCCGTCGGACAAGGGCAAGCGGCTGAAGCTGTATTATATGACGCAGGCATCGGCAAAGCCTCCGACGTTTGTAATTTTCTGCAACGATAAGGAGCTGTTCCATTACTCCTATCAGAGATATATAGAGAATCAGATAAGAGAAAGTTTCGGTCTTGACGGAACACCTATAAAAAATAATAGCAAGAGAACGAGGAGAATAACGGATAATGATATATCTGTGTTATGCAATAATGATAATAGTGCCGTATCTGCTGTGCGGAATCAACACTGCTATCATCGTCACAAAAATTAAAACGGGAGAAGATATAAGAACGCTCGGAAGCGGAAACGCAGGTCTTACGAATACTCTCAGAACGCAGGGAAAGATAGCGGCACTTTTTTGTACTGCTCGGAGATGTGCTTAAAGGCACACTGTCGATACTTATAGTCAGATTTTCGTTCTTGTGGCTTACGGGGAACAGATACGGCAAATCCCGACAATATGATGACCTATGTAGGCTTTGCGGCGGCGGTTGCGGCTATAGTCGGACACGTTTTCCCGATATATTTCGGCTTCAAGGGCGGAAAAAGGCATACTGGTTTCTGTGGCTGTGCTTATGACGGTCGAGTGGATACCTGCGTGCATACTGCTCGGAATATTCATCATAGTCGTTGCGCTGACACGATATGTTTCGCTTGGTTCGTGCATAGCGGCGGTATGCTATCCTGTGACGATACTTGTATACAGCCTGATAACAGGAGATCCTTGCGTATGGATAAATGTGATATTATCGGCGCTTATCGCTGTGCTGATACTGTTTATGCACAGGGGAAACCTTGTAAGACTTAAAAATCACACTGAAAAGAAGCTCGGGCAGAAGGCCTGACAGAAAGAAGGTTTACAGATGGCTAAGATCACAATATTAGGTTGCGGTTTTCGGTACGGCTCTTGCTATTATGTGGGACAAGTACGGACATAATGTGACTGCATGGTCAAAATATCAAGAAGAAATAGACGCAATAATGAACGACGGCGAGCATAAGCGACTCCTGCCCGGAGTGATTGTACCGCCGACAATAAGGCTGACAACGGATATGAACTGTGTGAGCGACTGTGATATACTTGTGTTTGCCATACCGTCAAAGTTTGTCCGTGAGGTTGCACAGAAGGTCAAGAGCTATGTGAAAAAAAGGATACTATAGTTGTAAATGTAGGCAAGGGATTTGAAGAAAATACCGACAAGCGTCTGTCGCAGGTGCTTAAGGAGGAACTTCCCGACAACCGTATAGCAGTGCTTACGGGTCCTTCACACGCAGAAGAAATAGGCAGAAACGTGCCTACGACTATAGTTGTTTCTTCTGAAGATGAGGACTCTATGATGTATCTGCAGGAAACCCTGCAGAACGATCGTTTCAGAATATACAGGAACAGCGACCCTTGTCGGCTGTGAACTTGGCGGAGCATTAAAAAACCCCATCGCCCTCTGCTGTGGAATAGTAGAAGGTATGGGGCTTGGCGACAACACTATTGCCGCACTTATGACAAGAGGACTTGTCGAAATCACACGTCTTGGTGTGGCTATGGGCGGTAAGAGGGAAACGTTTGACGGATTGTCGGGCGTAGGCGACCTTATCGTTACCTGCACGTCCTCTCATTCGAGAAATCACCGTGCAGGGCTTCTGGTAGGTCAGGGCATACCTGCCGCACAGGCGGTAAAGCAGGTCGGCACTGTAGAGGGCTATCAGTGTGCAAAGATAGCTTATGCGATAGCCCGTGAGCATAATGTGCAGGTGCCGATAATCGAACAGCTTTGCGAGGTATGCTATAACGGTCAGAGCCCGCTTGAGGCTGTTTCAAAGCTGATGGGCAGACCGAGCAAGGCTGAGGAGGAAATATTCTGATTCAGACCGCTTTGCGTGTTTTGTTGTCGGTGAAGGTGATTTTTTCAACTGAACAGGAATGTTTGGAAACGGCTTTCGCTCTTTTGGCGAGAGCTGTTTTTATTTTCCGTTCAAGATGTTCAAGCATCAGCATCCCGAGAAGGCATAAAATCGGTGTGAGTATCAGGTAAATTATAAAAAAAGCATATTGTTTTTTTCCTTTCTGTTGCACAAAAAAATTGTCGGTTTATTTCTCTTACACACATATAATAGCAGATCAGCTGTACTAAAAAACGGACTTAAATACGATATGCCGCTTTAAATTGCGTGTGAGGTAAGCCAAAGGAAATCTTGTATCGTGAAAATAAAGGCATTGTATGAATTTTATTCGTAAATAACTTGCAAAATTATTGCAGATGTGATAAAATATAAGATAATGTGCGTATTAACGCAAAAAATACGAAGGGAAAAAGTAAAAATGGAATTACAACAGATAATTATGCTGATAACAATAGCCGTTTATCTTATTATGATGGTAGTTGTCGGTGTAATATGTGGCAAAGAAAACGGATAATGTAGGCGACTTCTATTTAGGAGGAAGAAAGCTGGGTCCGTTTGTTACCGCAATGAGTGCGGAGGCATCGGACATGAGCGGCTGGCTGCTTATGGGTCTTCCGGGCGTTGCGTATGCTACGGGTATTGCAGACGCAGCCTGGACGGGTATAGGTCTTGCGATAGGCACATATCTCAACTGGCTTATCGTATCAAAAAGAATCAGAAAGTATTCTCATGTATGCAATTCGATAACTATACCGGATTTCTTCTCAAACAGATTCAGGGACAGCAAGAAGATACTTACTCTTATCTCGGCGCTGATAATCATAGTATTTTTTATTCCTTATACAGGCTCGGGATTTTCCGCCTGCGGCAAGCTGTTCAACAGCCTTTTCGGTGCGGATTATCATATCGCTATGATAATAAGTGCGGTAGTAATCATCGCATATACCACTATCGGCGGATTCTTAGCGGCAAGTACAACAGACTTTATACAGAGCATCATTATGTCGGTAGCGCTTATTATAGTAGTGGTATTCGGCATTTCATCGGTCGGCGGTGTTGTCGAGGTAATGAACCACGCAACATCAATGCCCGGATATTTCTCACTGACACATACGTTTGACGTTCTTAAACAGCAGACGGGCGATTACGGTCCGCTGACTATCTTCTCCACACTTGCGTGGGGTCTCGGCTATTTCGGTATGCCTCACGTTCTGCTGAGATTTATGGCTATAAACGACAGCAAGAAGCTCAAGGTTTCAAGACGTGTTGCTACGGTATGGGTGGTTATTTCGCTTGCGGTTGCAATATTCATCGGCGTTGTCGGTCTTGCTATGACAAAAAGAACAATGTAATAGATCCTCTGGCAGATCCCGAAACGGTAATAGTTGTAATAGCTAATCTTCTTGCAAAGGCAGGTCCTCTTGCGGCTATGGTAGGCGGTCTTATCATTGCGGGTATTCTTGCGTCCACTATGTCGACAGCGGATTCACAGCTTCTTGCGGCATCATCTGCGGTATCCGAAAATCTGTTCAATCAGGTATTCAAGATAAAGACAAGCGAAAAGACGGCAATGCTTATCGCAAGAATCACGGTCGTTGTAATAGCAATCGTCGGAATCGTTATTGCGTGGGATCCCAACAGCTCGGTATTCCAGATAGTATCGTTTGCGTGGGCAGGCTTCGGTGCGGCATTCGGTCCTGTTGTGCTGACGGCTCTGTTCTGGAAGAGAACGACAAAGTGGGGTGCATTTGCAGGTATATTCGCAGGCGGTGCAATGGTATTCATATGGAAGTTCCTTGTAAGACCGCTCGGCGGATTATTCAATATCTATGAGCTTCTTCCGGCTTTCATAGTTGCACTTGCTGCTCTAGTAGTTGTATCGCTTCTTGACAAGAAGCCCTCGCAGGAAATTATTGATGAGTTTGAGTCGGTGAATGCGGCTGAATAACAGAAATTAAATTAGTATGACAGCCACGATTAAGTTCGTGGCTGTCATTTTTTATTGCTGTATCAATCTCCTTTTTCAAAGCGTGAGCGGAGCTTTTCGAGGGCTTTCTTTTCTATTCTTGAAATATAGCTCCTGCTTATGCCAAGCTCGTCTGCGACTTCACGCTGGGTCATTATCCTGTCGGTGCGGTAGGATGTTTTAGACAGACCGTAACGCTTTGTGAGTATTTCTTTTTTTCACGCTCGTCAAGCTCCTCGTCTATATATCGGTACATTTTATCAAGCTCAATGTTAAGGGCGGCCTCCTCGGCAACGTCCGTTCCGTCCTTGAAAATATCGGCAAGGGTGACGGCGTTTCCGTCCTTGTCACAGTCCATCGGGTCATTCATATAAACCTCCGTCTGCTGATGCTTTGTTTTACGGAAGTACATTCTTATCTGATTATTTATGCATTTTCCCGCATAGGTGGAAAAGCTGATGTTCTTTCTGTAATCAAAGGTTTCTGCGGCACGGATAAGCCCGATTATGCCTATCGAGATAAGATCGTCCGCTTCCTTGCTGTCGGGGTAGTGCTTTTTTACGATATATGCCACAAGGCGAAGGTTGTGGTTTATCAGCTTGTCACGGGCGGCAAGGTCGCCCTGAGCCGCTTTTTCAAGGCATTCACGTTCTTCCTTTGCGGAAAGCTGTCGGGGAAATGAACCGTTGCTTTTTAAAATGCAGAGCAAAGAAGATAAGGCTCTGCAGTGCGGTTTGCAGTACCGATATAAACATAATATCACACTCCGAAAGATAATGATACAGTTTATTCCGGACATTCTGCCGGTTATGCAGGTACATTCTGCTTGACAGCGGAAATTTATCGGTGTATAATTAAAATATATAATTCAAGGAGCGTAAGAGTATGAAGCAGAAAAATCGTGAAAGGCTCGGAATAGGTATGAAGATAGGTGCGGGTGTGCTTGCGCTTATTATGATTATTGGCGTTGTGATACAGGGATTTATGTATTTGAACTGAGTTATTTATATATGGATAAAGTGAACCGCCGACTGTGAGGTCGGCGGTTGTTTTTATTCCTGTCTTGTTCTGTCTGTTCTGTTGAAGATAAGCGATACCGCAAGAGCGAAAATCATTGCGGCGGTAACTCCTGCCGAGCAGGCGGTAAATCCGCCCGTGAAGATTCCGAGTAAGCCGTCATCTTCGACAGCTTTTCTCATGCCCTTTGCAAGCAGATTGCCAAAGCCTGTGAGAGGTACGGATGCACCTGCGCCTGCAAAATCGACAAGCGGCTGATAAAGACCTACCGCTCCGAGAATCACGCCCGAAACAACGTAGGCTACAAGTATTCTTGCGGGGGGTGAGCTTTGTAAGGTCGATAAGTAACTGACCTATAGCACAAAGCGCACCGCCGACTAAAAAAAGCCCATAAATACTGCATAAATTTTCTCCTGTTATAAAGCGTCTGAAATTTCTACAAGGTGGGATATGCCGGGGATGCTTTCGCCCTGCTGGACTTTAGTTGTTGACATAAGCGCACCGGTAGCGGCAAACAGCACTCTGTGGAGCTTTCCCTCGGCTATCTGCGGCAGGATATGTCCGCACAGTACCGAGGCACTGCAGCCGCATCCTGAGCCGCCTGCGTGTACGTCCTGCTTTTCACGGTCGTATAGCATAAGACCGCAGTCCTTGTGCTTATGGCTGATTTCTGTTCCGTCACGGCGGAAAAGCTCGCACATAAGCTCCGAGCCGACCTGTCCGAGATCTCCCGTGTAGATTACATCGTAATCGGCAGGAGATGTTCCGGTGGCGAGCAGGTGTCGATTTATCGTATCGTATGCCGCACCTGCCATAGCCGCACCCATATTGTTTGCGTCCTTTATGCCCATATCGGTTATCTTGCCTATCGTGACACTCTTTACATAAGGCGGTTTTTCAGCGACCGAGGTTATACAACAGCCTGCACCGGTAGCTGTCCACTGAGCAGTAGGGGGGACGAACGCCGCCGTAGTTTATGGGGAATCTGAACTGCCTTTCGGCAGAGCAGAAGTGTGACGAGGTAACGGCGGCAAAATATTCTCCGAGCCTCATATCCGCAAAAAGCGAAGCCATTGCAAGACTTTCAGCCATTGTCGAGCAGGCACCGTAAAGTCCGATGAACGATATATTTGTGTCACGCAGGCCGTATGCCGAGCCTGTGCATTGGTTAAGCAGATCGCCTGCAAAAATGAATGAAATATCCTCTTTTATGAGCTTGCCTTTTCTAAGGGCAATATCAAAGGCATATTGCTGAAAGGTGCTTTCGGCTTTTTCCCAAGTGGTAAGTCCAAGCTCTGCTCCCTCTGCGGCATAGTCAAAGCAGTTGCCGAGAGGTCCGTCGCTCTCCATTTTTCCGACTGCGGCGGCGCAGGAATAAACCGACACACCACGGTCAAGCTCTATTGTACCCTCTGAAATCAGTTTAGCCATATCAACCTCCGAAAAGACTTATAACGAACAGAATTATGCCGTAGACAAATGCCGCCGTTATGCCGTAGACTATTACGGGCCCTGCAATGATGATCATCTTTTGCGCCCGTACCGAGAATGAGTCCCTCGGTCTTGAATTCAAGGGCAGGGGAAACAACGGCATTCGCAAAGCCTGTTATAGGAACGAGAGTGCCTGCGCCTGCGTGCTTTGCAATCCGCTCATACTGACCGAAGCCCGTCAGCAAGGCACTTATCAGCACAAGCGTTATTGAGGTGTACGCCGACGCAGTATCTGCATCGTTTCCTATCATAATATATAAATCGTTAAAGAACTGCCCTGTACAGCAGATAAGTCCGCCTATCACAAACGCTTTCGGCACTGTTATATATAGCTTGCTCGGTGCGGAATAACGGTCGGCAAGCTGTGCGTATTCTTTTTGGAAATATTCAAAATATCACCGTCCTTGATGATATTTTTGATTTTATGTCGGAAAATATCCGTGTAAAATTCTGCTTACCGATACGGCAAGATAAAGCAAAAAAACAAGTCGCTTTGCAATTTTTATATTGATTTATTGCAGACATTGTGCTATACTTTAATAGATAAGACAGGAAAAAGCGGTTTTTCAGCCGTATTTTCGGTCGGATTTTTTATGCAAGAAAGGGATAACAAAAAATGAAATACGCAGTATTACTTTGCGACGGTATGGCCGATCTTCCCCGTGAGGATATAGGCGGAACACCTATGAGTGTTGCACACAAGCCTAATATGGACAAGCTTGCAAAGGTATCAAGAGTAGGTCTTGTAAAGACGGTCGAGGACAATCTGAAGCCCGGCAGTGACGTTGCGAATCTTTCCGTACTCGGTTACGATCCTGCAATATATTATTCGGGAAGAAGTCCTTTAGAGGCAGGCAGTATAGGCATTGATATGAAGCCTACGGACGTTTCTTTCAGAACGAATCTTGTAACGCTGTCGGACGAGCCGGTTTACGAGGATAAGACAATACTCGACTACTGTGCCGATGATATATCTACAGAAGAAGCCGCAGAGCTTATAAAGTTCATTGACGAAAAAGCTCGGTACGGATGAATTCAGATTCTACAGCGGTGTAAGCTACCGTCATTGTCTGATATGGGATCACGGTACGACCGATATAGGCACGCTGACTCCTCCTCACGATATAACAGGCAAGCCGATAAAGACGCATCTTGGTGTGAACGAAAAACGGCAAGGTGCTTATCGAGATGATGAAGAAGAGCTATGATCTGCTGAAGGATCATCCCGTAAACTTAAAGAGAATCGAAAGAGGTCTTCGTCCTGCAAACAGCATATGGTTCTGGGGCGAGGGGTGTTCGCAAGGAGCTTACTCCTTTTGCCGAAAAGTACGGAAAGAGCGCTGCTATGATTTCTGCGGTCGATCTGCTAAGAGGTATCGGCAAGTTCACAGGAATGGATGTTATCAAGGTTGACGGTGCAACAGGCTACATAGATACAAACTTTGACGGTAAGGCTCAGGCGGCTGTTGACGCACTGAAGAGCGGCAAGGATTTTGTATATATACATGTTGAAGCTCCCGATGAATGTGGTCATCGTAATGAGGTTGACAATAAGGTAAAGGCAATAAGCCTTATTGACGAAAAGATACTCGGCAAGCTGCTTGACGAATTCAAGGACGAGGATATAAAAATCCTTATCTGTCCCGACCATCCCACGCCGCTTGAACTGAGAACACATACAAACGCTCCTGTGCCGTTCATGATATATGACAGCAGAAAGAAGCTGGACGGTGTTGATTGCTTCTGCGAGGAGAGTGCGGCTAAGACGGGTGATTATATCGCTGAGGGTCATACCCTTATGAGCAGTTTTTTGGCTGACTGATAGATAATACTAAATGAATATTTTACCGCCCTGTGTTTTTCACGGGGCGGTTTTTTGTGTATTTCGGTAAGTGCTGGACTTTTTGCCGTTTTAATGGTACAATATACTTGAAGAAATAGTGTCGAATCGAATGGCAAGAAATATAGTAAAGGCAAAGCTGGATATAATATTCAAGAAGTTGTTTACGGACGAGGGAAATCAGCATTTACTACAGGCTTACTTATCGGATACGCTCGGTATACCGTATGATTCGATAGAAAGCCTCGTTGTACTCAATTCCGAGATAATGCCGGACAGCATAACCGAGAAATACAGCCGTATGGATATTCGTATGAAAGCCAATGGCAGACTGATAAACGTTGAAATGCAGATAAAGGACGAGGGCAATTACAAGGACCGTTCGCTCTACTACCTGTCTAAGCTGTACAGCGGTCAGCTTAAAAGCGGAGAGGTGTACGGCTCGCTGAACCAGTGCATTTCGATAAATATCATCAACTTCAATCTCTTTGACTGCGAAGAATATCATTCATCGTTCTCAATGAGAGAGGACAGCAGAAACGAACAGCTTACAGACAAGTTTACAGCTCATTACTTCGAGCTGAAGAAAATAGGCAAGAATATCGACAAGAACAACAAGCAGGAGCTATGGCTCAGACTTATCAATGCGGAAACGGAGGATGAACTTGATATGTTACAGCAGACAGGCGTAAAGCAGATACAGGACGCAGTAGTTGTGCTGCATAAGATGAGTGCGGACGAAAAGACAAGAGAGCTTGCGGAAATGCGTGAAAAGGCTCTGCATATCGAAGCAACCGAAAAGGCACACGCAAGAGCCGAGGGAAGAGCCGAGGGAAGAGCCGAGGGAAGAGCTGCAGAACGTGCAAAAATCCTTGCTAATCTCAAAGCTATGGGCTTATCTGAAGAGCAGATAAAGCAGGCACTCGGCAAGTAAGCAATGACAGACGAGAAAATGATAACGTATACCGATGATGAAGGAAATCGGATAGCTATCATCGGTAAGACTAAGGTCATATACAAAAAGATGAGCGATGTAGAAAAAAAGCAATCGAACTTTCTGAAATGCGTGAAAAGGCTCTGCATATCGAAGCAACCGAAAAGGCACACGCAAGAGCCGAGGGCGAAGCAAACGGACTTAAGGAAGGCGAAAGAAGAAAAAGAAGCTGAAATCCTCGGCCAACCTCAAAGCTATGGGCTTATCTGAAGAACAGATAAAGCAGGCTCTCGGCAAGTAAGAAACAGACCAAATCCCACAAAGGAGGACCCCAAAATGAAACGTAAACGTACCCACACCATACTCGCAACAATAACCCTTATCAGCGTAATACTGACCAGTGCTTGCACGGCAAATACAAGTACAACGTCTTCCGTACCTGAAACGGCAGTAACAACTACCGCTCCGGCAGTGACGGGAACGGTGATGGATAGGATTGATGAGCCGAAAGCAGAAACAACTACTGCTCAGACCACAGCTACCACAGCAGTGACCGCTACAAAGCCACAGGAAACAAAGAAAGCTGAAACTACCGCCGCTCAGACAACTACAGCAGTCACCACGGCAAAGCCAAAGCCGGCAACGACAACAACAGCCACAACGACTAAGCCCGCACCCGAATGGACGGAGAGCAAGGCAAGCGGTACTAAGTATGTCAACACAGACTGCTACAGCCGTAAGAAAGCCGTACTCGGCGCTGAAACGGTAAAGCTGTATAGCGTGAACGATAAGGTGACAGTGATAGCCAAGACCGATACAGGCTACTTCAAACTTTCTGATGGTAGCTTTATACACGGTGATTATCTGAGCGACAGCAAGGTAACTCAGCCGGTAGCATCCGCTACAAAGAAAGAGGAAACTGCTAAGCCTGCGACCACCACCACGAAAAAGCAGGAAAACAAGCCGAAGTCTATATATGAGTATCCGTTCGACCTTGAAGCAATTAAACAGGTTATAGTTAATGACGCTGTAAACAATTACGGACTCATAAATGATGATGATCCAAACTGGACGCCTGAAGGCAGTTCGTGGAGCGCTCCTACGGTCATCTCTAAAGATATGAATACAAAAATTATCGAGCGTAATGTTAAAGGTATTGCAGGAGCTGATTTTAAATGGAGTCAAATGAAAAAAGGCGATTACTTCAAGGTTTATATTGAAACAATACCGGATTTGAAGAAAAAGACGAAAACGGCAACAGCATCGAAGGCTATGCAATATATTTTCTGCGTTGTCAAGCAGGTGACGATGGCAATCCAAGATACCCGTAAAATATCATAATACACATTAAGAGCTTTGATTTTTCAAGGCTCTTTTTTTCTTTTTATTGATATTATTAAAGCAGTTTGACAAACTTTTAAATTCAAGATATAATAAGGAGCGTAAATATGAAACTTGTGTTTTATTCAATTCTTGTACCGAATACGGTTTATTGGATTACTTATTTTATGATATGTGAGGTATTAAAAATGGATTCCTTAGTTGGTGCTATCATCGGTTCAGCTGCAACGATATTCGCCGGTATATTAGGTTTGATAGGCGTTTGTATAAGTAATGGAAGAAAAAAGCAAAAAATTAAATGACAATCTTGTTAAATTACAGGATTGCCAAATAGGAGTAAAAGACGGCGAGCTCTCTATAGCTAACCGGCTCGGTGTAACAAACGGAGAAGGAACAAATCTAACCACACAACATAAAACTCTCATGGAAGATCACACAGATATTAAAAAAGATCTTAAATGAAGAAATCAAGAAAAGCATTAATAGCGTTGCTGATAATGCAAAGGATACATACAATTTCATTATGAACGAGAGCAATATGAAGAAACAAAGAGAACAGCTATTGGAGAACAATGATAACAGGTGGTCGCAAGCCATTGATGATTTAACGTTGTTTAAAAAATATATTAGAAGAAAAAGAATCAACTGATTGCTAATTTGTATCAAGAAAAATATGAGTTAAGAGAAGCAAATCGAGAACTTCATAAAGTTATTACGACACAAACCCGACAGATAGAAGAACTGAACGCTAAACTTTATCCTGATGCTTCACAAAACTACTCCCAAGAACAGGGAATGTACCCGACACTTTAATTATATAGATTTGAGCGACTGATTTCAGCCGCTTTTTTCTTTTTCTGATAGTCAATTGAATATGAAAATCCAAAGCAGTCCGTACCCGTAGGACTGCTTTTTTTATATATAAAATACAAACCAAGAAAGGAAATCAGTATGAAAAACAAATTCAAAAAGCTGACCGGACTTTTCCTTGCAGCAGTTATGACATTAGTTGCTCTGCCTATTCAGACGCTTGCGTCAGATTGGGGTGTCGGTGACAATGTTTATGCGGCTATGCTCGGAAATTACATCGGATCAGACGGTAAGACTTATGCAGATAAGTATAATTACGACTACATCTACTATAAGTCGGACGGTAGCATAGGAAAAGCAACTCGTTATGCTTCTACTCACGCAAAGTTAGGCATAAGTAAGAACGGCATTATTCAGCCCGCTATATGTATTGAAGCCGGTGTTGCATATAACACAGGAAGTTCTTATGTAGGTGAAGGTAACAATAATACCTATTTAATGAATCTTCCTTATGCAATCCGCAGAGATTTAAAAATCGCTCTTTTATGCGGTTTTAACAGCGATACAAAATCATCGCCTGTAGCGAATACAAATCTTGATGACTTTTGGTTCGCTACACAGGTAGTATCGTGGGAAATTCAGCAAGGTCTGCGTACAGGATACGGTAAAAGTGACCTGGCTGTTAATTCAAGTATTCCTAATACACCCAAAACAGCATACTATGACCAGTTAAAAGGCAGACCTGCCGAAAAGTGCTATGAGTACATCTTAAACAAGATGAAGGCATATGCCATAATTCCAAGTTTCACTCGTGATAAAAAGGATAACGCTCAGCTACACGAACTTAAGTATGATTTAACGAGTAAAAAATATACTGTCACACTTACGGACAATAACAAGAGCAATATGCCGGCGAGTGCATTCAACATTTCCGGTGCCACAGTAACAAAGAGCGGATATGACTACACTTTCAGCACAACAAGCAAGATAAGCGGTACTAAGGCTTGTACATACAAGGCAAACCGTACATATCATTACTTTCAATTAATTCGATATAATTAGACATACTGTATAATAAAATGTATTTCAATTATATTGACTTAGCATAAAAATAGTAGTATAATGTCAATTAATGAAACATATTTGGAGAATATGAAATGAAAACATCAGAACTGTTAGCTGCAAAAAGCAGCTTTGAAGACAACACAAAATGGTTGCCTTTCAATGTTCACGCAAGTGATACGGCCGGGATAATAAAGCGACTTTTCAATAAATGGATCGCTCAGAATGTCAGAAGGCGCTTGTGTGCTGCGATTGGCATTGAGAGTTCGGAGAACGCAGAAGAAATTGTGTGCAACTATTGTAAGTTCATTGCACTGGTGCATGATATAGGAAAATTAACTCCGGCGTTTCAACGAAAGCTTAAAGATAATATTCAGGGTCTGGATGACAGACTGCTTGACGCGGTATCGACCTTTCAGGTCTGACACAGATATCAGAGTCACCGCATAACATAGCGGGACAGTATATTCTGAAAAAAGAATTTGAGGTTGCACCGCCAACCGCAGTCATTGTTGGCGCACATCACGGCGATTGTTCGGCGGATAGGGGGGCAATGTTCATATGAGGCTAACTATTACGGACACGGCAAGGTTAACGTAAACGAATGGACACAGATAAGAGCGGAATGGATGGAATACGCTCTCAGCGTAACCGGATTTGAAGATGTCAAAAATCTGCCGAATCCCGATGTTGCGGCACAGATGCTGATTACCGGACTGCTCGTAATGAGTGACTGGATAGCGAGCAACACCGATTATTTTCCTTACATAGACATCGAAGAAAGGCTCAACGATGAGCAATGCGAGGAGCGTGTCAGAAGAGCGTGGAACAAGCTTTCGCTTACGGACAGCTGGTATGCCGATTTTATCGCTGATAGCGACAGCTTTTTGAAGAGCGTTTCGGCTTCAAACCGAACTGCGTACAGCGTGAATTTATGAATGTTGTAAGCCTTTGCAATAAACCCGGTATATACATACTTGAGGCACCTATGGGAATAGGTAAAACCGAGGCGGCACTTGCGGCAACGGAGATACTTGCATCACGTTTCGGCTATGGCGGAATGTTTTTTGGACTGCCGACGCAGGCAACCGCTAACGGAATATTTGATCGTATTCATTCCTGGGCGAGTGGTACTGATGATATACATTCGCTCAGACTTGCACACGGTATGACGGATATGAATGACGAATACTGTGAGATATTCCACGGAAGAGCATCCGACATTTCCGATGACGATAATGATAATATAATGGTTCATACCTGGTTTGAAGGAAGAAAACAGGCGCTGTTGTCCGAATTTGTTGTTGCTACAGTTGACCAGTTTCTTATGGCATCGTTAAAGCAGAAACACGTTATGCTAAGGCACCTGGGACTTGCAGGTAAGACTGTTATTATAGATGAGTGCCATGCTTATGACCGATATATGTACGTTTATCTGGAAAATTCCTTGCGCTGGATGGCGGCGTATAACGTGCCTGTGATAATTCTTTCTGCAACATTGCCGCCGGATAAGAGAGCGGGAACTGATAAAATGGTATACCGGCAGTAAGAACAGTTTTGACAACAGCAGTACGGCATATCCTGTGCTGACTTGGAGCGACGGTGCGGAGGTAAAAACAGAAGGCTATACCTGTTGATATTCCCGATAAGTCGATTTTAGTCACAAGAAGAGAAGAAAATGACAGCAACGATATTGTAAACCTGCTTGAAGATAAACTGTCGGACGGCGGTTGTGCGGCTGTTATTGTGAATAGCGTTGCTTATTCCCAGGAACTTGCCGACACAATAGCGGCGAATATGCCTGATTATCGTGTTATATGTTTCCATAGCAGACTTATATCGACTGACAGAGCGGTAATTGAGCGTGAGCTAACAGAACTTGTCGGTAAGAAGTCGACCTGTGAGAAGAGGGACAAGCTGATAGTAGTCGGTACACAGGTGCTTGAACAGTCGCTTGATATAGACTTTGACTATATGATAACCGAACTTTGCCCTATGGATCTGTTGTTACAGCGTTCAGGGGCAGACTGCACAGACATAACCGCACACGTCCGGATAAATTATCCGAACCGGAGCTGTGCGTGTTGATCCCGGAAGATTTCAGCAAGAGTGTTTACTCCGGTTGGATACTGAAGCAAACTGAAAAATATCTGCCGGATAAACTTGTTATACCGGGATGTATTCCTGAGCTTGTCGGCGCTGTTTATTCCGAACCCGACAATGATGAACAACAGACCGCAGAGTATAGAAAATATAGTGATGAACAAAAAAGAGAAAAAAGCAAAGAGCCAAGAAATATTGCATACCGTCACAAAAAATTAATCGCAGTGATTCAACGCTTAGCGATATGATCAACAGGCGAGAGCTGAACAATGATTCAGACGGTGAAGCGGCGGTGCGTGACGGGCAGGAAACCATAGAAGCACTTGTGCTTGTGAAAACATCCGATACGGAGTATTCGCTGTTTTCACGGGACGCAGTGTTTGATATTACTTCTGTACCCGATAATGCACAGGCAAAGCCTGATAGCAAAGCAAAGACTGAGATTGCCGGCATTTTTCAGCAAGTCTTATAATTTTGGTAAAACGATTGAGATACTGGCAAACTCTATGCCTCAGGCGTGGAGGAATGCAAAGTGGCTCAAAGGTGAGATATTGCTTTTTGCTTGACGGAAATAACAAGATAAGTATGCTCGGCAGAACGTATAAATACAGCACCGAAAGAGGTTTTGAAGAAATAAAGGAGGAAGAAAGCTGATATGGACAGAGAGTTCAATCTGATCGACGAACCGTGGATATGTGTCCGTGACAACGGGTGCGAGGTGAAAGAGATAAGCATAAGGCAGGTCTTTGAACACGCACAGGATTACACGGAGCTTGCAGGAGAAACAAAAAAAACGCAGGATATGGCTGTACTGAGGTTTCTGCTTGCGGTGATCTACACGGTATTCTCAAGGTACGACAAAAACGGTGATGAAGTTGATCCCGAGGACGATATTAATTATCTTACGGATAACTGGATCGAGGTTTATCGGAGCGGCAAATTTCCGATGAAGCCGTTTGAGAAGTATTTTGAAAAATGGTATGACCGTTTCTGGCTGTTTGATGAGGAGTATCCGTTTTATCAGTCTAACAAGGTAAACGGTAAAGGTAAGGCTACAAGTATAGCAAAAATGATCGGCTCGCTTTTTGAAAGTGCCAATAAGCCCAGGCTTTTCTCTGACAGGAACAATGACGGAAGACTGCTTTCATATTCGGAAGCGGTTCGTTGGTTGTTACATATAATCTGTTTTGACGATACAGCGGCAAAACAACCAGTACCTAAGAAATCATGGGTTAGTATATTGGGGCTGATAGCGGTCAGAGGAAACAACCTGTTTGAAACGCTTATGCTGAATTACAACGCAGAAAGCGATTCTGAATATGACGTGTATGTAAGTACTCCGTCGTGGGAAAAGGATAACAACAAAGCTGAGTTCAATACTCTGATACCTGTTCCCGATAATCAGGCGGCATTGCTTTTTCATTGATGTCAAGACGTGTGTATCTTTGCAGAGAAAACGGAAAGGTGAACGGTTATTATATTTCAGGCGGAGATTATTTTGAAGAAGTTGAAGTTTTCGGTGAGCAGATGACGCTCTGGAGGTCGTATAAAGAAAAAGGAAGCGACAGCATAAAATATAAACCTCAGCTTCATAAGCCTTCGACAAAGGCTTGGCAGGAATTCGGAAGTATCGCGGCGCTTGAAGGTGATGAAAATTCAAGCACTGCAAGAAAACCGGGCGTTATAGCTCATATTGAATCGTACATAGACAGGAGCTATCTGGATAATTGCTTTTTACTTAATGTAACAACGGCGTCTGTAATTCATGATTTCAACGATAGTATGTGTTTTAAGATTGTTGATTCTATCAGTGATGAACTGTCGTTCCATTCAGATCTGCTGATGAAAGTCGGAGAAGCGTGGCGCTATCGTATAGGAAACGAGATAGGCAAATGTGAAAGTGCGGCTAAAGCGGTTAAATAAACTCAGTATCAATTTGCAGAAATCCGCAGGAGCAAGCGGTGACAAACTATCCGGAGAAGATGCAAAGACGCAGTTCTACAGTATGATAGACAAGCCTTTCAGAGATTGGCTGTCACAGCTTGATACAAGTTATGATATTGATGAATACACAGGTAAAATCGAAGATACTGTAAGGAAAATCGCAATCGTATTCGGAAACGACTGTGTTCATCAGATGAGCGCAAATACGATTTTCGGTAGATATGAGAAGGATGGCAAGGATAAAAACCTTGTGACTACGGTAGAGGCTCTTAACATTTTCAATGCTACAATAAATAAAATTTTCAGAAAAGAAGGTGATAACAAATGAGTAAGAGTGATATGGTTTATCGTTATACCGCATCAAAAATCGAGTATCTGCACAGCATTGCAGACACAGGAAGAGGCAAGGGCTATCTTGCCGAGCTTCGACACGGTATCGGTAAAAAGCCGGGAGAACTCCCGTCGCTTTGGTGGCTGATATTCGACAGAATCGATGAAGAACTTAAAGGTTCAAAGTGTGCGTCAAATGCAGAATGGGCAGTTTATACGGCTCTGACGTTGTACGCTTTGCATCAGCAGGGTAACGACAGGTTTATGTATGAAAAGGGCTATACTCTGGGAAGAAGCGGCTTATCACATTGCAAACAGCAATGATGATGAAGAACGTGTTGTAAACAGACTTAACCTTGTTGTAACATCAACGACAAAGGAAGAGCTTGCTTACCAGCTCAAAAGCATAGTTCAACTGCTCAAAGGCAAGAGTATACCGCTTGATTATGCGAAGCTTGCCGAAGAACTCTACAGGTTCAATTATCCTGAGCAGGCGGCAGATATAAAACTGTCGTGGGGAAGAGATTTCTATTCCGAAAAAGTATAAGACCGAAAAAGATAATTCAAAAGGAGAGTAAAGAAAATGAGTAACGAAAGATTATATGTTGATTTCCATGTAGTACAGACAGTTCCGCCTTCATGCGTAAACCGTGATGATACCGGCAGACCTAAAACAGCTTTTTACGGCGGTGCAAACAGAGCGAGAGTGTCAAGCCAGTCGTGGAAGCACGCAATGCGTCTTATGTTCAATGAACTTTTTACAAGTGAAGAACTCGGCTACAGAACAATGCACGCTGTTGATCTTATTGCAAATGAAATCAAAAAAAGCTTGACAGCAGTTTTGACGATGAAACAGCCGTTAAGGACGCTATAAAGGCGATGAACTCGGCAGGTGTGAAAATAAACGAAAAGAAGGATAATAAAACAGGAGCACTGTTCTTTATAAGTGCTGTACAGGCTAATAATCTTGCACAACTTGTTATAAGCGGTGAAAAAAGACGCCAAGCTCTATAAGCAGGCACTTAAAGAAACGCCTTCTGTTGATATTGCTTTATTCGGAAGAATGGTAGCGGACGATGCTGACTTGAATGTAGATGCGGCATCGCAGGTTGCTCACAGCATTTCAACTCATGCTGTTCAAAGAATGAGTATGACTACTTTACGGCGGTAGACGATTGCTCGCCTGAGGACAGTGCGGGTGCGGGACATCTCGGAACAACAGAATTCAATTCTTCGACGCTTTACAGATATGCGACTGTGAATGTTGCACAGCTTAAAAAATCAATAGGTGTTTCTGTAGCAGAAGTTATAAAGGGATTTGCCGAAGCATTTATCTGCTCTATGCCTACCGGTAAGCAGAACTCATACGCAAACAGAACATATCCCGATATGGTTTATGTGACGATCAGAAAAAAGATCAGCCTGTAAACCTTGTCGGTGCATTTGAAAAGCCGGTTATCAGCAATAACGGCTATGTTGAAGAGTCCGTGAAGAAATTACAGGAGTATGCAGGCAAGGTATACGACAATTTCAGCGGAAAGCCTGTAAAGAGCTTTTTTATGATAGGTGCGGACGCTATATCCGATGCCGAAAGGGTAAATCTTGACGAGCTGCTTGAAAAGCTTTATAGCTACATAAAAGATATGAGGTGGTATAATGCCTGTACTGCTGCTCAGACTTGCCGCTCCGTTGCAGTCATGGGGCGTTGAGTCGAAATTTGATACGCGCCGCACGCTCGGATATCCGACCAAGAGCGGCGTAATCGGACTTGTGGCATCGGCTATGGGAAGAGAGAGGACAGAATCTCTTGACGACCTTAATGAGCTTAAAATCGGTATCAGAGTAGAGAACGAGGGTCGGCAGATAAGGGATTATCACACTGCCAACGGTGAAAAAACAAAGAAATATATCACGCACCGCTTTTACCTTTCCGATGCGACTTTCCTTGTTGGGCTCGAACATAAAGATGCAGGGTTTATAGAAAAAATCGAAGACGCTCTGAAACATCCTGCGTTTCCGCTATTTTTTAGGCAGGCGCTCATGCCCGCCTACACCTCCGCTTGTATGGGGATTGCGTGACGGAAATCTTCTTGATGTGCTTAAATCAGAAAGTCCGTTGCTTGACAAACAGCAGAGAAAAAATGCCGACACAAGGCTCAGAATTATTACAGAAAGCGAAGACGGTCCTGCAATAATCAAGGATGTTCCTGTTTCGTTTGATCCGACATTCAGACGTTTCGGGCTGCGGAAAATAAAGGACTGCTATGTGGTGATCGATAAGTCGGACAGCGCAGAGGATATGGTTTCTGCAGAGCACGACCCTATGGCTGAATTGAGGTGAAACAATGTATTTATCAAGAGTTTATCTGGATCTGTCAAACCGCAATACATTGAAGGCGGTCAATTCCCGCAGTGTTCTGCACGGAGCTGTAGAAGCGGCGCTTACGGATGACCGTTCAAGAAAGCTCTGGCGCATCGACAGTCTTGGCGGAGAACTTTATCTGATGATTCTCAGCAATCAGAAGCCTGACTTATCTGTTATAGCATTGCAGTTCGGTGATACCGGCAGAGCAGGAGAAACAAGAGAATATGACGGTCTGCTTGGCAGAATAAAAAAGGGTGATATATGGCAGTTCCGCCTTACACCGCAAATCCGTGAAAACGGATAATGTAAAACAGGGACAGGGTAAGAAAAGGGCAGTCACCATTGTTGACTTTCAAAAGCAGTGGCTGATTGACAGAGCAGAGAAGAACGGGTTCTGCCTTAGTGAAGATTCATTTGATGTGGTTCAGAACAAGTGGTGCAGATTTTTTCAAAAAGGACAACAGAGTAGTAACTCTTCTGTCGGTGACGTTTGAAGGACTGCTTGAAGTGACGGATGAAGAACTGTTCAAAAATATGCTCATAAACGGAATAGGCAGAGGAAAAGCGTACGGTATGGGGCTTATGACTGTAATGCATCCGGGAAATAATACAAATGGCTGAAATACCCGGAATGATAAAACCCGATATCGTAGAACTGCCGCAGATTGCCGACAGAATTACATTTCTGTATCTGGAACATTGTAAAATAAACAGAAAAGACAGTGCAATCACCGTTATTGATGAGAACGGCGTTACGCATATACCATCCGGTACAATCTCTGTACTTATGTTAGGTCCCGGAACTGATGTTTCACACAGGGCTATGGAACTTATCGGCGACAGCGGAATAAGCATATGCTGGGTTGGTGAGCAGGGTGTCAGATATTATGCCGGGGCGGCAGACCGCTGACGCACAGTTCGAGGCTTATTGTAAACCAAGCGGAAATGGTCACAAACCAGCGCAAGCATCTTGATGTTGTCAGAAAGATGTATATGATGCGTTTTCCCGATGAGGATGTTTCGGGGCTTACTCTGCAACAGCTGAGAGGCCGTGAGGGCAGTCGTATAAGAAAAGTGTACAGACAGCAGTCTGAAAAATGGAATGTCGAATGGAACGGTCGTGTATACAATCACGAAGATTTCCAGTCGTCCGATCCGGTCAATCAGGCTCTGTCGGCGGCTCACGCCTGCCTTTACGGGCTTGCTCACGCTGTTATATGTTCTATGGGGTGTTCGCCTGCACTGGGGTTTGTACATATTGGTCACGAATGTTCGTTCGTATACGATATAGCCGATCTTTATAAAGCTGAAGTCACGATACCGATATCTTTTGAAGCGGCTGCATCGGTAAATGATGATATATCAAGATTTGTACGGCATAGGGTCCGTGACGAAATGGTGAAAGCTCATATGCTTGAGCGAATGGTACACGATATTAAATATCTGCTGATGCCTGAAGAAAAAATCCGGATGACGAAAAAGCCATGTATCTGTGGAATGATAAAAACGAACCTCTCGATTACGGTAAACAATACAGGTGACGATATGATGGTAGTAATTACACTGAGTTGTTGTCCGCCTAAACTGCGCGGAGATCTTTCCAGGTGGATGCAGGAAATAGACACAGGCGTGTATGTCGGAAATCTGAACGCAAGAGTTCGTGATAACGTATGGGATAGAGTGTGCTCAAACATTGGAAACGGTCATGCTTCAATGTCATACAGCTCAAATAACGAGCAGAAACTGGAATTCCGTATTCACAATACGCAATGGGAGCCGGTAGATTATGACGGCATAAAGCTTATAAAAAAAGACGTGTGACAAAAGTGACGATGAAAACGTTATTCGTCCTAAGGCTATGACAAATCACATAAATCGTTTATCGGAGAAAAAACAGAAATCATCCGGTGTATCGGATACATATACGGTAATCGATATTGAAACAACGGGACTTAATCCCGATGATGAAATAATAGAACTCGGCGCAGTGACGGTTGAAAACGGATCAGTAGCGGAAACATATTCTGTGCTTGTCAAAACAGATAAAAAAATACCGGAGGCGATTATCAGGCTTACAGGTATAACGGAGGAATTACTGGCAAGTGAAGGAACGGACAAAAGCAAAGCACTTAGTGAGTTTGCAATGCGATGCAACGGAAAACCTCTGGTTGGGCATAATATCGGTTTTGACCTGAATTTTATTAAATCTGCGTGTGCTGAAAACAAAATTGATTTTGTTCCGTCAAAAATTATTGATACAGTTAAAATATCAAGAAAACTATCTTGATATTAATTCATATTCATTATCAGCTATTGCGGATTATCTTGATTTGCATTATAATAAAGATAGGATTCATAGGGCGCTTGACGATTGTCTGCTTACACAAAGGATCTATGAAAAGTTAAAGGAAATCTAAGCGGTTGATTTTGCAAAACCGCTATTTTCCTTGATTTCTTTAGTCTTGTCCCCACACGCGTGGGGATGATCCTGTACCAATCTCATCTATAAGCACAATTGTATTCTTGTCCCCACACGCGTGGGGATGATCCTCATCAACTAAATTCTGCTTATCGGGAATGAGACTTGTCCCCACACGCGTGGGGATGATCCTAAGCTTTGTCCTCATTGTGTCGGTTATCGTTACTTGTCCCCACACGCGTGGGGATGATCCTGTATTTACAATATCACTCATTAGAAATCTCCTCTTGTCCCCACACGCGTGGGGATGATCCAAGCTTGCTCGTACTCTACAGCGTCATAACTGGCTTGTCCCCACACGCGTGGGGATGATCCCAGCACACCTGCGTCAAGCTGTAAATCGTCAAACTTGTCCCCCCACACGCGTGGGGATGATCCTTCGTATTTGGTAGCAGGGAAGTGAAAGATACTCTTGTCCCCACACGCGTGGGGATGATCCTAATTTTGTTGCTTTGCTATCAATGCCTATACCCTTGTCCCCACATGCGTGGGGATGATCCTTTTCCGATGGTACTAAGCCTTTTGATTATGTACTTGTCCCCCACACGCGTGGGGATGATCCTACGTTCTCCGCTTTATGGCTGTGATACAGCTACTTGTCCCCACACGCGTGGGGATGATCCTCATAGACTTCGGGTGTCGGCATAATCGTAAAACTTGTCCCCACACGCGTGGGGATGATCCTGACCAGCCCGTACACGCAACACTGACAGAAAGCTTGTCCCCACACGCGTGGGGATGATCCTACGCCAATAACGTAATCCTTACTTTTTTGTTACCCTTGTCCCCACACACGCGTGGGGATGATCCTGGCTGTTGCATATCCTAAATTTTTCAAAATTTCTTGTCCCCACACGCGTGGGGATGATCCTGCTGTCGTCTTCGGTAGTATATGTAGATACTGCTTGTCCCCCACACGCGTGGGGATGATCCCCATAGCAAGCATTTCACCTACTTCGCAAATCCCTTGTCCCCCACACGCGTGGGGATGATCCTACTCATACATATCGCATTTGCTGTCTATCGGCCTTGTCCCCACACGCGTGGGGATGATCCTGAAGAGGGAACACATCGCAAAAAAGGAGCGGCTTGTCCCCACACGTGTGGGGATGATCCCCGTGCTATGCACAACTATGCCAACAGGCTTACTTGTCCCCACACGCGTGGGGATGATCCCTCAGACACAACAAAGCGTGAACGCATGATAAACTTGTCCCCCCACACGCGTGGGGATGATCCACTCTGATGTTTGGATTTGTCGAGGTGTTCCGCCTTGTCCCCACACGCGGGGGATGATCCTCGTTAAAAAATTCGTCCTGCTCCATGGCAGTAAACTTGTCCCCACACGCGTGGGGATGATCCCTTCACTGGGTGTACCTGATACGGCTATAAAAAGCTTGTCCCCACACGCGTGGGGATGATCCCTGCACAAAGCTATATCAGGCATAGTAATAATACTTGTCCCCACACGCGTGGGGATGATCCTTGACGATTACGCCGCTCACGGCGACTATGACACTTGTCCCCACACGCGTGGGGATGATCCCGTGGAGCAGATTTTCCGCAGTTTGCTTTTTACAGCTTGTCCCCACACGCGTGGGGATGATCCTATCACTATCCTGCGGGCGAGCGGCTGTTGCAGCTTGTCCCCACACGCGTGGGGGATGATCCCTCATAACGATATTCGTTAGAGCTACCTAAGCTCTTGTCCCCACACGCGTGGGGATGATCCTCGCTTTATCGTCCTGATAAGCAGATTGTCTGCTTGTCCCCACACGCGTGGGGATGATCCTTATACATTCCGACTTTTTTATGAAATGGCGATGTCCTTGTCCCCCACACGCGTGGGGATGATCCCATAGCAATGCAACATGCTATTGGAAACCCAAGCTTGTCCCCCCACACGCGTGGGGATGATCCTATCGCTTGTACCATACTGCCCTTGACTTGCAACTTGTCCCCACACGCGTGGGGGATGATCCCAACGCCGAACGGCGAAACATACGAGGGAATAACTTGTCCCCACACGCGTGGGGATGATCCTACAGCGGCAGAACGAGCAGTCAGCCTTCCGTGACTTGTCCCCACACGCGTGGGGATGATCCTATGATTGTTGCACTTGCGTAAGCGATGAAAGGCTTGTCCCCCACACGCGTGGGGATGATCCTCTGCTTTTTTATCGCACTTATCGCCGTTTCGCTCTTGTCCCCACACGCGTGGGGATGATCCTCCATTCCGCAAAGTCAGCCATTTATCGTAGGCCTTGTCCCCACACGCGTGGGGATGATCCCTCTCTGCCGCTCTTCGCTTTTTTGCGGTGTACCACCTTGTCCCCCCCACGCGTGGGGGATGATCCTCCACCACTTGTGGTAATTTTGTAAAAAATCCGTCTTGTCCCCACACGCGTGGGGATGATCCTAACATGATTTTCTTTAGCTGTAATATTATAAACTTGTCCCCACACGCGTGGGGATGATCCTAAAGATAGGAAATCTGAACGCACCAACAGACGCTTGTCCCCCCACACGCGTGGGGATGATCCTGCCCCCTGACCCCGAACAAATAAAGATAGGAACTTGTCCCCACACGCGTGGGGATGATCCCTGGATTAGGGGGTTTTCCTGGCTTTGAATAATCTTGTCCCCCACACGCGTGGGGATGATCCCACCCGGCTATTACAAAGGCTTGAACCCTACGACTTGTCCCCACACGCGTGGGGATGATCCCCCTAAAAAGCAATCGGATTTAAGGCACTGATGCTTGTCCCCCACACGCGTGGGGATGATCCCCGAAAAGGGAAACATCGAGGGTCGCAACCCTCCTTGTCCCCCCACACGCGTGGGGATGATCCCGAAAAAAAGCAGGGATTGCCCTTGCAAGGGAAACTTGTCCCCACACGCGCGTGGGGATGATCCTTTAATGCGGTCGGAGAATTATGCGAAAGCGCCTTGTCCCCACACGCGTGGGGATGATCCCCGATACAGTGTCGTCAATGCCGATTAGGTCAAACTTGTCCCCCACACGCGTGGGGATGATCCTATGATTGTCGCACTGGCGTAAGCGATGAAAGGCTTGTCCCCACACGCGTGGGGATGATCCCACGATAGTCACACGACATAAGATTATCATTTGCTTGTCCCCACACGCGTGGGGATGATCCTAGACTGTATAAAAGTTAAGTGTTAAGGCACAGACTTGTCCCCACACGCGTGGGGATGATCCTCATCAACTAAATTTTGCTTATCCGAATTAGACTTGTCCCCACACGCGTGGGGGATGATCCCCGTTCAAAGGATGCTTATAGTAGCTTTTTGATAACTTGTCCCCACACGCGTGGGGATGATCCTAAAAAAAAAGCCCTCTCGATAAGTTCGAGAGAGTTCTTGTCCCCCACACGCGTGGGGATGATCCCGACATTTAAAATACACTCCAAAAAAATAAGAAACTTGTCCCCACACGCGTGGGGACGATCCTCCTGCTCCCCCGATAAGCGTGGACTGCTCAGACTTGTCCCCACACGCGTGGGGATGATCCTTGATAATCATGTAGCAGCTATGACGAGAAAGACTTGTCCCCACACGCGTGGGGATGATCCCAAAAAGAAAAAACGCAAAGCGTGCGTATGAAGCTTGTCCCCCACACGCGTGGGGATGATCCTAAATGTCGGTGACAAGGTGGGCGGTCTTAACGCTTGTCCCCCACACGCGTGGGGATGATCCTCATTGCCAGTTGCGAAAATGGAATTGTCAGAACTTGTCCCCCACACGCGTGGGGATGATCCTATCTAACAGTACTACTACGCTTATGCAAACATCTTGTCCCCCACACGCGTGGGGATGATCCCTAACATTAGAAAAAATATCAGATATAATAGGACTTGTCCCCACACGTGTGGGGATGATCCCTTTCGGAGCAGACAATAAATGTGGGTGACAACTTGTCCCCCACACGCGTGGGGATGATCCCATTTGGTTATTCCAGCCAAAATATTTTCTATTCTTGTCCCCCACACGCGTGGGGATGATCCTGATAAATGCAAACACGCTGATAGTTGAGCTAACTTGTCCCCACACGCGTGGGGGATGATCCTATTGCTTGAAATTAATTTAACTTTTTCTGACACTTGTCCCCCACACGCGTGGGGATGATCCTACAGTATATCCGTCAACGTGATAGTCAATTAGCTTGTCCCCCACACGCGTGGGGATGATCCCCACCATTTGTTTGTATCACACTTTTTTATATCTTGTCCCCACACGCGTGGGGATGATCCCCATATTCTAAATATTTTTTATATCTGCCTTACTTGTCCCCACACGCGTGGGGATGATCCTAGCTGTCGCATATCCTAAATTTTTCAAAATTTCTTGTCCCCACACGCGTGGGGATGATCCCCTGAACGCATTCTAGGATAATTGCGGTAATCTTGTCCCCACACGCGTGGGGATGATCCTAAACGATACTTCGAGCGTTAAAGTGGGCGATACTTGTCCCCACGCGTGTGGGGATGATCCTATTTTATGTCAAAAATATTAGGTGTTCGCAAACTTGTCCCCACACGCGTGGGGATGATCCCGGTATGTGCCTGATGAGTTAAACAAATTTTTTCTTGTCCCCCACACGCGTGGGGATGATCCTGCGTGTAGCGATCGAAATCATGATGAGTGGCACTTGGTAGATTGTCAAGTCAAGTGCAACACTTTTTAGACAAAAATTCGAGAGGGGAAAGATAGCCAAGACATTTGCGAGGACGACTATTAATTAAATGAATAACTTTTTTTGGAATTCTTCTTCGGAAACACTTAAAAAATCAGTGCCCTTTAGGGTAGAAGAAACGTAAAAGATCATTTGTATTTTCGTTTAAACCTCGTTGCCAAGGAGAGTGCGAATCAGCAAAATAGATTGTTGTGCCTAAATCTTTTTCGATATTGAGAAAATCAGCAAATTCAGAACCGTTATCCAACGTGATTGTTTCAATCGGCATAGGAGCTTCCATAAGTTCAAAAGCTCTGGAGATAGCGTTTCGGATTGTATTTCTTTCTCTACGGATTGCTATTGAGCCAACAAGTAACTTGCTTTTTCGGTCAACAAAAGTAACAGCGCAACCTTTACCGATACCGCCATAAACCGTATCGCCTTCAAAATCGCCTATACGGGATTTTGTTTCTACAATTTCCGGTCTGTCATGAATAGTGTGAACCGGGTGAATTGTATTACATTTCTTGCGATTGCCGATATACTTTTTTTCCATGACATCGCAGAGCAGTTTTCCTTGACAAACCTTGAAGCCTGTTTTCCTTTAATGCCCGGTATATAGATGCACAACAACATACGCTGAAACCTTGTTGTTTGCACTTATGCGCTATAATTTCAGGCGACCAAAAGCGTTTGAAACATTCAAGAATGTAAATATAAAGTTTGGTGTCGGTCGGATGACGTGTTTCCTTACACACTTCTTTCTTCTGTATATGTAAAGTGACGTTGCCCACCACGCATTGTACCTCTTTTTTATCTTTACAGTTTCTTTTTATTTCTCTGCTTATTGATGAAGCGCTTCTGCCCATCAACCTTCCTATTTCTCGTACTCCTTTTCCTTCTGACAAAAATTGTTGTAGACAATTTCGTTCAGATAGTGTAAAAAAATATTGTATAGGACTTCATACTCTACCTCCGTGTCTTTTGTTTTGTGGTAATTACATTTTACACGAAAGTGAGTATGATGTCCATATTTTTTTGTGTTGCACTTGATATTATAATCTACCCTTGTCCCCACACGCGTGGGGATGATCCCATGAGTTTAATTTTCCTTTACTTTCAAAATAACTTGTCCCCACGCGTGTGGGGATGATCCTTTCGAGTTCGCCTATATCGTCAATGAGTTCAACTTGTCCCAACACGCGTGGGGATGATCCCAGTTTTTGAAGACCCACTGCCTTATCTCAAAGCTTGTCCCCCACACGCATGGGGATGATCCCGATTCTGTTAGATATGATTATGAGAAGGAACCTTGTCCCCACACGCGTGGGGATGATCCTTCTTCGGGTATATCAACTCAGGAGAAACGATTCTTGTCCCCACACGCGTGGGGATGATCCTATGAAATATCACCCGAGTTGCAAACACGGTATCTTGTCCCCCACATGCGTGGGGATGATCCTATATCGTTTTGCGCCCCATGTTTTAAACTTGCCTTGTCCCCACACGCGTGGGGATGATCCGATTATGTTCCATGGCAGAGCTATTTCTGCGGACTTGTCCCCACACGCGTGGGGATGATCCTCACCGAATGGGATCGCTCATACACGACGATTACTTGTCCCCACACGCGTGGGGATGATCCCAACGTATCCGCATTGTCTACTAATGCGTCAACCTTGTCCCCACACGCGTGGGGATGATCCTACAATTTATCCGTGCGCCAATAGAAGCAGGTACTTGTCCCCACACGCGTGGGGATGATCCTGTCGAGGAAACAAAACAGCGATTGTTTGATATCTTGTCCCCACACGCGTGGGGATGATCCTCTGAAATATCACCCGAGTTGCAAACACGGTATCTTGTCCCCACACGCGTGGGGATGATCCTAGGGTCAAGTGGCGAATCGGATTCACGTTCCACTTGTCCCCCACACGCGTGGGGATGATCCTACAGTTGCGGATACAGAGCCGTAAACTCCCTCCTTGTCCCCACACGCGTGGGGATGATCCTAATCCTATGATTAAATGTATTCCTTGCGGAGTCTTGTCCCCACACGCGTGGGGATGATCCTCCCAGACCAAATGTAATTAGATAATTTGTTACTTGTCCCCACACGCGTGGGGATGTTCCTCAGCTCGCCTTCTTTGGGATAAACCTTTTTTTTTTGCTTGTCCCCACACGCGTGGGGATGATCCTCTTCTCCTTTCACTTGACATTCCCCAAAAGTCTTGTCCCCCACACGCGTGGGGATGATCCTGATTATAGTTATGATGAGCATTTAGCAGATATCTTGTCCCCACACGCGTGGGGATGATCCTGACAGTAGTAGTGACAGCTTTACGAGTGATACCTTGTCCCCACACGCGTGGGGATGATCCGCATCTGCCTGAATTCGCCGTAATAATTTCTCACTTGTCCCCACACGCGTGGGGATGATCCTGCTTTATTCCGTAAGGCAACAGGATATAAAACCTTGTCCCCACACGCGTGGGGATGATCCCGGCGGCGTAGTAATCTTGCCCGAAGTGGTAGCCTTGTCCCCCACACGCGTGGGGATGATCCTGATTGTTTTCGGCTTGGAGATAGCGGTAGACGCTTGTCCCCACACGCGTGGGGGGGATGATCCTCCTGTATCGTACAGTGTGTCAAGCACTTGCTCCTTGTCCCCACACGCGTGGGGATGATCCTGTTTTGATGCACTTAGAAGACCCTGAGTATTACTTGTCCCCACACGCGTGGGGGATGATCCTGGCGCAGGTCACTCAAGCTGTACGGGCAGATGCTTGTCCCCCACACGCGTGGGGATGATCCTAATTGTAAGATTTGCGACGCTGACTTTGGGCACTTGTCCCCACACGCGTGGGGATGATCCTAGAGCTTAGGCGGCAGTTTTACGATACGCAGACTTGTCCCCACACGCATGGGGATGATCCCAACCTTGATTATTATTTCGATGAACTCCGCAACTTGTCCCCCACACGCGTGGGGATGATCCCCAGACGGTTAAAAGCGTCAACTGAATACTCGGCTTGTCCCCACACGCGTGGGGACGATTTTGATAGCAGCCGTGCGAATTTGTCATTTCACGGCTTGTCCCCACGCGTGTGGGGACGATTCTATCGGAAACTGTATCACAAAGCTGCTCTATCCGACCGTTGCCCGTATGTATGAAACAACGCCGTCAAGAGTTGAACGTGCAATACGTCACGCAATAGAAATTGCGTGGGACAGAGGAGATGTAGACACGCTCAACAGCTATTTCGGATACACTATTCATACATCGAGAGGAAAGCCGACAAACTCGGAATTTGTTGCTCTTATTGCCGATAAGTTGAGGCTGAAGTACAGATGCACGGCAATCTACGGCTCAAAAAGAATGAAAAATTCACCTGAGGATTCGGTGGTACGAATTTAAGCGTGTAAAAGATATAGATAAGTAAAAATCAGAACCCCCGTCGTGTGACGGGGGTTCAGCTTGCAGAAAAAAAAGCCTATTCATATAAAAATATGCACTGTTCAATAAAAACCTGACAGAAAAATAAAGATTTGTACAACAAAAAAACTCAGACAGATTCAGAGCGAGAATAATACAAATCGAACGTTTTGGATGGTTGACAAACGTGCTTTTCCGGTAGTAATAACTGCTTCTTGCTTTTTTCGTTAGCCGGCTCAGACGGTAGAGAAACATATAACGCTGTAAATCTGTGTCGGTTTACAGCGTTATATAGGTTTATTCAATTATGAGTTTATAATCGGTGCAGAAGTCGGAATATTCGGTAAATGTTTTTTTTTGAGAGAAGAGAGCAGAGGTTCTTCTCCGTGTTTTTCGTAATATTTCTTTATATCGCTAGATATTGTCAGTTCAAGAGTTGCTTTGTCACCGACAATGTAGGTGGCTGTGCTTTCGTTGATTTTCTCTTTGCCGTTGCTGTTGATAAAGCACTTGATAAAACGTACATCATCGCCGATGCTATTGAGCTTTTTCCACTCGGAAAAAATAACTTTAGGGTCGCAGGCAAGATATTTACTTGCTTTTTCCGTGCTTGTGCCATTCAGATAATAAATATTAATATTGCTGTACGCCAAAGCTGTTGTTTCGTTTGTTGATTCGTTTGTGATTGCTGATGATGAATTGTTGAAATCATTATCGGCATTTTTGAGTAAACCGTTTCCGGTTGCGAATACTGCCACAAACACTGCCGCCGTAGCAGCCACCGAGCCGATAACAGCGTACAGCTTTTTTCTGTTGTTTTTTTGATTTTCGGCTTTGCCTGTTCGATGAAATCATCGTTTACGTTGCCCAGTTCATTCAGTAAGCGTTTTTTCTTTCATAACGTTATACCCTCCTTTATAAGATGTTCCTTAAGTTCGCTTCGGGTTCTGAGAAGTATCATTTTTATGCGGCTTTCGGTAGATGAATGTTCGGCGGCTATCGCCTTAATCGGCATCATATACCAGTATCTTTGCATAAAGATAATACGTTTTTCGGGTTCAAGGCAGAAGAGAAAATCGTTGAGGGCGTGCCTTAGCGTGTTGTTGTCGGAAATATCTTCCGTAGTAACACCGGACGATACACATTCAGCCAGCTCATCAAGAACGGCGGCTGTCTGTCCCCGAACCTCTTTTATCTGCTGTTTTCTCAAAGAATCTGTTAAGCGAAAGGTTGCGTGTTATCCTGCCGAGAAATGCCGACAGCTTTTTTCGGCTTCTGCGGCGGAATGGCATTCCACGTCTTCATCAGCGTATCATTTACGCACTCCTCGCAGTCCTCATTCACGGCAAGTATGTTGTAGGCGATAGAGTAACAGTATCTGCCGTATTTGCTGTGGGTTTCGGATATTGCTTTTTCATCTCTTGCAAAGAATAATTCTATAATCCTGCTGTCTTCCATAATTCTCACTCCCTTTTATTTTTTTAAACAGCCTGTTCACCTATAAAGACAGGATATTTTTATAAAGGTCACGCTTTTGAGAAAATTTATAAAAAAACTTTTTATAATAAATACAGGCCTCTGCGTAATACAGAAGCCTGTGCTGTAAACCTTTGCGTGGTTTAAACGCTGTTAGTCTTCAATATAAACTCTCTTCATAACCTGAGGAGTTGTGGGCTTGTCGTTCCAGTCAACCTCGGTATCTGCGATTTCGTCAACTGCGTCCATACCGTCAACTACCTTGCCGAAAGCGGCATAGCTTCCGTCAAGATGAGGAGCGTCCTTGTGCATTATAAAGAACTGTGAGCTTGCGCTGTCGGGCATCATCGAACGAGCCATAGAGATAACGCCTCTTGTGTGCTTTAAATCGTTCTTTACGCCGTTCTGAGCAAATTCGCCCTTGATGTTTTCCTTTGCGCCGCCCATTCCTGTGCCTTCGGGGTCGCCGCCCTGAATCATAAAGCCGCTGATTACACGGTGGAAGATAAGTCCGTCATAAAAGCCCTCTTTAACGAGCTTTTCAAAGTTTGCACAGGTGATAGGTGCAATTTCGGGATAAAGCTCTATCTTTATCTTTTTGCCGTTTTCCATTTCGATAACTACCATTGGTCTGAATTCCTTTCGTATTTTGTGTTTTCTGTATGTCAATAAGGCTGAAGCCTTACCGATGGCTTATTTTTTCAGTTTCTTTATGCTGATAACATCAAAGACTATGAATATTGCAACGAATAAAGTCAGTATGGCTATCCATGTGAGATTGCCGTTGGTGCTGTCACTTTCTTCGTTCGAATGAACATAGCTTGTAACGGGCGAATAATTTTCGGGAGCGGTATAGGTCGGAGGCTTGGTTGCAGCTGCGGAGGTTTCCGCCGATACGGAGGTATCTGCCGAGGGGGTGCTTTCATTTCTGCTGTCGGTGGTGGTTGTGGCCTGTTGGCTGAAATATTCGCCGGCACGGAAATAATAACGCTTTTCGGCAAGATATGCGCAATGGTCGAAGGACAGGGCAAGCGGTGAAATATCAAAATACATTTCGGTGTTTGCTCCTAAGGAAACATACTCGTTGTTTTGAAATTTCAGGTTGCTGTTCCACACGCAGTCTACCCATATCCATCTGTCGTCAATCAGTGCGGCACACCATTCGTGGTTTACAGGTCCGTCTGCAAGGTCGGAGTAATCTACCGGTGTCTGATGTTGCCGTACCTTTTACGTTTACGACATAAAGCCCCTGTGCGTCACACAGTGCGCTGAAAAGTGCGGAATAGCCGACGCATACTGTTTTGCGGCTTTTTGAGAACATTCTTTATGCATATCTCGGACTGAGTTACCGAATTTTCTTTTGCGTCACGGTCGTAATAGATATTGTCGGATACCCATTTTGCTATCGCTTCGAGCTTTTTGTAATCGTCCTTTATATCGCCTGCGATGTAATCGGCAAGATAGGCGACCTCGTCAAGCGTCTGTTTTACACCTTCCTCTGTAAGCTCATCGGTGACATAGCCTGCCCACGATTTTGCGGAGGTAGGTACTGCTTTTTCAATCACCGACAGATTCTGCTTGCTGAGCTTGTTGTCGGGGAAGTAGCGGTTATCATCATACATTATGAGGTAACTCAGCTTTGCTCCCGATTTCAGCTTGATAACGATGCGGTCGGAGCTTCCTATAGGCTCGGAAGGGTTAAGTACAGAGGTGAATGTTCCGTCCGGATTTACCTTAAGAGTTGATGATACAGTACCGCAGCTTTGCAATGTGATGTCGGTGACCGGGTCGTTTTTATAGCATCCGCTTATCAGCACGGAACGGCTGTTGATGGTTATTTTGCTGTAGTATTCTTCGTTTCCGCCCGTCACAAGCTCGTAACACTTTTCGGGCTTTTTAACGGCATCGGTCGAAGAATCGCCGCTTTCGGCGGCACCTGCACTCACGCTGATGAGGGCGAGCGTTATAACGGCAAGAAATAATGCCGTGAATTTTTCTGTTATAACATTGCTTGATTTATTCATAATATATCATCAAAGTTCGGCTTCGCTCAGATAATCGCCGTGAATATATTCGCCGTCATTAAGCTTGTAATAACCTGTGTCGGTTTTTGCGACAACGTTTACCGCTTCGCCGTATGTATATTGTTTAACGGCTTCTGAACCCATCAGTGCCTTTATTCTGCTGTAGCAGGACTGATTTACATACATAGTGGCGCTGAAGGCTTCTTCTCCCCCCACTCAAGAGGTTCTGTAGCGACTGTTGTTGTTTCGGGAGCCTTTGTGGTAACAGGTGTTGTAGTCTGCGGCTTTGTGGTGACGGGAGTGGTTTCGGGGGCTTTGGTGGTCGTAGCGGCGGTAGTCACAGGTGCGGAAGAACTGTCGCTGTCATCGGGGATATATGCGCTGTTGAGCATTACAGATGCAACAACAGCGAATATAAGCAATAAGGCTCCGCCGAGGCCGGCGAGCAATTGAGTGAATTTTTCCAAATATTATCTTCTCCTTTTATCTGTTTATTGATATAAAGCGTTTTTTTTAATTTGTGCTTTTATATCAAAAAAAAATCTGTATACTATTATAACAAGACAAAGCGGATTAGTCAACCGTTATAAAGCCGATACTTCATTATATCACAAATCAAGTCGGCGCAAGCCGACACGGCGGTACGCCGTACTTTTGCCTTTTGACAAAAGGATTTGATGATAAAATGTTCTCAGACAGGCGGGTAACCGCCTACCGTGCTTTTGCACGGGATAATCCGTGTGAACGGATTATCTGTCTGAGGTTATTATATCACGATTGTTGATTGCCAAAATGCCTGTCTGAAAAGCGTGGCGGCAACAGAAATGACGGGGTTATCGTGCTTTCGTTATAATAACATCCGGCTTATTCTTTTTAGTGTTAAAGGCAAGTAACTGTGTTTTTACCTTGACAGGCATAAAAAATCGTGATATACTTAAAACTGTATAAATCGAACAAAAAGAAAACGGAGGATAGTTTTCAATGGCAAAAAAGTAGCAGTTCTCGGCTACGGTGTCGTAGGCTCAGGCACAGTCGAGGTTATTGAGAAGAATAAGGAAGGTCTTTTAAAGAAAGCCGGTCAGGAGATAGAGATAAAGTACATTCTTGATCTGCGTGATTTTCCCGACAGTCCTTATAAAGACAAGTTTGTAAAGGACTTCAACGTTATACTGAACGACCCTGAAATTTCGGTAGTGGTTGAGGTTATAGGCGGTATCAAGCCTTCATACGATTTTGTAAAGTCATCGCTTCTTGCAGGAAAGAGCGTTGTAACATCAAACAAGGAGCTTGTTGCCAAGAAGGGCGCAGAGCTTCTGAAAATCGCACACGAGAAGGGTGTAAACTTCTTCTTTGAGGCGAGCGTAGGCGGCGGTATCCCGATCATAAGACCGCTCCACCAGTGCCTTTCGGCTAACCGCATAGATGAAATCGCAGGTATCTTGAACGGTACTACAAACTTCATACTCACAAAGATGATCCGTGACAACATGGCGTTTGACGACGCATTAAAGACGGCTCAGGAGCTTGGCTATGCCGAGCGTAACCCCTCTGCCGATGTTGACGGTATCGACGCTTGCAGAAAAATCTGCATACTTGCATCTCTTTCGTTCGGCAAGCACGTTTATCCCGATAATATCCATACCGAAGGTATCACGAAGATCACACCTGAGGATGTTGCATACTGCGAGAATTTCGGCGGTTCAATAAAGCTTATCGGCTGGGCTTCAAGACAGGATGACGGCAAGATAGCTGTTATGGTTTGCCCTGCGTTTATCCACGAGGACAGCCAGCTTGCAGGCGTTAACGATGTGTTCAATGCAATACTCGTAAGAGGCGACTCTACGGGCGATGTCGTATTCTACGGAAAGGGTGCGGGCAAGCTCCCGACAGCAAGTGCCGTTGTAGCAGACGTTGTTATCGCTGTGAAGATGAACTCATCGAGTAAGTCACTTTACTGGGAGGACAGCGATCAGGACTTCATCGAGGATACAGACAAGATCGTTCTTGAAAATTACATCCGTGTAAACGGCGTTTCAAAGGACGAGGCTGAGGCTCTGTTCGGCAAGGTAAGCTATCTTACAAGAAAAAGGCGCTCCGGACGGCGAGCTTGCGTTTATTACTCCCGCTATCAGCGAAAAAGGACTGCAACGAGGCTGTTGCAAAGCTCGGAGATAAGCTGCTGCTCGGTCGCATAAGAGTTCTTGATTATTGATGAAAATTTAATACCCTATCTGAAAGGAAAAACAACAATATGTCCGAAAATCAACCGAAGTATAAGAGAATACTTTTAAAACTCAGCGGTGAGGCACTTGCAGGGGACAAGAAGATGGGTCTTGATATGCCCACTGTCACCGAAATATGCAAGAGCATAAAGAAGTGCTATGATGTCGGTACCGAGATAGGTATCGTTGTCGGCGGAGGCAACTACTGGAGAGGCCGTTCAAGCGAGAATATGGACAGAGTAAGAGCCGACCATATCGGTATGCTTGCTACAGCAATGAACGCACTTGCAGTTGCCGATGTACTTGAAAGCCTCGGCTGTCAGGTCCGTGTGCAGACTGCCATTGATATGAAGCAGATAGCCGAGCCGTATATAAGACAGAAGGCTGTAAGGCATTTTGAAAAGGGAAGAATAGTGATATTCGGTTGTGGTACGGGCAGCCCGTTCTTCTCGACAGACAGTGCCGCCGCACTGAGAGCCGCAGAGATAAATGCGGATATACTGCTCAAGGCGACTATGGTTGACGGTATCTATGACAAGGATCCGCATAAGTATGACGATGCTGTTAAGTACGATTCGCTCACACATCAGCAGATACTCGTGCAGAGCCTCAAGGTTATGGACAGTGCCGCTGCGGCTATGTGCCGTGAGAACAAGACACCTATCCTTGTATTCGATCTGAGCAGACCGGATAATATTTTCGATGCTGTAATGGGCAAGAAGATAGGTACTGTAGTCAGCGACAAGTAAGCTGAAGGTAAATAAAAACAGTAATATATACCCGAAAGGAAATTAACCAATGAAAGACGTAATCAATACCGCTAAGGACAAGATGGGCAAGTGCGTAGCCGCTGTTGAAACAGAATACGCTTCAATCCGTGCAGGCAGAGCAAATCCCGCAGTGCTGGATAAGGTGACCGTTGACTACTACGGTGTTCCCACGCAGATAAACGCTATGGCGGCTGTTGCCGTTTCAGAGGCAAGAGTGCTTGTTATCACTCCCCTGGGACGCTTCAACACTGAAGTCTATCGAAAAGGCTATACTTGCAAGCGACATCGGAATTACTCCCACAAACGACGGTAAGGCTATCCGTATCACATTCCCCCAGCTTACAGAGGAGAGAAGAAAAAGAGCTTTGCAAGCAGGTAAAGAAGATCGCCGAGGAAGGCAAGGTAGCTGTCCGCAACGTTCGCCGTGACGCTATGGAAAAGTTCAAGGCTATGAAGAAGAACAGCGAAATCACAGAGGACGATCTCAAGAACTGTGAGAAGGACGTTCAGAAGCTAACAGATAAATACTGTGATGAAATGGACGCTGCCTGCAGTGCAAAAGAAAAAAAGAAATCATGACAGTTTAATTGCCGGTAATCAAATTGGCTGATTTGAATAAGGATGCTTTTGACCTGTGTTCCGCTCCATGTCGGATTTATCATGGACGGAAACGGCAGGTGGGCGAAAAAAAAAGAGGACTTCCGAGAAAGGCACGGCATTCACAGGGCGCAAAGGTAATCAGGCGCACTGTTGAGGATTGCCGTGACATCGGAATAAAATATTGCACATTCTATGCGTTTTCAACGGAAAACTGGAAACGTCCGAAGGATGAAGTTGACGCCATAATGAAGCTGCTTGTAAAATATCTTGACGATATACGCAGTATGGCTCAGAAGAATACAAGGATAATCTTTCTCGGGGATAAGTCTGCGTTTGATGATGACATACAGGCAAGGCTTGTCGAGATCGAAGAAATATCAAAGAATAATGACGGTCTGTATGTTCTTGTAGCGCTCAATTACGGCGGTAAGGATGAGATACTGACTGCGGCAAAACGTCTTGCAAGGGATTATAAAGAGGGTAAGGTCGATCTTGACGGCTTTACGGAAGACGATTTTGACAATTATCTTTATACTAAGGGCATTCCTCCTGTCGACCTTATTATAAGACCGAGCGGAGAGCAGAGAACCTCAAACTTCCTTATCTGGCAGGGAGCTTATGCGGAGCTTTTGTTTATGGATGTTCTGTGGCCGGATTTTTCAAAGAAGGATCTTATTGCGGCTTGTGACGAGTACGCAAGGAGAAACAGAAGATTCGGCGGACTGTAATGCGTTTCTGAAAGGAAAAGAACTACAAGATGGTAACCAGAATAGTGACCGCACTGGTAGCGATACCGATCGGTATTTTAATAATAGCACTTAACAACGAGGTACTTTACTATGTTGCTATGACGGCTTTTTCTGTCATAGCGGTATATGAAATGTTAGTTACGACCAAATATCTGAAGAATAAGTTCACATCAGCCGTAAGCCTTATATTTGCGGCTGTAACACCTATTATTTTCTGGATAGAACCGCTCAGGAACAACGTAAAGCTGATTTACTTCGGTTTTGTTGTAATAATGCTTCTCGGAATGCTGTTCAATCACGAGAAGGCAAGATTTGAGCAGGTCGCACTTGTTGCGTTTGTATCGATTACGATACCTCTTGCACTCTGCTCGATAGCATTTATACGCTCAAGATTCCCGGATCACGCTATGTTCCTTATAGTTTATACTATGGTGAGCGCATGGGTGGGAGATGCCGGTGCGTATTTTGTCGGAACGTTTTTCGGCAAGCATAAGATGTGTCCTGCGATAAGCCCCAAGAAAACGTGGGAGGGCTTTGTCGGAGGTATAATAACATCGGGTGTTTTTGCGGTTATAATGAGCTTTGCGTATGAGCTTATCGACAGCATGATAAACGGCGGAGTGCATACATTCAGCGTGAACTGGGTGTATCTCACTGTTATGGCGCTTGTTATATCTGGACTCGGCGTAGTCGGAGATCTCTCTGCGTCACTTGTTAAGCGTGAATGTTCTGTAAAGGATTTCGGCAATATATTACCCGGACACGGCGGTATTCTTGACCGTTTTGACAGTGTTCTGCTTGCCGCACCGTTTGCATATATGATGTTCCAGATATACTTCCCCATAACCCCAATAGCATAATCGTATAATCATATTACAATGCCGAAGCGGAATACTCTTCGGCATTATTTGTCATAAAGAGGTAACAATTGAGTATTATAAAGAATATAGCCCTGCTCGGCAGTACAGGCTCGATAGGTACACAGACGCTTGACGTATGCCGTATGCACGGTATCAGACCGATTGCACTTTGTGCCGCAAAAAACACCGAACTTCTTGAAAAGCAGGCTCGTGAATTTATGCCTGAAGCTGTCTGCATATATGACGAAAACCGTTACAGCGATATGAAGCAGCGGCTTTACGATACCGATATAAAGGTGCTGTGCGGAATGGATGGGCTGTGTGAGGTGTCATCACTGAAAACGGACGCTGTTGTAAATTCGGTCGTAGGTATGGTTGGACTTCGTCCTACTCTTGCGGCACTTGACGCAGGCAACAAGGTGGCGCTTGCTAACAAGGAAACGCTTGTTACGGGCGGCGAGCTTGTTATGAAAAAGGCGAAGGAGAAAAACCTGCCGATACTGCCGATAGACAGCGAGCATTCCGCTATATTCCAGTCGCTTATGGCAAGCGGAGGAAGCAGTATCGAGCGTATACTGCTTACGGCATCGGGCGGTCCGTTTTTCGGATACAGCTATGAAAAGCTGAAAACAGTAACAAAGGCACAGGCACTGAAGCACCCTAACTGGAACATGGGACAGAAGATAACAACAGACAGCGCAACGCTTATGAACAAGGGGCTTGAACTGATCGAAGCTGTGTGGCTGTTCGAGTTACTTCTGAAAAAAGTGGAGGTAAATGTTCACAGACAGAGCATTTTGCATTCTGCGGTCGAGTTTGAGGACGGCTCGGTCATAGGTCAGATGGGCGTACCCGATATGAGAATACCGATACAGTTTGCGCTGACCTATCCCGAAAGGTTACCGTCACCGGCAAAAAGGCTATCGCTTTTTGATGTCGGCACTATGACGTTTGAAAAAGCGGACGAGGAAACGTTCCTGTGTCTTAAATACGCAAAAAAGATGATAGCAAGGGGCGGTACAGCCTGCACTGTGCTTAACAGCGCAAACGAGGCGGCTGTCGGACTTTTCCTTGAGGATAAGATACCGTTTTACCGCATAGGAGAGCTTGTTGCCGACACTTGCGAAAATGTGAGGGAGCATAAAGAGGTAACGCTCGGCAATATACTGGACAGTGAAAACACGGCAAGGGAATATGTAATTGCCCACGCTTAGAATAAGGAGGCACTTTTGAACATACTCAACATTTTACTGGGAATACTTCTGTTTTTTTTTGATTATACTTGTGCATGAATTCGGACATTTCACAGTTGCAAAGCTATGCAAGATGAAGGTCAAGGAATTTGCGATAGGAATGGGTCCGAAGCTGTTCAAAAAAGCGTATCGGGGAAACCGTGTTTGCGTTCAAAGGCACTGCCGATAGGCGGCTCGGTCATGCTTGACGAGGACGTTGAAAATGATGACCCGAGGAGCTTCAGAAACAGGCCTGTGAGGATGAGGATACTTGTAATCGCCGCAGGTGCGTTTATGAACTTCGTTCTCGGATTTATCTTCTGCATTATTTCCGTTTTATGTTCAAACAGCGTTTCGACCAATGTCGTTGCGGGATTTCAGGAGGGTGCGATAAGCTCGTCTGTGCTTCAGGCAAACGATAAGATACTGAAAATCAACGGTATGAATATCTATACAATGATGGATATTTCGTTCCAGCTTTCAAATTCACAGTCGAGGGGCATAGGCTCGCAGTATTACAGCTATGACTTTGTGGTTGAGAGAAACGGTCAGACGGTTGAACTGAACGATGTTAAATTTGCGTCACGTTCCTACGCAAAAATGATTTCGGAATATAAAAAAGCTGGTGGGTGAAAAAAGAGGGCTATGCGGCACTTCCCACCGAATATTTCGATATAGATACTAACAGCTATACAGAGGCTTTCAAGAAACTTGAAAAGAACGATGCAGAATTTGCAAAGTCGTTTACGGCAATTGCAGATGAATATAAAAGCGGATATACGTCTGAGGAAAATAACCTGTATCTCGACTTTATCGTTTACGGCGAGAGGCATAATTTTGTGAACGTTATACAGGCGGCGTGTGCAAACTTTATTTCATACGGCAGGCTGATATGGATCTCGTTCGGCAATCTGCTCAACGGCACATACGGTCTTAACGAAATGTCGGGTCCTATCGGTGTTGTGCAGAGTGTAAGCACCGTTGCTTCTTTCGGCTGGGGCTCGCTTATGACACTGGCGGCGCTGATTGCAATAAACATAGGCATAGTAAATCTCCTGCCGATACCCGCTATGGACGGCGGCAGACTTGTGTTCCTTTTCATAGAGCTTATCAGAGGAAAGCCTGTCAAGGCGGAGCATGAGGGAATGGTGCATTTTATCGGTATCGTTGCGCTTATGGTGCTTATGGTCATAGTAACATTCAATGATATTGTAAGAATAATTACAGGCGGTTAAAAATGAGTAAGAAGAAAGTTAAAGTCGGAAATCTCACTCTTGGAGGAGAGCATATATATATACAGTCGATGCTGAATGTCCCTGCGGACGATGTTGAGGGCAATGTAAGGCAGGCAATCGAACTTGAAAAGGCAGGCTGTGAGATAATACGCACGGCAGTGCCTGCAGTGAGAAACTCGGAACTTATATACGCACTTAAAAATGCGGTCAATATACCTGTTGTCGCAGACATACATTTTGATTACAGGATAGCGCTCGAATGTGCGGCGGCAGGTGTTGACAAGATAAGAATAAATCCCGGAAATATCGGGGATAAGGACAGGGTAAAGGCTGTGGCGGACGCTTGCCGCAACCGCAATATTCCTATAAGAATAGGCGTGAACAGCGGCTCGGTAGAGCGTGAGCTTCTTGCTAAGTACGGCGGTCCCACCGCACAGGCACTGGCAGAAAGCGCTTCACGCCATGTGGAAATGCTCCGTGAATTTGATTTTGATGATATAGTGCTTTCGGTCAAATCATCGGATGTCAAGCTGATGACGGAGAGCTATCGTCTGATACACGAAATGTACGATTATCCTCTGCACCTCGGAGTGACCGAGGCAGGCACAGCCCGTATGGGTATAATCAAGTCGGCGGCGGGAATAGGCTCACTGCTCCTTGACGGTATCGGGGATACGATAAGAGTATCGCTGACAGCCGACCCTGTAGAAGAAATATATGCCGCAAAGGATATACTTAAAGCAGTAGGCATAGGCGGCGGTGTGAGGATAGTTTCCTGCCCCACCTGCGGCAGAACGGGAATCGACCTTATTTCTATAGCAAAGCAGGTCGAACAGCGTACAAGAGATATAACAGCCGATATAAAGATAGCTGTAATGGGCTGTGTCGTAAACGGTCCCGGAGAAGCGAGAGAGGCCGATATTGGCATCGCCGGTGCAAAGGGCGAGGGTATAATCTTCAAAAAGGGCGAGGTTATACGCAGAGTACCTGAGGAAAAAGCTGGTTGACGAACTTATGGACGAGGTCGGCGTGATGCTCGGCAACAAAGAAAAATTATGAGGAACGTGAAATAAATGGCTGCCATTTTAAAAAGAAATTCTTGACAGGGTTGAAATGCCTCAGCAGACAGCGGACGCACGACTGCTGTCGATACTGTGTGACGAAGCGGATAAGAGCATGATACTTCAGCTTGAAGCGGATGAACTGATACCGTACAGCGTGCTTGCCGAAACGGGCAATGCGATAAAAAAGTATCTCGGTGTACCGTCGGTAAAGATTTATCCGAAATATGCACCTGAACTGTTCAGCCCGTCATATCTTTATGACATTATTCAGATATTGAAGCCGTCGCACGGCGTTATTAACGGATATATGGACGATTCCGAGATAAGCGACGACGGAGATACATTTGAGTTTACGCTTATGCACGGCGGAATTGACCTTCTGTACAGCGAGAAGATAGACAAGGAAATAGAGAAGTTTACAAAGGGTGTGTTTTCCTAAGGCTGTCACGGTAAAATTCAGCGAAAATGCGACAGTAGGTTATGCAGACCTTGACGAAAGATATTATGAGGAATTGTCGGCACAGCCGCTTCCGGATTTTGATGAGATCGACAGAAAAGCGGCAGAGCGTGCAAGCGATAGCAAAAGCTCCAGAGGTAAGAAATCAAGACCCGAGCCGAGAAAGCGTCCGGTAAGATAACGCTTACATATCTTGAGGATAAGCTGAACACGGACGGACTTTTTATATCTCGGAAACGAGATAACCGAAGCACCGCAGTCGCTGAAGTCACTGGGCGAAGAAAGCGACAGCGTCACGGTATGGGGCGAGCTTACCGATGTTGAGCATAAGGATACAAGAAACGGCGTTTATACGATAATTACAGCATCGCTTTGCGACGATACGGGCAGGATACCTGTAAAGCTGTTCGCTAAGACCGAGATTATCGACGATTACGATTTTCTTGAAGACGGTGCGGTTTTTGTTATGCACGGCAGGTTATAAGCTTGACACATTCGCAAATGAGATGCAGTTCAATCCTACGGATATAATGCAGGTTTCACTGCGTGATGATTACACTATGAAAACCCCTGCGCCAAAGGCTTCCTCACAGGGAGGAAATGCGCCTGCCGCTCCTGCAATGACAAAGGCAAACGTGTTTGCAGAGCCTGAGGAAATGGAGCTGATGTTTGAAACCACGCATTTCGGCAGTAAGGCGAAGCTCGTAATGGGCAAGCCGATAAATGACGCTCCCGTTGAGATGGCAAGCATAATGACGGAGCGTGACAATGTTACCGTATGGGGTGAAATCTTCAATGTCGAGAAGAAGGAAACCAAGAGCGGAAAGTCAACGATAATCACAGCCGCATTCAGCGACAGGACTTCATCTATGATAATGAAGCTGTTCGTTTATAATACAAAAGCTTGACAGCTACAGCTTTATTCAGAATGGCGCAAAGATACTTGCAAACGGCAGTTATAAGGCTGACGATTTTCTGCACTGCAACTGCTTTAATCCGCAGTCGGTAATGCTTGTCGAGGTAAAGCCGAAGCAGGACAACGCTCCCGAAAAGAGAGTAGAACTGCATATGCATACCAATATGTCGGATATGGACGCTGTTACAGCTCCGTCAGTGCTTGTAAAGCAGGCTCACGCATGGGGTCACAAGGCGGTAGCTATAACCGACCACGGCAACGCACAGGCGTATCCTGAGGCTATGAATACCGTTGAGAAGATAAACAAGGACGATCCCGACTTCAAGGTGATATACGGACTTGAGGCATACTTTTGTAAATGACGGAAACGCAGTTGTTGACGGATGTGACAATGTAAAGATCGAGGACGATATAATCGTATTTGATATAGAAACAACGGGACTTCATCCAGCAAACGAGCGTATAACCGAAATAGGTGCGGTAAAGCTGCGTAATATGGAGATAGTTGAACGATTCTCGACATTTGTAAATCCGATGATGCCGATACCGTCAAATATCCACGGAACTTACGGGTATCACGGACGATATGGTAGCGGACGCTCCGACAGAAGATGTTGCGGTCAGCGACTTTATGGCTTTCTGCGGCAATTCTCCCGTCTGCGCACATAACGCAAAGTTTGACGTGTCGTTTATCAGAAGTGCCGCCGCAAGAATGGAAAAAGAGCTTTGATAATCCTGTAGTCGATACGCTGAGTATTGCAAAGGCGGCGCTCAAGGGTATCAAGAACTATAAGCTTGATACTATAGCAAAGTATTTCAAGCTGGGCGACTTTGACCATCACAGAGCGGTTGCGGACGCAGAAATGCTGTGCATGATATATATGCACATAGTAAACGATACAAGAAAGACCACAAAGCTTGAATATATAGGCGACTTCAACACGGCATTCGGAAGTGTGGATATAAAGAAGCTACCTACTTATCACCAGATAATTCTTGTAAAGAACAAGGTCGGTCTGAAAAATCTGTACAGACTTATTTCCGCATCGAACCTTGATTATTTCTATAAAAAGCCGAGAATACCGAAATCCCTGCTGTCGCAGTACAGAGAGGGACTTATCATAGGAAGTGCGTGCGAGGCAGGCGAGCTTTTCAGGGCGATACTTGAAAAGGAATCGCAGGAGAAGATAGAGGAAATCGCATCGTTCTATGATTATCTTGAGATACAGCATATCGGCAATAATATGTTCCTGCTTAGAAACGGCAAGGTAAGCAGTGAAGAAGATCTGAGAGATCTCAACCGTGCTATAGTTGAGCTTGGTGACAGGCTCGGAAAACCGGTAGTAGCTACCTGTGACGTGCATTTCAAAGACCCTGAGGACGCTGTATTCCGTGAGGTACTGCAGGCAGGACAGGGCTATGAGGACTTCGCAAATCAGCCGCCGCTTTATTTCAGGACTACCGATGAAATGCTTGAGGAATTCGCTTATCTCGGTGAAGAAAAAAGGCGAAGGAAGTCGTTATTACAAACACGAACAGAATCGCCGATATGATTGATTGAGGTGGTACGGCCTATCCCCACAGGCACATATACTCCCCATATTGACGGTGCAGACGAAGAATTACAGCAGCTTTGCTGGGACAGGGCGCACGCATGGTACGGTGATGATCTGCCAGAAACAGTTGAAAAGCGACTGAAAAAAGAGCTTGACTCTATCATAAAGCACGGATTTGCCGTACTGTATATGATAGCGCAGAAGCTGGTTGCGTTCTCGGAAAAGAACGGTTATCTTGTCGGCTCACGAGGCTCGGTAGGTTCATCGGTAGTTGCCATAATGGCTGGTATCTCCGAGGTAAACCCTTTGCCTCCGCACTACAGATGCCCCAAGTGCCGACACAACGAATTTATCCTTGACGGCTCTTACGGCTCGGGCTTTGACCTGCCGCCGAAAAAGTGTCCGAACTGCGATATAGATATGATCCGTGACGGTCACGATATACCGTTTGAAACGTTCCTCGGCTTTGACGGCGATAAGTCGCCTGATATTGACCTTAACTTCTCGGGCGAGGTACAGGGAAAGGTACACAGATACACCGAAGAACTGTTCGGCAAGGATCACGTTTTCAAGGCTGGTACTATCTCCGCCGTGCAGGAAAAGACTGCGGAGGGCTTTGTACGCAAGTGGCTTGAAAAAGAAGGGTATGACGGCAAATTCCGCCGAAATATCACGTCTTGCGGCAGGCTGTACAGGCGTTAAGAGAACAACGTCACAGCATCCCGGCGGAATGGTCGTTGTACCGAGCGATTATGAGGTTTATGACTTCACGGCGGTTCAGCACCCGGCGGATAAGACGGAGAGCGATATGATAACAACGCACTTCGACTTCCACGCACTGCACGATACTATACTTAAACTCGACGAACTCGGACACGATGTGCCGACGCTGTATAAGCACCTTGAGGATATGACGGGTATAAAGATAGCGGATGTTCCGACGAGCGATCCTAAGGTCATGGAACTGTTCACCTCGACAGAGCCGCTCGGCATAAAGGAGGAGGATCTCGGCGTTTCAAGCGGTACATACGGTATCCCCGAATTCGGCACACCGTTTACACTGCAGATGCTTAAGGACGCACAGCCAAAGAAATTCTCCGACCTTTTACAGATCTCGGGTCTGTCGCACGGTACTGACGTATGGCTCGGAAACGCACAGGATCTTATTTCTGACGGGACCTGTACGATTTCAGAGGTTATCGGATGCCGTGATGATATTATGGTTTACCTTATGCATCAGGGTCTTGAGCCGAAGCTCGCATTCAAGATAATGGAGATAACCCGTAAGGGCAATGCCAAGAAGCTGTTCAACGAGGATATATACAAGGCGTTTGAAGAAAACAATGTACCGCAGTGGTATATCGAAAGCTGTAAGAAGATAAAGTACATGTTCCCTAAAGCACATGCCGCCGCTTATGTAACCGGTGCTGTAAAGCTGTGCTGGTTCAAGGTCTATTATCCGTCGGAATTCTATTCTGCGGTACTTACAAAGCACACAGAAAATATAGATGTAAAGACGGTTCTCGGCGGTAAGGAGAGCGTAAGAAACAAGATACAGCTTATCCAGTCAAACCCGGAGGCTACTGCAAAAAGACAAGGGTATGCTTGACGCACTGCTGCTGATATATGAAATGATGCTCAGAGGTATTACGTTCCTGCCTGTTGACTATAAGAAGTCGAGGGCGACAACTTATGCGATAGAGGACGGAAACCTCCGTCTGCCGTTCCTTGCGGTAGAGGGCTGTGGTGAAAACGCCGCAATCAAGCTCAAAGGAAGTTATCGACAAGGGAGATTTCATCTGCCTTGAAGATATTCAGGCACAATCAGGTATAAACAGCACCGTTCTCAGCAAGCTGTATGATATGAATGTATTCGGGGATCTTCCTCAATCCGCACAAATCTCATTCTTTTGATAATGACAAATGAAAATAAAGGTTACTTTAAGAAAGGCAAGGTAAAAACCAAATGAACTATTCGTTCAACGTGAGAATTCTCAGTGTCATTTTTATCACAGCGCAGTAAAGGCTGAACTTGAAAGACGGAATTTTCCGAAAGATATGGCGAAGAAGATTTTTGCCGAGCATAAGGCGATAGTTACCCGTGCAAAAGACATCGGCAAGTCAAAGCTGATGAGCTCTTATATGATGGGTGCGTATTTTATCGCTATGAACCGCAGTACAGGAAAGACGGCGGAAGAGAATTACGAAATATTAAAAGACGGATTATGTGCTTCAAAGCTGTTTCACAAAGCTGTAGGGAATGTAGACAGTTATCTTGACGAAAAGAAGATGCCCGGACGTCTTGCGTGGTCGGAAGAAAGCCACAAGAGAAAATATGAGAACGACTGGGTGGTCGATATTCTGCCTGCAAACAGTGAATACGATCTCGGTTACGATTATTATGAATGCGGTATATGCAAGTTGTGCAAGGACGAGGGCTGTCCCGAACTCGCACAGTATATGTGCCGTATGGACTATGTTCTTGCTGACATTATGGATAATGAAGCTCACAAGAACAAAAAACTATAGCTGAGGGTGCTGATATGTGCGACTTCAGATACAGCAGAAAGTAAATTTGACTTAAAAGGATAACGGTACACAATGAAAACAGCGGCAATTATATGCGAATACAATCCGTTCCACAACGGACATAAATATCACATAGAGCAAACCCGTTTACAGCACGGCGCAACTCATATCGTATGCGTTATGAGCGGAAATTTCACCCAGAGGGGCGATGTTGCGCTTTCGGATAAATATGCGAGAGCGAGAGCCGCACTTATGGGAGGTGCGGATCTGGTGGTCGAACTGCCTACCCGTTTGCACTGTCGAGTGCAGAGCATTTTGCTATGGGGGCTTGCCGTATTGCCGATTCTCTCGGTTGTGTCGATATGCTGAGCTTCGGCAGTGAATGCGGTGATGTTTCTGTGCTTGAGGAGGCGGCAGGAGCAGTTGAATATGCGGTGCAGACCGATGAGTTTTTCAGCCTTATGCGTAAAGGTGCTTCGTATCCTGCGGCACTGAAGCAGACGGTCGAGAAGAATTATACGTCAGATGTCGTGCAAACGCTTACAGAGCCTAACAACACGCTGGCTGTCGAATATATCCGTGCGCTTGACAAGCTGGGCGGTATGATAAAGCCGGTCACGGTAATGAGAAGTGGTGCGGCACACGACAGTGACGAGGGCAGTGACACGGTAATCAGTGCATCAAGGCTCAGAAAAATGCTGAGTGCAGGCGAAGATGTAAGCGCATATACCGATTTTGCCGATTATGAGAATTTCGCACATATTGAAAATATCGAAACGGCAATCCTTGCAAAGCTACGCACTATGTCAAAGTCGGAATTTGAACGGCTTCCCAACGGTACGGGCGGAATGGACAGCAGGATATATAAGGCGGTACGCACGGCGGTTTCACTTCCGCAGTTACTGCTTATGATAAAATCAAAGAATTTTACTATGGCAAGAATACGCAGACTTGTGCTGTGTGCATTCTTAGGCATAACGGGAAACGATCTTAAAAAAATCCTCCCGCTTATGCGAGAATACTGGGAATGAATTCAAAGGGCAGGGAAATACTTGCCGCAGGGGAGCATAAGCTGCCTGTGGACACATCGCTTTCGGCGCTGGCAAAAACAAGTGCGGAAGCGGAGCGTTTTGCAAGACTTGAAGAAAGAGCGGGAAATCTGTACGCACTGGCACTTGATAAAAAACAGCCGTGCGGTGCCGAATTTACTTCAAAGCCGGTTATAATATAAACAGGAGGAAACAGTATGGACAACGCAGGAAAATACAGAGAACTTCGTGAAATGCACAAGGAATTTATATATCACGGCTACGACATTGCCGATGACGGAATATTCTTTCATTTTTCGATAGATGATTATCATTTTTATCCCTCGTGGAAAACCGAAAGCGGACTTCTGAAAAACGTAACTCCGTTTCTCGAATACATAATATTCAATCTCGGTATGGCTGAGCTTGTCAGCTACTGGAAATGCGCCTGTCCGCCTGTTGTAAAGGTAAAGTGCGGTTCTCTTGACGAAAAGCAGTGCCTGTGGTGGAAAAAAGCTCTACTTCAACGGACTGGGAGAGTTCTTCTACAGAAATAATATAGACGCTGATTTTGACAGCTTTATGCAGATAGTACCTGATGATAACGGCAAACATAAATACAGCTGTGAAAGGGAAGTCGGCGGTTATCTCGTTGCGGTAGGCGGCGGAAAGGACAGCGTTGTTTCTCTTGAACTGCTCAGAAAATATCACGATGAAACGCTGTGCTATATAATAAAAATCCGAGAGGCGCTACGGTAGAGTGTGCCAAGGTTGCCGGTTTTGACGAAAGCAAAATTGTCGGACCTCGCAGAACGATAGACAGGGCGCTTCTTGAACGCAATGCGGACGGATACCTGAACGGTCATACGCCGTTCTCGGCGGTGGTCGCATTCTCGGCTTATCTGTTTGCTTATCTTTACGGCAAGAAGTATATAGTGCTGTCAAATGAAAGCAGTGCGAATGAAACTTATGTCAGCGGCAGGCAGGTAAATCACCAGTACAGCAAAAGCACTGAGTTCGAGCGTGATTTCAGAAGCTACGTTACCGATTATCTTGATGACGGTATACAGTATTTCAGCCTTCTGCGTCCGTGGAGCGAGTGGCAGATAGCAAAGAAATTCGTTACCTATCCGCAGTATTTTCCCGTGTTCCAAAGCTGTAATCTTGGCTCAAAGACGGATATATGGTGTGCGGACTGTGCAAAGTGCCTTTATGTATATATATTGCTGTCGGCATTTCTTGACGATGAAACGCTGGTGAAGATATTCGGAAAGAATATGCTCGACTGCGAAAAGTACGAGGATATGTTTGACGGGCTTGTGCTTGACGGCAAGGATAAGCCGTTTGAATGCGTAGGCACAAAGAGCGAGGTAAGGCTGTCGCTGTATATGGCGATAAAGCGCAGGGGAGAGAAGCTCCCTTATCTGCTCAGCCGTTACGCAAGGACTGATCCGCCCGTACCGCAGAGCATGGATAATTATTTTGACAATGATAATTTTGTACCTCAGCATCTTATATAGGACTGCTGAAGTAAGAAAGTGACGATATATGACTATAGATGAAAAGCTGAAAGCGTTTTTTGAAAACAAGAAAGTTGTTATTTTAGGCTTTGGCAGAGAGGGACGTTCTACATTGAAGCTACTCGGAAGCTGTAATTGCAAAAGCATTACGGTAGCAGATATGAACCCTGTGCCTGAATCGGAAGCGGAGGGTTGTACGCTTTGCTGTGGAGAGGATTATCTTACCTGCCTTGACGACTGCGATGTTATAATGAAAGCGCCGGGCGTTATTCTGAAAAAATATTGTGAGCGATGAAATAAAGGCAAAGATTACCTCGCAGACAGACTTGTTTTTACATTGTTTTTGCGACAATATGATAATAGGAATCACGGGAACTAAGGGAAAATCGACCACGTCAAGCCTGATAAAATTCTTTATCGAAAAAAGCGGCAAGGATACGATGCTTATAGGCAATATAGGCGTGCCTCCGCTTGAAAGACGTGAGGAATTCACAAAGGATTGTGTTATTGTGTGTGAAATGTCCTGTCATCAGCTTGAATATGTCAAGGCATCGCCCGATGTGGCGGTACTGCTGAATGTTTACCCCGAACACCTTGACCACTATACCGATTTTGCGGCTTACCGAAACGCAAAGCTGAACATTTTCCGCTATCAGAATGAAAACGATACGCTGATAATCGGTGAAGAGGTAAAGCAGTATGCCGATACGAAGGCAAGGGTAATTACAGCCGGTTTTTCCTGCGGTGATATAGGAACAAGAAACGGCGGTATCTTTATCGGTGATGAATTTTACCCTGCCGATATGATAGATACAAAGCTAAAGGGCGAGCATAACCTATATAATATAGCGATAGCGATTTATGCCGCAACAAAGGCAGGCTGTACCGTAAAGCAGTGCCTTGATGCGCTCCCGCAGTTTTGCGGACTTGAACATCGTCTTGAGTATGTCTGCACGCTGAACGGTGCCGAGTATATCAACGACAGCATAAGCACAGCGCCGCAGACGGCGATAGCCGCACTTAAAGCGTATCCCGATACCGATACGCTGATAATAGGCGGAATGGACAGGGGCATACCTTATGATGAATTGTCCGACTGGCTGAGCGCCGATACTTCGGTCAGAAATCTGATAATACTCCCCGACAGCGGCAAGAGAGTTGCCGAGAAGGTCACAAATCCGCTTGTAAAGCTGATTTATGCCGATGATATGGAGCAGGCTGTGAAATATGCAAAGCAGGTAACGAAAACACGTTGCATCTTATCGCCTGCCGCCGCAAGCTACGGCTTTTACAAGAACTTTGAAGAAAGAGGAAAGCACTTCAAGGAGCTTGTGACATCAAATAATTGATATGATCAACTATAAAATGGGGTGTTGAAAATTGCTTGCTCTGATGGTTTTGCATCGTGCAAAACTTATGGCAAGCAAAAAAAGCATCCTTGCTTTTAGGCGTAGCCCCCAACAGGGACTAGGGGCGGTAGCCCCAGCAATATAGCCCCTTTCCGGGAAAGGGGTTTTCGGCAAGGATGCCGAAATAAGGACACACAAAGCTTTGCACGATGCAAAGCTATTAGAGTGTCCTAAATGGGATAGGGTTAGAGAATTTGTGCTATTTTTATAGAATTGAACTTTACTATAATTAGCTAGTATCAAATAATTGATACTAGCCCAAAAAACTTTTTGTAACAAATGACGAAATTTCCCCGATATAACTGTGGGGATTGACAAAATCGGTTTTATGTGTTATCATATTATCGTGATAGCACATTAGCACGCTAAAGTGCTGTGATATAAATAAAGAAGCAAAGCCGACAGGCATGAAAGGAAATAACCATAGATGAAAAGCTACGATCTTATTACACCTGAGGGTACAAGAGATCTGCTGTTTGACGAGTGTGTAGCCCGTAAAGAAGCAGAAGAGGACAAATTAAGAGCGGTGTTCACCGCACACGGATACAGCGAAGTGATTACTCCTGCACTTGAATTTTACGATGTTTTCAACAACAAGACAAGGAGCTTCCGACAGGAAGATATGTACAAGCTGACAGACGGCAAGGGCAGACTTATGGTAATGCGTCCGGACAGTACAATGCCTATCGCTCGAATAGTTGCAACAAGACTGCGTGACGGTGTGTTCCCGTTAAAGCTGTTCTGCTCGCAGAATATCTACCGCTGTAATCCCAAAATGGCAGGCAGGGACGATGAATTCATGCAGAGCGGCGTTGAGATAATAGGCGGTGACGAGAAGCGTTCCGACCTTGAGGCGCTCAGCCTTGCGGCACAGGTGCTGAACTCCTGCTCAAGCGATGATGTACGTCTTGAGATAGGTGATAACACGTTCTATAAACTGCTTCTTGAAAAGCTTGATATTGACGATGAAGAAACGGTAAGAAGCCTTATTGAGTCAAAGAACACTCCCCGACCTTACACAGTTTATCAAGGAAAACGTTGACAGCGATCCCGAAAAACGCAGATATTCCGAGATACTTTTACAGCTCCCCGATCTGTTCGGCGGTGCGGAGGTATTCGACAAGGCTGAAAAGCTGTTCGCAGGCACAGCGCTTTCCGACAGGCTGACAGAGCTTAAGGAAACGTTTGACGCACTTAGAAAGCTTGAAGCAGAAGATAAGATAACAGTCGACTTAGGACTTGTAAACAAAGCCGAGTATTATACGGGAATTGTGTTCAGGGGATATATAGAGGAATACGGTCAGGCTGTGCTTTCGGGCGGAAGATATGATACGCTTATCGGCAGTTTCGAGCGGACGATATGCCGGCTGTAGGCTTTGCGGTAAACGTAAACGCTATTGCGGCGGCTAACCTCAGAAGCAACAGAAGCACAAAGGCACGTCACGCAGAGGTTCTGGTATTTGCCGCAGACGAGGATCTGATAGACGGTATCAGCCACTGCACAAAAAGCTTATTTCAAATGGTGTCAGTGCAGAGTTCAGCACCTGCCCCACGCTTGATGCGGCTATGGAATATGCTAAGGCTAACAAGATAGGTAGAATAGATATAATAGATAAAGATAAGAACGAACAGCCCGTTACAATGACGCTGTAAGAAGGGATATACATAAATGGACAAGAAAACAATCAGAATCGCTCTTACTAAGGGCAGACTTGAAAAGGACACGGTAAACCTTTTCGATAAGATAGGATATGATGTTTCACAGCTTCGTGACAAGGGCAGACGGCTTATACTCGATATACCGGGAAGCAATATCGAGGTAGTCCTTGCAAAAAGCCGCAGATGTACTGACTTATGTTGAACACGGCGTATGCGACTTAGGCGTTGTCGGCAAGGACACTATAGACGAGCATGGCGGAAGATTTTTTCGAGGTATGCGATCTGGGATTCGGTCGTTGCAGATTTGCTCTTGCGGGCAAAGTCGGTAACAATTTCTATGAGGGCTGTGGTGTAAAGACTATTGCCACAAAGTACCCGAATATCACAAGAAGATTCTTCGAGTCAAAGGCTATGGACGTTGATATAGTAAAGATAGAGGGCTCTGTAGAGCTTGCTCCCTTGCTTGAATTGTCGGACGGTATCGTTGATATAGTCGAAACCGGTACAACTCTTAAGGAAAACGGACTTGAGGTATACGAATATGTTTCACCTATATCAGCCCGTGTAATAGTAAATCCGGTAAGTATGAAGCTCAAGAAGAACAGTATTGAAGATCTTATAGACAAGATGGAAAGCAACATATAAGAAAGGACGCTAAGTAAGATGATAAAGACTATCAAAGCAGACGGCAGTGAAAAAGAATTCCTCGCAGGTATGAAAAAGCGCAGCAGTGAAGTAAACGCAGAGGTTGAAAAGACCGTAAGAGCAATTATAGACGATGTAGCCGCAAGAGGCGACGAGGCTGTAAAGGAATATACGGCAAGGTTCGACTGCCCCGATATGCAGTATTACAGAGTACCCGATGAAGTCATACAGGACGCACTCACAAGTGCAGACCCCGACTTTGTGAACTCGATGCTTAACGCTCAGGAGAACATTACGGCATTACACACCCGTCAGAAGCAGAACGGATATATGATGACAGACGAGAGCGGCTGTATCTTAGGTCAGCGTGTAAGAGGTCTTGACAGAGTAGGCTTATATGTTCCGGGCGGCACGGCGGCTTATCCTTCGTCTGTTCTTATGAACGCTATCCCTGCAAAGATCGCAGGCGTGGGCGAAATCATTATGGTAACTCCTCCTATGAAGGACGGTACGCCGAATAGCGATATACTTGTAGCGGCGGCTCTGTGCGGCGTTGACAAGATATTCATGTGCGGCGGCGCTCAGGCTGTTGCGGCTCTGGCATTCGGCACAGAGGAGATACCCAAGGTATCAAAGATAGTAGGACCGGAAATATCTTCGTAGCGACAGCAAAGAAGCTCCTTTACGGAACGGTCGATATTGGATATGATAGCAGGTCCGAGCGAAATTCTTATAGTTGCGGACGATACCGCTAATCCGAAATATGCCGCCGCAGACCTTATGTCGCAGGCAGAACACGACAAGCTGGCAAGCTCCGTGCTTATAACGACAAGTCAGCGTGTTGCTGATGAGACAGTAAAGGAAATCGAAAGACAGGTAGCAGACCTTTCAAGAAAGGATATTATCAATACCTCTCTTGATAACTGCGGTGCAATAATCATATGTGACGATATGGACAAGGCTTGCGAGATAGCAAACGAAATTGCTCCCGAACACCTTGAGGTGCTTGCCGCAAATCCTCTCGAATATATAGGAAAGCTGACAAACTGCGGTTCGCTGTTCCTCGGAGAATATGCTCCGAGCCTCTCGGCGACTATTACGCAGGACCTAACCACGTTCTTCCCACAAGCGGTACGGCGAGATTCTTCTCACCGCTTTCAGTGGACAGCTTTATCAAGAAGTCAAGCTATATCTACTATACAAAGAGATAAGCTGTTCAGCGCTAAAGAGGATATTGTAAGAATAGCAAATCGTGAAAGACTTACAGCACACGCAAATGCTATCACGGTAAGATTCGAGGACTGACAGATGAACTATACAACATGGGAACAGCGTGTCCGCAAGGTCGAGCCGTATACACCCGGCGAACAGCCTAAGACGGACAATGTAATAAAGCTGAACACTAACGAAAACCCTTTTCCGCCGTCGCCTATGGTGGAAAAAAGTGATTAAGGAATATAACGAGGACGCACTGAGATTATACCCCGATACAAGAGCGGGACTGCTCGTTGACGCACTGGCGAAGCGTTACGGCGTTGACAGCGATCAGGTGTTTGTGGGGGTAGGCTCTGACGATGTAATATCGCAGACGTTCCTTACATTCTTCAATTCCGACAAGGAAATTCTTTTCCCCGATATTACATATTCGTTCTATGACGTATGGGCTGAACTTTACAGAATACCGTACCGTACAGTGCCTTTAAAGGACGATTTTACAATCAATCCCGATGACTACAAGTGCGACAACGGCGGTATAATTATCCCCAACCCCAACGCACCGACAGGCGTACTTGAAAGCCTTGATACGATAGAGGAAATTTTAAAGGCTAACCCCACCTCTGTAGTGGTAATAGACGAGGCGTATATAGACTTCGGCGGAACAAGCTGTCTGCCGCTTATAGACAAGTATGAAAATCTGCTCGTAGTACAGACATTCTCAAAGTCACGCTCCATGGCGGGTATGAGAATAGGCTTTGCTATCGGCAGTAAGAAGCTGATAAAGTATCTGAGCGATGTCAAGTTCTCGGTAAACAGCTACACGATGAATCCGCTGTCTGTTATAGGCGGTGCGGCGGCTGTAGAGGACGAGGAGTATTTCCAAAAAAGACAACGCAGGAAATTATAAATACAAGAGAATACAGCAAGAAAAGGCTTACGGAACTTGGCTTTACTTTCCCCAATTCGATGAGTAACTTTATCTTTGCTTCTCATAAGAAGGTACCTGCAAAGGAAATCTTCACAAAACTCAAAGAGCAGGGAATATATGTACGCTACTGGGATAAGCCCAGAATCAACAATCACCTCAGAATATCTATCGGCACTAAGGAAAATATGGACAAGGTGTTTGAAAAGCTCGCCGAAATAGTCGGCTGAATACCGAAAGGATAAGAATATGAGCGTTATCGAAAGAAAGACAAAGGAAACCGATATAAAGGCGGAGCTTAACGTTTACGGCAGTTCAAAAGCCGAGATAGACAGCGGTATAGGCTTTTTTCGACCATATGCTGACGGCACTTACCGTACACGGCGGATTTGATTTAAAGCTCAAGTGTGACGGCGATTTGTACGTTGACGGACACCACACGGTCGAGGACTGCGGAATAGTGCTTGGCAAGGCACTGGCTGAGGCACTCGGCGACAAAGAGCGGTATCGTGCGTTTCGGAAGCGCATACGTTCCTATGGATGAGGCACTTTCATTCTGTGCAGTCGATATAAGCGGCAGACCTTATCTGGTGTTTGACGCAGAATTTACCGATGACAGAACGGGTATGTTCGATAATTGCCTTACGGAAGAATTTTTCCGTGCGTTTGCTTTCAATGCGGGAATTACGCTTCACGTTAAAAATGTTTACGGCAGGAACGACCACCACAAGATAGAGTCGATGTTCAAGGCGGTGGCTTATGCACTTAAAACAGCCGTAAGGAAAAAATTCGGACGGCTCTGTAGTTTCCACGAAAGGAACATTATAATGATAACGATAATCGACTATGGTGCAGGAAATCTGTTCAGTGTGCAGAACGCACTGAATTTTCTCGGTGTGGAAAACAATATATCAAGCAGGGTCGAGGATATTATTTCGGCGGATAAGCTGATACTGCCCGGTGTGGGAGCGTTCCCCGATGCTATGAAGATGCTTGACGAGGCAGGGCTTACCGAAGTGATAAAAAGAGCAGGCAAAGAAAAAAGCGCTTATGGGTATCTGCCTTGGAATGCAGATGCTGTTTGACAAGAGCTATGAGTTCGGTGAAACCGAGGGGCTTGGGCTTATACGGGTACGGTGGAGCTTATGCACCCTGCAAATGACCTTGTAATACCGCACATAGGCTGGAACTCGCTTGAAAAGAACGAGCCGTGCAAGCTGCTCGAAAGTGTGAACGACGGCGATTATGTATATTTTGTACACTCTTATGCGGCTGTGACCGACAGCAAGAATGTTGCGGCATACTGCGACTACGGTATGAAAGTGCCTGCGCTTGTTATGAGCGGCAATGTATACGGCTGTCAGTTCCATCCGGAAAAAGAGCGGTAAGACGGGACTGGGAATACTTAAAACTTTTGCGTCGCTTTAAGCGGCAAGTGAGAAAGGAGCTACTTATGGATAAGCTGATATGTTCTTGCGGAGGCAAGCTGGAGCAGGGATTTTTTCTCGGGCGGATTACTTCCGCTGCAGGCTCAGGTGTCGGTCGAATTTGAGGGCTACGGAGTAGCTGTAAGTCCGGTCACGGCTTATGTCTGCACAAAGTGCGGAAAGGTTGAACTGTACGCAGATAAAACTGTTGTCTGCGACCCCGCAGAGCAAGGAAAGGAAAACGAAGGCGAATGATAATTCTACCTGCAATTGATATAAAGGACGGCAACTGTGTGCGTCTTGTAAAAGGAGATTACGGCACAGCACACAAGGTAGCGGAAAGCTATATGGATACTGCAAGGAGCTTTGAACAGGCAGGCTCACAGTGGATACACATGGTCGATCTTGACGGAGCAAAGGACGCAAGCACCGCAAACAAGGAGATATTCCTTGATGTAGCGAAAAATACAAGGCTTAAAGTAGAGGTCGGCGGAGGCATAAGAAACCTTGATACCGTTGAAATGTACCTTTCGGGCGGTGTGTCAAGAGTTATAATCGGCTCTGCAGCTGTCAAGAATCCTCAGCTTGTAAAGGAGGCTGTAAAGGAATACGGCGACAGGATAGCGGTAGGAATAGACGCTAAGAACGGTTATGTTGCGACTGAGGGCTGGCTTGAAACCTCGGACGTTTACTTCACCGAGCTTGCAAAGCGTATGTCGGACGAGGGCGTAAAGTACATTATCTTTACCGATATTTCAAAGGACGGAACGCTTTCCGGTGTGAATGCCGTTCAGCTTGACGAGATAAATAAGGCTTGCAGTGCGAATATCATAGCAAGCGGCGGCGTGCATACGATAGATGACATTATCACCTGTAGAAAGCTCGGACTTTACGGTACGATATGCGGAAAGTCACTGTATCAGGGAACGCTTGATTTAAAGCAGGCGCTTTATGAGGCAACAAATGACTAACCGTGTTGTCGGTATTATAGGCTCGGCGGTATGCTCAGTTTCGGTGCTGTGCTTTGCAGTCAGCATGATAGTAGGGATATTTGTAAACACTTTGTTTTTTTCGTGTTTTGCAAGTATGTTTATTGCACTGGGATTTATGCTTTTTTTTATGTGCGCTGTTGTTCAGGGTCAAACAAAGATAATGAAAAGCGTGCTTGCGGTAATGTAAGTCTTGTATGTGCGGCGATATATGTTACGCTGATATTTTTGGTTTACTTTGCCGAGTGCACAACTGTAAATCTTTCGCCCGGCTTGACGAAAAGATATTATCGATCATCGATTACGGTCATACGGGAAGCCTTTTCTTCAATTATGATCTGCTCGGATACGGCTTTATGGCATTGTCAACATTCTTCGCCGGCTTTCTTGTTAATAAAACAGAAAAGCACGGTAAAACACTCTCGCTTATGCTGAAAATACATGGAATATTTTTCCCGTCATGTTTTTTAGTGCCGATGTTTCCGCTGTTTAACGGCGGTGACGGCGATACGCTGACAGGCACGGTTCTGCTTTTGGTATGGTGTGCATACTTTTTACCCGTTTGCTGTCTTGGTTTCGGGTATTTCTGCAATAAAAAGAGCTGAAAAAAGGAAGGAACATATATGCTCGCAAAAAGAATTATACCTTGTCTTGATGTTCGTGACGGCAAGGTGGTAAAGGGAATCAACTTTGTAGGAATAAAGGAAGTAGGTGACCCTGTTGAATGTGCCGAGGAGTACAATGCGCAGGGTGCTGATGAGATATGCTTCCTTGACATAACCGCTACGCACGAGGGCAGAGGCACTATGGTTGACGTGGTGCGCCGTACGGCACAGCGTGTATTCGTTCCGCTGACGGTCGGCGGAGGAATTTCAAGCGTTGACGATTTCAGAGAGCTGCTCAGAAGCGGTGCGGACAAGGTATCGGTGAACTCTGCGGCTGTAAGAAACCCTCAGCTTATCCACGATGCCGCCGAGATATTCGGCAGTCAGTGCGTGGTAGTGGCAATTGACGCAAAGAAAAAGGGCGACAGCTGGACGGTAGTTGTAAACGGCGGCAGGATAGATATGAATATAGACGCTATCGAGTGGGCAAAGAAAGCCGAAGAACTCGGTGCAGGCGAAATACTGCTCACGTCTATGGGATACAGACGGTATGAAAACAGGCTTTGATATAGAACTTCTGAATGCTGTATGCGATGTGGTAAAGATACCGGTTATCGCAAGCGGCGGCTGCGGTACGCTTGAGCATTTCTCGGAGGTGTTCCAAAAGACAAAAAGCAGCTGCGGCACTGGCGGCATCGCTGTTCCATTATAAAGAACTTACGGTACCGCAGGTAAAGGAACATCTTGAAGAAAACAATATACCTGTCCGCCGTGTGGATTAAAAAGCAATTCGGGAGGCTTATAACCTCCCGTTTTTTTCTGTTTACTATTGCTTTTTACCGCAATCGGTATTATAATAAGATTATTACTATCAAAGGAGAAATCAGATGGATCTTGATAAATACTTCAAGAAAGCCGAGCTTATACCTGCAATTGTCACCGACATTGATACGGGGGGCAGTGCTTATGCTCGCATATATGAACAAGGAGAGCCTTAAGCTGACGCTTGAAACCGGCTATACGTGGTTCTGGAGCCGTTTTCAAGAAAAGAACTCTGGAACAAGGGCGCTACATCGGGCAATTTGCAGAAGGTGATCGACATTCACGCAGATTGCGACGATGATACACTGCTTGTGAGAAAAACCCGCAGGTCCTGCCTGCCACACAGGAAGCTACACCTGCTTCTTTAAAGAAATATACAAAAATGATGAGGTATGAAAATGACAGTTTATGAAGAAATTTTTGAAGTAATTAAGGCAAGAAAGGCGCAGTATGACGCAGGAAACGCACCTGAAAAGTCATACACCTGCTATCTTTTTGACAAGGGCGTAGACAAGATATGCAAAAAGGTAGGCGAGGAAGCCGCAGAAACGATCATCGCCGCAAAGAATGCAGACAATGACGAACTTAAAAACGAAATAAACGATCTTTTATATCACGTTATGGTGCTTTGCGCTGACAGAGGACTTGAATGGTCTGAGGTCGAAGAAGTGCTCAGCGAGCGCAACGAAAAGATAGGCAATTTAAAGCAGTTCCATACAACTGACAAGTTATCATAAGGAGTGTTATTATGTTTTCATTAAAAAAGGCGGCAGCAGGAGTATTATCGTGTACAATGCTGCTTGGTTCACTTGTAATAAGCGGATGCAGTGACAGCAATACATCAGGAACGCAATCCGCAGACAATACGAGCAGCGGCTCGTCAACGGCTCATCAGGGAGAAATCAAGGATATAAGCTCGGTTGAGCTTGTTAAGGATATGAAGATAGGCTGGAGCCTCGGCAACACGCTTGACGCAGGAAACGAAAGCAACAGGGGACAGGATCCGGGATCGATTGAAAAATCGTGGGGCAACCCCGATACTACAAAGGAAATGATCGACGAGATCAAGAAAGCAGGCTTCAATGTTTTGCGTGTTCCCACAACGTGGGACTGGAGCACAGGCGAAGCTCCGGAGTATAAGATAAGTGACGAATGGTTTGCCCGTGTAAAAGAGATAGTTGATTACGGCATGGAAAACGATATGTACGTTATCCTCAACATACATCACGAAACATGGCACTATCCTACCGAGGACAATTACGAGGCGGCAAGCGACAGGCTTAAAAAGGTATGGACGCAAATCGGCAATTACTTCAAGGATTATGACGAGCATCTTATATTTGAGGGACTTAACGAACCCAGAGTAATCGGTACAAGCGAGGAATGGGTAGGCGGCAGTGATGCGACAAGAGAGGTCGTAAACAAGCTGGATGCTGATTTTGTATCTACAATAAGAAGCCTTGACGGTAACAACAAGCTCCGTCATCTTATGATACCCGGATATGCGGCATCTTCATCCGAAGTTGCGCTGAAAGCTCTTAAAATCCCCGAAAACGACGATAAACTGATTGTTTCCGTACACGCATATACCCCGTACAACTTTGCACTCGCGGACAGTAAGAGGTCGAACAAGTGGGTAGCTTGCAAGGAAGGATTTACAAACGATATTGATTATCTTGCCGATATGCTGAAAACTCTGTTTATAGACAAAAAGGTCAGGCTGTCATTATAGGCGAGTTCGGTGCAAGAAGCAAGGATAATGAAAAATATCGTGCAGAGTGGGCTAAGTATTATGTTACAAAGATGAAAACGGTAGGTGTTCCGTGTGTATGGTGGGACAACGGTGCGTTTATAGGAAGCGGCGAACTGTTCGGGCTGTTCGACAGGCGCAATCTTGAATGGAGATACCCGCTTTTAAAGGACGCTCTTATTTCCGCATCAAACGGTGAATATACGGTAGACGGTCTTAAATCCGATACAGCTATCCTTGATGAACTGAAAAAGGACATCGCTCAGTCGAAAAACAGCCGTGCCGAATAAATACGTTAAAAAGGCAGTGATTTTATCATTGCCTTTTTGAAAGGACAAATATGCGGATAATAACAGTTGACCTGCACCAAATGACAAAGGACGAGGCTCGAAACAAGCTGGTCATGACAATAAGAAATGCGCCGCAGGGCAGTGTGGAGCTTCGTGTGACGCACGGGTGCAATAACGGAAATGTACTTCAGCAGATGGTGCGCAGGGAGTTTAAATCGCCGAGAATAGACTATATACAGCCTGTGCTTGCTAATGACGGACAGACGCTTATTTTTCTGAAATAGCAAAGATGGTGGAGGGATGATATTATGAATGAAAAGTTGGAAGAATATATTGCAAAAAAGTAAAAGCAGATGAACAAGAGAGCAGAAATCAGTTACTTATACGCGAGGGTTTGTATTATGATGTTCGTTTGCCTGAAAATGAAAACCCTACCGAGAGTTCCATTTACGGAATTGACCCGAAAGATAATGAATATCATTATTTTACAAGGTACGCAGAGGAGCTTACCGAAGAAGAATATGAAGAATTTTTAAAGGCGTACAAGAATAATGTCAAAAACAAACAGTATACGTCAATCTCCGGTGGAATGCCGGGAATTTCGATATGCTTTTATGTGTTGGGATTTATAGTGATTTTAGCCGGAATATTTGTAGGGGCGCAACTTGGGAATACCGGAATGCGTGAATTCAATTGGGCTTCTGCGATTATTTGCTGGGGCGCATTTCTGACAGGCTCGTTGTTCCTGTTCGGATTCGGAAAAATTATAGCACTTCTTAACGATATTAAAAATAAATAAATCCCGATAACAGCAACATAATTATTTTCGTTTGTGTAATATCTCTGAAAGTTTTATAAAAACTCTTGATTTTTTGTTAAAATAGTAGTATAATTGCTTACTGCAATAAGCAAATACTTAAATCTCAGGAGGATAAGAATATGGATCGTTTAAAAGGAAAAAGTAGCTGTAATCACAGGTGCAAACTCCGGTGTCGGCGAGGCAACAGCACTTGCATTTGCAAAAAGAGGGTGCAACGGTAGTTATATCTGCACGTCGTATTGAACCTCTTAATGCGGTTGCCGATAAGATAAAGGCTGAGGGCGGCACGGTTCTTGCAGTTCCCACTGACATTTCCGACAAGGCGGCTTGTGAAAAAATCTTATGGATAAGGCTGTAGAAGCGTTCGGCAAGATTGATATTCTTGTAAATAACGCAGGTGTTCTTGAGAGCGGACTGAAGCCTATCGACCGTTTCAATGACGATGATCTTGACAGAATCATAAATACAAATGAAAAGGGCACTATGTATTGTATGCGTGCCGCTCTGAAATACATGAAGGAATGGGCATCTATCGTAAACGTTGCATCGGTTGCCGGTGTAATGGGCTGCGGCGGTGCGGCTTATGTTGCGTCAAAGGCGGCTATTGTCGGCATCACAAAGCACACAGCAATGCGCTATGCAGACAAGCATATCCGTTGCAATGCTGTTTGCCCGGGAAATATTCTCACACCTATGACAGCAAACGCTTCAAATGACCTTGACGTTGATATGATCACTGCAATGTCAAAGCACAATGATTTAAGAGTTGGCTCATGCACGGCAGAGCAGGTTGCAGGCATTATCCTGTTTATGGCTTCTGACGAGGCAAAGCCTATCAACGGTCAGATATTGGTTAGCGACTTCGGTTCTACACTTTAATTTTCCCTATATAATAACAAAAGCGTGTGTGGATTGCCACACACGCTTTTTGCGTCAATGATTCATTTTTTCGGCTTTCTTTTCAAGTGCTTTTATATCAAGGCCGTATTTTTCAAATATCGTTGAAGCGTAGCTGTTTGCTCCCGGCAGACCTTTCTTGATTTTATATCTGCGTTCGCCTGTGGCTTCGTCAACGGTTACCGTTATGCTTTCGGCTCTTGTGTTAAGCATAGGGTCGGAATTAAGCTCAAGCGCCGCCTTTGCAAGCGGAGTGAGGTGGGTCGCAAATATGCCCCTTACACCGATAATGCAGAAAATACGCATCAGCTGAGCGGCTATGTCGGTACATTCCTGCGGCGTGGTGCTTTGTATGGATTCGTTCATTAAAAGCAGGCTGTGATTTGTTATACAGTCGCTTATCGCCTTGAATTCCTTTACCTCGGTAGTGAAACGGCTTGCGTCTATACCTACCTGTTCTTCCTTGGGGAAATGTGTGTATACACAGTCTACAAGCGATATTTCACAGCTGCTTGCAGGAACATATAGTCCTGCCTGAGCCATTACCTGACATATTCCGACCGCACGGACAAATGTGGTCTTACCGCCGTTGTTCGCCCCTGTAAGCAGATAGAAGCCTGCGTTTTCGTCAAATGTTATATCGTTTGTTACGACCTGCTTTTGCGGCTTGTTGGATAAATTCCAGACGTTAGCCTCCTTGAAATATATCGGGTCGAAAAGACCTTTTATATCCGCCTTCCTCTGACTTTTGGGGAGAAGCGTCGGACGGCACATTTCAAGACCCTTTGAGCGTACATTTTCAATCATCATGACCGCACCGCTGTAAAAGTCAAGCTGATACTCTATGGCGTACATATCCTCAAAGCCTATCGCACGGTATTCATTAAGTATATCGTCAATCGAATTAACGTATTTCTTTGTTACCTTATCAAGCTCAGCGAACAATGCCCTGTCAAGATTGTTCACTATCTCCTCACGCTTTGCCGATTGCGGATCGTCAAAACGCTCGTGCAGGTCACGCATAACTTTATGATCGTTGTTTTTTGAGCCGAAGCTTAAAATTCTGTCTATCACAGTTCCGCTGTCCTCATACATCTTATCGGAAAAGCCGACAAGACCCATTGAGATCGGAACGAGGTTTTCATCAAAGTTTATGCCGATAGTCGCACTGCGGATCTTGCCGGTCATAGCACTTCGCAGTTCCTCCGACTCGGCCTTCAGCTTCTTATAATGCTTGCTGTTGTAATGCCCCTCAAAGAAATCAAACAGCTTTTTAAGACCGGCGGATCTGATACCGGATGATTTTTCTTCATACAGCTTATGCAGTATCTCCATACATTCGCAATATGATTCAAAGGCTGTAAGGGCAGTGTCAAGCACAGTAAAGCTGTCGGGTGTTGTCAGCTTATATATATTTGTCCTGTCGTTTACGAGCATCTTGTCAACTACCTTGCCACGCAAAGTGGCGGTAAGCGCAGAATCCGCAAGCAGATCGTCTATTATGTCAAGCCTGTATTCTGCAACCGAAATATCGTCGCACAGCTCACCGAGTATCGCCGTCATCTTATACTGATTGTGCGGGGTCAGCTGTTCCGACAGCTGCGCTAACATTAAATCTTTCTCAAATTCGGTCGGCAGCTGTTCTATCTGCGTCTTTCGTTTGAGGCAGGCTCTGCGCTGTTCCTCGCTCGGATAAAGCAGATCTACTATCGGCGGTTTTACATTTGAATTATCGTATGCCATATCTACTCCTTAAAGAATCCTGTTTTTGTTTATAACTACGCTGAATTTGACACCAAGCGCTTCTGCGGCTTTTCGGCACAGAGCCATTCGTGTCAGAAAAATCTCGAAATATTCCATCACCGAGCTTATCGAAAGGTCGATAGTAAGGTCAAGAATAAGATTTTTCTTGTCTTTTGAAAAATATACTTCAGACTTTTCAACGGCATAATTTACTCTGTCGTGAATATCGGATAACGCTTCACCGTGACTTTGTTTTTCCTGCTCTGCAGGACGTACTCTTGAACGTCTTACATCGGACTTGTCCGCTATTATAAGTGCCGCCGCCACCGCATTGACGGGGCTTGCTGTGCTTTCATCGTGATTTCCGATAGCGGAGATTATAAGTGCAATTTCGCTTGCAGGCATTCCAAGCTTGTCGAGCAGTCGAAATGCCATTATCGCACCGCTGTGTGCGTGGTCGTTGCGGTTTACCACATTGCCTATATCGTGCATATATGCCGCTATCTGTGCAAGCTCACAATCTCTTTCGGGGTAGCCGAGAGTGCTTAGTATCATATATGCCGTGTCTGCCGCACGCTCAACGTGGGCGAGCGAATGTTCGGTATATCCGATACTGCTCAGTGCATCGTCCGCACTGCTTATATATGTCCTTATGTCCTTGTTGCGTCTTATATATTCGTATGTAATATTGCTCATAGTCCTTTTCCTTTCGTCTTATGATTATTGTATCACAGCGAAAGGGGATATGCAAGAAAAAAGATAAAAATAATGAGGCTGTTGCGTTTTCGCAACAGCCTGCTTTTACTTTATAGATTTTTATTATCTGTCTCAGCTTTACTCTCACACAGTAGTTTTTGCCTTCATTCAATAAATCAAAGACAGTTTTTTCACATCTGAATGTGTGCAGCTTTTCACTGTCGGGATATTTGCAGTCAACAGTATAATTGTTGCTGTATGTCCATTTTGAACGGTTGGAATTAAGTCCTCCGTGCTTTGTTATCCGTTTGAATATCACCCGTATATGTTTTTTTTTCTGCCTTTATAGAATATACCGAGAGAAATAAGCAACAAAGCTGAAAGTACAATGCAGATAACTATAACCGTCTGTAAAAGTTGTAGTACATTATCCATGCTTACTTGTCAAGCACAGCCATATAAGCCTTTACTATCTCAACGCACTTATCATAGCTCATACTGCTTGTATCAAGGCAGAGGTTATAATTTCTTGCGTCTGTCCAGTCACGGCCTGTATAGTGGCGATAATACTCGCTACGTTCCTTGTCTTTCTTTTCGATAAGCTTCATAGCGTCCTTGCCGTCAAGTCCGTATCTGTCGTATACATTCTTGATAGCGGTTTTGGTATCGGAATAGATGAACAGCTTTACAACGTCCTTGCGATCCTTTAACACAAAGTCCGCACATCTGCCTACTATTACGGCAGACTTTCCGCTGTCGGCAATATCGGTTATTATCTTTTGCGGTGTAATTGAACAGATTACGGTCGGAGGTGAAATCCTTATGGTCAGGCTCTAAAAAGTTCGCCGTCATAGATTTCCTCACGGTTGAAGATAGTATTCTTTATCTTCTCGTCAACTCTGCCGAAAAAGCTTCTCGTTGATGCCGCTTTCATCACTTGCCATTCTGATTATCTCTTTATCATAGTACGGAATGTCAAGCTCCTTGGCAAGCATTTTTCCTATAGTCTTGCCGCCGCTTCCCATTCCTCTTGCGATTGTAATAATACGTCCCATAAGCTCCTCCTTATTCTCCGAGATAAGCCTTCTTTACCGAAGCGTCATTGATAAGATCGGACGCCTTGCCCGACAGTGAAATCTTACCTGTTTCAAGAACATACGCTCTGTCTGCAATTGAAAGTGCTTTTTTCGCATTCTGTTCAACCAGCAGAACAGTGGTTCCTGTTTCTCTTATAGTCTGGATTATATCGAAAATATTGCTTACAAAGATAGGCGAAAGACCCATTGAAGGTTCGTCCATTACGATAATCTTCGGCTTCGACATCAGAGCTCTGCCCATAGCCAGCATCTGCTGTTCGCCGCCCGAAAAGAGTACCTGCTATCTGAGTTTTTTTCTTTCTGCAAGACGGGGGAAACGCTCATATATCATCTCAATGTCCTTGCTTATGTTTTCCTTATCCTTGCGTGTGAAAGCACCGAGCTTAAGGTTATCAAGAACAGTAAGGTTCTGGAATATACGTCTGCCCTCCGGAACGTGAGCTATGCCCATTTCAACTATCTTGTGAGCGGGTGTTTTGGTAAGCTCAACGCCGTTGAATGTAATAGAGCCACTCTTAGCGTGGAGAAGTCCGTTATTGTGTGGAGCGTGGTGGTCTTACCTGCGCCGTTTGCACCGATAAGTGCGATAACCTCGCCCTCGTTTACTTCAAATGATATGCCCTTGAGGGCGGCTATCATTCCGTAATTTACATAAAGATCCTTGATCTCAAGCATTGCCATTTTGCAGTCCCCCTTATTCTCCGAGATATGCCGTGATAACTTCCGGATTGTTAAGAACGTCGGAAGTGTTACCCTGACATAAAAGCTGACCGAAGTTAAGTACAGACAGCTTTTCGCATATACCCGATACAAGCGTCATATCATGCTCGATAAGAAGAACGGTCATATCAAAGTTATCTCTTACAAAACGAATCGTATTCATAAGCTCTACCGTTTCGTTAGGGGTTCATTTACCTGCGGCAGGCTCGTCAAGCAGTAACAGCTTAGGCTCTGTGGCAAGCGCTCTTGCTATTTCAAGCTTTCTTTGGTCGCCGTAGGACAGGTTTGACGCTAAGAAATCAGCTTTATCGTCAAGCTCGAAAACGTGGAGCAGCTCCATTGCCTTCTTATCCATTTCCTTTTCTGTCGAGAAGAAACGGGGAAGTCTGAACACACCCTCTGCAGTGCTGTACTTGTAGTGGTTGTGAAGTCCGACCTTAACGTTATCAAGTACGCTCATTTCCTTGAACAGTCTTATATTCTGGAATGTACGGGCGATACCTGCACGGTTTATATCTCTTGTAGATTTTCCTGTTATGTTTTCACCGTCAAGAGTGATAACACCCTTAGAGGGCTTGTATACTCCTGTCAGCATATTGAATACGGTAGTCTTACCTGCGCCGTTAGGACCGATAAGTCCGTAAAGCTCGCCCTTTTCGATTGAAACATTGAATTCGTCAACAGCTCTCAGACCGCCGAATGATATTCCTAAATTCTTTACTTCAAGAAGTGCCATAATTACTTGACCTCCTTTTCAGCCGTGTCTTTACGTTTGAAAATCTTCAGCACCATACCTTTGAGCTTTCCGAAATTCGTTACGATAAATGTTCTTGCCTTTTCGTTTGATGTGAGTATCATCATAACGATAAGAACGATTGAGTAGATGAGCATTCTGTAGCTGTTGATGCTTCTGAGAAGCTCGGGGATAAGAGTAAGTACAACAGCCGCAATAACACTGCCTCTGATATTACCGATGCCGCCGAGAACAACGAATACCAGAATCAGTATCGACAGGTTGTAGTCAAACTTTGAGGCCTGTAATGTTGCGTAGTTGTGTGAGTACAGAGCGCCTGCTATACCTGCAAGGAAAGCAGTGAGTGCAAATGTTATCAGCTTGTACTTCGTTATGTTAAGGCCTACGGATTCTGCGGCTATTGAGTTGTCACGTATAGCCTTTACCGCTCTGCCTGTTCTTGAGTTGATGTAGTTATAAGAGATGATGAGCGTTATAAGAAGCAGGATGAAGCCTACAACGAATGAAGAATCATTCGGTACGCCCTTTACACCGAGCGCTCCTCTTATTATTTCGGTGCCGTCTGCTTCAAGATTCATATCTGCCTGATTGAGCGCAATATGAAGACCCTTGCTGTCGATACCGACATAGAGCGCCGCAAATACGTTCTTGATTATTTCACCGAATGCAAGCGTTACGATAGCAAGATAGTCGCCGTTGAGTCTTAATACGGGAATTCCTATCAGTATGCCGAATATAGCGGCGAAGATACCGCCGACAAGTATAGCGAGCGGAAAACGCACCCATTCGACAAGTATTGTTTCTTTTGTAGCTATCGAGAACAGTGCGCTGGCATAGGCACCTACACACAAAAGCCTGCCTGTCCTAAGCTAAGCTCACCGAGTATACCTACCGTGAGGTTGAGCGATACTGCGAGTATCGAGTATACGCAAAGCGGAACTAAAAGTCCGTCTATCTGACTTGAAACGTTGCCTGTCGATGAAAGAATCATCATGATAACAAAGGCAAGCGTAACCATTATATATGTCGTGAAGCTCTTTTTTTGTCTGTGGCTTCAGCATTTTCGTTTTTTTTGCCAAGGCTGTTTTATTATTCACAAAAACCAATCCCTTCTGTAATTATACTTTTTTCTCTTACCTTCTTGCCAAGTATTCCCGTAGGCTTTATGATAAGAACGAGAATAAGCACTGCAAAAACGATAGCGTCGGAGAGCTGAGGTGAAATGTATGCTCTGCCGAGTATTTCGATAACACCGATCAGGATACCGCCGATCATAGCGCCGGGTACCGAACCGATACCGCCAAATACCGCCGCAACGAAAGCCTTGATACCGGGCATTGCGCCTGTTGTGTTCTGAAGCGTCGGATAAGCCGAGCAGAGAAGTGCGCCGGCAATCGCTGCAAGTCCTGAACCGATGGCAAAAAGTAAGTGAGAGATGGTTCTGTTTATGTTTATGCCCATAAGCTGTGCCGCATCTTTATCTTCCGATACCGCAAGCATCGCACGGCCGCTTTTTGTCTTGTTTATGAAGAGCGAAAGGCCGATAACGATAAGTATCGAAACGACGATAGCGACTATCGCTTCACCTGTGATGACCACCTGTCCGTCAAAGAGCGATATACTCGGGACATTTACTACCGAGGTGAAGTTAACGGGCTTTTCACCGAACAGGAGCAACGCTGAATTCTGAAGGAAATAGCTTACGCCTATTGCAGTGATAAGTACAGACAGCGAGGTCGCCTGTCTTAAGGGCTTGTACGCAACCTTTTCAATCACGATACCGAGTACGGTACATACGATAACCGCAATAAGTACGGAAAGGTACGGATTGATACTGAAAGAGGTCATCGAATAGAAAATTACATATCCGCCGACCATGATTACATCGCCGTGAGCAAAGTTAAGCATTTTGGCTATGCCGTATACCAGCGTATAGCCGAGTGCGATTACGGCATATATGCTGCCAAGGCTTATGCCGTTTATGAGGTTATTGAGAAAACCCATTTATAACATCCTTCCTTAGTGAAGTTCTAATACTATTTATTATATCACACGGCATAACCGTTTGCAACATTTTTTTGCATAAAATTCAAAACCCGACAGGCCGGAGCCTGTCGGGTCTTAAAATGATTTATATTGTATACCGGTTATCAGTTGTCAAGAGCAGCGTAGTTGCCGTCCTTGATAACAACAGCCTTAGGTGACTTTGAAACTTCGCCGTTGGCATTCCACTTCATGCCTGTACCTGTAAGACCGTCATAGCTGAAATCAGCTGCTGTGATACCTGCCTTGAGCTTTTCGCAGATGTCTGATGCGCTCATATCGCCTGTGATTTTCTGGCTTTCGATGAGTTTTGCAAGAATCTTTACGCCGTCATAAGCGTCTGCTGCGAACTGGTTAGGAGTTTCATCGTTGTAAGCTGCCTTATAAGCCTTTAACAAAGTCCTGTGTAGCCTGATCCTTTGAATTTGCTGCGAAAGGTGTTAAGAACATAACGCCTTCTGCGAGTGAAGTATCGAAGTTCTTGATAGATGTAAGACCGTCAAGACCGTCGCAACCGAAGAACTTGGGTGCGAAGCCTGCGTTCTTGCTCTGTGTGAGGATAAGTGAAGCCTGCTGATAGTAGATCGGAAGGAACACAAGCTCTGCGCCCTTGTTCTTGCAGTCAGCTATCTGAGCAGAGAAGTCTGTCTTGCTGTCCTTTGTGAATGACTGTTCGGAAACAAGCTCAAGACCCTTTGCAGCGGCCTCTGTCTTGAATGCGTTGTAGATACCCGAAGAATAAGCGTCTGAGCTGTCGTAGATAACGCCGATCTTTGTAGCAACCTTGTTGTCTGCTATATAGTCAGCAGATGCTTTACCCTGGTTAGGATCTGTGAAGCAGATCTGGAAGCAGTTGTCGTTAGCGATAACGTCCTGTGCAGATGCAGAGGGTGTGAACTGGAATATGTTGTCCTGCTTTGACTTGTCGACTACAGCAAGGCATGAAGCTGTTGTAACTGTGCCGAGGAATATCTGCATACCCTGATCCTTCAGTGTGTTGTAAGCATTAACTGCCTTATCGCCTGAGTCAGCCTCATCGTCTTCGAATACAAGCTTCAGCTTGTTGCCGTTTACGCCGCCTGCAGCGTTTACTTCATTTACTGCAAGCTGGATAGCGTTCTTAACGCCTACACCGTACTGAGCGGCATCGCCTGTAAGAGGGCCGCTTCCGCCGATAACGATTGTCTTTTTCGCCTTCGGCTACGTTTGTTGAGCCGCCAACATTACCGCTGTTTGCGCTGTTGGATGAACAACCTGCAAATGCTGTTACTGCCATAACTGCGGCAGTTGTCATTGCAAAGAACTCTTTTAAAATTCTTCATTTTGAATCTCTCCTTGTACTGATTTGTATGCTTTTGAACATACACATTTATCTTTACTCGCTTATATTAACACGGTTTTGCAAGTTTGTCAAGGTGAAAATTCACAAAAATAAACTTGCATTTTCACTTTATTGTTGTCAATTAGTAAAGTACAGGCTGTTTTAAGTGCATTTTCAGTCGTTTTGCATCGGCTTGCTTTGAAAACTTTCATCGTTGCGGTAAATTTATGTTGAAATATTTGCTGTAAAAGTTGAACGTTTATACTTGAAAATCCAGAGAAAACGTGTTATACTTATAAAAATATGTTAATGCTTGCAAAAGGCAGGAAAAGGAATTCGTTATGCAGATACACGAATCGGCAGAGGATTACCTCGAATCCGTACTTATATTAAAGAACCGGCTTGGCAATGTAAGGTCGATAGATATTGTCAATTATTTTGATTATTCAAAGCCCAGCATAAGCGTGGCGATGAAGAATCTGAGAATGAACGGGTATGTTACCGTTGACTCAAAGGGCTACATTGAGCTTACCGAAAAGGGCAGTGAAATAGCAAATAAAATGTATGAGCGTCATACGCTCCTTACAAAATGGCTCACGACACTCGGAGTAGACGAGAAGATCGCAGTTGAGGACGCATGCCGCATTGAGCATGTTATAAGCGAGGAGAGCTTCGAGGCAATCAAAAAGCATATTCCCGCAAAATCAGAATAAATACAGCGCCGCATTGCCGGCGTTATATTTATTGTCCTTTCGATATACTTATTCGGCGTAACTGCTATCGCTGCCGGCAAGTCCGATAGCGTTTCGCCGTAATTCAAGTATACTCCTTTGGGACGGAAAAGGCATTGCGTGGAAATTGAGCGGAAATTGAGTGATTCTGCGAAAAATGCCCACAGGGAGCTTTTGAGGGTTTCTGTGGGCATAAAAACAAAATTGTAGCTTAATTGACACAATTTGGTTACTATGCTATAATTGTATAAGCATAGTAATATGCAAATCTTGATGAAAGGGGTGATTTTGATTATGAATAAAGGAACATTTAATCAGCTTGGAAGGGTGATTTTTTTTTCTTAACTCTTCCGAGATTGGAGGATAACAATGAATGATTGGTTAAAGCAAGTAAAGGAAAGCTGGAATGAAACCGCTGATTCGGAGTGGTATCAGTCCCTCAGAACAGATAAGATAGTCGCAAAGTTGGTAGAAAAGCCAACAAGTGTTTTTCATAAATCGGTGTATAATCTGATAAATAAATATATACCCGATTTGTACAATAAAAAGGTTTTACTGCCCTCAAGCGGAGATAATCACGCAGCTTTTGCCTTTGCTTTGTTAGGAGCAGATGTTACTTCTGCTGATATAAGTGAAAAACAGCTTGAACACGCTAAGGTAATTGCGGACAAATTAAAGCTGAAAATCAATTACGTTTGCGATGACACAATGCAGCTTTCAAACATTCCCGATAACAGCTTTGATTTGGTTTACACCTCAAAACGGTACACATACTTGGATAGCAGATTTGCCCACAATGTATAAGAATATTCATAGGGCGCTTAAAGCAGACGGTTTTTCAATTATGTATGATGTTCATCCATTCAACCGACCTTTTGAGTGCGAGCCGTGGAAAGAGCCTAAAATTGTTAAGCCTTATGCAGAAACATTGCCGCATTGTCATTGGCGTGTGCAGGACTTAATAAATTCGATGACAGGTGCAGGGTTATCTGTAAGGGAAATGGAAGAATTGCAGGCAGAAAACGCTTCATTCTGGTTTTCATACGAGGAACTAATCAAACAGACCTCGGAAAATCTTGATAAAGTAAACAACTGGGAATACAATCCTATGGCGGCGTTACCTGCTTGGATTTCAATTGTTGCTCAAAAATAAAATAATTGCGTTATAAAATATACAACAGCCGCATTCAGATTTTCCGAAATCCGTGGTATAATAATCCCATAAAGCAATCAAAGGAGAACAGCCTATGCTTATAAACGATAACGAGTATCTTGATATTGTCGAAACAATTAAGCTTGAAATAAAAAGCGCACAATACAAAGCCGCTGTAAGCGTAAACAGAGAGCTGATTATGTTATATTACAACATCGGCAAGATTATCAATGAGCATAAGACCTGGGGAAATAAGTTTATCGAAAACCTTGCCGCCGATATCCGCATATCGTTTCCCGACACGAAGGGATACTCCATACGAAATCTGAAGTATATGGCTAAATTTGCGGCGGAATATACCGAAGAACAAATTGTGCAAGAGGCACTTGCACAAATTACTTGGTATCATAACATTGCGCTTATGGACAAAGTAAAGGATGTCAATACACGTTTGTGGTACGCACGCAAAATTACTGAAAACGGCTGGTCAAGAAATGTGCTTGTTCATCAGATAGAAAGCGGTTTATACGAGCGACAGATAACTGCAGAGAAAATTTCAAATTTTAAAAGCCGCCTTGCCGCTCCGCAGAGCGAGCTTGCTGTTCAGACGATGAAGGATCCGTATGTGTTTGATTTTATTCCGTTCCGTGAGGATATGGTCGAAAGGGATATTGAGGAGGCTCTTGTCAAGGACGTTACAAAGCTGCTGCTTGAGCTTGGAACAGGCTTTGCCTTTCTCGGAAATCAGTACCGTCTGAACGTAGGCGGAGATGATTTTTACATTGATTTGCTGTTCTACAACCTCAATCTTCGCTGTTATGTAGTCATAGAATTAAAGACAGGTGAATTCAAGCCCGAATTTGCAGGTCAGCTTAATTTCTATCTTTCGGCTGTTGACGGAATACTGAAGCGTGATGAGGATAACCCCTCTATCGGCTTGCTCCTTTGTAAGAGTAAAAAATAATCTTGTTGCGGAGTATGCTCTCAAGGATATGTCAAAGCCTATGGGTGTCAGCGAATATACCATAACAAAGAGCCTGCCCGAAGAGCTGGAAAAGCAGCTGCCGTCTGTTGAGGATATTGAAAGCAGGATTAAGAAATAAGATTTACAGCCGCAGACGGATTTGCCGAATGTGTCGTATGATGCACAAAATTTGCTATGAAAGGATTTAAAAATGTATTTATACCAACTATTATGAAAGTACAGGCTTGCCGTTTGCAAATTTATCTGATTTATCGGTAAATGAAGCGAATGATGTACTGAATAAAATAAAAAAAGATAAGCCCAATTCTCAGCACGCACAAAGACACGAAAATATGTTGAATACAGAAGAAACTGCGAAAGCATACTTCGCAGCAGATTTATTGAAAAAGGCGGTGTTATCAAAAAAAAAAAATGTTCCTTATTATATGACTATTGAACATAGTCCTTGGTTAAGCACTTGGTTTGAGAATTCCGCATTCATCAAAATTCCTATTGAAGAATTTGATATAAAGACATTATCATTTACATACGGTGATTCAATGCCTACATTCAGTCAGGCGATAGTGAACAAAAAAGAATATCATAATCAGCTCTACACTTATGATGAAATACTTAAAATAATTGATAAGTACGGTTTGCCGCAGAATTGGAATGATGGCGGTAAATATGGATATGAGCGGTATATTGAGGTACATATCTGGAATGATTTCCCGATAAATAAATATATTACAGATGTAAACGGATTTTTTTCAAATACGGCAGAATATACAGAGGAATAATTAAAAGTGGAGGAAAAAATGAACAGAGGACTTTTTGACTATTGATGATTTTCCGTCGAAAAATACACCTGCGATTGTGGATTATCTGAAAGAAAAGAATATAAATTTATTCGCTCCCGACATCCGTTAAACTATTAATGGTATATGGACACGGTTTGCGGCATATCATAAAACAATCCGAAACAAGGCGGTGGTGTGTTATGATGTGCCATTTCAGCGACATAAGATGCAAAGAGGTAATCAGCATAAAATCAGGCTGTCGTATAGGCTTTGTCGATGATATTGAAATAGATTCCTGCACTGCGAAGATATGCCGTATCATCGTTTACGGCAAAAAGCCGTTGCTTCGGTATTTTCGGCAGGGAGGAAGATATATTCATCAACTGGTCGGATATTGAGATAATCGGAGAGGATACGATACTTGTAGGATGCGATTTTCCGCATCAGCCAAAACGAAAAGGCGGTTTGCTCAAAAATTTGTTTAAATAGCACAATAAAAAATTTTCAGTACGAATATTGATTTGAAGCTTCTATTATGATATAATAATAAGGCTGTTGAATGAAAAAAAGACTGTTGAACAGCAAATCCACACGTTATGTATAGCGTTCTGCGGTGCTCACGAGCTTGAACGTATCAGCGTAGCGGAGGAAAAAAAAACCAAAAATCAAGGAGGACACTACCATGGCAGTAGTATCAATGAAGCAGCTCTTAGAAGCAGGCGTTCACTTCGGTCACCAGACAAGAAGATGGAACCCCAAAATGGCACCCTACATTTTCACAGAGAGAAACGGTATCTATATTATCGATCTCCAGAAGACAGTAAAGAAGCTTGACGAGGCTTATAACTTCATTCACGAAGTTGCAGCTGAAGGCGGCGAGGTTCTGTTCGTAGGCACAAAAAGAAGCAGGCTGCTGATTCAATCAAGGAAGAAGCACTCAGAGCAAACGCTCACTATGTAAACGCAAGATGGCTCGGCGGTATGATGACAAACTTCAAGACCATCGAGAAGAGAATCAAGAGACTTGAACAGCTTCACACAATGGAGAACGACGGTACATTCGACCTGCTCCCCAAGAAGGAAGTAATCAAGCTCAACCTCGAGATCGAGAAGCTCGAAAAGTTCCTCGGCGGTATCAAGAACATGAAGAAGCTCCCCAGCGCTCTGTTCGTTGTCGATCCCCGCAAGGAAAAAGATTGCAGTATCAGAAGCAAAGAAGCTCGGTATCCCCGTAGTAGCTATCGTAGATACAAACTGCGACCCCGATGAGATCGACTATGTTATCCCCCGGTAACGATGACGCTATCCGTGCAGTTAAGCTGATTGCAGGCGCTATGGCTGACGCTATCATCGAAGCAAGACAGGGTCAGGCTGACGTAACTGAAGAGGTTGCTGAGGCTGAAGCAGAAGCTACAGAAGAATAATCAATAACGAATATAAATATAAAGGAGAATTACCATGGCTATTTCAGCACAGGCAGTAAAGCAGTTAAAAGAACTTACAAACTGCGGTATGATGGACTGCAAGAGAGCACTTGAAGAAACAAACGGCGATGTAGATGCCGCTATCAAGAATCTTCGTGAGAAGGGCCTTGCAAAGGCTGCCAAGAAGGCAGGCAGAATTGCTGCAGAAGGTCTTGTATATACAAAGATCGACGAGGCTAAGAAGGTCGGCGTTGTAGTAGAAATCAACGTTGAAACAGACTTTGCCGCTAAGACAGACAGATTCATCGAGTTCGTTGAGCTCGTAGCAAACACAATCATTGATAATGATGTTGCAGATGTAGACGCACTTAAGGAAGTTGTTCCCGCAGGTCAGACAGAAAAAGATTGCTGATATTCTCACAGAGAGAATCGCTACAATCGGTGAAAACATTCAGATCCGTCGTTTCAAGAGAATGACAGGCAATCTCTTTGCTTACACACACAACGGCGGCGGCTCTATCATCGGCTCTATGATTAAGATCGAAGCTGACGATGTTGACAGCGACGCTGTTAAGGCTTGCGCTAAGGATCTTCTTCTCCAGATTACAGCAAGCGCTCCTCAGTTTGTTGCACAGGCTGACGTTCCCGCTTCTGTTATCGAAGCTGAGAAGGAAGTACAGCTCAAGCTCGTTCAGAACGAAAATGAGCAGTCTGCTAAGCCCAAGCCCCAGAACGTTCTTGAGAAGATCGTTGACGGCAGAATGAGAAAGTTCGCAGAAGAAATCTGCTTACTCGATCAGCCCTATGTTAAGGATCCTAACCTCACAGTTGCTAAGTTCATCGCATCTGTTGGCAAGAACATCAAGGTTGTTGAATTTGTTCGTTTCGAAAAGGGCGAAGGAATTCAGAAGAAGGAAGACGACTTCGCAGCAGAAGTTGCTTCAATGGTTAAGTAATTATACCGACATAATCAAAGCCCTGAGCGTTTGCTCAGGGCTTTTTGTGTTGTCATTCTCTTATCGCAAAAGCGGACAAACGTAGTATTGACAAAATCATTTCACGGTGTTAAAATATATACGGTTAACAAACGCTAACCGTATTGTGATGGAGGAATGCACGGTGCTTGATTCACAGGAGATACTGAAATTACGGGTGCTTCTGAGCTTTTTAAATGAGGATGAGGCTCTTTGCACGGTAACAGGCTTATCTGAGATTTTCGGCGAGGGTAAGCAGAAAATTAGCAGAATATTGATAGCTATGGAAAAGGACGGACTTATTGACCGCTCGGATACACGCAGGCCACAACTTACCGAAACCGGCAGGCAAAAAGCAGAGTTTTACAGTGAGCGGACAAGTGTTGTGCTGAATCATCTGCTTTATGAAGGCCTCGACATCAGCGTTGCAGAGCATGACGCTTATGCGTGGGCACTCTACAGCTCGGATGAAACGATGCAGCTGATTAGAAGTCAAGAACGCCGATATAAAGCTAAATATGAGCTTACGCAAAACCGAAATTTTTGATGGCACTGAGTTATGTGCACGACTCGGAGATGATGAATATCATTTCCCGTTTCTCGTATATCGTGAAAGCGTGCGTGACGGTTCTAATTTATCTATGGCGAATGCCGGATTTGAGCATCCTTGTACGTTATCTGTAAAGAACGGAAAAGGAATTATCCGTCTGAAGCCGCTCAATATCAATGCAAAAAGCCTGTTTACCCACAAAGAGATGAACGGCAGGGTGCGTAAACTGAAGTATTTAAGCGGCGGCAGCTTTATCCCTGCGACCGATGACGGCGAGTGTATAACTTTCCCCGGCGGATGTGCTTAAATTCATCAATATCGGTAACGGTATGGGACAGATTCTTCACGGGAGCGTCTGCCTGAAAATGCAATGCTCTGTCGGCACGGTACATATGCCGGAATCAACGGCTATATTTACTATAATGATTTAATCAAGGGAGCGTCGGCTCCCTTTTCTTTTCCACCTCCCCACACATAATTAATATAACAGTCAACATCTGTAAAAAATCCTGCACAACCCACCTCTGTATTTACTATCCCTATTTGTGTAAAACGCAGAATAGTTAGTCGTTTGTAACGCATCCGTGACAAACCAAAATTCACTTATTTTATATCAGTTTAATATATCTATATCACTCTGAAAATCCCTTTATTCTTAGTAATAATGGGGTTTGGGGCAAAACACCAAGCGGGGCTCAGGGGGCGGTAGCCCCTCTTTTCCCTTTTTCTCAGGGAAAGGGGGCAGTTGGATAGGGGCTTCAAGTAACGCCTGTGTTACAAGCTTCGGTTTGCAATCACTAACCGATTATGTTATACTGTTAGCGTTGGCAAACTACAGTTTGCCGCACAGAAAAAAGCAGTGCAGCCACACCGATACAGCCGAAAGCGATTTCGGTATTTAAAAATCCCTGCGGTTAGCCACTGCTAATAGTCCGCCCTTTTAGGGCTTGAATAAGAGGAGGAACAAACAATGACGGCTACAAAGCCAAATTGGCTCAAACGCAGTCTTGCAGGTGTACTTGCCGTGACAACAATGTTGTCATCGGGTGTTGTCGGTGCGTTTGCGGACAGTTCTGTAAAATCAAATTCGGTGCTAAAACTTTAGAAGACGGTGAATACTATGCTACGGTTTTACAATACACTACAATGGAACAAAAGTATAGCGATGGAAACAACTCTGATTGGGGTAAATCCGCAAAATTAAAGGTTGAAAACGGAAAATATACCGTAACGCTCGACTACTATGATCGTAGTGCTGGCAATGTAGATTATGAGCTTTTACTTGTTGAAAAACTGAAAGACAACAGTTATGACAAGTATCTTGAATCAAATACATCACCCGGATTTGCTTTTAGGACTTTTACCTGAGGGTTTTGATGTTACTAACAGCGGTTTTTCAAGATCTGTAAGAAGAAAAATCAAAAGCGATTATGATGTTGATTTTGACAAGTTAGAAACAGTAAAAATAACCGATAGTCACTATCAATATACTTTTGAGGTTGACCCTGCTCATCCACAGATTTATATCAACACATTATATAGATATACAAGCAATATTGAAACTGGAAAGAAGTTTGGCACTTACAATTCTTATTACCTTAATATTGATGTAAACAATACTTTTAATATACCCGATAATATTTTAACCGATTTTGATGAAGAGGTATCGTATAATTATGACGAGCTTCTTTCAAAAGGCTATGTTTCGTTAGGATTGAAGCACCCTACAGCACGTGCGACAGCTAAAGACGGCAAGTTATATGTTAAATATTATTATGATTACGATGCCGTAAAATCACGTGCAGGAGAAATGTTCATTGGTGTACAGTTAATGACTGCGGACGGTAAAAATATTGTTCTTGACGATGACGGTTCTTTCACTTTAGCTTATGACTCGACAGATGATATTTTAAACGGTGTTTCTATCATAGCTAGACTTAATGCGTACAGAGGACAGGTTATAGATGGCGAATATCATAAAGTGCCGTATACAAGCGATATAAATCTTACTTATAGAATAGACCTTGGCGTAAAGCCTGTAAAATTAACGGATTCATTAACAGGCGTAAGTGTTTACACAAGCACAAGATATGTTTCTGAAAACGCAGTTATGGTTTCAACAGATGTTGCTAAAGACAGCGATGCATACAAAAACTATGATGGACCATTGCGAAAACATTTATAACAATATGCTCTATAAAAAGTATGTTATTATAGATGATGGCAAGGTAGTAACAAATGTTGGCTCAAAGCTTGTTATGACATTCCCTGTTACCGATGAAATGAATAAGTTAGGTCTTAGCACATTCTATGCTCATTATTATGATGAGTATGATTTCTGGGGTTGGCAGATATACGGTTCTGACAGCGACTTTTCATACAACGGATATCGTATCAATAACGACACATTTATGCTGATTACAGATGAAATTGATTTAGGCGATTATATCGGTTTCTTTGATAAGAAAAAATTCATCGGTAAGCGGTGAGAATTTGGAAGACGGCACATATAATGTACCTATAACGGTATTTAATGAAACAGACCCGTCTGCGACTTCAATGGCGGCAGGTTGTTTAGGAAAAACAGCAAAAAACTTGTTGTAAAAGACGGTAAAAAAAAAAGAATTGAATTAGGTTTCGTTCCTGTTGAAGATAAGGATATGAACGGTTATTTAATTCAGATGTGGTATTACGATCAGAACGATGAAATGCACGAATTAAAGTATACTTCATATTACAAAAAATGAAGACGGTTCATATTTCACAGATGATCTTAATGCAGGTACAAATAACTACTATCCCAAAACAGCTTATATAGAACTGCCGACAAACGACGGTCAGTTTATAACTAAGTTCAGAGTATCTGCAATGGACGCTATAATGGGTAATAGCGGTGACGCTACAAGAAACGGTATTTTCACAGTCTACTATGATCAGGCTGAAAAGATCTCTGATGAAACTCCCGATGCAGACCCCGGAAGAAATTCCGGTTTTTGAACCTGCCGACACAACAAAGCTCAAAGCTCTTATTGAAAAGGCAGAGGCACTCAAGGAAGACGATTATACAATGTCTACCTACACAACAATGAGAAATGCAATTGCAGGCGCAAAGGTAATTCTCAGCAATATCAGATCTACACAGGAAGAAGTAGACAACGCAACAACAGAGCTTGAAAATGCTATCAATGCTCTTGTTAAGAAAACTCCCGACATCAACGACAAGAACAATCTCCCTGACGGTAAGTACACGCTTTACGCTCAGATGATCAAGACAGACAGAGAAAGCTTCTCAATGTCCAACAACGCTATCAACCATAATGTATGGCTTGAAGTAAAGGACGGCGAGTATTATCTCACAATGCAGTTCAAGGGTATGTCGATTTACAATAAGTTCGGCTATCTGCTTGACCTTGCATATTTTGACAAGGGCTACACCTACAATGAGTACGGTATTCCTGAGGGTAATCTTGTTCCTGCAATACAGTTCTTACAACTCAGAAAGACAGCGACGGTAACGATGTTATCGACCGGTACAATGACGCTAATACACTTTACCCTGAATTATTAAAGATAAAGCTTGTTGACAAGGCAAGTGAAAAGTACGTTCCTTTACAGGTATTTGTACCCGTTATGGAATCAATTGCAGAAGAAACAGGCACACAGCCCGTTCTCATGCAGTTAGACTGGTCAACATTAAAGGTTGACGAAAGCGGTGAAATTGATCCCGAAAAGCCGGTAGAGCAGTCTCCCGAAGTAAACTTTACCGACACCGCAACAGGCGTTAAGGTACACGCTGACAAGGGTGTTCTCCCCGAGGGCGCAAGCATCACAGTAACAGCCGTAACAAGCGGCGCTGCTTACGACAGCGCAGTAGCAATTCTCGGCGATGACGCTAAAAACGCAAAGCTTTATGAAGTTAAGTTCTTTGATAAGGACGGAAACGCAGTAAAGCCCAATGGTACGGTTTCTATCACATTCCCCTCAGATGATGAAAACACAATCGTTTACAGAATTTCAGATGATTCAAAGGTACTTGTAAAGGGTATATTCGCAGATCACGCTTACACTGTTATCACAAAAAACAGGCGGTATCTATGCCGAAGTTCTTACAACAGCGGTTGATCCCGAAGACCCTGCAAAGCCCGGTGATTCGGATAAACCTGCAACTCCCGGTGATTCCGACGGCCCCTTAAATCCAGGTACCGGTGTTACAGTCGGCTTTGCGGCAGTAGCTCCTGCTCTATGCGCAGGTGCGGCAATGATAGCTGCTAAAAAGCGCAGAAACAAAAAAGGAGAATAATTTAGAATGAGCAAAAGTATAGCTAAGTTCTTTACAAAGCTATGCTGTGCTGTGGTCGTGCTCGCCTTAATGGCGGGCATTACTGCTGTACAGGCATTAGCCTTATCTAATGGCATTTATATTGCAACGGCATCGCCGCATTATAAGCACCCCGTAACAGGTGTTATAGAGGATTCGGGTGGTGAAGGCTCTGCGGTACTCGGTCAGTCCATGACAGAATCCGCACTTTATAATAAGGCACTTGCAGAAGTGGATAACAAGGGTACGACCTACATAACAGTCCGTTTGAAGCTTATGGATAATATCGAGAATCCCGAATTTGAGGTTGACGGAAAGAGCGTTTCAGCTTCTCTTATGCAGGAGGATTACACCGAGAACACTGCCGATTACCGCATGAAAGTTCCGTCCGAGAAATCTATCATAAAATGCAGTATGTACGTTGTCCCTATGGGCAGACAGGTGAAATTCTTTATCACCGTGTCTGATTTAACATCGGGAAGCGGCGATTTTATCACATCGGTAACGGTAGACAAGCCTGCGGCAACTACAAAAGAAAGCAGAAAAACCGGCACGACCAAAAAGCCGGTATCTACAACAAAGAAACCCGATACGACAAAAAAAGCTCCGTCCACTGTAGCACCCGAAACGCCGGCACCGGCTACTGAGGCACCCAAGACCGATGCTCCTGTTACTTCTTCGTCCGAAACAACGGTTGTGACCACCGTGTCCGATACAACTTCAAAAAGCACCTCAGTCTGAGCCGGAAAGCGTTTTGGAATCAAGCATTACCGAAAGCACGTCAACAAGTGTTAGTTCCGATGTATCTTCCCCCGATACCACAAGCAAGGTACTCGGCATACAGGAGTTTGACGAAAACGGCAGTTCGATAACAGAAACATCGGTATCTCAGTCTGCAGGCAAAAGCGGCAGTAATGCTGGGATAATCGTCCTTGTTATTGTTATAATCGCCGCAGTAGCAGGAATAGCCTTTGCTGTCCGGTATTTCGTATTCTTCAAAAGAAAAAATAATAACCGCACATTATTTAAAGGAGACAAATTATGAAACACAGATTTTTTAGAAAGGTATTCTGCGCCGTACTGACAGTAACGGTCGGCGTCACCGCCTGCGGTTGCGTAAATCAGCACCCCGACAGCACGCCGACCGACATCACGGCTGAAAACGCCCGTCTTGTCGCAACATCACCGGCAGTAGCGCAGATCTGCGATAAACTTGAGCTTGACCTTGTAGGCGTATGTAACACATCGGGAACTCTACCCGACAGATATAAGGACGTGAAAAAAAGTCGGAATGGCAATGAGCCCCGACCTTGAGATTTTAAGCTCGCTTTCCCCGGACTATATATTGTCGCCGAATTCTCTGCAAAGCGATCTACTGCCGAAATATGCGTCAGTCGGAGTAAAATCTTTGTTCCTTAATCTCCGTAGTGTTGAGGGAATGTACGCCTCGATTTCCGACCTCGGCGCAAAGTTCGGCAGGGAAGAGCAGGCGCAGAAACTTGTAGATGAGTTCAATTCCTTTATGGATGAATACCGCAGTAAGAATGCGGGCAAGGATTCACCTAAGGTGCTTGTCCTTATGGGTCTGCCCGGCTCATACATAATCGCTACCGAAAACAGCTATGTCGGAAGCCTTGTAAAGCTTGCAGGCGGAACAAACGTTTACGGTGACGGCGACGGACAGGAGTTCCTGAATGTCAACACCGAGGATATGCAGAGTAAAAACCCCTGATGTAATTCTCTGTGCCGCTCACGCCTTACCCGATCAGGTCAAGGAAATGTTTGCCGAAGAGTTTGAAACCAACGATATATGGAAGCACTTTGACGCAGTAAAGAACGGCAGAGTATACGACCTTGATTCATCGCTGTTCAATATGAGCGCAAATTTCAGCTATCCCGAAGCACTTGAAGCTCTCACCCCTATGCTTTACGGTAAATAAGGAGGACGCTATGATCAGTACACGAAAGAAGATAGTATCCTTTATAATTACTGCCGTAGGACTGCTCGGATTGTTCCTGCTTGCTGTAAACACGGGTACGCTGAAAGTAAGTCCGATAGAGCTTTTCAACGGCTTGTTTGTTGAGTACGATCCTAATGTTGCTACTATCTATGACCTGCGTTTTCCCCGTATCTTTATAGCGATGTTCGGCGGAGCGGCTACAGCCGTTTCGGGTGTACTTCTGCAGGCTGTAATGAAAAACCCTCTCGCCGATCCCGGTATAATCGGTGTAAGCTCGGGTGCATCGCTTGCCGCAGTTCTTATAACCGCTTTTCTCCCCTCGGCTTTCTTTTTCACTCCTTTTATTGCGTTCCTCGGCGGTATGGTTGCATTTCTGCTTGTCTACAGTCTTTCGTGGAAAGGCGGGCTTTCTCCGCTGAGAATTATCCTTGTAGGCGTTGCCGTAAACGCTATGTTCACAGGACTTATGAGCGCATTCAACAGCGGTACAGGAAGCAGCTATTCAGGTGCGGCAAGTATAGTTAACGCCAATATCACGCAGAAGACTTGGGACGATTTCGGTACTCTTGTTGTCTATGTTGTTGTCGGAATTATTGCCTCGTTCTTTGTCTGTGGCAGATGTAATCTCTTAGCCCTTGAAGACAAGACCGCACGTTCGCTTGGTGTCAATGTGACCCGTTCCCGTATAGTAATATCGGTAATCGCTGTACTTCTTGCTTCTATCAGTACTGCAGTTATCGGTCCTATCAGCTTTCTCGGACTTATCGTTCCCCATATCGCACGACTTCTTGTCGGCAGCGACCACAAGGTGCTTGTTCCTTATTCAGTTCTGCTTGGTGCTTTCACGCTGCTTTTAGCAGATACGATAGGGCAGAACAATAGCCGCTCCCTATGAAATCAGTGCGGCGGTGATAATGTCCGTTGTAGGCGGTCCGTTCTTCATAATTCTTCTGAGGAGGTCAAAGGAAAACTATGGAAACTAATAATGTCACATTTACCGTAAAAGATTTATGCTTTTCATATGGGAAAAACGAGGTTATAAAACATCTTGATCTGGAACTGACAGAAGGCTGTATCACAACTCTTATCGGAGCAAACGGCTGTGGAAAGAGTACCCTTTTTAATCTTCTTACAAAAAAACTTGAAACCTGATAGTGGCAATATAACGCTTTTCGGCAGGGATTTGTCCAACATTAAAACTGCAGGAATACAGCAGAAATGTAGCAATCGTTCATCAGTATAACACGGCTCCGAGTGATTTATCCGTTGAAAAACTGGTATACTATGGCAGAACTCCGTACCATACCTTAGGGCTTTCTCCCGATCCTGAACTTGACGAAAAAAGGTACAGCAAGCGCTTGAAATCACCCACACAGATAAATTGCGGAACAAGGCTGTAGCTGAGCTTTCGGGCGGTCAGAAACAACGTGTATGGATAGCTATGGCACTGGCTCAGGATACGAAGATACTCTTTCTCGATGAACCTACAACTTATCTTGATATACGCTATCAGCTTCAGATCCTCCGCCTTGTCCGCTCGCTCAACCGAGATCTTGGAATTACCATTGTAATGGTATTGCACGATATCAATCAGTCACTTTATTACAGCGATGAGATAGTCGCAATGCAGGACGGGCATATAGCAGCAAAAGGGCTTCCCGAAGAGCTTATAACTCCTCAGCTTGTAAAACAGATATATGATGTAGACTTGGATATTAAGCGGGTTGACGGGAAACCGTTCGTTATTCGGTGTAAGTTAGGAGGAGTATATGGCACTCAGACAAACAGCAGAAGATTACCTGAAAACTATATATATCCTGTCGTGTAAAGATGAGGTCAGAGGTGCTTTTATAGCTGATGAGCTCGGTATTTCTCGCCCGACAGTCTGCGTTACGCTGAGAGCGCTTGAGAAGGAAGGCTATCTCACTATGGACAGCACACACGCAGTGCATCTTACGGACGAGGGAATGCGCATAGGAATGCGGATTTACAAGCGTTATGAAAACTTGAAAAACTGCTTGAAACTCTGGGCGTCGACCGTGCAACAGCTTCAGAGGATGCCTGTAAAATGGAGCACGCAGTAAGCGATAAGAGCTTTTCGGCTTTGATGAGTATAATAGAAAACAAAGGAGTGTAAACCTATGAAGGCTTACGATGAAAAAGATGAATTACGGAGGTGCAAATCTCTAATGGCAATGATGGATAAGCGCCTTATCGGAACGGTTAAGGAAAGCAAGAAATACATAGCGGGAAACGTAATTACACAGTGGATTTCCCTTATAGCTAATATAGCGATGATGACAGCGATAACGGTACTTTTATCTGCGGTGTTTACTGATAATATCAGCGAAAATCTGATACTTGTAACGGCGGTTACGGCAGGTCTTGCGGTAATTATAAGGGCTGTTTGCAGTATGGTTTCATCTAAAAATGAGCTATCTCTCGTCAAAAGAAGTAAAGCGTGTTTTGAGAGAAAAAATATACAGGAAATTACTGAAGCTCGGTGCATCGTATAACGAGCAGATAAAAACGTCCGAGGTCGTACAGGTCGCAGTAGAAGGCGTAGACCAGCTTGAAACCTATTTCGGCGCATATCTGCCACAGTTCTTCTATGCTATGCTGGCACCGCTGACGCTGTTTATATACATCTGTTTTATCAATGTTGCATCGGCAATTGTTCTTCTTGTATGCGTGCCGATGATACCTGTTGCTATTGCGCTTGTACAGACCTGGGCGAAGAAGCTGCTCAGCAGATACTGGAATCAGTATACGGCGCTCGGAGATACTTTTCTTGAAAACTTGCAGGGGTTGACAACGCTTAAGATATATAAGTCAGATGCTTATAAAAATGACGTTATGAACGAAGAAGCGGAAAAATTCCGTAAAATTACAATGAAGGTTCTGACTATGCAGCTTAATTCCGTTACTATAATGGACGTTATAGCTTACGGTGGTGCGGCACTGGGCGTAATTATGGCGGTTACGCAGTATATAGGCGGTGCGGTGAGTTTACAGGGCGCTATGCTGATTATACTTCTGTCGGCAGATTTCTTTATTCCTATGCGACAGCTTGGCAGCTTCTTCCACATAGCTATGAACGGCATGGCGGCTTCGGAAACGATTTTCAGATTGCTTGAACTTCCCGAAAACGATAATAGCGGATGTGAATGTCCGAAAGGCGATATTGTTTGTGGAAAATCTGAGTTTTTCATATAATTCCGAGCGTGAGATTCTGCACGGGATTAATTTTGAATTCCCTAAAGACAGCTTCACAGCGCTTGTAGGCGAGTCCGGTTGCGGTAAGTCCACCATTGCTTCTATTCTTACCGGCAAAAATAAGTCATATGGCGGTCGTATCAAAATAGGAAATGAAGATTTCCGTGAAATAAGCGAGAAAAAAGTCTTATGGAACACATAACGTACATCAGTAATAAAAGTTATCTTTTTAAAGGTACTGTTAGAGATAATCTGCTGATAGGTAAACCTACTGCGGTTGACAAAGAGCTATGGACGGTACTTGAGCGTGTAAGACTTTCGGATTTTATTAAAAGTGAAAACGGTCTTGATACCGTGATAGCTGAAAAGGGCGGCAACTTATCCGGCGGTCAGTGCCAGAGGCTTGCACTTGCCCGTGCGCTATTGCATGACAGCGAGATCTACATATTTGACGAGGCTACCTCTAATATTGACATCGACAGCGAAAATGACATTATGAAAGAAATAAAGACGCTTGCTAAAGAAAAGACCGTAATACTTATTTCTCACAGGCTTGCCAATGTTACTGATGCCGACAGGATTTATGTTATTGACGGCGGTAATATCACAGAAAGCGGTACGCACAGTGTGTTGCTTTCAAAGAACGGTGATTACGCAAGGCTTTGGAATGCACAGCAGAGCCTTGAAAATTACGGAAAGGACGGTGCTGCTGTATGAAAAAAAGAAAGCGGATTAAATGTAATGATGCGCCTTATAGGACTTGTTAAACCTTTGGCGGTTTACATGATAATTGCAATTATTATGGGGCTTATCGGTAATCTGTGTGCGACATTTATTACGATATTCGGCGGTTACGCAATAGTTTCAGCAGTAGGAGGTACAGCACCGTTACCGCTCGTTGCACTGTTTATATGCGTGGTGGCGTTTGCTGTATTAAGAGGCGGACTTAGATATGCAGAGCAGTCGTGCAATCACTTTATCGCATTCAAATTGCTTGCTCTTATTCGTGACAAGGTGTTCAAGGCACTGAGAGTGCTCTGTCCGGCAAAGCTTGAGGGCAGAGATAAGGGAGATCTTATATCGGTCATCACTTCCGATATTGAACTGCTCGAAGTGTTCTATGCACATACTGTTTCACCTGCGGCTATATGGCTTTTTGTTCACGGTTATAATGAGTGTTTTCATCGGCTCGTATAATTATGTATCAGGCTTGATTGCACTTTCGGCTTACATAATTGTCGGCATCGTCGTTCCTGTGGTTATATCAAAAACTCAGCGGTGACAGCGGAATAAAATTCCGTACAAAGTCGGGCAAGCTCAGCAGCTTTGTACTTGAATCCCTCAGAGGCTTAAGCGAAACCATTCAGTACGGAGCAGGCAAAAACCATGTCTTGAAAAGATGAACAGCTTGACCGATAACCTGTCCTGCGAAGAAGCAAGAATGAAACGTATGACAGGCAGAAATATGGCTGTAACAAACAGCATTATACTTATTTTCGATTTAGCCATGCTTTTTTGCGGTGTGGCACTGTATAACAGTGGTACTATAGGCTTTGACGGTGTGCTTATCACTACGATCGCACTATTCTCATCGTTCGGTCCGTCCGTTGCGCTTGCTAACCTCGGAAGTACATTACAGAACACATTTGCGGCAGGTAACCGTGTGCTTGATATTCTTGACGAAAAGCCGTCTGTAGCCGAAATAACGGGTTGCGAACACACAGAATTCGGCAATGTTTCTGTCAGCAATGTTTCGTTCTCGTATGGCGGAGAAACGATTTTACAGAATATCAGCCTTACCGTTCCTGTAAACAAGGTTATCGGAATTGTCGGAAAGAGCGGCAGCGGAAAATCAACGCTTCTGAAGCTGATGATGCGTTTCTGGAATGTTATAAAGGGCGATATTTCGGTGAAAGACAGAAGCATAACCGACATCAATACCGCAGAGCTTCGTAATATGGAAAGCTATGTGACGCAGGAAACGCATCTGTTCCATGACAGTATAAAGAGCAATCTCAAAATAGCAAAGTTTGACGCAACTGACGAGGAAATAATAACCGCCTGCAAAAAGGCGTCCGTCCACGATTTTATTATGACGTTACCGCAGGGCTATGATACCCCCTGTAGGCGAACTCGGTGATACACTGTCGGGCGGTGAGAGGCAGAGAATAGGTCTTGCGAGAGCATTTTTACATGACGCTCCGCTTATGCTTCTTGACGAGCCGACAAGCAACCTTGACAGCCTTAACGAAGCCGTTATACTCCGTTCGCTCGGAGAAGAAAGCAAAGACAAGACGGTTGTGCTTGTTTCGCACAGAGAATCAACTATGCGTATAGCCGATACCGTTTACTCGGTCGAGAACGGAAGAATGAGCTGATATGAAAAAGAAATATTGCCGATAAAAGAGAACGTGAAAAGCGTTTGGTGTCGCAGATGATAGCGCTTTATTGCAAAAAACTGCATCACACCGGTAAAACGGGGGGCTATGCAGTGAATGCAAGGCACTGAGCGATTATGCGGTTATGAGAAGTGATAATTGTCCGTTTATGGAAACAAAGACATTCTGCTCAAACTGCAAAGTGCATTGCTATAAACCCGAAATGCGTGAAAGAATACGCAAGGTGATGCGTTTTTCCGGACCGAGAATGATTTTTTCTCATCCGGTAGTCGCAATGCGGCACGTTATAGAAACCAAAAAGGAAAAACGAAGAATAGAAAAAGGAGGTTTATAATGAAAACAGTAAGAATAGTTTTTATGCTGCTCGGATTTATTTGTCTTGCACTCGGTACAATAGGAGTAATAATACCGATACTTCCGACAGTGCCGTTTTATCTTGCGACTGTATTCTTTTTTCGCAAATTCATCTCAGAAACTGCATAACTGGTTTACCGGTACAAAGCTGTATAAAAAAGCATCTGGAATCCTATGTGCAAAAGCGTGGTATGACAGTAAAAAAACCAAGCTCAGCATAATAATACCGGTTACGATTATGATGACGCTCGGTTTTCTGATGATGTTCAGAGTGCCGGTAGGGCAGATAATCCTTGCTTGTGTCTGGGTGGCACATCTGATATACTTTATCTTCATCGTAAAGACTATATCAAAGGACGATGCGGCTTATGAGCAGGCACTTAACGGAAAATATCCGTACAGGATAGCCTTTAAGGTACTGAACATAAACGATGAGCAGGCGGCTGAGCGGCTCCGTGCGGCTTATTATGAGAAGGAACGCTGTGAAGCACTTGTAACTGTGGGTGTTAAAACCGTCATAATATATCTTAAAGAGCTTACAGATAAGTCGGCTGTCAAGCAGAAAGCGGTAGACGCAGGATTTGAGCTTAAAAGCATAATAAAAAAACCGGATACATAGCAAATGACCCCTCCGTTTTCACAGAGGGGTCTGATGTTATTGCTCTCAAAACCGTTTTATCAGAATGCCTTCTTGTAGATTTCGAGAATCTCGTCGGGGTTGGTTTCTCTGGGGTTACCGCCTGTGCATACATCGTTGAATGCGGCTACGGACAGATCCTTGAGGTCTTCTTCCTTGACGTTGATCTCGTGGAGCTTCTGAGGAATGTTTATCGACAGTGACAGCTTGCGTACAGCTTCAACTGCAGCCTTTACGCCTTCTTCATCTGTCATATTCTCTGTACCCTGTACGCCCATAGCCTTTGCTATAGCCTTGTACTTGGGGCTTTGCGGGGCTTTCTGCGTTATATTCCATAACGTAGGGGAGCAGAAGTGCGTTTGCAACACCGTGGGGTGTATCGTAGAATGCACCGAGAGGGTGAGCCATCGAGTGAACAATTCCCAGACCGACATTCGAGAATCCCATACCGGCTATGTACTGAGCAAGTGCCATAGTTTCTCTTGCCTTGGGGTCGCCCCTGAACGCTGTCGTACAGTGAGCCTGCGATAAGCTCGATAGCACGAAGCTCAACCATATCGGACAGCTCCCACGCACCCTTTGTGATATATCCTTCGATAGCGTGTGTCAGTGCGTCCATACCTGTAGATGCACACAGACCCTTAGGCATACCCATCATAAGATCGCTGTCTACGATAGCTACTACGGGAATATCCTTGGGATCTACGCAAACCATCTTCTTCTTGTTTGCTTCGTCTGTGATAACGTAGTTGATAGTAACCTCTGCCGCTGTACCCGATGTTGTGGGAAGTGCGATCAGCGGAACGCTCTTGTTCTTTGTGTCTGCAACGCCTTCAAGAGATACAACATCCGCAAAGTCAGGGTTAGCTATAATAATGCCTACAGCCTTAGCTGTATCCATAACTGAGCCGCCGCCTACAGCTACGAGTGAGTCAGCGCCCATCTCCTTGAACTTTGCAACGCCTGTCTGAACATTTGCAACTGTGGGGTTTGCCTTAACGTCACTGTATATTTCATAGGCGCTTCCTGCCTTGTCAAGCTCTGCCGTAACCTTTGTAGCTACTCCGCATTCAAGCAGTACCTTACTCGGTAACGAACATTACCTTTTAAGTCCTCTGCCTGTAAGCTCGGGAACGAGGTTTTCTCTTGCGCCTGCGCCGAAATATGAAGTTTCGTTAAGTATAAAACGATTAGCCATTGGTTTTTACCATCCTGTTCTTTGAATTTAAAGCACGGAATATATATATTTCCGTTTGCTGTATTCATTATACTACCTTTTGGTGAAAAAAATGCAACACTTTTCACAAAAAAGTTTTACATTTGACACGGGAAATATATGTAAAAGTTACATTAAAGGTATTTCTTGTAACCGGGATGCTTGCCTGTAACGCCGTATTGCTCTCTCATACCGATAAGTCTGTCGATATTGTCGGGAGTAATATCCTTTACACCGCCGAGCAGACGTGCAACAAGAGAAATGTGGGCCTGAAGCTCCATTGTTTCCATTCTGTAGTATGCTGTGATAAGGTCTGCGCCTACTGTCAGAGCACCGTGGTTTTCAAGGAGCATACAATCGTGATCCCGCCTTTAAGTAAGGAGCGATTGCTTCGGGTACTTCATAGGTTGAGGGTGTGCCGTAGGGAGTGAGCGGTATTGAGCCTACCCCGATTACAGTTTCTATCATGCAGTAATCATCCATAGGCAGATGAGCGCACGCAAAGCCTGTTGAAACGGGAGGATGAGCGTGAACTACTGCGCCTACGTCGGGACGCTCCCTTGTAGCATCTCAGGTGCATCTTTACTTCTGACGAGGGACGGAAGCCCTCAGCGGCTTCAAGTATGTTGAAGTCATCATCAATAAGACCTATCTTTTCGGGAGTGATGAACGCCTTGCTGACGCCTGTCTGCGTAGCAAGATACTTACCCTCGCCAGCCTTTACGGTTACGTTGCCGTCATTTGCGGCAACCCAGCCCTTCTGCCAGAGCTTGTGGCAGATGTCTACCATTTTGTTCTTTAATTTCTTCGTACATATTTATATCCTTTCAAGTTGCTGCTGTATGCTTAAACAACGCCCTTCTGGAGCATTATATATGTTTGCGTATACGGCTTTTTCGCCTGTTGCGATTATTGCATAGGCGGTCTTTGCCTGTTCGTAAAATTCAAAACGTTCTATCTGACCGATAGCGTTGTTCCCTCTTTCGTCGTGCTTTGCGACTATTGCTTTGTATTCGTCCCATATAGGAGTTTTTTGCTGTGTCGCCCGGCATTACCTGCATAAGATTTACAGGTTTTTCAACGTAAGTATCAAGAGGGAACAGCGTCAGTATCGCATCAAGCAGTTCGGGTACGCCGTGACCGTCTGCACGGATAACCTTGCAGTTTTTACCCATACTCTCGGCAGGGAAGTTGCCGTCTGCTATTATTATTCTGTCGCTGTGACCCATTTCACAAAGGGTCTTGAGCAGTTCGGGCGATAATATCGCAGGAATATTCTTAAGCATTATTTCACCTTCTCAAGATAGATTTTATAGTATTTGTTCCATTCGGCTGTATTTTCGGGAGCAAATGTACATAGCTTTTCCGAAGCGGCTATAATCTTTCTTGCCGTTTCTATATCCCTTTATCTCCCCGTCAGCTATAAGCTGAATTGCTATATTGCCGTAGGATGTCGCCTCGACAGGTCCGCTTGAAAACCTCTATGCCGAGCGAATCTGCGGTAAGCTCCGACAGGAATTTATCCTTTGTTCCGCCGCCGACCATATATAGCTTTGAAAACTTCTTGTTTGTGCAATCCTCAAGCTCGTTCACGGCTGTGCGGTACTTCATCGCAAGGCTCTCATAGATACAGCGCATAACCTCGCCGTCATTTTCGGGAACATACTGACCTGTTTTTTTTGCAATATTCCTTTATTCTTTCGGGAATGTTGCCTGCAGGGGGTAAATTCGGGAGCGTCAACATCTATAAAGCACCTGAACGGCTGGGCTTTTCTCGCCATATCCTCAAGTTCGGCAAAGGTGTACTGCCTGCCCTCTCTTATCCACTGACGGCGGCTCTCCTGAATGAGCCACAGACCGATTATGTTTTTTAAGAACGATGTCTTTGCACCGTAGCCGGTTTCGTTTGAAACGTTGAGCTTTGCGGATTTTTCGCTTATTACGGGAGCGTCAAGCTCTGTGCCGAGAAGCGACCACGTTCCGCACGACAGGAAAGCAAAGTCCTTTTCGACTGCGGGTACTGCGACCATCGCACTTTGAGTATCGTGACCGCAGGCGGCGATTATCTTTGCGGGCTTTATATCAAGTTCCTTGCAGATCTCATCGGACAGTGTTCCGACTACCGTTCCGCCGGCTACTATTTCGGGCAGAAGCGAATGCTTAATTTTAAGACGTTCACAGCATTCTTCCGACCACGTTTTAGTATTTGCGTCAAAAAGCTGTGTGGTTGACGCTATCGACATTTCCGCAACGGGCTTTGCACCGAGATAGTATGCGAACAAATCGGGCATCATAAGCATCTTGTCGGCTCTGTCAAGCAGTTCGAGCGATTCCTTATTATGCTTAAAAGCTGGAACGCCGTGTTTATTTCCATTATCTGAATGCCTGTCTTTTCGTACAGCCTGTTATGGTCAATAAAACGCTTGCTGTAGTCCAAAGTGCCTGCTGTCCTGCTGTCACGGTAATGCACAGGGTTTTCGAGCAGTCTTCCCGATTTGTCAATCAGACCGAAGTCAACGCCCCATGTATCTATCGCAATGCTGTCTATCTCGCCGTATTCCTTTGATTTTATAAGTGACTGCTTTATCTCGTGGAACAGGCGGAGAAAATCCCAGTACATTGTCTTTCCGAGTATCACAGGATCGTTTGAAAAGCGGTGGATCTCTGTGAGTTTTATTACAGTGCCGTCAAAAGAGCCGATAACGGCTCTTCCGCTTGACGCACCAAAGTCAATGGCAAGTACGTTTTTCATACTGCCGCCTTATCTTATGTTGCGGTACATAGGACCGTAAGCGTTGCAAAGCTCTGAAGTCCTGGCCTTCCTTATCCATACCGAATGCATTCCATGCGGAAGGACGGAATATATCCTTTTTTCGGGTACGTTGTGCATAGCAACGGGTATTCTCAGCATAGAGCAGAGTGTGATAAGGTCTGCGCCTATGTGACCGTAGCTTATAGCACCGTGGTTTGCGCCCCAGTTGTTCATTACATCGTAGGCTGTCTTGAATGCGCCCTCGCCTGTTGTCCTCGGAGCGAACCATGTGCAAGGCCATGTGTAGTCTGTACGCTTCCACAGCTTGTCTGTAACTTCATCGGGAAGATGAACAGTCCAGCCTTCAGCTATCTGCAATACGGGACCAAGACCTTTACGAGGTTCAGTCTTATCATTGTGCAGGGCATTTCAGCTTCTGTTACAAATCTTGATGAATATCCGCCGCCTCTGAAATAACCGAGATCGGCATAGTTCCATGTGGTAGCGTCAAGAATATTGTCAATATCCTTGTCTGTAACGTCATACCACGGCTTCATAACACCGTTGCCGTTTTCATCTGTAGCCTTACCGCAGGCATCAAGGCAGGCAGCACCTGAGTTTTCCATAAGGTGGATAAATCCGCCGCTCTGCTTTGCAACGCCCTCAAGCTCATAGCCTGTGGCTTTCTTTACGGCTTCGGGACTCCAGTATGTACGCACATCGGCGAATATCTGAGCACGGTTTGTGAGCAGCTTCATAAACAGCATTCCAAGACCGTTGAGAACATCGTTTTCGGTAGCGAGAATGTAAGGCTCTCTTGCACCGTTCCAGTCAAACGATGTGTTCAGCATAGCCTCGGGGAAGTCGCAGTTGGGGTACAAGTCTGTCCACTGACGCTGACCCTGGAAGCCTGCGGCGATAGCGTTATGACCTACCGATTCTTCCTCACAGCCTGCGGGGAGGTTCTTGTTGCCGTTCATCAGATCCTTTATAATGCACATCATCTTAACGACAAACTCCCAGTCCTGTTCTTTCTGCTCGTCTGAGCGGCGGAACTGTTCGGGGTTCTTGTCAAAGCCTTCCTTGCACTTTTCACGGGTCCATTTAAGAGCCTTCTGATATTTCGGCTTCATCATAAATACCCTCTGTCATTCGGCGGATTATTTCTACCTCATCGACAGACTCAACACGCATACCGAGATATTCTTCTATAAATGCGGGGTCGATGATAGAGCCGCCGATACCCATTGTGATTGAGCCTATCTGTAAGTATGACTTACCTCTCATCGTAGCGCAGGCAACAGCCGCTCTGCCGAAACGCAGGAGCTTTTCCTTTACATCCTCAGGGATAGATGTGTCGTCTGCCTCGCATACATCGTGACCGTAGATGCCGAATGCGGGTAAACCCTTCTGTGCGTGTGTCGCAAGTACAGATGCAAGGTATACGGCACCGGGACGCTCTGTGCCGTTGAAGCCCCATACGCCCTTTATCGTCATAGGATCCATATCCATTGTTTCTGCGCCGTAGCACCAGCAGGGAGTAACTGTGAGCGTTATGTCAACGCCGCACTTCTTGAACTTATCTGCACAGGCTGCCGCCTCGGCAACTCTGCCTATAGTAGTGTCGGCGATAACGACCTTTACGGGTTCGCCGTTTGAATATCTGATATTTTCCTCGAACAGTTTTGCGGCTGATTTTGCCATGTTCATAGTCTGCTCTTCAAGAGATTCTCTTACCTTGAGAACACCTCTTCTGCCGTCAATCGTGGGACGTATGCCTATTACGGGATAATCGCCTATAAGTCTGTTTTCGCTCATGATAAAATATTTCCTTTCTGTAAAATACAAAACGTTTTTCGGTGCTTTGCACCATTGCCTTTATTTTAGCACTTCTGTTGTCTTTTCGTCTTGTTTTATTCTCAGAAATTGTATGACGATATTAACATTTTTGATAGGCGGACTAAAATTTTGTAAAATCGCTTTAATTACTTCTCTGTTTGTGCTATAACAACCTCAGACTAAAAATCGTCATAAGACGATTTTACCGCATGATATGCGGTGTGTGCTTACGCACCCGTCTGAGAACGTTTTAACATAATTTGTTTTGTGACACAAAACTACGCGGCGTGACCGCCGTAGTGCTTGACAGCACGTCAAATTATGTTATAACAACCTCAGACTAAAAAATCGTCATAAGACGATTTTACCGCATAATATGCGGTGTGTGCTTACGCACCCGTCTGAGAACGTTTTAACATCATTTGTTTTGTGACACAAAACTACGGCGTGACCGCCGTAGTGCTTGACAGCACGTCAAATTATGTTATAACAACCTCAGACTAAAAATCGTCATAAGACGATTTTACCGCATAATATGCGGTGTGTGCTTACGCACCCGTCTGAGAACGTTTTAACATAATTTGTTTTGTGGCACAAAACTACGGCGTGACCGCCGTAGTGCTTGACAGCACGTCAAATTATGTTATAACAACCTGAGACGAAAAATCGTCATAAGACAAGGTTACCGCATGATATGCGGTGTGTGCTTACGCACCCGTCTGAGAACGTTTTAACATAATTTGTTTTGTGACACAAAAACTACGGCGTGACCGCCGTAGTGCTTGACAGCACGTCAAATTATGTTATAATTAGATTTAGTTTCATTAAGGAGATAAAGAGTATGAGAATGTTCTTAGCGATACTTGCTTGTAAAGTGTCGAAGTGTTTACTTAAACTTATCGGAAGAGGCAGCAGTCTGCCGGGCGATATAGCACTTAAAATCTGCCCCGATGTACTGTCAAGGGTAAAACTGCCTCAGCAGGTCATTGCGGTTACGGGAAGCAACGGCAAGACCTCGACCGTTGAGATGATTGCACAAGTAATGCGTAAATCGGGTAAAAAGGTTATTTGGAATAAGGAAGGCTCAAATCAGATAGCGGGAGTTACAGCGATAATATTATCCAACTGCACATTCGGAGGAAAGGTAAAGGGCGATGTGCTTTTACTTGAATCCGATGAGAGATATGCAAAGTATTCATTTAAATTCTTTGCACCTACGCACTATATAATTACAAATCTCTACCGTGACCAGCTTACGAGAAACGGTCATCCCGAATGGGTCTATGAATCGGTAAAGGAGAGCATCAGACCCGAATCACAGCTTATCCTCAATGCCGATGATCCGCTTGTTTCGAGATACGGCAAGGACAGGGATAATGTGATATGGTTCGGTATGGATAAGCAGGATTTCAGCACTGACCACGCTACCGGCGTATATAATGACGGTGCATTCTGCCCCGAATGCAAGCACAGAATGAGCTATGACTACTATCACTATGCACATATCGGAAGCTATCACTGCGACAACTGCGGACATAAAAAACACGATACGCAGTACACTGTAACGAATGTCGATTATGACAGCGGTATTGTTACGATAAACGGCAAATATAAGATAAAACTGCTGTTCAAGAGCGTTTATAACGTGTATAACATTCTTGCATGCTTTGCGGCTTGCTCTATTGTCGGAATTGACGGTGATGTCATAGCAGACGAACTGTCACACTATTTCCTTAAGAGCGGACGTATCTTGCAGTTCAAACTTGGTATGAACAAAGGTACATTTCCTTATCGCAAAGCACGAAAACTCCGTTGCAAGCGACCGTGTATATGATTATATCATAAGAAAGAATCAGCCCTGCTCGGTGATCATAATAATAGATTCGGTAAGCCGTCGTTATTCGACAGGTGAAACAAGCTGGCTGTGGGATATTGACTACGGTGTGCTTAAAGCCGACTGCATACAGCACCTTTATCTGCTCGGCAGACACGCAAAGGATCTTGAAACAAGGCTTTCGTATACGGATATTGATATAGCTAAGGTGACCGTGAACGAGGATATTCCTGCGGCACTTGATGAAATTGCGGCTAAACCGCTCGGCAAGCTGTATACTGTCACCTGCTTTTCGGATAAGGAGAAGTTCTTTGTCAAAGGTAGAGCTTTTACGCAGGCAGAGGGAGGACGTATGAGGATAATTCATTTATTTGCGGATTGTGCAATCTTTACGGCGATTACGGCAATGTATGTGCTTTGAAAAAGAGCACTTGAAAAATAAAGGACAGA